>Ga0180438_10000238_pt1 | contig 113873 bp, 73 predicted proteins | sample SS_ome_12_FD_132455 | JGI IMG/M metagenome (GOLD analysis project Ga0180438, IMG submission 132455) | Hypersaline lake sediment archaeal communities from the Salton Sea, California, USA - SS_3_D_2 metaG | ecosystem: Environmental > Aquatic > Non-marine Saline and Alkaline > Hypersaline >... | reverse complement strand
CGGTTCTTCTTTTTTCGCGCGAACATAGCCCCATTTTAGCTTTGGGACACCCAAAATCAATTTCGTTGTCAGTATTTACAAGGACTTACAGCAATTTTTCAAAGGAGTGTTGAAGTCAGGAAAGTGGCCCTAAGTGGAAACACGAAGGAGCAGTAGAGCGGTGGCTAAATCTATTCGATAATTGTTAGTTTGAGTCTAACAAAGAATCTTAAAAAATTGAATAAAAATCTTAACCGCATGTTATTCTTATGGAGTTCCTCCTGCTGATTTTCTCAAGTGCAGCAAATGCTGCGTCTTTCACTTTCTCTCCCCCGAACATGTCCTCATCTCTCAGTGCTTGTTTAAGCGGCTCGATAGCTCTTTTGCTTCCTATATCTCCGAGCGCGTGCGCAGCGTTTCTTCGGATACTACTGTGCTTATCCGTTATGAGCGAATTACCAAGCAGTTCGACAACTTTCTCGCTTCCGATACGCCCAAGAGACTCTGCTGCGTCGGCGCGCACATTTGTGTTATCATTCATGAGGGCTACAATAAGAGGTTCAATTGCTTTTTCACTTCCTGTATATCCTAGTGCATGTGCTGCGCTTCTACGGACATGATCATCAAAATCAGTCATGAGGGCTTCAATAAGCGTCTCTACCACCCTCGCACTTCCTATATATCCCAGTGTACCTAATGCGTTCCCTCTCACATCACTATTGCTCTCAGTTGTAAAAGCTTTGACAAGTGGTTCGATAGCTTTCTCACTTCCTATGTATCTAAGTGCATGTGCCGCATACATTCGCCTATCACTAGATTTATTAGTCATGAGTATTTTTATAAGCACTTCTAGTGACTTCTCGCTCCCTATTCTTCCAAGGGCGCCTGTGGCACAGATTTGTACATGACGATGTTTATCGTTCGTGAGTGCTTTTATTAGCGGTTCAATCGCATTCTCATGTTCCTTATATCCCATCGCATCTGCGGCACTGCCTCGCACATCGCCATTCTTATCGCTATTGAGTGTTTTAGCAATAACCTCAAACGCCTTTTCGCTTCCCTGCTGCCCGATGTCTCCAATTGCCGAGACTACACGTTTTCGTACATATGAGTCTTTTTCAACCTTGAGGACTTTAGTAAGCAGTTCCAGTGATTGTTCACTTCCTATACGTCCAATCGCGTCTGCGGCACCGCTTCGCACTATATACTCTTTATCTGTCGTGAGAGCTCTAGCGAGCGGCTTTAGAGCTTTTTCGCTTCTTATCCATCCAAGTGCTTCTGCTGCACTGGCTCTCACTTCACATTGGATATCAGTTCTTAGAGCTTTGAAAAGTGGTTCAAGGGCCCTCTCACTACCTATATATCCAAGTGATCCTGCCACGCGCTTTCGCACATCACTGTCTTTATCAGTAATGAGTGACTCGATAAGCGTATCAATTCCCCTCTCACTTTTTATGTTTCTTATTGCCTTTTCTGCGTGTTTTGTCGTATGGAATGATCCATCTCTAAGATCACCGAGCAGAGAATCAGCTACCTTATTCGGTATGATCCGGCTTAGGATCGTGATGGTATTTTCACTAAGCAGTCTAAATTCTGCACTCTCATATAGAGACCATAGCTTTTCGATAATTTCGTCTTTTAGTGACGGATCCGTGAAGTCAGCGTCTACTATCAACTTTCCAAAGAGTATAAGATTGCTAAAGAAAATATCCTCCGGCACTTTTTCTTGAATAATCCTAATTAGAGCGGAGGCATCTCTGTTTATCCCTGCATAAAGAAGGATCGGTTCTTCCCACCAGGGCTCATCTACGTGCTTAATGATTGTAAATAATCCGTCATGGTTTTCCTTTAATTCCAGGGCAGTAAAATACTCTTGGAAAGACAGGTGCAGAAAATCATAACTGGCCTGTGAAATCTGCCTTAGTAAGTAACTTCGCTGCCATATCTCATTTAGAAATTCTTTTGCATTCTGTTCTTCCAATCCAATTTGTGGCAAATACCTCTGCATTTCCTTCATGACCTCTTCCTCGGTCATAATTCTCTTATTATTGATATGCCCGGAGAATGCTAGCTTGCGTAGAATAAATTCCTTCTTCTCCAATGGGTATTTATTCTTTACGCGCTTTTGTACATCCCATCTGCTCAATAATACTTCCACACATCGCTTGTACAAATCCACCCTTCTTTCTGGCAGCTTCTTATCCTCCTCATAAATAATTGCAATAATCGCAATCATTAGGGGAGTTCCCGCTAATGCCCTAATCTGATCGTTCTCCTGAATGGCGACAAACATCGACTCTGCCTTCTCGGGATCGCTTTCTCCGAACCAATTGTCGATGAATTCCCTTACCTGTTTTTCATCGAATTCCAGTATTTCTAGTTTTCGAAAAAACTTCAATTCATCATGATAACCTGCTGGTCTTGAGGTAATTACAAGCTGACATGTTTTATATTCATTGGAAAAGTCTTCGATTATTCTTACTATATCACTCTGCCTTTCTTTAGTCGCCAGTTCGTCAAAGCCGTCAAGCATAAGCTTGCACTTCCCTTGTTTCAGAAGCTGTTCTACAAACTTATTTGCTTTTGGGAATTTGTACCTTTTAAAAACTATGTCAATATAGCTTCTCAGTGTCTCTCCACTCTCTGCTAATTCTCGTAATATTATAGGGATAGGTACACACGTTCTATCTTGTTTCTCAAGGTTCTCCCTGCAGTATTTCAGAGTAATGTACTTCATTAGTGTGGTTTTACCTGAACCAGGAAGTCCAATAATCACCAACCTGTTATACTCCCCTACTGTTCGCTCGGCATCCAGGATCATCGCCTCATTTGCGCGTTCATCCCAGTCTTCCTTATCTGGGGTGCCTGACTTAAATATTTTCCACTCTTCCTCTTCTCGAATCAGTCCTTCTATTCCTTTGTCAGTTAACTTCGGCGAAACGTAAATACTCTCCAATGGCACATCATCTTTCTGCCCAATCGCCGAAATATCCTTAATCGTAGCAAAATCTTCCCTCATTGCATTGAAGTATTTACTAAAGTAGTCGTACTCATCCCAGAACGCTGACGGCATGTAATCATCCAAGAGACGTATAAGGTCCTCTCCCGTGATAAACGAAACCGACTTATCCACATGAATTGCATCAAGCATGTTCGACATATTCTGTCGCGCATTCTCCTTGATTTCACCTGAGCATAATATTATGAATTCATTTATGGGCTTTTCTTTATTATTGTCCGACAGATCTTTGAATACCCCTCCAATCCCTCTCGCCACTTGTGTGAACAACTTTTCTGCAACTTTAGTATCAACGTCGCCGCTCTTGACTTGAACACCTACGTATTTATGCTTCAGGAACTTCGTTTCTTCACAGTAGATAATATCTCTGCCGCACTCGAGTACTCCGTGCGTATAAAGAACATTTTTGAAGCACATCCTTTCAAACAAGGGAATCAGGATTTCTGTTGTCAGCCTTTCCTCATCAGGTTTCCGCAGCATTTCGAGTTTTTCTTTTCTATCCATATTCTCGCCTAAATCACTAAAACAGAAAGGTTTACATTCGCCACATCGAAAAACCCATTTTACACAGTAAATTCGCCATAGAAAAGCCAAAAAGCACAAATGAGAACTCGAAAACTTGTGATTCTTCAAACACAATATGCATGACTCAATAGGTAATCCGAATAAAGAACGCCGTATCACGGAGATTTTCTGAGAATTTAACGAAAAATGCCCGCTTTTTTCGATTGCAGGTCGTAGAATGTATAAGAACAGAATACAGAATTCAGTATACAGAAGACAGAAGAAAGGAGACCTTTGGTATTTACAATTTTCGATCCATTCGACTTCGCTCAGGACATGTTTATGATTGAATAATTACTATTGCTTATTTCTCTGTGGCCTCTGTGCCTCTGTGGCTATGACCTTAGTTGAAAAAACAAAGCCAATGTTAAAATGGGCAAAATGGCATTAGTTCTGTAATGGTAAAGATTTATGGAGATTTTGGTGATTTCTGGCGGTTTTGGGTAACGAAAAACAAAGCCAAACAAAGCCAATTCTATTTAGCCCCCATCATTGCTGGGGGATTGAAAAAACAAAGCCAATTTGCAGACAGGCTAAATTGTCGCAAACTCTTATATAAAAGGGGCTTATGACAAAATACCGCCCTTTGGGGCGCGAAAAAACAAAGCCAATCAAAGCCAATATATGGGATTAAACTTGTTCGGCGGCAGATTCGGCTGGGACTTGCCGGCGAATGCGCGACTTCGGCAGGGTAAAGAAGAAAGTGCTTCCTTTGCCGGGCTCGGATTCGACCCAGACGATGCCGGCATTCAGCTCGATAATCTTTTTGACAATTGACAGGCCGATACCGGTGCTGTCGACTCGATCCTGCGATGTAAGAGTCTGGAATATCTTGAAGATTTTTTTGTGATACTTCTTGTCGATTCCGGGGCCGTTGTCGGCAACGCTGAATTTCCAAAAACCGTTTTGCTCGACACAGCCGACTTTGATTCGCCCTTCGGGCTTGTCCATATACTTAACGGCGTTGCTCAGCAGGTTCTGGAAGACCTGCATAATTTGTGTTTTCTCACATATTAAAACAGGCAGCTCATTCTCGACGGTTATATGGATATTTTCAGGCGGATCAATGTTATCGATAATATGCGGAAGGACTATGTTCAAATCGACCGGCTGCTTTTCGGGGCTGGTGTGCCCGAGTTTGGAATATTGCAGGATGCCATCGATCAGAGCGCTCATTTGCTTTGCCTTTTCGACAAGTAGAGCGACTTGCTTTTTGCCTTCTTCGTCGAACTTGTCGGCGTAATCTGTTGAAATCCAGTTGGCAAGGGTTCCGATTCCCCGCAGCGGCGTTTTTAAGTCGTGAGCGGTTATATATGCAAATTCCTGAACCTCTTTGTTTGCTCGCCTTAGTTCCCAGACGGCTGATTCGAGGTCTTTGTTAAGTTTTTCCAGTTCCTGCTCGGCCTGGCGGCGTTCGGTGATATCGACAAACGCTTCGAGATAGACTTCTTCGCCTTCGAGCGTTATGGGCAGGACCGTTTTAAGGATCGGGATTTCCCGGCCGTCGCTGTTGAGCAGTATTTTTTCAGAATTATCTACCGAATTGCCCAAATCGATCACTGGACAGTTATCCACCTCGGCGGGGCATATTTTCTTATGGCAGGTTTTTCCAATAATTTCTTGCGGTGAATTGCAGCCCATCATCTTTAGTGCTGCCTTGTTTACTCTGCGTATCGTTTTGTCCCTGCCGACGATTATCACGCCGACCGGCATCGTATCCAGAATAAGCTCTCTTGTATGCAATGCTTCTTCGGTCGCTTTTTGGGATTGCCTGAGTTGTTCTTCCGCCAACTTACGCTCGGTGATGTCTCGAAGCGTCACTTGTACCCATGTTTTATGGCTTTTTTGCTTGATCAGGCGCGCATTGGCTTCCATGTGGACGGAGCTTTTGTCCTTTCGTGTGATAACCAAATCGAAAGGTTGACGTTCTGCGCCGGTGAGAGTCAGACCAAACTCTTTTATCGCTGTTGGAATAGACTTTTTGTCCAGGATCCCAACCTTTGTGAAATGTTTGCCGATTAGCTCTTGTGCCGAGAATCCGCTAACTCGCTCAGCGGCCGGATTGAAAGAGAGAAAATAACCGAGCTTGTCCAGTGAAATTACGGCATCCGGAGATTGTTGAACAAGGTCGCAGTATTTGCGCTCATTTTCCTGCAAAGCCTCTTCAGTCTGTTTACGTTCTGTGATGTCCCTGCTGATTTCCAGCACCGCTGTCGGTTTCCCATCTTCATCTCTTAAGGCCACGTTGGCGATACAATGGATATATCTGCTTTTACCTTCCTTGTCTGTAACATAGGTTTCGTACTGGTGTATATTGCCATCTTCAAATGCCTGAAGGGTGGGGCAGGGATATGGTTCGCAAGGCTTATTCATTTGGTGATATACTTCATAACATTTTCTGCTGACAATATCTTGACCATATATTTCCTTGGCTATGTCATTTGTCCAGATGATGTTCAGGTCTTTATCTATCACAGCAATGTCATCAGTGATAGCATACAGCACAGCGCCGAGTTTTCCTTCGCTGATGCGCAGTGCCTCCTCGGCCTGCTTGCGATGTTCGACCATTTCATTGAAGGTATTGGCCAGTTGGCCGATTTCGTCGTTTCTTTTGATGTCAACGTGGATGCCCATGTCCCCTTGGCCGATTTTATCCATGGCGGCTTCGAGTTTTGAAAGGGGCCTGGAGATATAGTTGGAGATAAAAATACCGAGTATAACAGCCAGTAATGTCAGCACTAAAGAAGTGCTTAGTATGATGTTTCTTAATCGAACAACAGGGGCGAAAAGCTCTGCCGTGTCGTACTCAATTGTTAAAATCCAGCCGAGGCCTTTATAGTCCTTGTGACCTTGTGAGCGAGCGAAGGCCATTAATTCTATTTTTCCTTCTTTCTCGTCCTCTGCTTTCTTTATTAAATATCCTCTGTCACCTGCTAATTTCTTAAAAAATTTACTGTTAGACTTATCTTCAAAAAACTTGAACTCTCCTGATTGATCAATAATCGTCTTGCCGTTTCCGTCGAGCAGCATAAACTCTGCGTTGTTGTATTTTGTTATTTCTTTTGTCTTCTTGATTATGTTAATTGTTTCTTCGATATTTAAAACAACCTTTACTACTCCAGCAAAATTCCCCTCTTTGTCATTACTTCTTATAGCGATAGTGGTAGAATGAATACCTGAACTTTCGTCGTATTCGACATCACTAACATATAAACCATCTTCCTTTGCTTTTTTCCACCATTGTTCATCATCCTGCCTGTAATCAGAAGTTTTATCTGTTAATGCTACATTTGCTCCATACTTGTTTGTTACAAAGATTTCGCCGATAACTTTGTATCCGTACTTTTCTTCATGGAATCTGTTTTTATCGCTGAGTTCCTCTGATAATTTGTTATTCAATAATTCCTGCATTAATGCTGTTGTTGTTCCTGTCCGTGCGGAAACCCATTCGTTGTTTTTTTGATGAATATACTCCTGGGGATCTTGCAGCTTTTCAAATTCCTGATTTGATTTTGCAACAGTCTCCTGGAATACTAAATCGCTGCAATAGGCCTGGAATTCTTCGATTGTGTGATAAATATGCCTGTCAATCTTATCTATCGTTTCAACAGCCAGGGCTACGGAACCTTCTCCGATGGACTTTTGTAATGCTCTCTGGCTTGTGTTAACACACATAATCCCTACAACGCCGACCAGGGATGCAATGCCGACAAATCCTAAAATCAGTTTTTGTCTTATTTTCATGCCAGACTACCTTTGTCTTCAGAAGTCCTTAAGACTGGGTTTATCCTGTTGTCCGTGTATATCTATAATATTTTAATTCACATGCGTGGTGAGTTACCGCTCCTCGTATGGGATTCCGTTCAGTGCCTGGATTAGTGCTCTTACGCTCCCTTATGGAGAGCATTAGATTGCTTCAGCGGAGGACATTTGCATATCGCTTTTTTGTCGGACGCCTGATTTGGGCACGGTAAAGCAGAAAATATTTTGTTTGTCTTCTGAGCTTTCGGCCCATATCTGCCCGCCATGCATTTCGATGAATTCTTTGGCTATCCGCATACCAAGAATGAGGTCTTCTTTGCCGGTATTGAACTGTTCTTTAATCAAATCAGGACGATTGATGATCCTGTGTATCTCATTACGTTCGATAAGCTGACCTTCATCCTGTATTTCCACTCTTAACTCATCGTCGGCATCTTTGACTCGCAGGCTGACGCGACCATTTACGGGAGAGAACTTTATGGCTCTGCTGAGAAGGTTAATCAACACCTGTGCCATCCTGTCATAATCGGCATTGATGATAAGTTCGCAGTTGGGTGTATCGTTTTTAAGGTCGATATTTTTTTCATTTGCAAGCGGCATAAATGCCTCTACGGCTTGTGAGGTCAGTGAAGTGAAGTTGAACATCTGTTTGTCCAGTTCCACCTTATTAGCGTCAATTTTTGAAATATCGCAATAGTCGCTTACTACTCTTTTAGCCGTCTCTATGTTGCTGTCATCCATTAGTCTTTGTAGCGTTTCCGTGACCAGTGTCGCCATGTTGTTTTGTAACTGCATTTTTTTCTTTAAATTCACACTTTCGGTTCTGAGTTCGTCCTCGATGATAATCCGTTCTGTAATGTCACGAGCTACTCCGACAATGGCCACATCACGACCTTTTGTATCCTTAATGTTCGACCTCGAAAGAGAAACCGGAAAGACGCTGTTATCTTTTCGCCGATGATAAAATCCGACTTCCCAGCCGCTTCCGGAAGTTTTCGTTTGGAAAACGCTTCTTGTATTCTGGCTTTGATTTCTTCCAATCCAGAGCAGATTGCCGTTTTGTCCGACAATTTCTTCCTCTGTGTAGCCATAAGTTTTGCAGAATGCCTTGTTGACGTAGACAATTTTGCCCTGCATATCCGTAATGTAGATGCTGTCATCTGTGCTCATCACAGCACCCGAGAGCAATTGGAGTTCTTTTTCCACCTTGTTGTGTCTGACGGCATTCTCGACGGTTATCGGAATGGCTTTAAGATAATTCTGGTTGATGTCTTTAACCAGATAATCGTAGGCTCCTGCCTTCCAGGCTTTGATTGCCGTTTCCTCATCGCCGGCCCCGGTGACAACGATCACGGGTGTGTTCTTGGCCGACTCCAGGATATCAAGTGCCGTTCCGTCCCCAAGCGAGTGGTCGGTAATTATAATATCAAACTGCTCCGAATTCAATACTTGGTTTGCTTGTGAAAAAGAGCCTGATATTGTGCAATCGTACGGAATGTCGTTGCTCTCCACAAAGCGCTTAAAGGCCATTTGATCGAGTTGGTCGTCTTCGATGAGCAGAATCTTGTATCTCGTATTTTCCATAATTTTATTCTCCATTCGAGGGCAGCTTGCTTAGAGTCCAGTACCGGTCAATAGCCCTGATTGTTTCCACAAATTTTTCGTAATCGACAGATTTGACCATATAGCCGGCAGCACCAAGTTCAAAGCTTTTGATCACGTCCCGGTCTGAGTTGGACGTCGTTAGTATAACGACAGGTATCTTATTGAGTGCCTTGTCTGCTTTTACGATTTTCAGAAATTCAACACCATCCATCTTTGGCATATTCAAATCAAGCAGGATGATACTTGGTTTCTCGGCACTTTCATCTCTCAGATGCTCAATTGCTTCCTCGCCGTCGCTCATTGAGACTAGTTCATTTGCAACCTCCGAGTCTCGTAGGGCACGGTTCACCGTCATCACATCGACGTCATCGTCTTCAATTAGTAATATTGGCTTCAAGTTTTGCATCATTATTTACCCCCGCTTCTTGTTTCGGCAGCGTAAAGTAGAATGTGCTTCCTTTGCCGACTTTTGATTCCACCCATATATTGCCGCCGTATAATTCCACGATTTTCTTTGCTACTGTCAGCCCGACACCTGTACCTTCGAACTCTTCGCTAACCGACAATGCCTGGAACATGTTGAAGATTTTTTCAAAATGCTTTTCTTCTATGCCGGGTCCGTTATCGGTAATGCTAAACTTCCAAAAACCGTCTTCTTCGACACAGCCGACCTTTATCTGGCCCTTCGGCTTGTCCATATATTTTATGGCGTTGCTCAGCAGGTTCTGGAACAGTTGCATAATGTGGGTTTCTGCACATTCGATAACAGGCATGGTGTTTTCTATCGTAATTGAAATGTTTTCCGGCGGAACAAGCATATCGATTGCTTCCGGGATAAAAGTGTCAAGATTCACCTGGACCATTTGTTCTTCTGTCCGACCGGCTCTCGAATATTGAAGTACACCTTCGATGAGATTGTACATCCGCTCGACCCTACCCAGCAGCAGGTTCATTTGTTCGTTGCCCTGCTCCCCAATTTTGTCCGAGCAGTCGTCTAATATCCAGGTTGCAAGGCTTTTAATGCCGCGGAGGGGGGCCTTTAAATCGTGCGAGACTATTGATGCGAAATCCTTGAGCTCTTTGTTGATATTATCTACTTTTTCGAGCAGCTCGGTTTGCCTTTCTGTTCGCTCTTTGACCATCTGTTCTAATTGACTCATTTTCAAAGAGGCTTGTCTGGCCAGGACCCATTTTTCCGTCAGGGCGCTGGCGAGTTGTGCTACTTCTGCACTATCGAACGGTTTTTTTAGAATCAGTAGGTTTTCGGATTTCCCGAGCCGTTCGGTTATTTCTCCCCATGAGTAATCCGAATAGGCCGTGCAGATGACAACCTGGATGTTGGGATCGACCCGCCAAATATGTTCTATTGTTTTAAGGCCGTCCCAGCCCGGAGGCATTCGCATGTCAACAAAAGTCAGTTCATACGGCCGGTCTTCGGAGCAGGCCTGTTTGATCTTCTCACATCCTTCTTTGCCCTGAGATGCAAAGTCAAGTTCATAAACGCTCTTTGATGTATTAGTATTGGATTTATTGCCGAAAACCTCGTCTCTAAGTGCGTTCAGAGTTTCGCTCTCTTCTTCTTCAAGAAGAATGGTTTGAAAGTCCTTATGAATACTGGGATTGTCATCAATGACGAGAATGCGATGGGTCATTTCTTTTTCTGCGTTGCTCATTTTTTTGCCTCCTGTGTTTTAAAGGGTAATTCAACTGTAAAAACTGCGCCTTTCCCGGGCCCGTCGCTATGGGCTTTTATTGAACCGTTCAATTCATTCGCTGACAGAGCGGTGCTGTGTAATCCGAATCCGTGCCCTTTTTTCTTGGTTGTAAAGCCGTGCTCGAATATCCGAGTTAAGTTTTCTTCAGGGATCCCGATGCCATTGTCACGAACATCGATCCGGAGACGTCCGTTCTTCTGTTCGTTCACCTGTATCTTGAGAATCTTGTCGTCACGATCACTTTTGGACAGGGCATATATTGCGTTGCTGATCAGGTTTGTTAAAATCTGTAAAACCTTGTGGCGATCCAGCAAGAGAGTTGGCAGGTTCGGGATCTCTCGTCTTACATCTACATTGTTTCGTGTTATCATCTCAGCATTAATTTTTAGGGTATCTTCCACGATTTCCTCAATGGATGTCGGTTCGATCAGACCTTTTGTTTTGCTGTGTGATTGTTGAAGCTGGATAATATCGCCGACATGCTGAACATGCTTGGTAAGCTCCTCCAGCGCTTCGAGGCAGCGCTGCTGTTCATCGATCAGCTCTTTGGACAGGTTGGCCAGAAAGGCGGGGATTTTTTTGCCGCGTTCTTCATTTACCATAAATTTACCCAGCTCGTTTTCGTGTTCCTGGAACAGGCCTACAACGTCGGAAAGATAAGAGATTTTCGAACCTCGGACTCTCTTCTGAATCGATTCTGCAGTAACGCTGACACTGTTAAGAACGTTACCAACATTGTGAAGCACGCCGGTTGCAACCTCTGCCATACCGACTTCGCGTGCTGTCTCGAGCAGTTTTTCCTGGGCGGTCTTAAGTTTGGCTTCAGCTCGTTTGCGTTCTGTGATGTCCCTGGCAATCGCTATGATATAGTCTTGTTTTTCCTGTGTTACGAGTTTCAGGCTTGTCTCAACGAAAAATGTGGACCCATCCTTGCGTTTAAACCGGCCTTGTTTAACAATGTCCTTCTGGTCTTTGAGTTTTTCTGTTAGTGTTTGCCAGTGGGAATCATCCGGTATAGATACTTCTATGTCCTTGATGGTCATCATGTTTAGCAATTCTTTGCGCGTATATCCGAGACTGTCACATGCTCTGTTGTTAACATCCAGAAAGCGTCCCCATTTAGGCTCCACTGCGAAAATGCAGTCATTCGACCGTTCTATCAAATTTCTGAATAATTGCAGTTTTTCTTCCGCCTTCTTTCGTTCTGCTATGCTGCCAAGCCATTCGGCGACCGCGTTTAGCAGATCATTTTCTTCTTTAAGGAACGGTTCTTCGCCGTTTTTAGCCTTTCCGCCGAGGTGGTAAACCTCTATAGCACCTACATTCTCTTCATGTGCTTTAATCTGTGTTTTCCGGCTCAATTCACTTTTTTTGAAGTTGTCTGTTTTATATTGAATTCCATCAAAATTGATCCTTACACACATGGTGTTCGGATATCTGTATGCATCGCGAATCAGAGAGACGGTTTCCTGAAATATTTGCTTTAAAGGGATTTCCTGACGATTAACAATTTTTGACAGTCTGTATAAACAATTGAGATGTTTAAGACGTTGCTGTAATTGTCTCTGGTCCAGCGGTCGGTTTGCAATTTCTGTTTCGAGTTTCAACTTGGCGGCTGAAAGTTCCGCAGTAAGCTTTTGGACCTTGTCTTCAAGACGTTTGTGCTTTGCGCTTTCTTCAAGGAGTTTATGACGTGTGCGGAGATCTATGGCTTCGGCATTAGCGTTTTTTGATGGTTTCGATGTTGTAACAGCATCATAGAAGTATCTGTTATAAATATAAGTGAGAATAGCAGCTGCCATAACGGCGATAAGGGCACAGTGCATAATATCTTTTGTGACATACTTTTGTACCAGCCAAAAAACGCCAACAATAATTACGATGAATATTGCCGCTATGACAACCTTTTTAATTAAACTTTTCATATCCATTTTCATTGTCCTGTATATTTATGACATAATTGCACGGTAGCTTTTAGTTAAAGACTCGATTGAATTTCATAAATACGACAATCATTAAAAAAAACGCTTTCTTAAATCTTCTTTCTAATGCAATCACCCGGCCCTATCGGACATCGACCGGCTCCGTATATTTTTCCCATTTAGTTTTAACGATTTTGCCTAACTGCATAAGGTCCAGCGGCTTTGTGATGTAATCATCAGCTCCTATCTCGAAAGCCTGATCCAAATCACCTATCATTCCTCTGTCTGTCAGCATAAATACTGGTATATGTTCCGTTCTTTCATCGTGCTTAAGTTCACAGAGAACTTCCAGCCCATCCATTTCCGGCATCATCCAATCCAATAAGATAAATGTGGGCCTCTTTTCCTGTGCGAGTTTGAGTCCGGTCGGCCCATCTTTGGCCAGATAAACCTTAAATCCGTACAGTTTCAGACTTCGTTTCATGTCTTTGTGGATTAGCTCATCGTCATCAACTGCCAAAACGGGAATCCACTTACTCATACCATTGTTCCTTTATAAACTCCCAGGGATTTTGAACAGAGTTCGCCAGAAAGCAAAATACCTGCCAACGTGCTCTGATCGTTAATTTATTGTGTCCCATAACCAGACAGTCTTTCCATTCCATTCGAAAATTATCGACATATCTGGGTAGTGGTTTTATGAGAAATAGTTTTTTTTTAGGCAGTATTGTCGGGTGAAGTATTCAAAACGATAGATCGAAGATGACTTTCAACTTATAATTGATGATTGACTACTAATTCTGGACAATTTACTATGTATAAATTGCAGTTTTAGGGCTTGTTCTGAGGTTTGTGTTAGGAGCAAAATATGATTATTGGAACGGTGGGAGCAAAAACTGTGCTCGGGCTAAACAATATGGGACGCTTCGCGCGGTTTTCCTGGCAATCGATGATATCGTCTTTCAGAAGTTTTCTAAGCCCAGGCATATATCCGTTGATATGGACCCAGATGAATATCATTGGTGTCAGGAGTGTCCCGGTAGTTATGATTACCGGAGCTTTTGTGGGCATGACATTGGCGGTTCAGGCGTATGACCAGCTTGCGGGTATGGGGCTGGAAGAGCACCTGGGTGTCCTGATTAATATTTCTGTAGTGAAGGAATTAGGACCTGTACTTGCGGCGGTTATGCTGGCCGGCCGTATCGGGGGTGCTTTGACCGCCGAGCTGGGAACGATGAATGTTACCGAACAAATTGATGCTATCAGGAGCATGGGCACGGATCCGATACGATATCTGGTCGCACCCCGTGTACTGGCATGTTTGTTGCTGACACCGTTTTTAATCATATATGCGGACTTAATGGGTATTCTCGGCGGCTATTTCGTGAGTGTTATCCAATTGGGGATTAACAGCAGGGCATATTGGAACTTCAGTGCATCCGGGGTGGAGCTATGGGACGTCTCAATTGGCGTTGTAAAGGGTCTTTTCTTCGGTGTAGCCATTGCAGTGATTAGCTGCTACAAAGGTTTTACGTGTAAAGAAGGGGCACAGGGTGTCGGACAGGCCTGTACGGAAGCTTTTGTGACAAGTTTCATTTCCATATTGGCGCTGGATTTTGCACTGGCTGTTATTTTCAAATCCATTTACAATACATTTTGGCCGCTCAAAAGTTTGGTTTGATTATTGAAGAAAGATCATTGTGAGGCATCAAATCGAAGAAACAGAAACGAATCATAGTAACGGTGACGGCGTAATTGCACTTAAGAACATCGTTAAGAAGTTCGGCGACAATGTTGTGCTGGATAATGTCTCTCTGACTATAGAAAAAGGCAAAACGACTGTCATAATCGGTCCCAGTGGGTGCGGCAAGACCGTCTTAATAAAACATTTGATTCTTCTGCTTAGACCGACTTCCGGCGAGGTTTACTTCAAGGGCAGCAGAATTGACAATCTGAGAGAACGCCAGTTGAATAAGATACGAACTCACTACGGCTTTCTTTTCCAGGGTGGTGCGCTTTTTGACAGTCTGAGCGTTTTCGAAAACATCATATTCCCCCTGAGACAGCATGGCCAGATAACCGATTGGAAACAGGTTGAAGAACTGGTCAAATCCAAACTGGCGATGGTAGGTCTTGACGGTTTTCAAAATTATTATCCGGCGAATCTCTCGGGGGGGCAGCGCAAGAGAGTGGCATTGGCAAGGGCGATTACTCTGAATCCGGAAGTGATTTTATATGATGAGCCGACGACCGGATTGGACCCGATTCGTTCTGATGTTATCAACGAGCTGATTCTGAAACTGCAAAGAGAGCTTAAAGTTACGGCAGTTGTTGTCACGCACGATATGACAAGTGTCTATAAAGTAGCGGATCGAATCATTATGTTACATAACGGCAAGATTATTGCCGATGGCGACGCCGACTATATTCGTAATCATCCACATCCCACCGTTCAACATTTCATCAAAGGACAGGTCGATGATGACGACCTTGCAGTCCTGCGAATGAGAGGAACCATGTCCCAGGCCCAGTTCCTGCCTCGTGATTTTGAGCAAGAGTAAGAAAGAACACAGGAAAATTATGAATAAAGATCCGCAGCAGATTGCATCTGATTTAGCAGCCATTGTAAAAGGAGATGTATATGCCGACATCGTCCACAGAGCCGCCTATAGCACCGATGCGAGTATTTACAGAATCTTGCCTCTATGTATTGTTATGCCGCGTGATGTTAATGATGTGGCCGCCGTTGTTCAATACGCCGTAGTTGAACAGGTACCGGTAGTTGCTCGCGGTGCCGGCAGCGGCCTGGCAGGTGAAGCTTTGTCAGCCGGCATTGTCTTAAACATGACTCGCTATATGCACAGAATCATCAGCGTAGAAGATGAAGGGCGGAGGGTTGTTTGTGAACCCGGAGTAGTGCTGGATGATTTGAATAAGTATCTGCTGAAGTTCGGCAGGAAAATCGGGCCCGATCCTTCGAGCGCGAACCGGGCCGTTGTTGGAGGATGCGTTGCCAATAATTCAACCGGTTCTCATTCGCTGCAGTATGGGTATATGGGCAACTATGTCGAAGCAATTGAGGCTGTTCTGACGGACGGCAGCGTTGTCGAGTTCGAAAATGATGTTGACCCGGATAAGGCGGAAGATGACAGAGTCGCTTCTGTGGCGAAAGAGTGCTTATCGATCCTTTCGAAAAACCAGACTGTCATCGATAAAGCATTGCCCGACACAAAGCGGAATCGCAGCGGATATAACATTGCCGGGATATGTCACGATGGGCGGATTGATATGGCCAAGCTGATGGCGGGCTCGGAAGGGACGCTGGGGATTTTTACGAAGATTACACTCAGGACCGTCCCGGTTCCTGAATCGAAAGGGCTGCTGCAGCTTGAGTTCGAATCTATGGAGAAAATGGCGCGGGCCGTGCCGACGATTGTCGATACCGGCGTGACAACCTGTGAGTTGATGGACAATCCTTTGATTAACATGGCTTTCAAAGCGTTGCCCGAATATCGGGACATTCTGCCGGCCGATGCCGCAGCGGTTCTTTTGATCGAGCATGTCGGCCAGACGCCCGAGCAGGTGAAAAAGAAAATAGAACAAACCGATGCGGCAGTAGGGCAACTGGCGAGCGGACGAAGTATTTTTCTGGAGCCCCAGCAGCAGAAGCGCCTGTGGAAGTGTAGAAAGGACGCCGGGCCGCTTTTGTATCAACAAAGAAGAAAAGAGCATCCGGCGGAATTTATGGAAGATGTCTCTGTCGATTACCGCCGGCTTGAGGATTACATTGTAGGTTTACTGGAGATTGGTCGGAAGTATGATATAGAAATCTCCTTTTTTGGTCACGCCGGTGACGGCGAGCTGCATTCACGACCTCTCCTTGATTTGAGCGAGCCGGAGGACGTCCTGAAGATGAGGGCGATTGCGGATGATGTTTTCCTGCTCGCATGGTCTTTAGGCGGATCGATCAGCGGCGAGCACGCCGATGGTCTGGTCAGGGCCGCTTTCGTACGAAAACAATACGGCAACGAATATTATGAGCTGCTCTGCAGAATCAAGGATATCTTCGATCCCGATGGCCTGATGAATCCGGGTAAAATAATTAACGACGATCCGGATGTGATGGTCGAGAATCTCAGAAGGGCGCGTAAGCCCCTGCGTAAAAGATTGAAGACGAAACTGCTCTTCGAAAAAGATGAGCTTGCCCTGGAGATCGAGCAGTGTTACGGCTGTGGACTTTGCCTTAGCACCGAATCCGAGCTGCGGATGTGCCCGGTATATCGGGCGATGGGTGAGGAATTGGGCAGCTCGCGTGCCAAGGCTAATATGCTGCACTACTGGGCGACGGGACAGTTGGAAGAAAAAGACTTCGAGTCACCCGAATTCAGAAAATTTCTGGATTTGTGCGTGAATTGCAAGGCCTGTCTGCAGCAATGTCCTTCCGGCGTGGATATTTCAACGCTGATGATGGTTGCCAGGGCACAATACGTAAAGCGAAAAGGCCTTCGTCGTACCGAGCGGATACTAAGTCAAAATCGCTACATGAGCATGCTGGGCAGCATTTTCTCGCCGGTCTCGAATTTTGTGATGCAACTGCCGTTGTTCGGATTTGTGCTGGAAAAAGTTGCCGGACTCGATATGCGAAGGAGCATGCCCGGATTCCAGAGGGGCTCGTTCCTTAAGGCGGGGCGGAAGTATCTGGCTTCGTGCGAGCCGATAGAAAAACCTATCGACAAGGTGGTCTATTTTGTTGATACGTACGCAAATTATAACGACCACGCCTTAGGTTTCGATGTCCTGGAAGTCCTGCGGTACAACAATATCGAAGTAATGCTGCCCGACCAGCGCCCGGCGCCGCTGCCGGCAATGGTTTATGGCGATACGAAAAAAGCAAGGCGGGATTTGAAATATAATGTAAAACACCTGGCCGAAGCGGTTCAAGGTGGTTGTAAAATCATCTGTTCCGAACCGAGTGCTGCATTATGTTTGAGTAATGAGTTGCGGCATTTTGTCAAGGGCCAGGATGCGAAGCTGGTCTCGGAAAACACATACGAATTGATGAATTATCTGCTTGGCCTGCATTCGCAGAAGAAACTTAAATCACCGGCCAGAAAAATAACCGACGAATATGTCTATCATGCCCCGTGCCACTTGCAGGCGGTCAATGACGGCACAGCAAGCATCAAGCTGTTGCAGGGGCTTTGCGGAGTCAAAGTCACCGACCTGAAGGCCGGCTGTTGCGGCCTGTCCGGCACGTTCGGCATGCAAAAGAAAAATTACGAACTCTCATCCCAAATCGCCGAGAGTCTTAAGAGCGCCCTGAAAAATTTCCCGACCCAAAACGTCCTGACCGAATGTGCCGCCTGCAAAATGCAGATAGAGCATATCAGCGATAAGGTAGCCATACATCCGCTGAAAATCCTGGCTGAAAGTTACGGCCTTTAGGTGAATTCTGGGTGCATGACAGACGGCGTGCAAAGCACGCGCTATCATTCTTCGAATTCAATGTTATTGTCCCGGCACCATTCGATCGCGATTTCTTTAAATGCTTCGTTGCGGAATTTATACCAATCGTCAGCAATCTCGTAGATGTGTATCGCATTTTTGAATCGGCCAAATGCGCCGCTGCCCTTTATTACAGTGTAAAGAATCTCGCGTGTTTTTTGGTCTTCAACAGACAAGCAGAAATCTTCCATAATACGGTACTCGTGAATATCGAATTTCGAGGGCAGTTGAATATACTCGCCTGTTTCATTTTCTATATCTTTGGCTGCTTTGATGATATCCTGCTGCCAATCGGGAAAGTCCTCGAGAGGTCCATCGTCCTCGGCTGCCATTGCTTCCTCATAGCCGACAAGAACTAATTCACCTGTATTTTTGTTCAGGTACGAGTTACTTTCATCCGACTGGCATTCCATGTCATTGATGATATCGCTTAGTTTGACACGAATTGACATAGGTTCTCCTTTCTGTATGAGACAATCCGTGAGTGCCTTATTTGTTTCTCCCTTTCATTAAGTGTGATCTTTTCCAAAAGATTTCACATAATAGGCTGATATTTTTCTTGAATCTCAGGGCTATGTTTCATCAAAGTCAATGTCGTATTGCCGGCACCACTCGATTGCGATTTCTTTTATGGCGTTGTCGCGGTATTTGAACCATTCGTCTTCAACGCCGTATTTGTATACCGCATCTTTGAATCGTCGAAAGGCTCCGCTGCCGCTTATCAGGTCGTAAAGAATGTCGCCAATTTCCTGTTTGTTCAGAGACGTGCAGAAATTCTCCATCATGCTGTATTCGTCGATATCGTACTTCGTGGGCAATTGGATGTAATCGCCGGTATCGGCTGATATTTCCCTGGCGATAGCGACAAGATCCCGCTCCCAGTCCGGCACGTCTTCAAGTGGCTCATTTTCTTCGGCTGCCTGCATGGCGTAGTCCGTCATAAGGACTACCTCGCCGGTTTTTATGTTCAGGAAAGAGGCACTTTCGTCCGATTGAGATTCCAAACCATCAATGATTTCGCTTAGTTTGACGCGTGCTTCCATAAGCTTTAACCTCTTTCTATGTCGTAAAGATTATGGCGGGCATTTTGCACAGACAGAACGGAAAAGCATTGTGCTCAAGTAACGGTCGCCGCGGTCCGGCAGGATTACGACAATTGTCCCGGACGTCATTTGTTCGGCAATGTGCATAGCCCCTGCTACTGCCGCTCCGCTTGACATGCCGACGAAGATTCCCTCTCTCATTGCAAGCAATCTGGTTGTTTCAAATGCCTCACCGTCCTCAATAGTAATCTTCTCATCCAGCATGTTTTCGTTATAAATCGGAGGTACGATGGATTCTTTCATGTTCTTGAGCCCCTGGATTGTGTGCCCTTCCGGAGGCTCGACCCCGACGACTTTGACCTGCGGTTTTTTCTCTTTGAAGTATTTGTATGCTCCCATCAGGGTTCCCGTTGTGCCCATGCCGGCAACAAATATGTCAATCTGGCCTTCGGTTTGAGAAAATATCTCCGGCCCCGTCGTCTCGTAGTGGGACAGGAAGTTGTTCTCGTTCTCGAATTGATTGGGCATATAATACTTGTCAGGTTCGGTATCATGAAGCTCATGGGCTTTTCTGATGGAGCCATCGGTTCCTTCTTTTGCTGGAGTCAGCACAACTTCGGCACATAAGGCTTGAAGGATATGCTGTCTCTCAGTACTGACACATTCCGGCATACACAGCTTGACCTGGTATCCTTTCGCCGCTCCTATCATCGCCAGGGCAATGCCGGTATTTCCTGAAGTCGGTTCGAGAATTATTTTTCCCTTGGTAAGCTCACCGGATTCTTCCGCTTTCTTTATCATCCAGTAAGCAGGGCGGTCTTTAACCGAGCCGCCGGGATTGGCTCCTTCGAGTTTTCCGAAGAGTCTCACGCCCGGCTTTTTTCGATTCATATTTGTAAGTTCTACAATTGGTGTATTTCCAATGGCGGACAATATGCTCATACTTGCTTACCTCCAAAATTGTGCTATAGCACAATTAATCGGATTCGGATAATATGTAAAATTGATTTTCGCCAATACATTCTATATATTAGCACTGAGAAAGTAAAACTGATTTTGGGGAAATTAAGCATGGGATTGGTAAATAATAATCTCAAGAAGGCTGTGTTATGGGAGCCGTCGGGTCAGGATAATAAGGTCCGCTGCAAGCTGTGCAACTGGCGGTGCGTGATTGATGCCGGCAAGCTCGGTCGGTGCTGTGTCCGCAAGAATATCGACGGTGTGCTGTATTCGCTGACTTATGGCAAAGTGTGCTCGGCCAACCCCGATCCGATCGAGAAAAAGCCGTTATTTCATTTTCAGCCCGGCACGCGTAGTTTCTCGGTTGCGACGATGGGATGTAATTTTCGCTGTGAGTTCTGCCAGAACTGGCAAATCAGCCAGGCAGCCGTCGAAGAAGGGCGAATCGGCGGCGAACCTATCGCTCCCGAGCATATTGTCGAGGCGGCGGTTCGTAACGGGTGCAAGAGCATAGCTTATACATATACCGAGCCGACGGTTTTTATGGAATTGTGTAACGATTGCGGGCGCTTGGCAAAGAAGCGGGGCCTGACGAACGTTTTTGTCAGCAACGGCTTTATGACGACCGAGGCGATAGATTTTGCTGCCGACTGGCTCGATGGGATTAATGTCGATTTGAAAGCGTTCAGCGAGGATTATTACAAGCGGCTGTGCAAGGCGAGATTACAGCCGGTGCTGGATACGATCGGCTATATCGCGAAAGAGACTAACATCTGGCTTGAGATTACGACACTTCTGGTGCCGGAGCAAAACGATTCCGATGATGAGCTTAAAGAACTTGCAGATTTTATCGTCAGTAGTGCCGGGGCGGATGTCCCCTGGCACATCAGCCGATTCCATCCGCAATATAAGTATCTGGATTCGGTTCCAACATCCATCGGCAGCCTTGAGCGGGCTTTCGAGATTGGCAAATCCGCAGGGTTGCGTTATGTTTATCTCGGCAACGTACCGGGCTCGACATCTGAGAGTACCTTTTGCTATCAGTGCGGCCGGATGTTGATAGCACGTATTGGTTACAGGATCGCCACCAATAGTATAAAAGATTCGAAGTGCCCCGATTGCGGGACAGAGATTGCAGGTTTCGAGATTTAGTATGATGAAAATAGTTGCAGATGCTAATATTCCGTTTGTCAAAGAGTGTTTTTCTTCTATCGGTGAGGTTACAACTATTGGCGGCAGGGAAATGACGCCGTGGAATGTCGCCGATGCCGACATTCTTCTTGTACGAAGTATCACGCCGGTCGGCGTCGACTTGCTGGCCGGCAGCAAAATTCGCTTTGTCGGCACGGCAACGATTGGTTTCGACCATATCGATTTAGGTTTTCTTGAGAGCAATAATATCGGTTTTGCATCGGCGCCGGGCTCGAATGCGAACTCGGCCGCTGAATACGTTATTGCCGGGCTGCTGGATATCGCGCAAAGATATGCTCTCGATTTGGAGGGCAGATCGATCGGCATTATCGGTGTTGGTAATGTCGGCAGCAGGGTGGCGAAGAAATGTGCTGCTATGGGGATGGACGTTTATCTGAATGATCCGCCGCTGCAAAGGCAGACCGGCGATAAAAAATATCTGCCGCTGGAAAAAATTTACGATTGTGATTTTATTACCCTCCATACACCGTTGACGTTCGAGGGCCGGGATAAGACATATCATTTGGCCGATGAGAAATTTTTTAAATCACTGAAGCACAGGTGTGTTTTTGTCAATGCTTCCCGCGGCGGAGTGGTTGACAGCGGTGTGCTGAAATCGGCTATAAAGTCAGGCCGGCTGCGAGCTGTAGCGCTGGATGTCTGGGAGAACGAGCCGGAGATCGATATCGAACTTCTGAAAATGGTCGATATCGGCACGCCGCATATTGCAGGATATTCGCTGGACGGCAAGATCGCGGGAATGATTATGATATACAAGGCGGCCTGCGAACATTTTGCCGTGGAGCCGAAGTTTGACATGGAGGATTTCCTGCCGGAGCCCGCTGTGCCGGAATTGAATGTCTATCTTAATGTAACAAATGACCAGGATGCGTTGCTAAAAGCAGTGCAGAAAATCTACAGGATTGACAAGGACGATACGAGACTCAGACGTGTTTTGGACAAACCTGCGGAAGATAGAGGTAAATATTTTGACATTCTTCGTAAGAATTATCCCGTACGTAGAGAATTTCAGAATACCAGTGTGATTGTCAAAGATGCGAACTCCAGTTTGGCCAAAAAACTGGTTGGGATTGGTTTTAAATAAGGCCGAAGTGCAAAGTTACAGCCAAAACATTATTGAGTGGCCGAAGGGAAGATTGGATTTTTCGGACGGTTGTCTTGTGATGGGTGTGTTGAACGTTACGCCGGATTCCTTTAGCGATGGTGGTGAGTTCTTCGCTCCTGACAAGGCTGTCGAGCACGGGTTGCAAATGGCGGCCGGCGGCGCAGCAATCATCGATGTCGGCGGCGAATCGACCCGGCCGGGTTCCGCTTCGGTTTCGGCTGATGAGCAAATACGGCGGGTGGTGCCGGTCATTGAAGCGCTTTGCAAAAAGACTAATGTGCCGGTCAGCATTGATACGTATAAATTTGAAGTTGCTCAGGCCGCACTGGATGCGGGGGCGGCAATGATAAACGATATTACCGCTCTTAGCGATGAGCGAGTGGGCGAATTGGCGGTTGAGCGGCGGTTGCCCGTTGTTTTGATGCACATGCAGGGCACGCCGGCTACGATGCAGAATGAGCCGAAATATGATGATGTAGTCGGCGAGGTTCTGGAATTCCTGCTGGACAGGGCAAAGCGGGCCGGGAAACTCGGCATATCGAACGATATGATTTTCATCGATCCCGGCATAGGTTTCGGAAAGACTACCGAGCACAATCTTTCGCTATTGAACAATATCGCTAAGTTTGTCGCTACCGGCTATCGGGTCCTTGTCGGCACGAGTCGCAAGAGATTCATCGGCCAAATCACCGGCAAAGAAAAGCCCGCCGAGAGGATTTTCGGCACCGCAGCAACGGTCGCTCTTTGTGCCGCGGCAGGTGTCTCTATCGTTCGCGTCCACGATGTAGCTGATATGGTTGATGTAGTAAAGGTGATAAATAAACTAAATCCGGATTTCCCAGATTAAGTTGAGCAAAGAAAATAATATTTATCGGAATAGAGTTTATTGAAGATATTTGATTGACTTATCCACGAGATCAGTTGACATTTGCATTAAAGCGGTTTACTTTATGTAACAATATACTTTCGGCATGACGAAGTCAGTGTCATATACCATATATGAAGTTTAATATATCTGCCATGATTTAAGAGTGAGTTGTAACATATTAAGTATGATATATCGCAAGTGAAGCTTTACCTGTCACAAAGTAGATTAGCAAAAGTCTCATGACGATTGAGGAAAAGGATAAAAAGTTGTATATTTCAGGAATCTTAAGTAAAGTGGCCGACATTACTCGAATAGGCGAATAGAAGAGAGCGTCAATACAGCGCATAGCTGTCAAAAAAGGAGGCGAAAACGAAACTTCCAGTTTGGAAATGATCGTGCTGTAGAACAGCATCCTTAGAGCTGAGATCAGTGTTCGTTCGGGAAAAGCTGAAAAATTTTCAAAAAAACCTGCTTTCGATCAAATAATGCTTTACATCGTAGATGTGGGGAGGTACAATTGATTTTGTGTCTATGGGTCGTTTTTGTGTTATGACCAATTAAAAGTAAAAGAAAAAGAGAGGTGGAGAGTAGTGGATAGGAGGTGTGAGAGATTCAACGGGTATCTGTCAAAATTTCTCGATTTTCTTTCGATTTCTCCTTTTGCTTTCTTAGCTGTGTAATCTTTTTAGTGAATGGTAAAAGATTATTTGATACGTATGGGGCAAGTGACAAAGAAAGAGAATGTATACTTGAAAGGAGTACGTAAATCGAAACTTACAGAAAATCACTAAATTCAATGTTTTCAAACGGAATGCGTGCCGCAAGGCTTGTGGTCGTCCTGACGCTGGTCGATATAGGATTACTCTGTCCCTCTAATGGATACGGGAGTCAATTATACTATGATCGCGATGAATTTCTATCGGCGATTATGAATGAGGTTGTGATTGACTTTGAGGATCAGCTTCTCGGTCCTGTCATTGGTGACCCATGGCTGGAGAATGGAATCGTGTTCGATGAAGCGGTAATTGGTGACAATATGACCATCGGCGATGGTGACGGTGCAGACAGGAATATCTATGCCTTCGGTGGTGAAATGGCGGACATCGATATCACGTTTCCCAATGGTGTTGCTGCGTTCGGACTTGGTATATTCTCAAACGACGTGCAGGATCCAGGCGAGCGTATTATATTTTACGATCTGCATGATTCGCTTTTGGCAAATGTGGAGATGCCGATGACGACATTTCAAGGCACAGCATTCGTGGGGTACGTCGCCGACGCACCGATGATCTATAAGGTCGCCTTTATTGAAACAGATGGCGATGATGACTATGTGGGAATAGGCGATGTTGCGTTCATGGTTCCGGAGCCTGGGACTGTTTTGTTTCTGGGCCTTGGGTGTTTGGGACTTCTTCGCAGAAGGAAAAGTGGGTAAGTTCTGACTTTGTCTGTTTTATTGCTAAGGCAATTAAGAAAATAATAAGATGCGTAAATAGTGACAACCTTTTTCTTTATAAGCAGTTTTTCTCATTTTTTCCATATCGAATCACGTCCAGTTCTTATCCAGAATTTTCATTACCCATACAAAGTGTTTCCTCTTTTTTACTAACAGTCCTGATTGTGTCAAAACCCATGTTCCACGATATCCTTGATAGTTCGAAGTGATTTTTGTAAAATTGTTGAGGTTGTATGGAGAAAATTATGCTCTGTAACCTTTTAAATGAGAGATGTCGCTAAAAATTCAAGGCCAAAAGCGTTGACTGTCCACGGCGTAGAAAAGATAATAACATGTAAATTCCGGCTGAAAAACTATGATAACGAAAGAAGACATCCTTAGAATCCTCACTAAAGACGTGCCGCAACTGCAAAAACAGTTTAAGGTCCGTAAATTGGCTCTATTCGGATCGTACGCAAGGTCAGACCAGCGTCAAGACAGCGATGTGGATATACTCGTTGAGGTTGATCCGTCAATTGGCCTGGAATTCGTGACCCTTGCCGAGAGACTCGAAAAGTTGCTCATGTCGTCGGTTGATCTTGTTTCAAGCCGGGCGGTCAGTTCTCAGGCATTCAAATTAATCGAACCGGAATTAATTTATGTCTAAGAGATCCACTGACCTGTGGTTGGGAACTTCAGTCATTCGCGTCTATGGTATAGCTGAAAAGGTTGATGTGATAAAGATAACAATTGTTGTTAATGACTCATGGAATAGTCGTTTAAACAATAATTGATAAACTTTTTTGAAGGGAAAAGGTATTGTCCGATTTTTGTATTCGTCCGGTCGGTTCAGATGATGGGGACTGGGTTGCGCAATTCATCACCGAGAGGTGGGGGGCGGAATTTGTTGTCGCTCACTACGAAGTTTTTCACTGCAGGGATTTGCCCGGCTATTTCGCAACTGATGGAGAGGAAAAGATTGGTCTGGTAACATATAAAATTATCGGTGATGATTGCGAAATCGTAAGTCTTGACAGCCTTCGGCCGTGTGCGGGTATCGGCACGGGTTTGATTAACGCAGTCAAAGCAGCAGCAATCGAGTCCGGATGCAAACGGCTGTGGCTTGTCACGACGAATGACAATATGAACGCGCTGCGTTTTTATCAGAAACGCGGCTTTGTGCTGGTTAAGATTAATCGTAATGCAATCGAATTTGCCCGGAAGCTTAAACCCATCCCGTTAATCGGAGCCGAAGGTATCCCTTTACGGGATGAAATCGAGCTTGAGATGATGTTGGGGGAGGCTGATTGCTGATGCACTTATCTGAGAAAATGAAGCCGTTCAATCGCTGTCCGGCCTGCGGGTCGAGTGATATTGTTTTAGAGGAAAATAAAGTATTCAGGTGCAGGGATTGTGCGTTTACTTACTTTCACAATGTTGCCGCGGCGGTAGGGGCGATATTGGAATATGATGGCAAAATAGTTTTAATAAAGAGAGCCAGAGAGCCGGGCAAGGGAAAGCTCGACCTGCCGGGCGGCTTTATTGATCCTAATGAATCCGCCGAAGAGGCCGTAATAAGGGAGACAAAAGAAGAAATATGTATAGACATAAAAGAACCGGAATATCTTGGCTCTTATCCGAACATCTATGAATACCAGGATGTGCTGTATCATACATGTGATTTGTTCTTCTATTGCAGGATCGATGCTCTTCCCGTCGAATTCAGCAAAACTGAAGTTGAGGAGTTGGTTTTATTAAGTCCTTCGGAGATTCCCGCTGACAAAATAGCATTCGATTCTGTGGGATTGGCTCTTGAAAAAGTCAAATCGCAAATATTTAGATAAAGCTCTGTTGGGGCGAAATTACAGATTCAATTCGTATTAAGGACGATTTTCAATGCTTCGTTTGTGTTTTTGACGAATTCGAATTTCAGTCCTTTTTTTGCTTCTTTCGGGATTTCGGCCATGTCTTTTTTGTTTCTTGCCGGCAGGATTACGGTTTCTATTCCGGCCTGCTTAGCGGCAAGGATTTTCTCCTTCAGGCCGCCGATAGGCAGGACCAGGCCTCGCAGCGTGATTTCGCCTGTCATTGCCACGTCCGGCCGGGTGGGCTTGTCCAGCAGCAGGCTTACCATCGAAGTGAACATTGCTACGCCGGCACTCGGCCCGTCCTTGGGGACCGCTCCTGCAGGGACGTGGATGTGATAATCGAACTTGCTGAACTTTTCCGGGTCGATGTTAAGTTTTTTCGCATTCGCTTTGACAATGGAAAAAGCCGCCTGGGCGCTTTCCTTCATAACATCGCCGATTTGGCCGGTCAACTGCAGGTTTCCTTTGCCGGGCATGGATGCCGATTCGATAAAGAGCAGCTCGCCGCCGACCGGCGTATAAGCAAGGGCGGTCGCAACGCCCGGTATTCCGGTTCGCAACGCCAGCTCCGATTCGAATTGTGCCGGGCCGAGGATTTTTGCGAGGTCTTTTTTAGCGATGGTCGCTCGTCTCTTTTTGCCTTTCGCAATTTCCGTCGCTACGGCCCGGCAGACTGCCGCGATATTCCGTTCGAGATTTCGCACACCTGCTTCGCGAGTGTAGCCCTCTATAATGGTGAGTATTGCTTCGTCCTTTATCGTACAGCGGTTTTTGCTCAGGCCATGCTCTTTGAGCTGGCGCGGAATGAGGTATTTTTTTGCTATCTTGAGTTTTTCGATCTCGGTGTAGCCGGGCAGCTCGATGACTTCCATTCGGTCTCGCAGCGCCGGCGGCACCGGCTCGGTATAGTTCGCTGTTCCGATGAACATCACCGAAGATAAATTGAACGGCTGATCGAGGTAGTGGTCGGTGAAATCGAAGTTCTGTTCCGGGTCGAGCACTTCCAGCAGGGCGCTGGCCGGGTCGCCCCTGAAATCACTGCCGATTTTGTCCAGCTCATCGAGCATGAAAACCGGGTTTTTGCTGCCGCACTTTCGCAACTCCTGCAGGATTCTGCCGGGCAGTGCTCCGATGTATGTTCTTCTGTGTCCTCGAATGTCGGCTTCGTCTCTGATTCCGCCGAGCGATATACGCACAAATTCCCTTCCCATGGCCCGGGCGATGGATTTGCCGAGCGATATTTTGCCGACGCCGGGCGGCCCGACGAAACAAAGGATGGGGCTTTTGCCTTTCGGATTCAGCTTGCGGACGGCCAGGAATTCGAGGATGCGTTTTTTGACCTTGGTCAGGTCGTAGTGGTCGGCATTTAGAATCCGCTGGGCCTTGTTGATATCAAGCTGGTCTTTTGTTTGTTTCGACCAGGGCAGCTCGCAGACCCAATCCAGGTATGTGCGTATAACGCTGTATTCCGGTGAGGCGGGCGGTATTTTACTCAATCTGTCCAATTCGCGAATGGCTTCGGCCTCCACTTTTTTGGGCATTCCGGCTTTGGCGATATTCTGGGCGAGTTGCTTTAGCTCTTCGGTTCTGAGGTCTTTTTGACCAAGCTCGGTTTGGATGGCTTTTAGCTGCTCCTGGAGGAAATACTCCCGCTGATTTTTGTCTATTGATTCTCTAACGCGTCCCTGTATCTTGTGGCTTAATTCGAGCACTTCCAGTTGATGGGCCAGAACGACGGAAATTTGTTCGAGACGTTTGGCTGCGTCAAGCTCTTCGAGTAACTGTTGCTTCTTTTCGATGTCGATGCTTAGATTCGCCGCTAAGAAATCGGCCAGGGCGGAGGGATTTTCAATATTTTCCAGCAGTACCGATGCTTCTTCCGGGACATTGGGACTTAACGCGATTACGCGATTGGCTGCCCGTCGAACATTGACGATGAGCGCCTGGACTTTTTTTGTCGTTCTAACTTTTGTGCTTAGCGGCTTGATTCTTGCCTTCAGGTAGGGTTTTGTCGCTACCTGTTCTATTACTTTAAAGCGTGTTATGCCGTGAACTACGACATGTATCGAGCCCTGGGGCAATTTGGTGATCTTCAGTACGGAAGCGGCGGTACCTATCGAATAGAGATTATTAAAATCAGGCCTGTCGGTATCAGGATTACGCTGCGTAAGGAGCCCTATGATTGATTCATTCGGTTCGGTATCGGCAAGTAATGCCTTGCTTCTTTTCCGGCCGACTGCTAAAGGCATTATCGTACCGGGATAGACGGCCGCGTTTCGAATCGGCAGAATCCCGATTATTTCCGGTAGTTTAAATTCACTGTTGTAATCATTTAGCTGGTTGTCATCGTCGAATTGATATGGTTCCATTTGTATGGGATCTTCGGCTATCCCCTCAATCTGCCAATGGCTATTAAAAGATAACAGGTTTTGTAGATAATTTGACATAAATTAAAACAACAAAATAAAAAAGTTTATGGAAAAAGTCGCTATAGACTTCATTTCATCGCATTCGATGATATCAGGGTTCCTATTATATGCATACTTCACATTGGTATAAAGCCTTAAATCCGGGAACTGATTGGGAGTGATGATATTAAGGCCGATTGTCTGCTTTGTAGCAATAAAAAGAATGCTAAAAATTTGTTTTTTTGTATTTTTATGCTGATTCCGGAAAAACTGCCGGTTCTTTTCTTTCATTTACTATTATGCTTTGTCGTTCGAACACTGTTGAATGTATACCTGAATGACAGGTAAATTGTTCGGATTTATGGGACTTGCTGTAGCTGTTATTAACAGTAGCTTGCTTATATTGTGCCTGTTACAAGTTGGAAACGTTCCAGGAACGACAAATTTCAAAAGTTGTTCTTGACAAAGAGAGTTTAAAAGAATATAATAATACAAATTGGAGTTGGCACAGCATCTGAGGGGGGATGTCATCATTGCTCTTCATCAGAGCTGGGCGGAATATTGTAAGGATAAAAATCAAAAATTGTTATTTTGTAATGGGGATGAGATGATGAAAAGTTTAAGAAACAAATTCAAAGGGCGGTACCTTAGGAAGGGTCTCATATACTTCCTGAGTTGGTGTCTGGTAGTGAACACGTTTCTGCCTGCTGCGATGGCCGTTGTGTCTCCGGCTCCGGGAGCACTGCCGAGCGGGGGAAGCGTTCCGGATGGCTATGGTGGCGTTGGTCAGTTCGATTATGATACTCTTGGCGAACTCCACGTCAGAAACGTTGCTGAAAAGACAATTATTAACTGGGACAATTTTGATATCGGCAGTGATGCATTAACTCAATTTCACCAGCTCGGCAACAATCCTGTTGTATTGAACAGGGTAAATGATGGATACGCGACCGGTATTTTCGGTACACTGCAGGCAAATGGCAGTGTTTTTATCGTTAATCCGGCTGGAGTTGTTTTCGGCCCCGATTCTCAATTTATTAATGTCACACAGTTGGTTGCTTCAACCCTCAATATTACAAACGAGAATTTTGATAATGGTATTTATGAATTCGCCGGTGATATTGAAGGAAAGGACGTTTATGAGAGACTCGGAGTGACCAACAATAGCTCCGACATGTATGCCGAAGAAGGCGTTGCGCTAATCGGCAGGAAAATTCTCAATACCGGGACTATCTCTACGGCTGAAGGTGGATTTGTCATAATGGCTGCTGGTGATAGAGTGCTGCTGAGTGAAGAGGCAAGTAACGTTCTTGTCGAAATGAATTCAGTCGCGGATCCCGAAGAGGGAGAAGGTGAAGTTATTAATGACGGCGAAATCACAGCAGAAGCCGGGATAGTAGTTATGGCTTCCGGCGATGTTTTCGCTTCGGCACTGGAGCTGCCAAAAGTTTCGGGCGGCAACGGCAGAGTAGAGCAAAACGGTGTTATCGATGTCGATGGTGTTGATACCGATGGCGGCAATGTCAGTCTGACAGCCGCCGATGAAGTTGTTCTTTCTTCGGGCAGCCTGACATCGGCTAATGCCGGGACTGATAGCGATGCCGGATTGGTTGTCGTTCATTCAATTAACAGAACAACCGTCGAGTCAGGTGCGCAAATACAGGCAACCGGTGGTCACGAGCCGACTACTGCCGGATTTGAAGATGTTGTGGATAAGACAGTTGAAATTACCGGTGACTATGTAAACTTTGCCGGTGATGTCGATGCATCAGCAACAGATGGCAAGAGAGGCAAGATTGTCATCGATGCCCTTAACATTGATGTTCTAAATGGTGTAATGCCCGTTGATCCGCCTGACAATACTGTCTATGAGCAGTGGATCGAACAGCAGACGCATTTAGATAGCTCGACGGATGTCGAGCTGGTTGCTCATGCGAGAGAAGATGGGTATGTCCTTGTGGGCACTTTAGCCGATCATGAATTAACAGTTGGAAGCGGCGATATTGTGCTGCGTACGAAATATGATACCGGTGGAATTGCAGTTTTTGGCGATACCGCAATCCATACCACCGACGGTGGAAATGTCTATATGCTGGCTGGTGAAGATGGTATCACTGTTGGCGATATTACAACGGATGTGCCGTCGAGTGACAAGGTTACCGAACCGGGTAAAATCAGACTTCTTACGACCAATGGAGGCGAGTCCAATAAAGGTAATATCACAACAGGAAACTTATCCGTGGACGGCGGTAGTTACGTTGAAATATCCGTGATTGCAGACGGAGATCTGACGGTTAACGGTGATGTCCATACAGGAACAAATCAGGTTCCTTCCGATACTCAGGAAATTGGCCAGGCCCGATCATGCCTGGTATCCGAGCATGGCAGCGTGGTAATCAATGGTGAGGTCCAGGTTGAGGCTCATGGTAAAGATTATAGTACTGCAGATATTCATATCGATGCCGGTCAGGATGTCACAATAAATCTTGACGGAGGTCAGGTAAGGGCATACGCCAAAACTTCGCAAAGCGGGCCTGCAGATGCCTCTGTGAAAATCCATGCCGGCATGGACATAGATGGGCCGGGCAATATTTTAATAACTGATGACGGCGAGAATCAGACTACTCGTTCCGATGCCATCTATCTTTATACTAAAGCCGGCGGAGTTCCTGATTCGGCCGAGATATCCGCGAATGGTGATCCCGAAGATTCGACAGTAGAGACAGATGGCGATGCTGAAGCCACATTAGATATCAATGAAGATCAAGACCCGACAGTTTGCAAAGAATGTCCGACACCACCCGGATTGATCCCACCGCTGGATCCGTGGGCCTATGTAACACATATGGGCACCATCACAAGTGGGGATGTATTGACTGATGATACTCTTACTATCATAGACCATACGGAGCCCACTCATGGCATGTTGGACATAAATTATGAAACCGGTGAGTATGAATATACTCCTGAGCCGGGTTTTGTGGGACAGGACAGATTCGCATACCAGGCCATCACGGAAGACGAAGTCGAGACCGACTGGGTCGAGGTAACAATAGATATTATTAACAAGCTTCCGGTAACTGATCCGACTGCCGCTAGTGAGCATATGGGTATACCTATTACTGATGTCTTAAATACTGCTGATGTTGATGATGGCCTGGCGATTGACGATCTTACAATCGAAATAGTGGACGGACCGGAGTATGGTAATATCGAATTCGAATGGGATAGCGATAGTGAGCAATGGATTTATACCTACACACCCGAAGCGGATGCAGAAGGTGAATATTTTGCCGGGACTGAAACCATCACGTACTCGGTTACCGATGGACAACTCGATGGAGAGGGTAATCCTATTGAGATTCTTGGTACCGTTGAGATTAATTTGATTAATAATCCGCCAGTACAAAGTGACGATACTGTGACAACTAATCCGGGCGAGAGTATTGTTATTGACGTGCTGATCAATGACTATGATCCGGACCACCCGGAATATATGGATGAGCTTGTTGTAGTACAGGACAGCGTTGTGCCGCAGCACGGCCAGTTGATTCTGAATGACGACAATACTTTCACTTACATACCCGATCCGGGCTATGTGGGGATAGACACTTTCACCTATGCCGTTAAGGACGGCCAGGATGGGCAGGAGCTTGTCTGGACAACAGTTACGATATGGGTCAACAACGCACAGTTCATACCGGTTGCACCTCTTGGCGAGCCGATATCGGTAGAAGTTTCGGGTTGCCCGGCATTGATTCAGTGGGTGGCTGCTGAACTCGGTACCGACCAAAAGACGGTCCAGATTTGGGTAGCGAAAGCCCTGGCTTCTCCCGGGGACATCCAGCCTTGCGATGCGTGTGGAGACCTTAAGCAAGCGGCGGCAATTTTGCAGGACATCGACGGCACACGTGTAGCTGCCCTGGCGGAAGTGATCGGTGAGTTTGCTTCGAGTGATGCACCTCCGACAGAAGAACAGATGGCATCGATTGCCGATGCGATAGCTAATGATATCGAAGGCAACGTACAATATGCAGCGGCCGGCGAATACCTCGATGCTCTTGCAAAGTATGTTGGTATCCTGATTAGTCAAATGGGCTTTACCGCAGACGAGTCGGTACAGTTCGCAACGAATAACTATGTTGATAATCTCGTCGAGGCCGAGAACATAGGAGTTGCTGCTTACGTCGCTGCGAGATTGGCCGCTCTGGGAGGCTCGGAGTAATTGGTTTAACGCTTTATCCGCCGCAGGCGGATTAAATTGATTAGATTTGAAGTTGCCGTCGGGGCATAAAAAATATCCCCAGCCTTGACGGCAACTTTTTTATTATGGCCGGATTCGAAAGCAATCGCAGCACGATTTATACGTGCGGCCTTGAAGCCTCCGGCCGGATGTTCTGCTCTGAGCTGCACCCCGGATGAGGCCCGATGTACGGCACTTACGATTCTTCTTTACCCTACAGCATTACCCACTTGCCATCCGCCTGTAACACATACGTTCCTGTTGGCGAATCTGCCTTGCTGCCGCCGGTAGCTGTAATTGTGGCATTGCCGGCACCATTTATAGCGGTAATAGTGTAATCAGAAGGCGAGAAATATGTTCCTTCCAAATCTGTCGGGATAAAACCTAATGCTGATTCTGTTGCTGCATCGCTAAGATCGTTGCCGACAAGACTCTGGGCCGTGGTTACGCTCGTTTCTGAAGCGTAAGCGCGAATACTGCTGCGGATCGTACCAGCGGCCGAACACGCTTCAGACCACTTGGATTTATCAATGCGGACCTGCATAAGCGGTATAGCTATCGCAGCAAGGATACCAATGATGAGAATCACCACCATCAGTTCAACCAGTGTGAAACCCTTATTTCTTTTTAACATTTTGCCTCACTTGAAGAAGTTTTCGATTACATCAGTTCTTTGAGCCCAGGAGAATATTTATAACGCCGCATGGGCAGCGGAATCTTCCGTCTGAAAGCTCCCGGTTGTGGTCTCGAATCTCCAGCCGTCCATATTCGAACGGGTGCCGACGTCATCTGTTAGTTAAGGAATAGAAAGACGTCTCTTAAAATCCACTATTTAAAATATAGCATATAAGCATTTCACGGCCAAAAAAGGTTTACCCCCGTGAGAGTTAGAGAACCGCTAAGAATATTATTTTTATTGGACTTCAGAGGTGGGTAAAGGATTCACATTTTTTTTGCAACTTGGTTATTGTCGAGTTTTGTCGGTGCGACAAGGCGTCAGAAGCATTTTCCCCAACCATGAAGGCCAGAAGCCACCCGGCCTAAATCTCGAACAAAGTTGAACAACTGACGTACAAACCTTAGTCCGGCCCCTGTATCGAATTGGTAATTAATGTTATCCACTCTTTTGCCATACAGGGGCTTTTTTCTACAATACGTAATCACCATAAATGCATTTTTGGCGCAATAAATGCGTTTTCTGTGGTATAATTTCCGGATTTCGCTGAAAATTGAGAAAAATTTATTTGAATTTAGGGGGTTTTTCTTGACATCAATAACATGTATTGTGTTAAAATAAATAAATGAGGTCAACATGTTTTTGTGGCTTCGAGGCGTATTACGTATCCATAGTTCCAGGGCAAAACCTGATGTGTGATTAGGTATGGGACAGAGTTAGGTAATACGGCAGGAAACGGAAGGCTGGCATCAGGCGTTTTTTCGCCCGCTTCTTTCTCAGCCATATATATTCATGGCAGTCAATCTTGCCATATTGGCAACTTTACCTATGTATAACAAAGAGGGTCAGTGCGCAAGGCCCTTCAGATCAGAAGTTGACCTGACTCTTATCAAAAAAATAGATTGTTTGTACGGATACAACATAATAGTTGAGGAGAAAGATGATGAAAAAACTGATAATGATTTGTATTGCATCGATTCTGCTGCTTCTTTTCAGTAGTCATTCGGCGAATGCAGGTCCTTCTCTTGAAGACGGCCCTTTTGGCGATGTGCCTGGAATTATGAACACGACAGAAACATCGACTATTGAAGCCAACTCATGGATTACAATACAGTGGATCGGCGGCGCGCCCGGTATGGATGAATATAGAGTTGAAGATTTCGGCTGGACCCACACCTTTGATGCAACGGACAAGAGAATATATGATGCATCTCTGACAATCATGGCCTATGACGTGGACTCCGACCAGGGTGAGCTAAACAATGTATATGTAAATGGATATCTGATGGGCAACTTGATAGGCGGCTCCGGCGAAAGTTGGGAAGAAACCACTTTCGACCTCAATCCGGTATTGGTATACGGCGGGCAAGTAAACGTTTGGCTCGATATCGATGCTGCCGAAGGAGGCTGGTTAACAGAAATCGATTACTCCGTGTTGCAAGTCCACTGGGATTTTCAATCTGAAGCTATACCGGCACCGGGCGCTGTTTTATTAGGCAGCATTGGCGTTGGCTTTGTAAGCTGGCTTCGCAGGCGTAGAACATTGTAAAACAATTATCAAAATTAGATTTATAAGAAGAGCTGCAGGCTTGATACTTGTAGCTTTTGATGGCCCCTGATTTATACTCTTTCTCTCCAAAAGCAGGGGCTTTTTTCTGAACATATGTGATCACCACATTCCCTGGCGACATACGATATGCGATATACACACGACGAATAAAGGACGCCGTCTCACGGAGATTTTTTAAAATAAACCCGCCCTTTTGGATTGCCGTTCGTAGAATACTTGAAAAACAGAATACAGAAGTTACAAGGCGGAGATCAACACATAGGGTAATTAGGAAGTAAAATAACAAGAAACAGGATAACAGGTGATAAGGATTGAATATTGATATGTTTATTCGTGTGAATTTGCGGTTTCGAGGTTTTAACCCTATTTGAAAAAACAAAGCCAATTTCAGCAAGGAGAAAATGTATGTAAATACATGTAAGACAAGGAATAACGTGAAAAGAATGAGCAATGGGAGTCAAGAAAAACAAAGCCAAACAAAGCCAATGGCAGGACTCAGGCCGGTAGCTCTAAACGCTCCTGAGCGAGTTCTTGAGACGAAACATTAAATCCTGAACCAGGATTAGAGCACAAATTCGTCGTAAGAAGACGGATTGTAATTCAGCACGCGATATGTATCAAAGCCGGCAGGGACCTTCGTGCTGGCTGACCGGTCGAAGTTCATTGTGGCGTTGCCCTCAACAACCAAGGGCTGTTCGGAGTAATTGATAATCGTGCCTTTAATCTGTGCGTTTACGTTGCCGGAAAAGGTGACACCGCTAAGAGCAACAACTCCCTCTAATGTGGAAAAGTTGCCCTGGAATGAGGCGGCAAAACCCGGAGCTACAATAGACGAACCTTCTTCCTGTCGTATAGCATCGAATTCAACGCCTGCCGGATATGGCCCGCTTGCAAAGTTGCCAATGAAGTCTATTCTATCTGTGGCCGGATCTACTGTGTGATCGCCGGCGCCGACTATAATGCCCTCCAGGGCCACGTTGCTTGTGAATGTCACAATATTAGGAGATGCGATATATAGAATTCCCTGTATAGTTACACTTTTCGGGAAGACGGGATTTGTCCCGGCTGCAATTGAGCAATTGACAAGACTGTTGCCGTAGGCATTTAAGTCGGTAGAAGAATCGATCACGTCTCCTGTAGCGTAAGGTATGAAACGTGCTGTATCAGGTTCAGGAAAGGCCACTGGATCGACGCCTATGTGGACGTGGTTGTCGATCGCATCCTGGTTGTGGTCGCCGTCGATGATTACATCGGCGCCGAAGTTCACGTTGGCGGCCGGATTGCCGACCATAATATCGCCCATGAACTGTGTATTGCCGACGACGTCCAATGCCGTAGCGCTGCCTGAGCTTTCGATATAGATATCTGCTTCCCATGCCTCGGAAGCAACCAGAGTAGTGGGATTGCCGGTATAGTTAATAGGACCTTTTGTAGCCAGGCCGAAGTTAAAGATCGGCCATTCGTATGGCTCGATTTCGAAATCGACTTTTATCGTTCGTGTAATTGGGGCAATACCTCCTGTGGAGTAAACCTCCAGAATGTATGGATCGGTGTTGCTGATAGACATTTGTCCGCTGAATGTCTGGCCGGTTGTCGAGTCCAGTGTTACCGGGAGTATTGTACCCAAGTTTTTCTTGAGCACGATGTTAGTGATACCGTTCGCATCCATGTTGGCTTCGAGAGTATTCATTATGGTGCTGAAATACTTATTTACCGGCGTATCGTGTGGAAATATGACGGTATCGAGCCAGTACCGTTCTACGTCGAGCCCGGACTCGGCACTGCCCAGCGCGCAATCGACCTTCTGCTGGTTCGATGCGAGTTGCGAATTAGTGCCCGATATGGTTGCCATCGAAACAGCCAGAGCGGAAAAGATTACAACGAAAATCATTGCTACGATAAGTACGGCGCCTTTGCGCTTAGGATGAACGGATTTGTATTTGGGTGCCATTTTTTCCCCCCCCGGAAAAGCCCCAATAAGACAGTAAATGGTAACTTCTATTAGCTAACTAAAGTATAAGAAATAATAACGGCCGATGCAACATGGTTGGAGCGAATTGATTAAGGTAGATTTGAATATGAACGACCTATAAGAACCGTTTTATACGGCCAAAGTGAAGCTCAAAGGCCCGATAGTGTTCCGAAAAGTGAAACGGCCGGTCTATATCACCACTTCCGAATAAGTCGATGGCTCGTACTCCAAAACTATTTCCGGCACAAATCCCGCAGGCACTTCGGTTGTGCCGGAACGGTTGAAATACAGGTCGCTGTTTCCCGACAGAGTCATGTCCTCGTCGGAGTAGTTGATGACCGAGCCGTTGATTGTTCCGCCGGCGTTACCGAAGAATTCGACGCCGTTGCCGGCTATAGCACCGCTTAGGGTATTGAAGCTGCCGCCGAACGACACATGAAAACCCGGAGCCATAACGAATGTGCCTGTTTCGTCATGAAGCCCGTCGAATTGTGCTTCCTGGGGCAATTCGGTGATTGGGTGGCTTTCTACATTGCCCAAAAAGTTAATCTGATTTACGCTGGAATTGTCCTGGATATCTCCGTCCCCGATGATGATGCCGGTTATGTCTGCTCCTCCTGTGAATGTAACTACGTTGGGAGTTTCGACATAGACAATGCCTTTAAGCGTCACTTGACCGGTAAAATTTGGATTGGTGTTCGCGGGTATTCTGATGTTCTCTAAAGTGGAATCCGAAGAGGTGTCCATGTTAGGGTCGAGGGGTGTTACGAATGACTCGAACTGGTTTGTGTCCGGTTCGGGAAACTCGGTTTCCGGGGCGCCGAATGATACGTGGTTGTCAATAGCATCCTGGCCCGTTTCTCCGCCTATGCCGGCCTGTCCGCCCTGAAGGTCCACGTTGGCAATGGGATTAACGATGCTTACGTCACCGGCTATTTGCGAGTTGCCGATGATCGAAAGGGCGAGATTGGAATTTTCGCTTTCGATATAAACACTCGCCTCTACGGCTACGTTAACGCCTTCGAGCTCGATATTGCCTGACAGCGACAAAGGGCCTTTGGTTGCTACGCCGAAGTCGAAGACATTGTGTGCTCTTTCGCCGAAATAATAGTTTGCTCTTATTGTGCGGGTTATTGCTCCATAGACACCTGTGATATCGATCCGGAGCGTTTCGTTATCGAGCTGCGTAATTGTCCCGTAGAAACTCTTCTGGGCCGGCGAGTCCAGTGTAACGCTTGGGATGGTTATGACCGAGCCATTGCAGGAGGTAGTGACATTTGTTATGCTTTCACTTGTCAGCTCGTCCTGGAGCGAGTTCGCAATTTGGTCGAATCTAAGATCCTCTGCTGTCGTCCCGGATATCGAAACACGGCTTAGCCAGTAGCGCATAACATCGAAGCCCGATTCGGCACAGGCCCTTGCGAGATCCGCCTTGCGATGGTTCTCTGCGATTTGGACATTAGTGCCGGACATCGCGGCCATCGAGACAGCCAGAGCGGAAAAGATAACCACGAATATCATGGATATGATTAGTACGGTACCTCGATTATTTGAGCGAGCTGAGCTGCTTGCGGGTGTCATTTTCCCCCCCCTTAACGGAAAAACGCCACATTAAAAGTAATTAGTAACTTCTAAGAGCTACTTAAAGTATACGAAATATATGTGATATTGACAAAGATGTTTACGTGACTCATTGACTATTAGGGAGTATTGAATGATCCGGGAAATGTCCTATGAAAAATAATTGAATGCGGTTAAGGCTTGGTTATTCGGCGTTCTGACGCTCGGCGAAATATGAGCTGCGGGCGAACGGGGTGGAGATAACCCAGGAGAATCCCAGTTCGACGGCTTTCTGCTTCCAGAAGTCGAATTTGGCCGGCGTTACATATTCGACTACTTCGAGCGAGTCCTTCGTTGGCTTGAGATATTGGCCGATTGTGATTCTGTCACAGCCGGCATCGAGCAAATCTCTCAAGACCTGCTCGACCTCGGCGTCGGTTTCTCCCAAGCCCAGCATGATTGAGGATTTCGTTCGGACATCAGGATATTGCTCCTTTGCCATTTTCAGCAGATTCAGGGACAGTTGGTAATCGCCGCCCGTTCTGGCAATCTGGTATAGCGATGGGACGGTTTCCACGTTATGAGCGAAAACGAACGGCAGCGAGCCTTGCAGGATTCGCAATGCCCGGGCCTGGCAGTTGCGAAAGTCAGGCGTGAGTATCTCGAATTTCATGTCCGGGCATTGCAGCCTGACCTCGTCGATGCAATCGCGAAAGTGGCCGGCGCCGCCATCCGGTAAATCGTCGCGATCTACGCTGGTTATGACCAGGTATTTCAGTTGCATTTGCTTTGCCATCCGGGCCAGGCGCGCCGGCTCGGTCTTGTCCGGCGGTTCGGGCTTGCCGGCTGCTACCGAGCAGAATTTGCAGTTTCGCGTGCAGATATTGCCCAGAATCAGGACCGTTGCCGTTCCTCTTGACCAGCACTCGCCTCGATTGGGGCAATTTGCGTTGCTGCATATCGTCTGCAAGCCAAGAGATTCGAGGACTTTGCTGGTATGCTGGAAGTTGCTGTCGCTTGGTAAAGGTCTGCGGAGCCAGGGCGGTAGCCTGCGGTTTTTGGAATTCGTGCTTTGTGCTTTGTGCTCTTGCATTTTAAGTATATTGAAAGTGCTCTTTGAGAATTTCAGCTAACAGTTGCTTAATACGATTCATCGGGTGTTCTTTGCCGGTTTCCTTCAGCACCGATGTCATTTCGACATTGTCAAGGCCGCACGGTACGATGTATTCGAAGATGCTCAGGTCGTTGTGGATGTTTATGGCCATGCCGTGATAGGTGATGAATTTCGAGACACGGACGCCGATAGAGGCGATTTTTCTTTCGCCGACCCATAAGCCGGGTGCGCCTTTTCGACTGGTGCTCTGGACGTCTAATTGCGCGAGTAATTCCGCTCCGATTGCTTCGAGCTCTCTTATGTATTTGTTGATTCCGAGGTCGGTCTTCTGGAGGTTCAGGATCGGATAAAAGACAATCTGGCCGGGATTATGTGCCGTGGTGCCGCCGCCTCTGCGGACGTCCACTACATCGATGTTCTTTCGTGCCAGGTCCTGCCGGTTGACTAACAGCCGGTTGGAGCTTTGCCGGGCGCCGAGGGTAATGACAGCAGGATGCTCGACGATCAAAACCGTGTTCGGTATCTCGTTTTGCTGTCTCTTTTCGCGTAAAAGTTGCTGCTGTAACTGCAGAATCTCTCTGTAATCGGCGATTCCGCAATCACGGATTTTCAGCAAGCAGTTTATGTCTTGTTCGGGCACAGATTTCATGGATTCCATTTTAATGATGGACAATAGCGATTGCACGGATTTTCCGCTAATGACGATGGGCTCTTATTTGGTTAGCAGCAGATGATTAAGCCTTCCGGGCCGGTGTGTTCTTTGATATGTAAATAAAAAAGACTGATGACTGCTTACGGTCATCAGTCCCTGCTTTTCTTTTCCACTGCCCCGCTCATCCGATAGCCACAGACTCTTCACTACCCCTTAAATCATGTAAAATATTAAAAGAGCGTGTGATTACTTATTCAAAGGCGATTCCGACGCCGATCTCTGCATTTTCGAGCAGATTTGTTCGGTCAACCCTGACAATTTTGCCGCTTTTGATGCGGGCAAATTGCCCCTTTTCCTTCGCCAGAGACTCGGTACGCGGGAAGTTCAGTTCCACAAGATGGCCCGTGCGGACAGGTGCCGTCAACGGAAGTGTGATAAAAACACCGGTCTTGCTGATGTTACAGCTTCGGCCTATGACGAACCTGTTGGCTTCCGGAATCCAAACGCTGACAGGCCAGGCGACACTGCTCCGGCTATCTTTTCGCTGCTCAATTAGTGCCTGCATAGTTTCAATCTCCTTAAATAGTCGTTCCATCTTTAATACGTTTTATCGGCAATGTTAAATTGGATAGATTAGAATAATTGGGCAAATTAATTGAATTTCTCAAAAAAGTCTTTGCTGCTTGAGAGGCCACTTTGTAATTGGTTTTTTTATGAGACGTTCTTTTGATAAAAACGATGAGAATTACTTGAGCGAACACATCAAATGTCCGGATGGCTCAGATTTGGTAGTTTGGAGTAATGACTTCGTCGGTTTCAGAATTTATGGCAGTCGCCCGATAAAACGCAGATTCTGTGTTTATACGTCATTATTTGCTATAAGTATTGATATCCGCCGAATATAACTTGACAGCAATAGTGTCATTTTGATACAAATAAATAGTCAGAATTGTTGGCTTTTGTTCTCAATGACCATCAAAATCGATGCTTTGAGGAGATAGGGTAAAATCAAACATTGGAGTTTGATATAGGGCGGATTCAATTTTCGTTAGGCCTTAAAATATCCGATACGTATCGAGATCGATGAGTATTATTGAGTATAACTGAGACGTCATTAATTATTCCTTTTTTGAAGGAGGATTGTCATGTGTAGAAGATTAATTTGCTTTGTTTTGGTGTTGGTTTGTTGCTTAGTATCATCAATGCATGCCGCCAGTATAATCTGGGTCTCTGGTGGGCACGATTACGATACCGATGGTGTTTCGGATGATTTTATGTGGGTTGATCTACTTGAGGCTGAAGGCTACACAGTCGATTATCAGACGGGCAACTGGACGACGCTGGATGATGGCAAGATCGCTGCTATGAATGCCGCGAACCTGGTGATCATAGCCCGTTGCACGAGCAGCGGCGACTATGCCACCGACGCCGCCGAGATTAATCAATGGGACTCGATCACGACTCCGATGCTCTTGAATTCCACACATCTCGCAAGGAACAGCCGGTGGAAATGGCTGGACACCGGGAGCACAAACAACGCCACACCCACAATGCAGGTAGTGGACAACGGTCATCCCATATTCATTGGTGTGACACTCGATGCCGACAATCAGGTTGAGATGCTCGCCGGCCCCGATTCTTCATTCGCCAGCATTACAAATGCCGGCAACGGCACGGTGATAGCAACGCGCGCCGACAATAACCAGGTATGGATTGCTGAATGGGAGCCGGGCGTCGAATACTACCAGGGGGCGGACCAGGTCCCCGCAGGACCTCGTATGCTCATGGTCGCCGGCACACAGGAGGCGGCGGGTGTCGCCAATTGGGGCGAAATGAATCTCTCCGAAGAGGGCATCAGAATATTCCTCAATGCGGTATCCTATATGATTGGCGGACCCCGCGTAAAAGCTGCCAATCCTGATCCGTTTGATGGCTCGCTGTATGCGGACACCTGGGTATCCTTAGGCTGGTCGCCGGGCGATTTTGCTGCCTCTCACGATGTATATATAGGCGAGAGTTTTGACGATGTGAACGACGCTGCGCGAGATTCGGAGCTGTTTCGCGGCAATATGACTACGAATTTGCTCCTTGTCGGCTTCTCAGGGAATCCCTATCCGGATGGTTTGGTGCCCGGCACAACCTACTACTGGCGAGTTGACGAGGTCAATGAAGCCGAGCCGAACAGCCCGTGGAAAGGTGACGTCTGGAGTTTTTCGATTCCTTCGAAGACAGCATATAATCCTGTTCCTGCTGATGGAGCTGAGAATGTCGAGCTGAATGTGAGACTTAGCTGGACGGCAGGCATCGGTACAAAATTTCATTATGTTTACTTCAGCGAAGATTTTGATGAAGTGAATAATGCTGCAATGGGCACTCCGACGGGCACTACAAGCTATACGCCCGGCCCGCTTAAACTTGCCAGGACTTACTACTGGCGGGTCGACGAGTTTGACGGCACAGAAATAAATAAAGGCGATGTCTGGAGTTTAACTACCGAAGGCGCCGTCGGCGGCCCGAATCCGGCTAACGGTGCTGTGGGAGTAAGCCCGACAGTGGTCCTTGGCTGGAATGCGGGGAGCGTTGCTGCTTCGCACGAAGTTTATTTCGGCTCGGATGCCGACGCCGTGGTCAATGCTACGAAAACCTCGCCTGAGTACAAGGGGCCAAAGGCCCTCGGCGAAGAAAGTTACGATCCCGGCCAGCTTATGTTGGGGACCACTTACTACTGGCGGATCGATGAGGTAAACGGCATCAATCCCGATAGCCCGTGGGCCGGCAACGTCTGGAGCTTCACGACGGGAGATTTCTTTGTCATTGACGATTTCGAGAACTACGACATCGGTAACAACGAGATATGGTGGTCATGGAAAGACGGGCTTGGTTATGGTCCGTATGGTAATGAACCGGGTTACAGCGGCAACGGAACAGGTGCTGCCGTTGGTGATGAAACTACCGCTTCTTATACCGAGGAGACTATCGTCAATAGTGGTCTTCAGTCTATGCCGGTTTCATATGACAACGACAAGCAGGGCTACGCCAAATATTCGGAGGTGGAGCTGACATTGACTGATGTGCGCGACTGGACAGCAGAAGGTGTTGCAGAATTGTCGCTATGGTTCAGGGGTTATCCGGCTTCGTCCGGCAGCTTCGTAGAGGGCCCAACCGGTACTTATACGATGACTGCTTCCGGTACGGATATCTGGAACGTTGCTGATGAATTCCATTTTGCTTATAAGACGCTCACCGGCGTCGGGACAATCGAAGCCCGCGTCCACAGCGTCCAGCAGACGGACATTTGGGCCAATGCCGGCGTGATGATTCGCGAGACGCTTGATCCGGGCTCGAAGTTCGCCGCCGTCATCATGACTTCAACCAATGCCGACGGCACGCCCACACAGGGGTGCAGGTTCCGGGCCAGGACGGATACGGACGGAAGCGCCACATCTGACACATCTATCGCTACGCCTGAGCAGATGGCCATAACGACGCCGTACTGGGTGAAAATAGAGCGTGACGTTACGGGCAATGTGAGAGGCTACTATTCGGCCGACGGAATCAACTGGCAGTTGATGGTCTGGAGGCCCGGTGTAAGTATGGCTTCAACGGTTTATATCGGATTATCCGTGACTGCCCATAACGCCAGTGCTGTATGCGAAGCTGTTTTCTCCGACGTTCGCACAACCGGCACAGTCACCGGGCAATGGGCGCATCAGGATATTGGCATTCTCAACAATGCGGCCGAGCCGCTGTATGTTGCGGTTTCCAACAGTACCGGCAACCCGGCAGTCGTGATTCACGATAATGCTAACGCGGCACAAATCGACACCTGGACCGAGTGGGTGATTCCGCTGCAGAGCTTTGCTGATCAGGGCATCAATCTAACGAACGTTGATAGGATTGCTATTGGCTTGGGTACCAGGGGCAATAACACAGTCCCCGGCGGTTCAGGTAAGATGTACTTCGATGACATCCGGCTGTATAAACCGAGAGCTGCTGCTCAGTAAGCACGGTTGTTACCGGAATAAAAATTTGATTTTGAATAATTACAGGGCCTATACCGATTGATTCGGTATAGGCCCTATTGCTTAAACTGGCCGGTTCTTCAAAACATCTGTTCATAAAATGATGGAAGGGAAAATTTCTGCTTTAGTTTATATATTTAGTTCTAAGTAATACTACGTATTTTAGCATAAAAAGGCACTGTATGGAACTTCTCGCTTGACTTTTCGAATCTACTTATGCTAAGATAAAGTTCAGCTTCTAAAGCCGTTCGTGACCCTGTAATTCTAAACATGGGGGGCAGGAGGATAAAAATGGTGGCTTTGACCAATTTACAAATTATCCGAACAATCACTTTATTAATAATAATCTTCTCTTTAAGATTACCTGCCTATGCTAAATACTCTGGCGGCACAGGAGAGCCGAACGATCCATATCAGATAGCTACGGCAGAGGACCTGATGCTGCTGGGTGATAGTCCTGAAGACTATTACAAGCACTTCATTATGACCGACAATATAGATATGGATCCCAATCTTCCAGGAGGAAAAGACTTTGATTGGGCTGTAGTATATTGGTCTTGGTTCAAAGGTGTTTTTGACGGAAATGGACGCGTTATAAAAAATTTGCAGGTTCCGTTGTTTAGCGAGATTGATATTGATGGGAAAGTACGAAAACTCGGGATTTCAGATGTACATATCAATATGAAAGATGATGCTGCACGGTATACCGGTGGACTTGCAATAATAAACCGTGGAACAATCGAGGCTTGCTATGTTCAGGGAGAGATAACTTGTAGTGGAACAGCAGGCGGTCTTGTTGGAAACAACGAAGAGTATGGTACAATAAGTGACTGCTATGCATCCGTAGTAATTAAAGGGGCCCAAACCGCCGGTGGCCTTGTAGGATCAATGGATGGGCGGGATATACAACGAGTGATAAATCGCTGCTACTCCACAAGTCGCTTTTCAGAAGATTTCGAAGAAACATTGCTTCCTCTTATCGGGTGGCAAAATTTTATAAAAGATGGTCGAGTTGTCGATTCTTACTTCTTATCAGATAGTAATTCTAATTCAACAGGAGGAACTCCTCTGATTGAAAGTCAAATGCAGGTTCAGGACACCTTTCAGCGATGGGATTTTCATGGTAACGAAGAAGATGGTTTAAGAGACATCTGGTTCATGCCACAAGACAGCTATCCTGTGTTGAGCTGGCAGACTGACGTAACGGGACTTAAGTCAATTCCAAATATTCATAGTTACACCAGTCATAATGCCGAGTATATTCTTATACAGTCGGATTTTACCATTGGCAAAACTGAGAGGCATCCCCACAATACAATTCCTGTGGATCACAGCTTGTTTACTATACCATGGGGCGTCGCCTCAGCGGCTGAGCCTTTGACACTTGTTGTCAGTGATGGCCCGTACAATTGGACCGAAAACGAAGGTATGGGTAGTGAAGATAATCCTTATCGAATCTCAACAGCCGAACAGCTTCTTTCCATAAGCAACGATCCTAATTTATTATCAAAGTATATCATGCTTGTAAACGATATTGACTTAGCGCCAAATCTGTTAGGTGGAAAGGCCTTAGATCGCCCTGTTATTCCGATTAGTTATCGTGAGGAATCGTACGGTAGACCTCCTGTAAAAAAGAGATATGTGAAAGTTCCATTTACAGGAACCTTTTCTGGGAATGGCTTTGCCATCCGGAATATGACAATTATAGGCTGGGGAGAAATCAATCTCGGTCTGTTCAGCGAAGTCGGTGATGGAGGTAGCATCATTAACTTGCGTCTTGAAAAAGCAAATATAATTGGCGGTAGTAATTCTGTTGGTTTGTTAGCAGGATATAATAAGGGAAATATTACGAATTGCTCGGTAACAGGTTTTATTCAATATGACTGGGAAATTATGGATGTTGGTGGCCTCGTTGGTTTCAATGAGGGATCTATCTCCAGGTGCTGCTCCATAAATGGTGAAATCACAGTTCCAAAAGGAACCAGAGTAGGAGGTTTAGTCGGTGCTAATGGTTATAATAATAATCAATATTCCGTAATACTTGGAGGTGCTATAATTGATTGTTATTCTTCATTTAAAGTGACAGCATTTAATGAATACGACTCGCTAATAGGCCATAACAATGGGCTAATAAAACGTTGTTATAGGGTGGGAGGAACACCCAATACAGATGGCTGGGACTTTTATGGTAACTATGACGATGGATTCCTGGATACATGGTTCATGCCCCAGGATTCGTCTAACGATTATCCTCCCGTTGTACTCACTTGGCAGACAGAGTTCTCCGGTTTGAGGGAAATCCCGGACTATAACCCAGAATACGAGCTATATCCCACATGGAGAAACAGGCTTGAAATACAAGGTTTCGCAGTTGAAGAAGTAAACGAATACTCCAACATGCCGGATGGCTGGATTACTCGCATTTCTCCGAGTCGGTATATCCCTGAAGATCAAGCTATTCATATCTTCATTAGTAAAGGACGCTACGATTGGTCGGATGCTGGTGGTAATGGAACGCAATCCGATCCCTTCGAAGTCAATACGATTGATCAGTTGCAGGCACTAGATTACTTCGTAGAAAAAGGTCTTGGCCACTATTTTGTCCTTGCTAATAATTTGAATTTGGGAGACAGGATTTTGAGCGAGCCACTGATTCGTAACTTTGCAGGAACGCTTGACGGCAACGGCCATGTAATTTCTAAACTTCAAATATGGCAACAAGAAGAATATATGTATCAACCGTATCGGGGGGAACCGAGAAACATAGGTTTATTTGGCAGAATAAGCGGCTCAGTAATGAATTTATCTCTGGAAAACATTATTGTTAAAAGTAACTGGGAATATTGTGGTGGCCTTACTGGAATTAACGAAGGTACCATTGAGACCTGTTCAGTGAGTGGTAAAATTGTTGGTAGTCAAGCTATTGGCGGTCTTGTAGGGAGCAATGGTATGTTGTGGATCGATCCAGATCCAAGTATAATTATAAATTGTTACTCATCGTGCTCAGTCATTGGTGACAAAAATACCCAGAATAGCACTGTTGGAGGTTTGGCAGGCCTAAATTTGAATGGCAGCATAACTACGAGCTATAGCACCGGTACGGTCAGTGGTGATAAGGATGTCGGCGGCCTTGTGGGTAATAACTCAGACCATATCTACAAGGGGCCTTCTTTGGGCAAGACGATTTCAAGTTTCTGGGATGTTGAAACCTCAGGCCAAGCTGATAGTGCTGGGGGGACAGGTCTATCTACATCCGAGATGCAAACAGCAAACACATTCCTCGAAGCCGGTTGGGATTTCGTAGAAGAGACGGCCAACGGCACTGACGATATCTGGTGGATTCTCGAAGGCCAGGACTATCCGAAACTTTGGTGGGAATTAGGCGACGAGGCGTCGCCGTAAATCAAATATCAAACATCAAATAGTAAAATCACACATTAAAGTTCAAAAATATAAAAGTTAAGCATTCAATATAAAAGATAGCCCGCTATAGCACAGTCGGACATTGCCTGATCGTTAGGACAAAGAGCATTTTACACTTTGATATGTCATTTTGATTCTTGCATTTTGATTTTTACACTGCACTTTGGGTGCCGTCTCACGGACATTTTTTCAGAATTCGACGAAATATGCCCGCTTTTTTCGATTGCCGGTCGTAGAATGAATAATGAATTAGTATTTAGTGTATAGTATTTGGTATATAGTGATTTGAATGAAAAAATGAGGTTAGTCGGTGGAAAACTCAGGAATAGGTCATTGCGAGGCCCGAAGGGCCGTGGCAATCTTCTACCAACCTTAGTTGAAAAAACAAAGCCATTTCCGGAAGGCCAAATTAATGCAAGCTTTTGTTTTACAAAGGATTATGGAAAATAGTCGAATTTTCGAGTTTGAAAAACAAAGCCAAACAAACCCAATTAACCGGCCTTTGGCCGGAAATTCTAAGCACGAAGCTCGAAATCCGAGAATGAACAGATTTGCTAAGGCTGTTTGAAAAAACAAAGCCAATTTCCGGAAGGCCAAATTAATGCAAACTTTTGTTTTACAAAGGATTATGGAAAATAGTCGAATTTTCGAGCTTGAAAAACAAAGCCAAACAAAGCCAATTTCAGATGAGATGACGGTTTTTGGTGCATATTGCATAAGGCAAGAGATTGCCCTGTTGGGATTGGCAGTAGAATACCTTGCCATTTGGATTGTACTGTTGTATCTTGGCAAAGCTAATGGAAACGAAAGTGATAAAACTTGATGCCGCAAAGATTGACTCATCTAAAATCAGTGAGGCTGCTGCTGTAATTGATTCCGGCGGGCTTGTAGCGTTTCCTACCGAAACTGTCTATGGGATTGGTTGCAGGGTCACAAGCGATTCGTTAGCCAGACTCAATGATGTAAAAGGCAGGTCGGCAGATAAATACTACACGTTGCATATCGGTCGAAAGGACGATGTCGAAAAATATGTGCCCGCGATTGGATTCAAGGCTAAAAAACTCGTTCATAATGCCTGGCCCGGCCCTTTGACTATCGTGTTCGAGTTGGATCGAAAGGACATCAACATTCTGCGATATAATCTTGATGGGGAAGTTCTGAAAAATCTTTACAAAGATAATTCCATAGGTATTCGCTGTCCGGAAAATCTAATAGCCTCTATGTTATTACAGCAGACGAAAAATCCTGTGGTTGCGCCGAGTGCGAACATAACTGGCAGTCCACCGGCGGTTCAGGCCGAGCAGGTTCTTGATCAGTTATCAGGTAAAATTGATTTGCTGCTGGATGCAGGTCCGTGTAAATACAAAAAGAGCAGCACGGTTGTTAAAATAGGCAAAAAAGGATTGGAAGTATTGAGATCCGGTTTCTATTCAAAGGCTGAGTTGGAAGAGTTATCAGAAGTTAAGTTTTTGTTTGTTTGTACGGGCAATACCTGCCGAAGCCCGATGGCCGAAGGGATATTTCGAAAATATTTAGCGGAAAAATCACAATGTAATGTTGACGACCTCGGAAAAATGGGTTATAAGGTAAGCTCGGCTGGCATTATTGGTTCAGTAGGTTTTCCTGTAAGCCCTGAAGCGGTAGCAGCTTGTGCCGCTATGGGAGTTGATATTAAAGCTCATAGGAGCAAAGCTTTATCCAGAGAGCTTATCGAAGAAAGTGACATCGTATTCGCGATGGAGCGGATACATCGGGACAGAGTTATTGCTCTTGATTCGAAAGCTTCGGAAAAGTGTTGGCTGTTAGCAGGTAATACCGGAATTCCTGATCCGATAGGTCACCCCCAGGAATTTTATAATAATTGTGCGAGGCTGATTGAAAGCTTCGTACAAAATAGGATTGGTGAGCTTGAAATATGAAAATAGCAATTGGAAGTGATCATCGCGGCTACGATATAAAACAGCAAATCATGGCCATAGCTACCGAGCTGGGCCATGAGTGTGTTGATGTCGGCACCAGCGACAACAATCCCGTTGATTATCCTGACTTGGCGTATTTGGCGGCAAAGGCGGTATCCAGCAAAGAAGCCGACAGGGCTATCCTAAGCTGTGCAACCGGGATCGGAATGAGTATGGCCGCCAACAAGGTAAAAGGAATCAGGGCCGCACTGTGCCATGATGAGCTAAGTGCCCAGATTTCGCGCGACCATAATGATGCTAATGTACTGTGTCTGTCGGCAGACCAGGTTGGAGTTGTATTACTGCGAAAAATGGTGGAAGTCTGGCTTAGCACCGAATTCAGTGGTGGAAGACACGAAAGAAGAGTAAGAAAAATAACGGCCATAGAAGAAGGCAAAGACCCCAGAGAACTTTAGAATGGCTGATTTATAGCGGGTAAAAGGTAGGGTGGGCAGGGAGGCCTGCCCTATATTCTGATACAATTCCAAACAAAAGTCCTGTGGAAGCTTATCATTGAAAGTGGCAGAGGTGTTGCTTAAGGTACAACTGTGTTAGACCTTGGCGGTGACTCGTTTAGGTTTGGTCGGGATGCCTTTTAGTGCTGCCTTGATTCTTTCTTTGCCTGCCTTGGTCTTGCGGCGTAACTTTTCTGTGGGACTGCTGCCTATAGCACGCAATTTGTCGTATCTGTTATCGAGCAGATTTTCAATCTTTGTTCGCTTCAAGTCTCGCAGTGTTTTTACGATGTATTTCTCGACGTTATATACGGTATCATGAAGATTACGATGAGCACCCCCAAGGGGCTCAGGGATGATAGCGTCCACCAGGCCGAGCTTATGCAGATTCTTGCTGGTCAATTTAAGTGCCTCGGCGGCTTGTGGAGCTTGAGAACCGTCACGCCACAAAATGGCGGCACAACCTTCAGGCGATATTACCGAATAGTACGCGAATTCAAGCATGGCTAATCTGTCGCCGACACCGATTCCAAGAGCACCACCGGAACCGCCTTCCCCAATGACGATACATATGATCGGCACCTTGAGGCGGGGCATCTGGTTAAGGTTGACCGCTATTGCCTGGGCCTGGCCTCGCTCTTCGGCGCCAATGCCCGGATAGGCGCCGGGCGTATCGATGAGTGTGACGATGGGAATGCCGAATTTTTCTGCAAATTTCATCTTGGCCAGCGCCTTACGATATCCCTCCGGATTCGGACATCCGAAATTACAGGCAATCTTTTGCTTTGTGGTTTTCCCTTTATTTTGGCCGACGATAAGCACTCTTTCCCTGCCGATCTGGCCGAGTCCCGTAACAATTGATCGGTCGTCGCCGAAGCATCTATCGCCATGCAATTCTCGGAAATCCTTAACCATTACGCTTAGATAGTCTGACAGAAGCGGTCTGTTCGGATGGCGTGCCACCTGGACGGTTTGCCAGGCCGTGAGATTCGAATATATTCGTTTTAGTTCGACGACCTGCTGTTGCTGAAGCTTGCGTATCTCGGATGAATAATCAATGCCTTTGGCTGAGCCAAGCTTGCGCAGCTCGTTCATCTGGCTATCGATATGAGCAACTTTTTCCTCGAAGTCGAGGTGGTCGCTATTGCTTAGATTACTATTGTTCGGCATATTATCTATTTTAGTATCTCGTATTGTCATTATAACGCCACGAGAATATATCACAATCAGGGCGAATTTTATTTAGGAGACAAAATAATAACATTATAATGGTACAAATCAAAGAAAAAAATTGACATCTGTAAAGTCTTACAGTACTTTTTAAGGAAATATTTCCTGGGGCGTATTTTTGTAAGGTTTTGTGAATGAATGACTTAACTCAAGTTGCTGTTTTGGATTTAGGACTGATATGCGGGTCAGTTTCTTTGGCAGTTTTATGCTGTTTTGCCCAAACCAAAGCAGTAGATTGCACGTGCCGGCCCTCCGTTCGCGATACTGCCGGGCAATTAGTAGCAGCAAGCGAGGGAAAAGCGAATGATACTGGTCAAATATAAAATTAGGAAAAAGGAATGGATACCGTGAAACAATGGCGTGTTGAAGTCTTCAATCGGTCGGGTTTTTCAGATGTACATGGCAAGGGTGTGCTGGAGGATATCCAGGAATTGGGTATCGATTCGGTCCAGGCGGTTCAGTCGGCGAAGGTCTTTCTTATCGAGGCGGACTTCGATAAGGAATTTGCTCAGCGTCTGGCGCGTGAGCTGCTGGCCGATCCGGTTTGCGAGGATTATTATATCGGCAGAAGCGGCCCGCCGGCCGGCCTGGCGAAAGCAACGCTCATCGAGGTACATCTTAAAAGCGGCGTGACCGATCCTGTCGCTGAATCGGTCATGGCGGCGATTGCCGATATGGGCGTTAAAGCCAACAATGTCCGAACAGCCCGAAAGTATGTCCTGCTGGGACAGATTACGCAGAAGCAGACCGATACGATTGCAAAGAAAATTCTGGCGAACGATTGTATTGAAGATTGCGTTATCGGCAACGAAGCGGAACCGCCGAGCCCGCATCTGAAACCGTACGAATTGCAGATTGTTCACTGGCCAATACGTGATCTTGACGATGATGCGCTGGTTGCTTTGAGCAAAGAAAAAGACCTGTTTCTGAATCTTGTCGAGATGCAGACCATCCAGAAACATTATCAGCAGCTCGGTCGAGAGCCCACGGATGTCGAGCTGGAGACTATAGCCCAGACGTGGAGCGAACACTGCGTACATAAAACACTGAAAAGCTCCGTCGAATTGTCAATGAACGGCGATCAGGTGCGCTTTGACGATTTGCTTAAAGATACCGTATTCAAAGCCACAAAGCAGCTCAATAAAGACTGGTGCATATCTGTTTTTGCCGACAACGCCGGAGTGGTGGAGTTCGACGAGGAATCTGCTGTCTGTTTCAAAGTCGAAACCCATAACCACCCATCGGCGCTCGATCCTTACGGCGGTTCGGCCACGGGCATCGGCGGCGTGATTCGTGACCCGATGGGAACCGGCCTTGGAGCAAGACCGATTGCCAATACGGACATCTTTTGCTTCGGCGAGCCTGATAAGAAGCTCGGAGATATCCCCAAAGGAGTTCTGCATCCGAGACGGATTATGAAAGGTGTTGTAGCGGGCGTTCGCGACTACGGCAACAGAATGGGTATCCCGACTGTCAACGGTGCGATTTATTTCGACGACAGATATCTGGCCAATCCGCTGGTCTATTGCGGCAACATCGGCCTGATGGACAAGAACAAATGCTTCAAGAATCCGCAGAGCGGAAACCTGGTTATCATGGTCGGCGGCCGGATCGGAAGAGACGGCATACACGGGGCGACATTCTCGAGCGGCCAGATGACTCACGAGCACGAGACGATTTTTTCCCATGCCGTGCAAATCGGCAATCCGATTACGGAAAAGAAAATGCTGGATGTCCTCGTCCGGGCGAATGAAGCCGGCTTGTACGAAGCAATAACAGATTGCGGGGCAGGTGGTTTAAGTAGTGCAGCAGGTGAAATGGGAGAACATCTCGGCGTGGAAGTCGATCTGGAAAAAGCGCCGCTGAAATATGCCGGCCTGAACTATACCGAAATCTGGATAAGCGAAGCACAGGAAAGAATGGTCATCGCCGTCAAGCCGGAAAATTTAGAGGCCATCACCAAACTCTTCGATGATGAGAACGTCGAGTCGACCGTCGTCGGCAGATTCACCAGCGATAAGAAATTGAAGCTGCGATATAACGACAGACAGGTTGGTGAGCTGGATATGGATTTCCTGCATAACGGCGTGCCGAAATACTCCCGCAAGGCTATCTGGGCGGCGCCGAAACTGTCGGAGCCGAGCGTTCCCGAAAAAGATAACTACAACGATGAGCTGTTGCGGATTCTGTCGTCTTATAACGTTGCAAGCAAGGAATGGGTCATCCGGCAGTACGACCATGAGGTACAGGGCGGCTCGGTCGTTAAGCCGCTGACAGGTGTTTGTAACGACGGGCCGAGCGATGCAGCGGTAATTCAGCCGAAGCTCAATTCGAACAAAGGTCTGGCGATTAGCTGCGGCATGAATCCGATGTACGGCGATATCGATCCGTACTGGATGGCTTTGGCCGGGATTGAAGAGGCGATAAGGAATCTGATTTGCGTGGGCGGCAGGATTGACAGGATTGCTCTGCTGGACAATTTCTGCTGGGGCGACTGCACCAGGCCGGAAACGCTCGGCCCGCTGGTACGGGCGGCACAGGCCTGCTACAACGGGGCGATGGCATTCGAAGCACCGTTTATCTCCGGCAAGGATTCGCTCAATAACGAGTTCGAGTGTGAGGACGGCTCCAGGATATCCATTCCATCGACGCTTTTAATAAGTGCAATATCTATCGTTGACGACATCAACGAGTGTGTCACGATGGACCTCAAGAAAGCGTCCAATCTGCTGTTTATGGTGGGTGAGACGAAAAACGAATTGGGCGGCTCACACTATTACAAGATAAATGGCCACGTCGGGGCCAATGTGCCGAAATTAGATCTCGGTAAAGCTCCGAAAATAGCCGCGAAGATTTCCGCCGCAATAGCCAAAGGTCTTGTAGTCAGTTGCCATGATTGCTCTGAAGGTGGGCTGGCAGTGGCATTGGCGGAGATGGCCTTTGCCGGCGGGCTCGGTATCGAGGCGGACTTGCGAGGCCTGCCGAGCAGCAAAGATTGCACCCGGGCCGATGCACAATTGTTCAGCGAATCGAATTCTCGCTATATCGTTGAGGTTGAGCCGGACAAATTTGATGCTTTCGCCAAACTGATGCTCAATCTGCCGTTCGGCCAGATCGGAGAAGTGACGGATGAAAAAACGCTCGTCATCAAAGCTCAGGACGGCGAGACCGTTATCGAGGAGGAAATCGAGACACTGAAGCAGGCGTGGCAGAAAACGTTTGACTGGTAGTGAAAAAGGAACGAAGCACTAAAGGAAGGTAAAAAGGCAAGAAATGGCAGATGTAAAAGCAATCGTTTTACGAGCAGCAGGTATCAACTGCGATATGGAAACGGAGTATGCATTAGAGCTGGCGGGAGCCGAAGCGCAGCGAATTCACATAAACAGAATAATAGAGAACAAAGCACTGCTGGATGAGTTCCAGATCATCGTATTTCCCGGTGGATTCAGCTATGGCGATGATGTGGCTGCCGGCAAGATACTCGCTAACCAGATTGTGCACCATCTTTTTGAGCCGATACAAAAATTCATCGAGGACGGCAAACTTGTGCTCGGGATCTGCAACGGTTTCCAGGTGCTGGTCAAAACAGGAATCCTGCCGGGTGACAATTCAACCAACCGGCAGACCAGCGTTACCATCACAAATAACGACAGCGGCAAATTCGAAGACAGGTGGGTATATCTTGCCCCCCAGAGCGATAAGTGCGTTTTCATCGAGCCCGGCCGGCAAATCTATCTGCCAATCGCGCACGGCGAGGGCAAAGTTGTCACCAAAGACGAAGCGACATTGGATGAGTTGCGTTCAGAGGGACACATCGCGTTCAAGTATGTAGACCAGGACGGCAAAGAAGGTGATTATCCCGTCAATCCGAATGGGTCGATGGATTCTATCGCGGGTCTGACGGACACGACCGGCAGGGTGCTTGGACTGATGCCACACCCGGAGAGGTTCGTAAGACCGACTCAGCATCCGCGTTGGAGCCGGTTAAAGAATGTGGACGGCGATGGGATGACAATCTTCAATAACGCAGTCAAGTACATAAAAAACAACGTCTTATCGCTGGCCTGATCGATTATTTTCTCAAAGCACGACGTTCTATCGTATTACGCAGTTTCCCAGTCACGCAGCCATGTGTACTCCGGTGGCAGGGCGGCCCATTGCTGGTCAGTTATACGTTCGAGCCAATCCTTATCTGCCGCTGTCTGTCCGAGCGGGCGCGTATAGGAAGCCCGGGCGGCATTATCGACCTCATAGATAGTCGAGAGCCCCGGTATCACGCTGGTTACAGTGTCGTTTAGATTGAGAATGCACTGGATTGTCAGCTTTGCCAGGTCGTTGTCTTCCTTGCTGCCGACGCCTAATTTGGGCTTGCCGTGGCTCTTAAAAAGGCTGCCGCCGAAGAAGGGCTTGATTGTTATCAGCCCGACGTCACGTTCCTGCAGCGACTGGAACACACTCTTATTCTCAGGCCCATAGCTGGCGTTGACTTCTTCGATGTTGTTCCTTGTTGGTGCCTGGCTTTTCTGTTTGGTCTTGGCCGTGCAGGGGAAGATGAATATTTCTACTTGCGGGTATTTTTCGATAACATGCTGCGCCCAGGGACGGCTGTGAGACGAGATGCCGAGGTGCTTTGCCTTGCCTGCTTTGTTAAGCTTTTCAAAGGCTTCAAGTATAACTTCGACGTCGGCATCCGTATTGGTCCCGTCCATCTTGGCCTGGACGCGCCAGATGTCGAGGTAATCGGTCTTAATGTGGCGCAGGCATTCTTCAACGTTGTGAATTTGTGCCGGGACGTTGCAGTATTCATCGCGTCGCGGACACAGCTTTGAATCGTCGGCGCCGACAATCATTTTCTCCCGTCTTCCTTTTAACGCTGCACCGTAGCAGAGACATTCTTCGGCGCCCGTGATATCCAGATAATTCATGCCGCAATCGATGGCCCTGGAGACAACTTCGGTACGGTTTTTGGCAACGTCTTCGGGCACCTGCTCTTTAGCAAATTTGCCCCACCACCACCCGCCGCTGCGGTCCCGCCAGGGTGCTCTCCAGTGTCCGCCCAGGCTTACCTCGGAGATCATCAGGTTTGTTTTGCCCAATCGCCTGTAGCCCATCTTAGGATTGTAGTTAAGTATCTTGGATGTATCTGTTTTCTTTTTGTCGCTTGAAAGGGCGGCAGCATTGCTCGGTTTCGCGAACGCGGCAGCTATGGTCGCAGCGCTTGCCAGGGAAGTATTATGGATGAAAGTGCGTCTCGAAAGGTTATCGTTGCTCATGGCTTTTCTCCTGTCTTAAGCATGAACGGTCTGTGCCTTGCAGAAGCAGGTTAGACCAGGGTTCATTGAAGATAATATAATCCCGAATCAAGAAGATATCAAGACTTGTTTGTGCCGGACGAACCGGTAGATTTTAAGGATTATGAGGGATTGGTTGTTACCGGCGAGTCTGTCTGTTTTATAATGTCTAAGGCGGCGGACCTGTCATCGGCAAAAACAAAGGTCTCGCTTAGACCTGCAACGACAAAAATACACTTGGTGGCGGTGTTGACGTTGCAGAGAACAAGTTTGCGCCCGGCTTTCTCGAGCATGTCTCGAAGTATTAAGAGGTTGCTGATATTCCAGGAATTTATAATCTCGACGCCGGCAAAGTCGATTATCACGTCGCATTTACATTTGTCATCGATGACTTCATTGAGATTTTTCAGTTCGTCGGTTCTTTTCAATCTCTCGGAAGGCACCGTGACGAGCATGATATTTTCAGATAGATTTCGAATTCCCATTTCAGCCTCTTTCCTTTTATCGATTATCTTTGTGTATGTTTGAAGGTTGTATCGGAATATGCTTTGGGAGTATTAAATAAAAAATGTATGTATTACGAAGGTTCCGATTATTCACCGAATATTACGAATCTTATAGGCCTTTATAAAACAATCTTTATATTATCTTACTGGATGGATTCGTACTTCGGTTCGTTCTGATGCCATCGCTACGGCATCGGGTATGTCCATGTAACGCAGCACGTTGAGAAAAACAGGCCCTTCACGGTGTGAATCAGGTAGATGCCATAATTCGAGTCCGGCAATGTCAGGCTCGAACAGCGATGCATAGAGTACAATGCCCGCCATTTGGCGTTGTCCTTTAAGAGTGAGAGGTTTGTTTTTCAACATTTCGATCCGGCGTAGGGTTAGTATCGCCCTTCGAACATCCCAGACCCGCATGCCGTCCAGTGTCTGGCCGAGCAGCATGAATCGCCGGCGGATTTGTGTTTGCTTTCTCTCGTCCGGATTCCATGCCGTCAAACCGATGCCGCGAGGAGCAAAATAAGCAAGTGCCGAGTTGTTTTTCATCATCTGCTGAATGTTATTGAAAGCATCTTTATTCGGTTCAAGTGGTTTTTCTTCTTGTAACTCATCGGCAAAACCGACATACAAAGCGCTGAGCCATTGTTCCCATTGCTGCTCATCCAGCACGTTCAGCACTACATTATCGACCCGTTCGATTCCGGAGCGATGAGCCAGATATAAACGAAGTCGGACATGCGGCTGACTGGTGAAATCGTAAGCGCTTAAACTAACGCCGTGCCGTTCAGCGGAGAATACCTTTTTGATATTTAACGGGCCTGCCTGTTCCTGCGTCGGCCAGCCGCCGAATGATTTGTTCCGGAGAGTTTCGAGTAATTTCTGTTGCTTTTGGTTCTTTGGAACGAATGATTCGTGTATTTTTGTGTTAAGCTCATCGGCAGGCAACTCTTTGAAAACTTTTAGCTGCTCCGGCTCAAAAAATTTAATGGCAGGCTTATCAATAACAGAGCTGTCATTCTTGAGAAAACGATTGAACCATACGAAAGCATGAATGCGCAGCTCCTGCGTGTCCTTGTGCGGGCCTTCGGTGATGTTCAGGCCGAGGTTCTTCCCGGCGTTATATAGGCGGTAAATGTTCCTTACCTTCTCGTGCACGCGGACGACACCATCCAGCGGGAAAATTGTGTCTTTGTCGCTGTTTGATATCAGCAGCGGCCGCGGCGCTACCAGCGCCGCCACGAGCGGATAATCCCAGCCGAAAGTATTAACTATGTACATGCAGTCACAGTGGCCTTCGACACAGCCGTCAACGACGTGATTTTGCAGGTCGGTTATTCCGGCAACGGGTACGGCTGCTTTAATGCGGTCGTCGATTGCTGCAATCCACCAGCTATATGCGCCTCCGCCCGAGCGCCCGGTAACGCCGAACCGGCTTGCGTCCACTTCCCTGCGTGTCTCTAAATAGTCCAGTGCCCGGATGCAGTTCCACGCCTCGACGCCTGCGGGCGTGTAGCCCCGGCTGTTCCACCACCACATTTTGTACCGGTACGTGCCGTGATGAATCCCTTCGATTTCTCCCCGTTGTATCGTATCGATGGTCAGGCAAACATAGCCATGCCGTGCGAACCATGCTCCGTGATGCTGATAGGCCGTTTTGTTGCCGTAGCTGATATTATCCTTTTTGGCAATAGCGTGGCCGCATACGTAAAGAATCGCCGGGGCGGGCTTTTCGAGCCCTTTGGGAATGTAAAGGTTTGCCGTGACGTAAAGGCCCGGTCTCGATTGAAAGTGGATATTCTCGATAGTGAACTGCTCATGCTCGACTTTGCCGGTGACGACTGGTTTGAGGTCTGTCTTTTCCGGAAGGGGACTGAGTCCGAGCATCTCGAACAGTTGCTCTCGATAAAGCTTTCGCTTTGCCTGCCATTCATCGAGCGATTCGATGTCGGTCAGACACCGGTCGCGGAGCTTGGCCGTTTCCGCACGGAAGTAATCGGCAAGCATGGCATCAGCACTGCTTGTGCCGATGATCGACCGCTCGGCAGCATAGCACGGAATTTGTATGCCTGTCAGCGTTAATAAGATAAAGGCTGATATCGAATTTACTGCCGATTGATATTTTTTCTTTGGATTTATTCTTTTGAACATTTTGACTCCCTAAGGGACGCCTAACGGCGCATTCAGGATGACAACCATTGGTTAAGGTTTTCTTGGACGAACTCGTCGTCGGTCAGATACGGATAGTCACGGATGACGTTGTCGATTCGCTCGGCCTGCCCGTCTGACAGTCGCTCGTCGGGATCGAGAGTATTTATTTCTTTCAAAAGCCCATTTTGTTTCAAAACGTATGAGATGCCCGAGATACAGCCGCGGAATTGATTTTCAGCGTCGAAAATTGCTTTGTTAGCCAGAGTCAATTGGTCGGCCATCGTGAGCAAATCATGCGAAACTGGTGTGTTATTTTTTCGAAGTGTCTTAATGAGGGTCAGATGCTCGACCGCTTTTTGCGTCCAGCATGCCCACTGGCCCAGCAGGCCACCTACGATACGAAGCGAGATTATCTGTCCGTCAATGTTGAATTCATGCTGTGTGAGCAAATCGAGAATGATGTTATCGTCGTTGCCAGTATAGAGTGCTATTTCGCCTGCCCTGCCGGAACGGGCGACGGCTTCGAGCACATCAAGAGTCTGGTATCTGTTGAACGGAGCGATTTTTATGGCATGGATATTCGGTATTGCTACGAACTTTTGCCAGAATTCTATCGGCAGCGTCATTTTGCTGATTGTCTGCTGCAGGTAGAATCCCATAACCGGAATTACCTCAGCTACTTGGCGACTGTGCTTTATCAGTTCGTCAATTGATTTTCCTTTAAGAGCCGTCAATGAAAGCAATCCGATATGATAACCAAGCTCGCGAGCCAAGCTTGCTTCCTGCATTGCCTGTTTCGTGTCGCCCACAATCCCGGCGATCATTATCGGCTCGTTGTGAGTGGCAGGAGCATTAAATTGCCGGGCCGTCTCAATCGCCAGCTCCAGCACGGGACGATACAAACCGATCTTCGGATCGTGAATGGCAAATTGAGTCGTGTGGACGCCAACCGCGAGTCCTCCTGCGCCGGCTGCCAGATAGTAACGCGTCAATGCCCTCTGGTGACGCTCATCGATTCGATTGTCACTTTGCAAAGCCAGCGGATGAGCGGGTATCACACAGCCTGAGCGGAGCTTATTAAGGATATGTGAATCCAGCATAAAGCCATCTCCTAAAATTTGCCGTTGCGTATCTCGTATTTGGTCGGCTTGTTCAGCGTCTTTTTCCCGGTGACAACCCACTTTGTGATCATGGCGACCATCTGCTCGAGCGACGTCTGTGGAAGCCCAAAAGTGTTATGGCAGTATGATGCATTTGAGAGCAGGGCGGATGGGGCTTCCTGAGAGACGAATTTCGGTTTTTTGCCGAGTGTATCACCGATTTGCTCAGCGAGTCTGCGAATCGGAACCGTTTCCGGCCCGGTAACATTCAGCACTGCCGGCGGTGACTTGGCGAGTGTTATCGAGCGAATAATATAATCGTTGGCATCTCTCTGCCAGATCAGGTTGACGGCGCCCATTGTTAGATCAATCGGCTCATTGTTCAATATCTTCGAGGTCAGATCGACAATAATGCCGTATCGAGGCTCATTGGCGTAGTTGAGCCGGATCAGTGTCACGGGAGTATTGTAAAGCTGCGAGAAATACTCGAACATCCTTTCTCTGCCGAGACACGACTGGGCATATTCGCCGACCGGTCCGGGCGTGGTTTGTTCGGTTGCTCCGCCGCCGGTTGTTTCAACCAGAGGATAGACGTTGCCGGTCGAATACACCATGATTCGCGAGTCCTTGTAATGCCGTGCTGCCAGTGCCGGCATATAACTGTTCATTGCCCATGTCAGCGGCTGATTGCCGGTCGAACCGAACTTCATGCCGGCCAGGTAGAATACATTTTCCGCTTCGGGCAGTTTGCGATAGTGCGATTCATCGAGCAGGTCGGCCTCGATGGTTTCGATTTGTGCTTGTTCGATCCTGCTGCGGATTGTCTTGTTGCTGAATCGCGAGACGGCGTAGATTCTCCTGCCGGGCGATGCCTTTTTAAGCATCATCGCGAGCGTCGGCCCCATTTTCCCGCCGGCGCCGAGTACAACAATATCGCCGCTCAGGCCGGCGACGATTTTCTTTGTCGCCTCGGTTGGTTCACTGAGAATGTCTTCCAGGCTGTTTTCGTCTAATTCAGATATATCAATCATAGTTAAACCTTCTGACGCTGATTAGCTCAATGTGAGCACCAAACGCATTAAAACCCGCACGGCCATGAGCAGGACGACCAGCAGGCCAAGGCCGCCGAGAATATTCAGGATTACCGTATTTCGCCTTTCACCCATTATGTCCTTGCGGTTGGCCAGCCAGAGTATCGTCACGGCCATCAGGGGATTACCGATGACGGTCAGCGCCTGGCCGAAGATAATCAGGTTAACCGGTTTCTGGCCGGTTCTCAGAGCCAGTATCGCGACGACCATTCCGGTAAGTAAAACCAGGACTGTAAAACGCCGGGGCCAGCGGTCGCTGAGTTTTGGCGGCTTACCGATGCCGTCGGCTAAGATGCTGCCTCCAATCATTGCGTTAATAAGAAACGGATTCATCGCTACAGCAAATAATCCTACACAGAAAAACACATGCGCGACCGAGCGAAGCAGGGGGCGCAGAGATTCGGCCAGCACCCCGATATTTTCCGCCGGTCTGTCCGGAATGACTTTAGCGGCAGTAATCATAATTATTGCGCTGATGCTGGTCAGGACACAAACGCCGGCGATTGAATCGCCGATGCCCCGGCTGTAATCCTTAATTGTCCAGCCTTTCTCACGAACCAGGTTGCCCTGGTAGAACGCCGCCGCGACCGAAAAGGTTGTCCCCAGCAGCGAAGCAATCAGAATCATCGGGTCCTGGATGGCCCCGTCGATTTTTCTGGGAACGCCGAGCGATACAGTTTCGGGCCAGCTCGGGACAAAGCCCTTGATGATGCCAGACAAACTCGGCCGAGCCAGGATTACGTTGATGACGAAGCACAGGAGCATCAATCCGACCATTATCTTCATAGTACGTTCGAGAAATCGATAAAGCTGTTTGGCCGCGAACAGGAAAATAATAATTAGTCCGTTGAATCCCAATAGCACCCAGCGGGCATCGAGCTTCGGGACAAGTGTCTCGACGGCGGCGGCGACGGCGAGATTATTTGAGAATTGAAACGTGCCGCAAATCAGGCATAGGTTGATGCCGATGATGGCTGCGACGGGCCGGCCCAGGCGTTGAGCAAGCAGAGTGCAGGGTGTTGCTCCGCCGACGACACCGATTCTCGCGGCGGTTGTCATGTAAGTGCCCATCAGGATACCGGTCAGGACGAGCAGCCACAGCAATTGGTATCCGTGGGTGGCTCCGATATTGGCACTAACCAGGAGGCTGCCGGGCCCGAATACTACGCAGGCAGTAATTAATGCCGGGCCTATCGAACGCCACCACGCCATTTTTGATTTATCTGGCACGTCTTCCATAATCAATATCAAATTATAAATCCCAGGAGTTTATACCATAAGCGCAGAAGATATACCAGCGTTAGGATTGAGACAGAACGAATTATCGGTGAAGGCAACCCTATTGTCCTGGTGAGGCAGCGGCTGCGAGCCAGTTGTCCGGGTCGTTGCCGTAGTCGGTCAGGACCGTTCGAGATAAGGCCATGCCGTTGCCGTCCGCTTCGGTTGCCCAGAGGTCAATACCACCCGGGCAATCCTGTGGATGTGAGCCGTCGCTGTAGTTGATTCTGTCAACTCGGATGTATTGGCGGACACCTTCTTTATCCACGTCGCCGGGCATTCCAAGCTCCAAGCTTTCTCCGGCGTTGCTCAGGTTGCCGTCGTAGGGGCCGAAAATTATCTCGGCTGGTACGCCTGGGTAGCGTGCTGAAAACGCTGCCGGCGTTTTGACTACAAGGATATACCCGCCGGCTTCAATGGTGACAGGGGCGAAAGTCGGGAAGGTAAAATCTACGCCGTCTGTGAACTTCCACGGCTCGCCTTTGACATAGTCATACAGCGTGACCGGCTCGGAGCTTATATTGTGCAGCTCGATGTATTCGTGCTGGTCATTCGTGTAGGAGCCGGTATTTTGCCAGTTGGGATTATACATTATCTCACTGATGACTATCGGGCCGACTTTGGGATAAGTGTTAGCCGAGCCCGGGGTATTCTCTTCGGTCGCTACGAAGTTGTAGTTGCCGGTGCTGGACTTATAGTACCGCCCGAAAGATACGCCGGTTTCGGAAGCGCCGAAATCCTCAACCTGGCGATAGCCTGTCAATTCGCCATTGTGTGTAGAGCTTAAATATAAACGTTCGCCGTTCTCGCTCAGGGCGAAAGGTTGGTAAGTAGCCGGGTCGTTCACGTTGCCGAAGTTCAGGTCCTCGTACAAAACGAGGTAACCATTCGGGCCGATAGTTGTCTCATTGGCAATCTTGTATTTGAAAAGATCGTCTTTGCTGTCACTTAGGAACCAGCCGCCGATGTCGATTGTTGTTGCTGTGGTGTTGTGCAATTCTATCCAGTCCGGCGCTTCGGCGTGTGCGTGGGCCAGAACTTCGTTAAACACTATGGAGCCGGGATTGGGAATTATACCGCTGTCGTCGGAGCCGGGCGAACCGTCTGCATAAGCGCTCGGACGCCAGGAGTCTTTTTCGCCCCAGCCGCCCAAATCAGGATTCGTTTCATCTATGATTGTCAGCGAAAAACCTTCACCATCTGTGATAGACCGCCAGCCGTTTTCATAGCGGAAGTTTAGAATCGTTCTTCCAATGGCATCCTGCAGTTCTATTCTTTCGCCGGCATTGTCCAGCTTGCCCGAATACTGTCCTGCTATGTTGATATTATTGCCGTATCGTGTTTCGAACAAATAACGGTTCCGGACAACGACAATATGTTCGCCTGCTGCAAGCTCGGTATTCGAGAAGGTAAAATCGATGCCGTTCGTGAAGCTGGCCAGATTCAGGTTAATTGTCTCGGCGCCGATATTCTTTAGCTCTATGAATTCTTCGTTCGGATCCGGCGGATTATACATTATCTCTGTGATGCGCAGGTTCTCCACCACGGGCCCTCCAGCATAAACCGCTTCGGTCAGAGCGCCCCACGTATTGCCGTTCTGTACTCTTGCCTTTACGATTGTGCTGTGGGGCAGCGTAATCGGTCCGGTATATTCCATGACGTTTTCCTGATTGCTGTCGTCAGAAACGCTTTCTTTTGCAACAAGCTCGGTGGAGATAAGAAAATCGGAGCTTGTGGTGGAACTGTTCATTCCGTGGATGGCCAATATATTGTCACCCTGCTGTATAGTGTCGAGGTAATCAGTAATATCTATACTTTCCAGCAAGACGGCGGCCGCATCAGAATGACTGGAACTGGCCCTGGAATTCCATTCCGGCGTGCCGTTGAAGTTCCGCCTGGCAACTTCGGTGCCGTTGATATAAGCGACAAAACCATCGTCGTATCTGACGTTCAGCGTCAAAGAGGAGTAGTCGGCGTCTATTGTGAACGGGATGCGGACATAACATGTAGCATTCGTTGCGTACATATCATCCAGCAGATCGAGGCTGAAATAATCCTGATAACCTGAGGTCCTTTCGAATCCAACGCCGCCGGGGGCGCCGGTACTGAGGGTCCAGGCCGAATCATCGAAATCGCTGCTGGCATTCCAATCATCACTGATCGGGCCGGTAGGAACAATTGCTCGCTTGGCTGCATACTCAGGCACCAGAATGCTCGCCGCAGCAGGGGCGTCCGAAGCGCGAGGATCGGAACCGTCAAGGGTGTAATAAATCGTTCCCGATGTTCCGTTACTCTGTGACATTACCAATTCGAAGTCTTCTGATATCTCTCCTCCAAACGGATTGTACGAAACTAGTGCTATGTTTGGGAACATGTTCACCGAGCGCATCTGGCTGATAACTATCTGTGTCCGGGCTGGGAAGAAAGTATTGAGCATGTAATCGTTCTGGCCCTCCCAGTCGTCTTTGGTGCGCGGAGTACCTCTTTTGGCATCGCCCCATCGTGCTGATTCGGCAATAATCGCCAGGTCGATCTGGTTGGCGCGCTCCATCCAGCGCTGGATATTTGGTGTTGCTGTCAACAGGCCGCCGTTGGAGAAATACATATTTACCCGGTCGGCGAACTTCATGAGATATTCCTGATTGGCTGTCAGGCGTATGTGGAGCCATGCCGGATTAAAATGACGCCACTGCTGCCCGATGGAACGGTCACCAGGATCGGTCAGGAGCCGACCTTCGTTTAGCCCCCGAGTTCCGTCAAGATTGGCCCCCAGTGAATGCTCGGCATCATGCCGGTACCACGTGAATCCCTCGGGATTAACGCGATTATAAATAGCGAACACGTTGTTCGAGAAATGTCCCCAGCAGCTCACAGGCGCATCTGGATCGCCTGTATAATAGGTGCAGATCATATAGTCCATCAGGTTCTCCGGGTCGAGCAGTTTATCGCCGGTCGGGTCTGGTGTTCCGTCGGGCCGGAGGCCCTGTACGGCATAATATGCTTCGTTTGAGGAAAAGCCGGCGACCGCAGCGTTGTACAGACGCCGATATGCATCCATATTACCATCTGTTGCATGCAGCGCACGTGAGCCTGATGAGTCGTTTTTGATAACGTCGTATTCTTCTTGATTCCCGCCCAGGTACGACTCAGCATAGTCGGCGTCGGCTCGTTCCTGCGTCTGGTAGATACCCCAGTAGTGTCCGTTAATATATAGATGGTAGTATCGGCTGCGGGTATAAGGTTGATCCATATCACGTTGTACGTCGCGTGAGAAGACGTCTCTTATCATCGTATGCCTGTCGTCGCCCTCGAACGACCAGGAGAAGTTCTGGCTGGTGCGCAGGTCGACCTTGTCGAACTCGTCCACTCCTTCGTCGCCGAACAGCGGGTAGCGGAGTTTTCCCGCCCCGTATTCATTGCGGAAGATCAGGCGGAAAGCATGCTTGGGATTACTGCCTTGCCTGCTGTATGCCCCGCGTATCCGCAGACCGGCATCCAGCCCGAATCCCGGTGTCCCGTCAGGATTAATCAGCTCGACAGACGTGCGCCGCTCCCAGTTTATGCCGTCGTTCCAGGCGTTGACGTATATGCCAATTGATGGATCAAAAAGATTCGCAAGGTCCGTTACCAGCGATATTGAAGGGATTTGAAGTAGAGCAGTCTCCATCTGACCTGCCCACCTTGAATTGTTAACGATGTCCGGGTCCATGCCGTAATTGATCATTTGGCCACTAACACTGCCTGTCGGCCATCCGGCGCCGGGGGCCTGGCCGTTAGGCGATTGTCTTATTACGTCCTGGACGAAAATATATGTATGTGTCTTTATGTCGCTGGACATCCAGCCTGTTTTGGTAGCAATCGCTCTCAAGCAGGTAGTTCGACTGATATAAATAGGGCCGGTATAGGTCGTGCCGTTCGGGAAACGTTCGCTGGTTTCAATGTCGTACGGATCAGTTCCGTCAAGCGTATAGTAAATGACCGCATCTTCGGTTTCAGTGGCGATTGTTAGATAAAACGATTGGTCATAAAAACCGCGTCTGTGGCTGAATTCGAGATCGGAAACAAAACCATCGTAAACGCCGATGTTTTGAGCCGCCGGACTGGGAGAACCGAAGGCCTGCCAGTAGTCACTGGCATCCGGATGTCGGCCGTAGGATATGTCGGCGGTTTGCTCATCGAATGTGACGCTGTCGATGAGGGTAACGCCGTCGCTGTCGAAAAGGCCGAGTTCTTCGCCGCCGGCATCGAGTTTGAAATTTGCGTGAAGGCCGGAATCGGTTGTATCATTGTCAGCCCATACCAGCAGATAGCCGCCTGCGGGAATTGTCGTTATGGCAGAATTACCAACCGGAAACTGCCACTTTGTAGGAGCGGACAAGTTATCCGTCAGGTACATGCCGCCGAGATTAATCTCATCGGTGCCGTAGTTATGGATCTCGATCCAATCGTCGTACTGGCCCTGTGGGTCCCGGATAATAGTGTCATTGGACGCCATTAACTCGTTGATAACAAGCGGAATTTCCGCTGCATTGACCGAGCCTATCAAAGATGTTATCCATATTAATGTAAAAAATGGCAGGTTGATTTTCGTTTTGTTAAGCATTTGATGTTTGTTTCCTTATAAAATTGAAATTTTAAGATTAAAGTTATTTAGCCGGCGTTGGTAAAGCAGCCTCCCAATTGCCAGGATCGTTACCTGAATAATACTGGTCGGCGGATATCCTCTGCAGAGCGTAACCTTCTCCATCTGCATCCTCGGGCCAGGGCGAAACATCCGCATAGATCACTTCATCGACATTGACCCAGCAGACCGGATCGCCCGGCGTGTCGGGAGTCTCTGGTTTTTTCAAAGCAAGGCGCTCGCCGTTGTTGGAAAGGTTACCTGTCCAGGGACCTGTTATATCCACTCCAGCGGTTAAAGTGCCCGTATTGTATGTGTTCTTGAATGAGTTCAATCGGTCGATGTCTCTGACAGGATCGAAGCCCACAATTATTAGTTTTCCTCCAGCGGGAATTGACGTATTTGCAGTGAATATATAATCGACTGCACCGTCCAGTCGCCAGGAGCCTTCGGAGTTTTCAAGATAAATCGTGCTTGCCGTGGGATTGTACAACTCAATATACTCATCGTCAGCATCATCGGAGGGGTGATACATCATCTCATCGACCATGACATTAAGAGAAGGACTGTGATTGGCCGAGTCACGAGAGGGCGTCATCTCAAGCCAGTATGTATTGCCGTCCGGATAGCGACCAATGGATGTATCTAATAGCTGTCCGTTGAATCTGATGCTGTCAACGACACGGTCCTCGGGTGTGCCGGGCAGATAAGAGAGAATGACCTCTTCTCCGCCTTTGTTCAGGCCGAAACCGCTGCTGATTGGATTATGGAAACCTGTCACCTCGTCGAAGCTGATGTATGAGCGGCCGGCGATATCAACCGCTGGGATGGCCCATTTGTTCAGTTCGTCAATGTCGTCGCTGAGATACCAGTTATCCAGATTAATACTTGCCGATGCTGTATTGTAAAGCTCTATCCAGTCGTCGGAATCATGCTGCGGGAATTGAGGATCACTATAGTCCGTATGTGCCATAATTTCATTAAGGACTACAGATATTTGCGGCTCCGGGTCGTACGTGCCTGGCGAGCCGCCGATGTAAGTGCTTGGGCGCCAGTTGCCGCCGTAATTAAGTGAGCCGTCAGGTTCGTCCGGTAGAGCAGTAATCAAAGGCACCAGTGAATGTCCCCCGCCGGCTGCCGCCAGCGGCCAGCCGCGACTGTCATTGTAAGCGAATTCTGCAACGGTTCCGTTCCATATATCTACCAGGCTTACGTTTTCGCCGTTGTTTGCGAGCTTGCCGGAATATTCGCCGGCTATTACAGCGGACAATCCTGCGCCGTAGCGAGACTCGAAAGCGGCCTGGTTTCTGACCACCAGCACGAATTCGCCGGGGCCAAGACTGGTAACGGAAGCCGCATTGAAGTCGAAGGTGATGCCGTCGGCGAAGGAAACGGATGTCAGGTCGATGGTTTCGTCTCCGATGTTTTGAAGTTCGATGAACTCGAATTCATCATTGTCGGTCGAATCATTAGCCGGCGGGTCGGCCGGGTCATACATTACTTCTGTGATGCGCAGATTATTCAATATATATGCTGCAATCGGCTCACCGGTCACGAACTGTTTCGGCGTCGACCAGTGGCTCCATCGGCCGCTGTTGTCTTTCATCCGGCAGCGAACCCGGTAGGTGCGGCCGATTCTAACCTCGGTAGCGGGAATTGTGATGCTGCTGTTGAAATCTGTCATTTCTTCACTTTCCCAGACGGCATCGATTTCGTACTTGCCCTCTCTTGCCTGGTATGTCTGTGGAATGCTGTCGGGCTCGGCGGGCTTGCCCGTCAGGCGAACGTCGATGAAGCAATCGGAGCTGCTCGTGCGCGACATGTTGTGCACCTGAATGGATATTATGTTTTCGCCCTCGACGAGATATGTCGGCTCCGGCAGCATAAAAGTAAACCAGCTCTTCTCGGAAGAATGTGCGCCGCTTGCATATTCGTCATAGGAGATGTCTTCCGAGGGCATGTTTTCCTGGAGCACGAAACTATCATTTATCCAGACATTGAAACCATCGTCATACATCGCTTCGAGTACGAGATTATCTATCGCCGAAAGGTTGTCTATTGTAAACTTTTTTCGAATGAAAAAAGATGTATATGCATATCGCATACCATCCAGCGTGGTTCCCAGGAAGGAGGTAGGCTCTCCCCAGCCGATTGGTGCCGGGCCTGTTTGCCATAGCGAATCGTCAAAATCGCGTTGACGCCATTCGGTCGTATCGGGCGCGGAAGCTTCCTGCGTGCCTTTGAAATAATTCCATTCGCCGCCATCCGATATAAGCGTGATATCTTCATCCGGCGGTACGATGACTTGAGAGCCTTCACTAACCTCGGCAATTCGCCATTTCATTGCCGCGAATGTGCCGCTGCCCTGCGGGTCGCTGAAGGGACTAACCTCGAATGTCAGCGAGTTAATCGGATACGTGGACGGACAGGTGGCGGTAACAATCGGTGTATCAGGAATCTGGGGATCGTCCGCAATAGCACTCATACCTGGGCCTGTCATGCCCCACCAGTAGCGGCTGTTGTTCGTTGCGAAGACCACGTAGTCTTTCATTATCTGTACCATTCCCCGGAAGTCTTTAGTGGCTGCTTGCTGATAGAATCTACCCTGTCCGGCTTTACTTCTGTTGATATAATTGCTGTTCATAATCGGGTTGTAGTCCCACATGGCCCGGTCAGCGTCCACGAAAGTGGGACCGCCGGTCGGTGGGTCTATGATATCCGCAAGATCGTCAAGGACCTGATATAACTGGTCGGTATTGTACAAAAGGTCGAGAAACTCGCGCATGCGATTCTGATATTCTATCTGAATGTTGGAATTGGAAAAAATTCTACCCTGATTCTTGAATACGTCTTCACCGTTGCCGTACATGCTGTCCGCCCAGGTCAGGTCCACATCCCACGGCAGCATAGACCACTTATTGGTCTCGGGATTCAAATAGAAGAACCAGTTCTTGCCGTAGCCGATGTCACCTTGGTGGACGCCTTCGACCACGCACCTGTAGCCGTAGTATCCGGCCAGGTTCACGTTTCGGTCCCACCACGACTCGGATGGCCTGCTGTTGTATCCACTCATAAAGGTGCTCAGATCGGAGCCGTTGGTGACGTGCGTCGGTCCCTGGTTGTTTAAGCTTCCTGAATGGTTTTCTATTTTATAAAGATTGCCGTCCGGCAGATTGTGCTCGTTCAGGAATCTTCCGTCCAGTTGTTCGAGGGTCATATAGAGCCCCCAGAAGTCGCCATCGTACTGTGTTGGTCCGGATTCGAGAATTTCATCTATAATACGAAAATGAAGCCAGTTAGTCTTGGATGTCTCAGCGCCCATCATGTTGAAAAGTTTGTTGGAGGCAGCCTCGAACATTCCTTGTTCACCGCGGTGATCGTAATCACCCTGTTGTATGCATGCAGAGAAATTAAGTTTGTCCCATTTTGTATCGTATTTTTTGCCGTAATCATCCCGTGCCTGGAAGCTATGCCCGCGGTTGAAGTCGAATTTCCACATGTTCTTGCCCATGGCGTATCGCCAGACGCCGCCGCGGGCGCGATAGCGAATGTGATCGTATACTTTACCGTCATATACCAGCGTGCCATTCCATCTATAGTCGCTGCCCCCATACCTATCTCGCCAGGTACAATCCTCGATATCCGAATTCTTGCTGATAAGGTGATAAACGGGCAGACTGCGCATGACATTCGTACCGAACTGGATTGCAGGGGTAACACCAGGCTGGACAGCTCCGTACCATGCCGGTACTCCGTCATAGACAAAATAAGCGAAGTTTGGCTGAGGATCGTCTGTATACGGCACCATAAGACTTCGACCATCGTTATCGGTGATTGTAATACAGTAGCGTACAAGTCGGCGGTGGACCTGGATAGAGCCCGGAAGCTGCACGCAATAAATATCATCGCCGGCGATTGTATCACCATCGAGCCCGTCGTCATGCATAGTAACATTCGTCCAATCTGTATAGTATTGCGAATCGTTTATGTTGATATAGCTGCCGGGTTCTACAATTTGATAGCTCAGCGTAACATCAGCCACGCCGTCGGAATCGGTTACTTTAGCGGTGACTGTGACTACTTCACCAGATTTGGGCTGATTCGGTGAATGTTTTACCTGGCGTATATGAGGCGGCGTGTTTTCGAGATAGACTGTTGAGTTGATTTCGGTAGGTGTGGGATAAGCCGAACGCCAGCTTCCTGCCAAATCGTTATCCAGAAACGGATTAACTAATTGGATAGAATGTCCGTTTCCCGGTCGGTTGTCCGGCACGGCATCGCCTACGGTAGGCCATGGGAATCCGAGCTGATAATCAACCTGATCGATTTGGTCGCCGTCGGCGTTGCATAGCCTGATATTTTCGCCGTCATTGCTGAGTTTGCCCTCGTAAGGCCCGAACACCAGATCAGGGGGTATGACAAGCCTGGAAGTGCTAAATATAGCTTGTATGTGGGTCGGATTTTGAACCACGATTATGTAACCACCGGCCGGCAACGTAGCACCGGCTTCGAACTGGTAAGAGATGCCCCTGCTGAAGTACCAGCCGGACAGATCGATGTCTTCGGCCGAAGTGTTGTGAAGCTCGACAAATTCGACTAACTGGGTTTTCACATCCGGATCATAGTGAATTTCGTTAATCACGACGTTGTAGTCCGTTGTATCGCCTAAAGCCGCAGAACCAATCAGGGCTATAGTCAGTACCATAAAGGACAAAGATAGTCTAAAAGATGTGATCACCTTTTATCTCCTGCCTTAAGGAATAAAACCGTATTAACACCTTGTAATCATTCTAACATATATGGGACGTTTGAGTCAACGCATTTCGGCATAAATTCGGGCAACATAGGCTGTTAGCTAATCATTTCCACTCGTTATATTTACTCTAAAGGTTTATTCTCCGGGTAAAACAGGGGCAGCGAACCAGTTTTCGGGGTCGTTGCCGTAGTCGGTTGAGATCCTTCTTGTTAAGACCATTCCATTGCCGTCGGCTTCGACCGGCCAGAGGTCAACGCCGCCCGGGCAATCTTCTGGATGTGAGCCGTCGCTGTACTTGACCCTGTCGACGCGGATGTAGTGACGCTCACCCTCGATGTCCACGTCGCCCGGCATGCTCAGCTCAAGGCTTTCGCCGGCATTGCTCAAATTGCCTTCATAAGGGCCGAAAATTATCCCGGCGGGCACATCCGGATATCGCCATGAAAATGCCGCCGGCTTTTTGACTATCAATATATATCCGCCGGCGTCGATTGTTACCGGTACATCAGCAGGAAAAGTAAATTCGATGCCGTCGGTGAATTTCCACGGCTCGGCTTTATCATAGCGGTATAATGTGACCGGCTCGGTGCTGATATTATGAAGCTCGATATATTCGTATTGGTCGTTCGTGTAGTGGGCTTGACCATCCTGTGGAGAGCCGCCATCTGGCCAGTCGGGATTGTACATGATTTCGCTTATGACAATTGGACCCACTTTCGGATACGAATTAACGGAGCCCGGCGTATTTTCATCCATCGCCACGAAGTTATAGTTGCCCGTGCCGGGTTTGTAATAACGTCCGAACGATACACCCGTTTCGGAAGCACCGAAATCTTCCACGTTGCGATAGCCCGTCAAAACGTCGTTTTGTGCTGAGCTTAAATATAAACGTTCGCCGTTCTCGCTGAGGGCGAACGGTTCGTTACAGCCCGAATCGCTAACATTACCGAAATTAAGGTCTTCGTATAAAACGAAATAGCCGTTCGGGCCGATTGTCATTCCGCCGGCAATCTCGTATTTGAAAAGGTTATCGTTGCCGTCGCTTATGAACCAGCCGCCAATGTCGATTGCAGCACTGGTCGTATTGTGTAACTCTATCCAGTCCGAAGCCTCAGCGTGCGAATGGGCCAATATTTCGTTTATCACTATATCGCCGGGATTGGGGAGAATGCCGCTGTCATCCTGTCCAGGTGAACCGCCGGCGTAAGCGCTCGGACGCCAGGAATCTTTTTCATCCCAACTTGTAGGGTCATTGTTTGCAGCATCTATTATCGTCAGCGAAAAATCTTCGCCGTCGGTAATGGAGCGCCAGCCATCTTCATAGCGGAAGTTTAGAATCGTTCGGCCGATTGCATCTGTCAGTTCGATTCTCTCTCCGGCATTGTTCAGCCTGCCGGAGTATTGGCCGGCAATGTTGACACTCGTGCCGTACCGGGCTTCGAAGATGTTTTGGTTGCCGACCACTACGATGTGCTCACCGGCTGCAAGCTCGATGCCGCCGAAGGTGAAATCTATTCCGTTCGTGAAGCTGACCAGATTAAGGTTTATTGTTTCGGCTCCGATATTCTTTAGTTCGATGAATTCTTCGTTCGGTTCTATTGGGTTATACATTATCTCTGTGATGCGCAGATTTTCCGCTACAGGCCCTTCGGCGTAAAGAGCTTCGTTCAGCGCGCTCCACGTATTACCGCTCAGTACTCTTGCCTTGACCTGTACGCTGTGGTCAAGTGTAATCGGGCCGGTGTATTCAAAAACCCCTTCCTGGCCGCTATCGTCGGATTCGCCTCCGCTTGCGAGTAACTCGACGGAGATAAGAAAATCGGAGCTTGTGGTCGAGCTGTTCATTGCATGGATGGCCAATATATTGTCGCCTTGCTGCAGGGCGTCGAGATAATCGGAAATATCGATGTTCTCGAACAGAACCGCCGCCGAATCGGAATGGCTGGAGCTGGCCCTTGAGTCCCAGGTCGGCGTGCCGTTGAAATTACGTCTGGCCACTTCGACGCCGTTAATGTAAGCAACGAAGCCGTCATCGTATCTGACGTTCAGCGTCAAAGAAGTATAGTCGGCATCAATTTTGAAAGGTATGCGGACATAGCACGTGGCGTTTCTGGCATACATCTGGTCTATGACGTCAAGGGTAATGAAGTCCTGGTAACCTGAGGTCCTCTCGAATCCGACGCCGCCGGGGGGGGCGTTGCAGGGTAACCATGCCGAATCATCGAAATCACCGCTGCCCTTCCAGTCGTCGCTGATATCGCTAACAGGAATGATCGCTCGCTTGTCTGTGTACTCGGGTATCAGAGCATCCGCCTGCTGTGGTGTCTCCGAGGAGCGGGGATCGGAGCCGTCGAGTGTGTAGAATATTGTGCCGGCCGGGGCAGTCATTGACAGCAAATCGCCGTCCGAAATCATGCCGCCGTGCTGATAGGTCCCGTTGACAGCAAAGACCGGGGCATCGACATAAGGATAGTAGCCGGCCTGTCTGAGCTGGTTCATGACGGTTTGGGCTCGGGTGGAAAAGTACTCATTCACCAGGCGATCAACTTCATCGGCCCACTCAACATCGCGGGTGTAGGGTCGTGACGGCCGAGGTTCATCCCCCCAGCGCGCGGATTCCCCAACGATAGCCCCATAAATCTCGTCCGCCCGGGTCATGTATCGTTGGGTTGTGCTTTCCCGCGTCAATGCTCCTGCGTTAAAGAACTGCTTATGGATGTGGTCAGCCATGAGCATCTTAAAGTCTGGATTAGCACGAAGTTTGTTTATCAAGTAATGAGGATTCCATACTCCCACCAGGTTGACACGGTTCTCGGTAGGTTGCTCCAACGCCCACTCTGTGTCCCATGGCACAATGATAAAAGGGCTTGCCGGTTCTCTGAGACGAACTGCGTAGAAGTTACGCGGCGTTCGCTGGTCCCCCAGAAAGACCGGTGCGTCCCGGCTGCCGACGTAGTAAATCATCAGCATATAGTCAATCATGGTAGGAATGTCCACATGGTCCTGGAACGCCTGGTAATTCTCTGATGTACTCAAATTCCGGTCTGCCATCGAGAATAGTGCATTCCATGCCTGGGTTGCCCCCGCCCCCCCTGATTTAACTGTCATTATAGTGCTGCCGCCATATCCACTGGGGGCTTCCAGTACATCATAGTCCTCTCGATCGCCCCCTAAATGGTCTGCAACAAAATGCTCATCAGGCCGCTCGGTCATGATGTACAGTCCCCAATAGAGTCCATTAATGTATACCTGGATAGGCCTGCCGTAGGGAGTGAGGCGTCCCATATCCCGTACAGTGTCGCGGGCGAAAACATCGCGAAGATAATCAGCATGTCGGGATCCGCTCATCCCGCTATGACCGGTCCATGAGTAATTCCATATCGAGCGCAGAGCAAGCGTGTTAAACGTCGCCACTTCGGTATCCGGAAAGAGCGGATATTCAAGTTTGGACAGGCCGTATTCGTTTCTGAAGATGACTCGCAGGGCGTTCTTGATATTGCCGCTCCTGCTGTACGGCCCCCCATGGATTCGCAGCCCGGCATTGACACCGAAGTGTTCAGAAGTATTCGGATCTATCCATTCTATGGAGGCAGCCCGTTCCCATTGGTCCCCATACTGGCTGGAATTTGCATAGATTCCCCCGCTACCGAAGAAATCTTCGTTGGGGATGACGATGCTGACCGAAGGAGTGGATAAAAGATCGTCTTTGATCTCACTGCTATATGCCGGGTCATTCACCACATCCGGATCCATTGCGTAGTCCGCAGTTCGGTTACCCCAACTGGAAGGGAAGCCGGCCGGGCGTGCAGGCTGGCGGATTACATCGTCGAGAAAGATATATGTATGGGTTATGATCTCCGAAGATTTCCAGCCTGTCTTGATTGCCATTGCACGAAGGCATGTAGTCTTCGTTATCAGAATCGGCTCGGTATGTACCGTGCCGCTTGGTAGCCGGCCGTCAAAAGTATAAGGCTCAGAACCATCGAGAGTATAGTAAATCGCATCATCTTCTGTTTCAGTTGCGATTGTCAGATAGAAAGCCGTATCGTAAAAACCACGTTCGTGGCTGAACTTTGGGGCATCGACCTGGTCAATATATCCGCCGCTGTTTTCCGCTCCGGGACTGGGCGGCTCGAAGAAACCCCAACTGTCACCGGCATCGGGATAGCGACCGAAAGAAATATCCGTGTTCTGATCGGGGAATATTATGCTGTCAATCAATGTGATGCCGTCGCTATCGAACAGGCCGATTTGTTCACCACCGGCATCGAGTTTGAAATTTGCGTGAAGTCCAGCATCGGAAGTATCAGTGTCGGCCCATATCAGCAGAAAACCGCCGGCTTCGATTGTGGTAGCAGCAGGATTATTTGTTGGTATCTGCCATTTGATGGGATCGGACAAGTCATCCGTCAAGTACATACCTCCTGTGTCAATGGCGTCGGTGCCGAAGTTATAAATCTCAATCCAGTCGTCGTACTGTCCCTGCGGGTCCGGGACAGAGCTGTTGTTGGAAGCCATAAACTCATTGATAACAAGAGTAATTTCCGCTGCTTTGGCAAAGCCTGTCAGAGTTGCAGTTATCACAAGTACGAAGAATAAATTTCTCGTATATTTATGCATAATACCTTTCCTCACTTACTGAAATTCAGACCATCCGGATTGGATGCTTATTATAGCCTTATCAGGGATTTTACATGTAAACTTCAGTTACAATATTTAAGACGTCCAGAATGCGAATTCGTTTCAATAATTCTTGCGAGAAAGTCCGGAAAATCTCACAATATTCACATATTTTCACAACTTGTTCACATATACATCGGGAAAAGCCGAACCGATGTTTTTCATTCACAAAAAGCATCAAATGGATTTCCACATTCGAGCCAGTTATTCATTAAAATTGCAATATCCAGGAAGTTAACATAGCAATCACCGTTCAGGTCGCCCCTGAGCTGTTTTTGGCAGTGAAATATCGTAAATGTTTCGTCACTGATATCGCTGAGAAGCAACATTTCCGGATCGCCGATGCGAATGAGGCACTGATTCGAATCGGCGATTCCGAGCGGATTCCAAGTGTATGAGCCGGTATTGACCACAGTATCGACAGCGTGCCAATTTAAGCCATTGTCGCTGGAATAATCGATTGTTACTGTATCTAGTTCTGCTGGTTCCTGTGTTTTCCAGGTTATATTATATGAGCTTGCTGTGACCAGGTTTTCGCCGCCATTAGGTGATAAGACAATGGGGCCGGGATTAACAGTATAATTCCAGAACTCGACAGGTTGATATATGCCTGGAATTCCTAAGTCAATTGTGTGGCGTTCCATCCATATTAGAGTGACATTAAGACCGTCGACTTCGACTAAAACATATCCAAAGTTTTCGGCGTGGTACAGTTGCTCGACTGTATAGTAACTATTGTTGCCGGAGTATGGCGGCGACCAGGCATACGGGTATGCTCCGCCGGTGCCGATAATATACTGGTGGATGTCGTTTTCCGGATTGCCGTCACCATCGTCAATGCGGGCGTGATCGTAGAAGTGGTCGTGACCAGTGAGATATGTTCGGCCGCCTGCGTTTCTGATGCTTTCCCAGAATGCATCTCGCTCGGCCGGCCGGTTGTCCAGACAATCAGAATGCAATGCCCTGAAGGCAGGTTCGTGGCCAGTAATAAATATGTGTGGTTTGGTATTGGCGGCCAATTGAGTGTCGAGCCATTGCTGGTTGACTATATGGACATCATCATGATTGATGCCGGCGTATTGATCAAGCGAGACGATAAAGGCATTTTTATGTGTCACAGCATAAGTCATATATTTCTCGGACTCCGGGCCGTTATCAGGCAGCATTTGCTCGGGGTAAAGGTCGTTGCCGAAAACGTTGAGCCATCGTGTAGCGTGGTTATCGTTCGGATCGATATCGGGCCGAATGCTATAGCCCCAGACATCCATAACTTCGTGATTGCCACGAGAGACGTAGACACCGATACCGGCTTTATAAACCGGAAGCATCATCTGTACCCACGCCTTGAGTTCAGCTTCGAATCCAGCCGGGCCGATGTATGCGTAACCGGAAACCAGATCCCCGGGAAATAGCACGAAATCAACATCCTGATCCAGTATCTCGTTGACAAGCTCGCCCAGAATGATGGCTTCAATACCGTTGTCCGAACCTCGGGAATCACAGGTGACGATAAACTTCCATGGTTTCTCCGTAAGAAGCCCCGAGTGTTGTGCAAGACATGTTGCCGGGAGGATTATAAGGAGGAGAGCAGCAAGAATTAACTTTGCTTGTTTTTCTTTTCTGATTCTTGACACCTCCTACAAGTGTGACTTTTGTTTCGAAGCAGGATGGCCTTATTACGTTAACATTATTCGGCTTTGTCTTGTTGTTTTGTCAGCCAGTCGGCCTGACGGTTCTGGTTGTTTAAAATGGCTCCTAAATCATTTGCATCTATCACGCCGTTGGGGGGATTTATATCGCCGATTAAGTAACTATCCGGAGATTTGGTGCTGTTATTAAGCATAATTAGAAAGTCTGCTTCGTTGACGATGCCGTCGGCATTCATGTCATACCAGAATATATCGTCGGTTTCCTGCTTGCTCTGGACGTTCCATGCAATACCATAGCGCTGGTTAAGAGCCGGTTCCTTCGGATTTTCGATGTTGCTGAAAGAAACAATGATTTTATATTTTGTGTAGCCGGCTTTAGCATCAATGTGAATGTGTTCAACATTGTCAACATTGCTGTCGCTATGATTGATATAATAGTCTTCGTTAGGATTGTTCGGATCAATGGCCCAGAGTTCGAGTCGGAGGTTACAATTTTTTTCCGGGGCCAGTTCAAAAGGATATTCGGTGTTATAGTGTCTGTTCCATGCAATCGTGGCGGTGATGAGTTTGTCGTTCGGATCATCGATACGGATTTCGTAACTGTTCTGAGGGGTTTGGATTTTATCCAGCAGATTCAGGTCCCAGCCGGTTGTCGGGACATTGCCCGGCTTGGACAAACCTGCGATCAGATGCTCGTAAGCGCCGACTGCGTTTAGCATTCCGGCTCCCTGCACATAATCCAACGGTGAGACCTGGTCGTCGTCTTCCTGGAGCCGACCTTTATGCCAGTATGGCAGCTTGGTTGCGGAATTCATCAGAATTGCCTTGATGACACTGTTTCCGCCGTTTGGCGAGATAGCAGGACTCAGATCAGGATTCTCCCTTGCTTTTTGAACGAGAAGGCCGACTACTCCAGCTACCACTGGCGTCGAAAAACTCGATCCATTACCGGTTGGTTCGTAGCTGTTCGGCTCGTTCTGCACTGCTACCAGACAATTGCCGGGAGCGACGATGTCGGGTTTGCAGCGCCCGTCGCCGGTCGGTCCTGTGCTGGAGTGCTCGGGATATGCCAGGGCGAAGTTTGCTAAATTAGTCGCAAGGTCTTCGGTTTTTACCGAATCAACCACACCGACACCGATGACATTGGATCCGGCACCTGGGTAAAAAACTGGGGCATGTGCATCAGTACCGTTGCCTATGCTGGCTACTACGACAATACCGTAGGAATCTGCAAGTAACTCAATACCTCTTGTCCAGGCATGCTCGAACGGAGAGCCAAAACTAATGGTTATTATGTCCGCATCAGGCGGAATCTGTGTAGATACGTTGTTGCGCACAAAATGCCAGAATTCGAAAATATCAGCTTGTGCTCGCGGCACTGCGCCCTCGTAAAAAAACTGTCCTATATCAGGATGAAATACATCGGGATCTTCGCCGAACAAGATCGAACAGATCGCAGTGGAATGTGGGGAGATTCCTGCCGGAAGCTTGCCCTGATCTTTGAAGCCGAATGGACTCATCTGAAAACAGTTGTGGCTGATATCGGGTCGGTAGTCGTTTTGTGGTTCACCATCGATATATGTATAACTTCTGGAGATTACCGCGAATTTGACGCCAACGCCGGTCAAAGTTGGATCCATCTCTCGCAGGGCATAAACACCGGTACGTTCTAATCCCTGTGGCTGGAGGTTATTGCTGTTTTGTGAATCATCTGCCGCCGCGGCGATGTCGGCAGAGCTAAACAGAACTGCCAGAGTAGCTATCAGGCTTAATAACAGCGTTTTTTTTATTGTTTTTGTCACTTTACAACTCCAGAGGAGGCCTGAAAAAAAGGGTGGAACAAAGTTGCCCTTCCGGTCGCCAACCTCCGTAACTAAAGACTGTCTTTTCATGCAACCCTGCCACTATCATACTATAAATCGCATTAATTTTCAAGTAAATAATTCCATAGGTCCGTATAATTTAGTGATTTTCAGAGCTGGAAAATGCGGTTTTTGAAAACTTATTGAGAAATCTTGCCTTTATCGGCCGCTGGTGTTATACTCAGAGCAAAATTCAGAATTCGTTCAACTAAAGGTTTGCTGTACGTATGAAAATTATATTGGATTCGAAACAGATCGAGCAGGTTGTCGGGAATTTAATGAATAGTATAATTGCCGATACACCGCCCGATCTGGATATTGCCGTAATCGGTATTCGAAGCAGGGGGGAGATTCTTGCCCAGAGACTGTCGGATCGATTATCGCAGGAGCTTGGAAAAGATGTTCCGTGTGGAACTCTTGATATTACACTTTACCGTGACGATTTGAATTCTCCGAGCGGTAATTCCCAGCCACATGTTCGCACAACTGAAATCGGTTTCGATATAGACGACAAGATTATCGTTTTGGTTGATGATGTTCTTTATACCGGTCGCTCGGCGCGTGCGGCAATGGCCGCCCTTATAGATTTAGGCCGGCCAAGAGCCATTAAACTGGCGGTTCTTGTTGACAGAGTCGGCCGGGAGATGCCGATACATGCTGATTATGTAGGTTACAAAACTGATGTCGCTGTAGGTAAGCTGGTGCAGGTCAATCTCGTCGAGTCGGATGGGAAAGACGAGGTTGTAATTGAATAATTTATTTCGAATGTCGCATTTCAAATAAAGAAATGCAAGATACGAAATACGACAAGGATGGCACTGAAAAGAAAAAGTAAACAGTTCAAGTGGCATCGCAAGCACTTACTCGGGTTGCGAGAACTCAGTGCTGAAGAGATTACTTATATTCTCGATACGGCCAAAGGTTTCGAACAGGTCAGCACCCGGTCGGTAAAAAAAGCTCCTCCTTTACGCGGCAAAGTTGTGGTGAATTTGTTTTTCGAGGACAGCACAAGGACGCGGAACAGCTTTTCGCTGGCTGCAAACCGATTGAGCGCCGATATCATTGAGTTCACCAAGAAGGACAGTTCAGTCAGCAAGGGCGAGACGCTGCTTGATACTGCTAAAAATCTGGAAGCCATGGGTATCGACATTGTCGTAATCAGACACAGCGCAGGTGGAGCGCCAAGATTTCTTAGCAGAAATATAAACGCCTGTGTTGTGAATGCCGGCGACGGATTCTGCGAACATCCGACACAGGGACTTTTAGATACTTATACGATTCGGAAAATCAAGGGAACTCTTGAAGGCTTGAAAATTGCGATTGTTGGCGATGTTGCACACTCTCGCGTGGCCCGAAGTGATATGTGGGCGATGACAAAACTCGGCGCAGAGGTGACATTTGTCGGCCCGCCGACGCTGATGCCGACAGAGGTGGGCCGGTTGCCTGTCAATGTAAGCTATAGTCTCGATGAAGTTATCGAAAAAGTTGATGTGATAAATATGCTTCGGATTCAGTTTGAACGGCTGGGCGGCAATCCGTTTCCTTCTATCCGGGAGTATTCGCATTATTTCGGGCTGACTGTCGAGCGTATGAAGAAAGCAAAGTCCGATATTCTCGTGATGCACCCCGGGCCGATTAACAGGGGGCTGGAGATGGAAAGTGAAGTAGCAGACGGCAAGAACAGCGTGATCTTAGAGCAGGTGACAAACGGTCTGGCGGTGAGAATGGCTGTGCTGTTCCTGGTAAACCAGGCAGCGGCCGAAAGTAAGTAATTATTTATAATCGATTATTTCACAACGACTTATGGGCTCTGAACTTTTAATAAAAAATGGACGGGTTATCGATCCGGCGAATGGCATCGATAAAAAATGCGATGTACTCATTGCCGACGACAAGATCGCTGAAGTAGGCAGCATTAATAAAGCTGTACAGAAAGTAATTGATGCCGAAGGTAAAATCGTAACGCCCGGTTTGATCGATATTCACGTTCACTTTCGCGAGCCAGGAGATGAAGAAGAAGAGACGATAGCGAGCGGCTCTATGGCGGCGGTGGCGGCGGGATTTACCTCGGTTGTGTGCATGCCGAATACGAATCCAGTGATAGAGAACGAGACCGATATTGAATACATTCATAGAAAAGCAAGACAGGCCAGAAAAACACACGTATATACGATGGGGGCTATTACTAAAGGGCTGCAGGGCGTCGAGCTTGCTGAGATGGGATTTATGGCTGAGGCCGGTGCCGTTGGTTTTACCGATGACGGCAGGGGAGTGCAGGACCCGGCTGTCATGCTGAGGGCTTTGAAATACGCTGCTATGTTTGATGTGTTTATCGCGCAGCATTGTCAGGATGATGCGATTGCAGGCAAGGGTGTGATGAACTCCGGGTATTATTCGACAATTCTTGGTCTGCCGGGGATTGATCCGCTGGCTGAGCAGGCAATGCTTTGGCGTGATATTCAGCTAATACGGAAAACCAACGTGCGTTACCACGCCCAGCATATATCGACAGCCGGATCGATTGATCTGATAAGGCAGGCGAAGCAAGATTCTCTACCGATTACCTGCGAGGTGACGCCACATCATCTGCTGTTAACCGAGGAATGCTGTGCCGAATATGACACGAACTATAAAGTCAATCCTCCTTTGCGGTCGGCCAAAGATGTCGAAGCTCTCAGGCAGGCGATTGCCGACGGGCTTATTGATGCTCTGGCGACCGATCATGCGCCGCACCTGCAAAGCGAACGGGAATTGGAATTTCTGACCGCTCCTTTCGGCATCGCATCCCTGGAATGTGCCCTGGCTCTATACATCAAAGCACTGATTGAACCGGGTATCCTGGATTGGCCGGGCCTGATTCAACTGATGACGGAAAAACCAGCGAAGATAATCGGCGTTGACAAAGGTACACTCGGCAAAGGCAAACAGGCGGACGTAACCATCATCGATCCGAACGTCGAATACAAGTTTGATGTGAACACATTCCATTCCAAGAGCCGAAACTGCCCCTATCACGGCTGGACGGTCAAGGGCAAAGTCGAAAAGACCATCGTCGGTGGCGAGATAAGATTTGAAACGTTAGAGCCTCTTGGTTAACGTTTAGTGGCTAAACATTCACAAACTACTTTAAATAACGGATCGCGGTCTATGTATATTATTGACGGTCATAATCTGTTGCACACAATTTTCAAGGTAGAGGGAGATTCCGGAGCGATCAGCGATGTCGGTTTGTGCAGGATTTTGAGCAGGTACTTTTCGCTGACGTCAGAAAAGGGCGAGATTATTTTTGACGGTACAGGCCCGCCGGATAAGAGCGGATTCGATAATATAAGCAATCTTGAAGTATCTTTTGCAGGATTGGGGACCGATACCGATACGGTAATCGAGGACAAGATAAGTGCGAGCACGGCACCAAAAGGATTGACGATCGTAAGCAGCGACAGGAGATTACGGTCAGCGGCGCGTAAGAGAAAAGCGATATCGATAAAATCGGACGTTTTCTGGAATGATGTCCAGAAGCAATTAAGCAGGAAAAGACCGATAAAAGAACCTACAGAGAAACGGCAGGGCTTAAACGAGGGCGAAACCGAACAATGGCTTGAATTTTTTGGTTTTGGGCAGTAGCTTTTCTGCCGATACATTTCAGACTTATGAAAATGTATTGTGAACCCTTTTTAAGGATGCGAAATTATGAATTGTCCTGCTTGTGGAAATGTATTAGAGCAAATGACTGTGGGAGAAGTAACGGTTGACGTGTGCCAGCGTGGTTGTGGCGGTATCTGGTTTGATAATTTTGAGCTTGAGAAATTCGATGAGCCACATGAATCTGCCGGTGAACAGTTATTGGATATCGAACGGGATGAGAGCATAATAGTCGACCGCGCCAAGAGAATTAATTGCCCGAAATGTGACGATATTGTCATGATGAGGCACTTCTTCAGCGTCAAGAATGAAGTCGAGGTCGATGAATGTCCGAACTGTGCCGGCTTCTGGCTGGATGCCGGTGAACTTGGTAAAATTCGCAGTCTGTTCGATTCGGAAGAAGAAAGACGCCGGGCGGCCCATGAGTATTTCACGGAAATTTTTGGCGGCCATTTAGCTGCGATAGAAGCCGAAGACCGGGCCAAATTGAATAAAATACGGAAGATTGCTAATATGTTCCGCTTTGTTTGCCCGAGCTATTACATTCCGGGAAAGCAGGATTGGGGAGCTTTTTAATCTCCCAGTCTGGCGTTCATAGATAATAAAAATACTGCTTTTAATCTCTGCCGCACTACGGCCGGCTGCTGTAGGAGCGGAAAAAGTATTCTTATCTCGTCTCCTGCGAGGCGAGATTTTTTTATACTCATTTCAGTAATAGCACAATAATTCCTTATTTTACAATTCTCGATTCTGAAAATTTTATATTGCTTAATCCAATGAAAGATTGTATAAGTGTGCTTTCGGGTGCCCCGAATGCCGCATGAAGGTTGTTGCGGGTCATTTTTTTGCCTTTGAGCATAAGGTAACATCGATGTCCGGAGAGTGAATTGCGGATCAGAAAATAAGGGGCATTTTAATATAAATCATTGTTAATTAGTACTTTAAGAAAAGTGGAGAAAATATGAAGCGTAAAATGGTTACTATCGACGGTAATACAGCGGCGGCATCTGTGGCGCACGCGACAAATGAAGTAATTGCAATATATCCAATTACTCCAAGCTCCCCAATGGGGGAACTTGCGGACGCAAGAACTGCCAAAGGGCAAGCTAATATATGGGGCACGATCCCTTCGGTAACGGAGATGCAATCAGAAGGAGGAGCCGCCGCCGCAGTGCACGGTGCACTTGCTACCGGGGCATTGACTACAACGTTTACGGCTTCACAGGGTTTGTTGCTGATGATTCCCAGCATGTATAAGATAGCAGGAGAACTCCTGCCGACAGTCTTCCACATATCAGCTCGTTCCCTGGCATGTCAGGCTTTATCGATCTTTGGCGACCATTCTGATGTTATGACCTGTCGCGAAACAGGTTTCGCTATGCTATGTTCCGGCAACATCCAGGAAGTCATGGATATGGCGCTGATCGCGCAGCAGGCAACGCTGGCATCGAGTATTCCTTTCCTGCACTTCTTTGATGGTTTCAGGAACAGCCACGAATTACAGAAGGTCGAAGAGCTTACGATGGATGATATGCGTGCGATGATCGACGAAAAACTCGTTGCCCGACATAAGGCCAGAGGCCTGTCACCGGACAGGCCGATGATTAGCGGTACGGCTCAAAATCCTGATGTCTATTTCCAAGGCAGGGAGACAGTAAACAAATACTACCTGGCCGTTCCAAAAATCGTTCAGGAGACGATGGACAAGTTTGCGAAGATTGTTGGCCGACAGTATCACCTGTTTGATTATGTCGGAGCTAAAGACGCCGAGAAAGTTATTGTTATCATGGGCTCAGCGGGTGACACAACACATGAGACTATTGAATACTTAGCAGCGAAGGGCGAGAAAGTCGGCGTTGTGAAAGTGCGGCTGTTCCAGCCTTTTAGCACAGAGGATTTTATTGCTGCACTGCCAGTGACAACGAAAAAGATTGCCGTGCTGGACCGGACAAAGGAACCCGGTTCCATCGGCGAACCTTTATATCTGAATATCAGGACGGCCGTCGGGGAAGCCATGGGGAAAGGTGAAGCACCATTTAAGGGCTATCCGGTCATTGTGGGCGGCCGGTACGGGCTTGGCTCCAAAGACTTTACGCCGGCAATGGTCAAGGCGGTCTTCGATAATCTTGACCAGGAAAAACCCAAATACGAGTTCACAGTTGGTATCATTGAGGATGTAACCAATACGAGCCTTGATGTGGATGAGTCTTTTGACGTTCCAGACGAGGTATTTTCGGGCTTGTTTTACGGTTTGGGCTCGGACGGTACTGTCGGTGCGAATCATAACTCGATCAGAATCATTGGTGAGCTGACGGACAATTATGCACAGGGGTATTTTGTGTATGATTCGAAGAAAGCCGGCGCCGTGACGGTCTCACACCTGAGATTTGGAAAGAATCTGATTCGAAAGCCTTACCTGATAAATAAAGCCAATTTTGTTGCATGCCACAACCCGGCGTTTCTCGAACAGTTCGACATGCTCACACCGGCGCGGCAGGGCGGTGAGTTTTTGCTGACCAGCAGCCACGGGCCCGACGAAGTCTGGGATACGCTGCCGCAGGACGTACAAAAGAAAATTATCGACAAGAAACTGAAATTCTACGTAATTGATGCTATCGGGATTGCCCAGGAACTCGGTCTCGGCGCCCGAATCAATGTGATTATGCAGACGGCGTTTTTCAAAATCAGCAATATTATTCCAATCGATACGGCGGTCGGAGCGATCAAGGATGCAATCAAAAAGAGCTACGGCAAGAAGGGCGAGAAAGTTGTAAGTATGAACAACGCCGCGGTGGATGCTGCACTCGATAAAATCTATGAAGTAAAAGTACCCGGCAAGGTTACGAGTAAAATCAAGATGCGGCAGTTGGTGCCGGATGATGCTCCCGATTTTGTCAAGAATGTAACGGCCGAGTTGATGGCGTTCCACGGCGACAAACTGCCCGTGAGTAAAATGCCGGATGACGGCAAATTTCCGACAGGCACGACCAAGTTCGAGAAGCGCAACATTGCTGTAAATATCCCTGTATGGGAGCCTGATATCTGCATCCAGTGCGGGACATGCTCTTTTGTCTGCCCGCACGCTGCAATACGGATCAAGGCGTACGATCCCAAGTACGTTAAGGGTGCTCCGAAAACATTCAAGAGCGCCGACGCGAAGGGAAAGGACTTTGCAGGAATGAAGTTCACTGTCCAGGTGGCCCCGGAAGATTGCACCGGTTGCGGGGCGTGTGTGCAGACCTGCCCGGCGCAGGAAAAGGACAAAGACAAAAAACCCACGGGACGCAAGGCAATTAACATGTCGCTGCAGGAACCTCTCAGGGATAGCGAGCGGGAAAACTATGCATACTTCCTTGCGATTCCGAATACTGATCCGAAGCTCTTCAAGGCGGCAAGCGTCAAAGGCAGCCAGTTGATTGAACCATTGTTTGAGTATTCCGGTGCGTGTGCCGGCTGTGGCGAGACGCCATATGTTAAGCTATTAAGCCAGTTATTCGGTGACAGGACGTATATTGGAAACGCAACCGGTTGCTCTTCAATTTATGGCGGCAATCTGCCAACAACTCCATATACGAAACGCTCCGACGGCAGAGGACCGACCTGGAGCAACAGCTTGTTTGAGGATGCGGCCGAGTTCGCGATGGGAATGCGATTGACGGTTAATAAGTTCACCGAACGGGCGTTGTGGCTGTTAGAGAAAGTCGTAGAAAAGGGATGTGTCAAAAAGGAACTTGCCGGGCAGATACGAGAGGCGACGCTGACCAATGATCCGGCTCAAGAAGCAATCGAACAGCAAAGAGTCCGGGTGGAAGAGCTCAGGAAGCAGCTTGACCCGAGTGACTGTGCTGAATGCGGATATTTGCAGGACCTGGCGGATTATTTGGTTCGTAAGTCCGTCTGGGGATTGGGAGGGGATGGTTGGGCTTATGATATCGGATACGGCGGGCTTGATCACTGTCTTGCAAGCGGGATTGACCTGAATTTGTTGGTTCTGGATACGGAGGTTTATTCGAATACTGGCGGCCAGATGTCCAAATCGACGCCGAGAGCGGCAGTAGCAAAGTTCGCGGCGGCCGGAAAACCTATGCCCAAGAAAGACCTCGGGCTTTTAGGCATGACCTATGGCAATATTTATGTCGCAAAGGTTGCTATGGGAGCCAACACTAATCAGACAGTTAAGGCATTCGTCGAGGCCGAAGCCTATCCGGGACCTTCGCTGATTATTGCTTACTCGCACTGCATTGCCCACGGCATTAATATGACGCTGGGTCATCAGGCGCAGAAAAAGGCCGTCGCCTGCGGGCACTGGCCGCTGTACAGGTTCGATCCGAGGCTTGCAGAGCAGGGTAAGAATCCGCTCCAGCTCGATTCCAAAGCACCAACGGTGGATTTCGAAGAGTATGCTTATGGTGAGAATCGCTATCGAACGCTGAAACAGTCGAAGCCGGAAGAGGCGGCACAGTTAATTAAACTCGCAAGCAGCGATGTAGCCAAAAGATATGCTTTGATGGAGCAGCTTGCAAAACTGAATTGCGAAGAATAAACGAAAATTGGAGGCTCTGTTGATTTATGATTTACGATTTACGATTTACGATTTTCAAATCGACAATTGGCAATTGGCAATCGAAGAGGGTTCCCATTTTCCAATCTTTTCGGAAAATGGGGTCCCAGATAATTTGCCTGGTTCTTGTGGTGGTTTTTGTCCTCACAGGTTGTGAGCAAGAACAAAAAGAAGACGTGGATGTTATGGCTCGTGGCCCGGAAACTGAAGTGATTTCCGCTCCGTCCGAAGAGGCGGCGCGGGTATTTGAAGCAACAGGTGGATTGAATACCTGGAGGAAGACCACTAAGCTGCAGCTTGATTGCGTGGTTACTTTTTATCAGCCGGACGGTAGTTTCTACCTGACCGAACAGCATTACGAAGTTCGTCCCTGGTTAAATTCCATTCGGATATCGGCTGATGAGCCGCAAGGGACGTTCGCCTGGAACTGGGCGCAGGGAAAATTTGACGTATTGAAAGGGACCGGACAGATTGATGCTCTCTCGAAGGCTGTGCCGAGCCGCTGTTTCACCGAAGCGATATTGGATATTATAACGGCCCCCGTCCGATTTATGGACGGCTCGTTTGAGTTCTCCAAACCATCAACTCCGGTTAAAATACAGGGCAAATGGTATTACCCAATTCAAAGACAGGGGAAAATCTTTGCCGCTCGTATTTCTGAGGCGGTTTTCTATCAGGACAGAGACAGATCTTTGGTCGATATGATTCGGCTTTCCTGTACGGACACAGGATCGCCTCGCGACAGAACAGTGCAATATGTACGCGGCTACGATTATAAAGAAGTTGAAAAGACAGGGCTCCTTGTTCCAAGAAGGATAGAGATATTCGAAACCGATGCCCGGGACCGTACGCAAAAGCGGCTGGTTAAAATAGACTGCCACGCGATAAAACGCATGCAATAAAACAGAAAAGGGCCGGGCCATTAAGACCCGATCTTTTTTTCTTGCCGGTCATTGATTCATCGTTCCGCTTTTTTGCTGCATAGCCATAAAAGCCGCCATAATTTCGGTTAAATGCTGTTTTGGCACGGCGATATTCACAACCATCCTGCTGTTTGCGGCACTGCCTGCAATTACTATATTGCTTTTGGTCTGTGCTTCCATCGGGGGTATAGGTATAGGCACCATGGATGTGACCATTTTCAATAACCGCAGGACATTGAATGTTAATAAGAAGTCTGCTTTGTTGCTTTCAGGCAGAAGGGACAGGGCGGCTTTCATCTCGGAACCGATTTGTTTTGGGCCGCCGGCTTTAGCTTCGTCGATCAATTTGCGTATAGTTGCGTCGACATCGCCGCTGACGGCACAGGCAAAAAGCCCGTCAACCAAACCCCATCGGTAATCGAATCCTTCGCCGTACATGGATGTTACCATCTGTGCCTGTGGTGAAGCAGCGCCGATGGCTTTCAGGCTCAACTTTGCAGAGCTTATTGAAACGCCCTTGTAACTTTCAACGTCCTTTTTCATGCTGAAGCTGGTTTCTATTCCCATGCTCTTGTAGAAATCCATAATGCCGCTGGTGTTCATCATATCAACTGCTTTATCGATTATCTGGTTGAACTTGTTCTCGTCCTCAACTGCTATGAGGTACTTAACTGCAAAGGGCGGCTTATTTTTAGTATCGCTTGAGACCGAATACACCACGGGACCTTCTATTGTGTCGATGACCTCTGCTGCGAGAGTTTTCATTTCTTTGATATTTTCTGCGCTCATGCTCCCGCCGGCCATTGATGCCATTATATCGATGCCTCTGACGTTAAGTGTTCTGAAGAAGGGTGTATTGATTGTGGCTGCGAAGTTCGCCATCGCTCCATCTTGAAGATAACTCATCAGTTTATTGTCCCGTTGCGATGAGGCATCCGCTGTTAACATCTTTGCCATATCCGTCCCGGGTACGGCCTGGATTGTTTTGGTGATATTCAAAACGTCCGCCTTTGGATTGATGCCTATACTCACGGATTTTGTTTCTTTCATCAATACCTCAAGGACCCCGGAATACATATTCAGGATATTCTGGATACTTTCGGGCGATGCTCCCGGCTGGCCTGCCTGCATGCTTTTCGCTATTGTTTTTATCTCTTCGATTTTGGCAGAAATCATAGTACCGAAAGTTTCAGACACCTGTTGAACATTACCATACGCCCAGACCGGCTCACTTTGAGCCATTGTTGTTTCACTTGTATCAAGAATGTTCGATATTCCTGCGGTTTTGGCTGAAATTTCTTTTGCCATTGTGAGAAGCTTGTCATAATCGTTCGCCCAGCTTATAAGCGCATAATTGCCGGCCTTTGCGGACAGCGCCACGGGCGCCCCGTTCATTGTGATTTTAGAAATTCCCTTTTCATCCGCTTCGGTACAATTTGTGTTACCCTCGATAAACTGTTTATAATCGGTGACGGGAGCCAGGATGCCGACAAATACGTTTGGAATCTCGTTGGCTTGTGTTGTCTCGCCGGGCATAGTTGTGCCGAACACAGCGAGACTGCCGTTCGTATTCAGGCCGGTCAATTGCGGGCTGCCCAGCAGATTTGCAAGCTGCATGCGAACCAGCATCGAGACCCCCATAGGCATTGGTGAGACGCCGGCTAAAAACTGGTCTATTTGATTTAGAGTATAGTCGAAATTGTTCACCCGGACGCAGAATAAGGACTTGGCCGGGATCATCTTTAGCATTTCATTGTTTGCCGGACTTTGCGCGGATAATGTCCCGGCAAAGATAAACAGGACCGACAATCCTGCAATAACAGCATTTCTTGAGAGTCTTGACTTAAGCATTGTTTGTGCCTCCATAAATTAATGTTAGTACAAGTTTCTTTCACAAATCGTAAACTAACGTTTTGTGAGATAAGGAGCGGCAATTATACCAGAAAGATTCAGTTAAATCCTAAAAAAGTCTGAAAAAAGTAAGAAACATAGATTCCTGCTTGAAAGGTGTATCTGTCTATATAGGTATTTATGTAATTATCAGACTTTAATCACAATGTATCAAAAGCGGTGTTCGGGCACATTATTTACTTCGATTGTAATGCTTTTGTGGCAGTAAAAAAAGTTAAGCCTATAAAGCATAAAACCGATACATTCCATCGTAACAGAGCAAATTTTGGCAGTTTATAAGGTTCGGGTTGATTATGAAGCTCGGTGTTTTTTGCAAGTTATTTGTTATGAAAAAGATTATGCCGGAAGGTAGCGGCAAAAGTCTTTCCTTCTTATATGCTGTTTTATTTTTGCTTTTTTTAGGACTTTTTTCCGGCTGTGGTAACAAGTTTTTTGATCCGACTCAGGTAGGCAGGTTCCGCCCCGTTCCCGCTGTCAACGTGATTTTGGATTCTCTTGGAGTGGCCGAGGAAGAACCGGTGGCCTGGGAAGGCGCCGAAGAGCCCCTGCCCGTGGATTCTATAGTGACAGAGTCCGATTATACGTTCAGATCGGGTGACGTTGTCGGCATATCTATATTCGAGCTGCTTGCCGAAGGAGTCCAATTTACAAACAGTTATGTAGTCACCGAGACGGGAAAGATCTCCGTACCTGAGGTTGGAGTAATACAGGCGGCCGGCCTGACCGAAACGCAGCTTGAAGACCGGATCAGGAATATCCTGACTCCGAACATATTGAAAGAGCCGTCTGTTACCGTGACTTTGGTCAAATCCCAGCAGCGGGCTTTTTCAGTGATTGGCGACGGAGTGCCGCTTCCCGGGCGGTATATAATCCCGCGATATGATTTCCGGCTGACCGATGCCCTCGCAACGGCGGGGGGGCCGAGGCAGTTCAACGTAAGCTATATTTATGTTTCACGCTTGTCGACTGACGAGCAGCAAGCGCCCGATTCGGTCAATCCGGGTTTCGGTGAGCTTGAGTTGAAGGTTATCGAGCCGGAGACTATCAAGCCCGTGCTGCAGAGGCGGAATAATGTCACGCCACGGGCGCAATATCGATGGCCCGAAAGCAATGTGGTTATTTCTTCCTCCGAGATGGCAACTGAGCAGGAATATTCGACAGTGCCAAGTAATTTCGGACAATTCAATAATCCGGTTTCGAGCTGGCTGTATGCGAAAGATGCCGGAATTTCGAATGGCAGGCCGGCCCTCCGGGAACCTGTCGAGGAGCCGACAAGTGTCGAAGACATACTGAAGGTATTGTCCGAGCATAACGGTGGTGAAATCAGCCCGCAGCCCGAACCGGTCGATCGCCGATCGAGACCGTCCGTTACACCACCAGATACACAAGAGACTTCTGAACTGCTGGATCTGGACGCGGAAATCGAGTGGGTTTTCCAGAATGGTAAATGGATCCCTATTCAGGTTAAAAAATCCAGGCCGGCGGAAGTGGAAGAAGAGCCGGAGCCGACCGGGCATATTGAGTGGGTATTCCAGAATGGTAAATGGGTTCCTGTTCAAGTCGGAACTCCTAAGCCGACCGAGCCGGTTATACAAATAGAACCTGAGCAGCAATTAGTGGCTCCGCCCAAGGAGCCGACACCGATTTTTACAGAAAAGCAGGAAGTTGCCGGAACGCGGCTAATAAGGATTCCTGCTGATATGCTGTTTTCCGGAGATCCACTATATAATATTGTGATAAAACCTGGCGATTCGATTTTTGTTCCTGTTGATATTATCGGTGAATTTTGTATCATGGGCAACGTCAACCGTACGGGATATATTCCTCTAACGGGCAGGCCGATGACCTTAAAGCAGGCCATAGCCGCTGCGGGCGGCCTGGGGCCTCTGGCATGGCCGAAACGCTGTGAAGTAGTCAGAAGAATCGGCAGGAAAAAAGAAGAAATCGTGATGGTGGATTTGGATAAAATTGCCAGTGGTGAGCAGCCGGACTTCTTTATTAAGCCGCATGATTTAATCAATGTTGGAACACACGCCACCGCCAGATGGCGGGCTATCTTGCGAAATGCGTTCCGGGCCACTTATGGATTCGGCTTTGTTTATGACCGTAATTTCGCGGACAGAGATTTTTATACCAGCAGGCCTATCCCGAATTGGTTCTGATATGGCATAAAGCTATAAGTATAAAGCTGGGGCATTATTCCACAGTTATATTTTTCAATATGGTGAATAATATCACCTCTTTATAATACAGAGGGAGCCCGTTTTGTAGAGTTCCCATTTGTTTAAATTCGAAAATGGCAAGCCTGTGAAAAATGACGCAATGGGAACCGGGATATATCGAACAACTACGCCTTCTCAAAAGCATCAATGGCGCCAGCTTGGGGTGCATAATTACATCAGGACATTGATAATTGCCGGATTGTTCTGCTTTCTTTTTCGAAATGAGATTAAAGGTATTGTTAACAGATGGCTTACCGACAGCAGTTGGTCGCACGGTTTTCTGATCCCACTTTTTAGCTTATATTTCGTCAACCAGAAAAGAGAGGAGATTTTGAACCTTCGAAGCAGGCCGAATTATCTCGGTCTTGTCTTTCTGATTTTCGGGATTCTGTTTTATCCTTTTAATATAGTTCATCTCCAATATGGGTATTTAAGCTCTATTGATATGATAGCAACGCTTGGTGCGGTTATATTGTTTTTAGGCGGATGGAAACTGGTTAAATATACATGGTTACCGATTGCTTTTCTTTTTTTTGCCGTTCCGTTGCCGGAAAGATACTACAGAGAGTTGACCATACCAATGCGGCAATGGGCGGCCACTGTGGCAGGCGGTTTATTGAATATGGTTCCGGAATTGGAAGCTACGGCCAGCGGTGTCGTAATAGATGTGTTTTACAAGGGCAAGCTGCTGGAACCTCCGCTTGATGTGGCTGAGGCGTGCAGCGGGATGCGCCTTTTGATGGCCTTTCTGGCTTTGGGAGTTGCCATGGCGTATCTGCACTACAGACCGCTGTGGCAGAGAATTATTTTATTGGTCAGCACAATTCCGATAGCGATATTTTGTAATATCGTACGGGTTACGGTTACCGGATTTATTTATGTGCTGATACACCCGAAATATGCTCAGGGCATTTATCATGATATGCTTGGAATGGCGATGCTGCCGCTGGCGTTCGGCCTTTATGGCGTTCTTGCCTGGTTTATGTCGAGCCTGTTTATAGATGAATCTGATATGATTACAGAAGATATTGTGGTTCGCAAAAAAGATGCGTGATATGAAAGATAACATCAGAATTTATTTACAGCCGGCCTTTCTAATTTGTGTGCTGGTTCTTGCCGCAGCGGGGGCCGGTATGTCGGTTACGATGAAAAAGCTGGGAATAGTTTTCAGGAAGGAACCTTTGCCGCTAAAGAAATCTTTGGAAAAGCTGGATGAAGGTGATTTGACGCCTTATAAGGTGGTTTCAAAAGAGAAAATCCAGAATCCGGACACACTCAAGGCCCTCGGCACCGAAGACTACATTCAGTGGATTCTTCAAGATACCGAGCAGGCCGCCAACAGCCCAGTAAAGGAATTTTTATTATTTATTACGTATTACAAGCTTCCGGACAGGGTGCCGCATGTGCCGGAAGAATGCTGGACAGGCGGCGGCTATCAAAAGCTCGGATCGGAGGCGGTTACTTTTGAGATCAACAACGGCGAAGATTTCGATACGAATGTACCGGCAAAGTACCTTGTTTTCGCCCCGAAAAAGACCGGCCTTTGGCAGAGTAGCGAGAGAATACCAAATTTGTACTTTTTTAAGGTCAACGGGCAGTATGCCGGCAGTCGCCAGCAGGCTCGAATAGCTTTGAATAAGAACCTTTTCGGAAAGAGTTCGTATTTTTGCAAAGTGGAGCTGGTTTTTAACAGAAGTCCTATTGCTCCAAGCAAAGAACAGGCAGTTATAGCAGGCGAAAAGCTTTTGGCTGTGATTTTGCCTATTTTGGAGCAGCAGCATTGGCCCGAATGGAAAGATTAGAGACTGTTACGATGATACAAATACAAAAAATGCAATCTGAGGATAATTTATGACAATGAGGAGGCTGAACAAAAAAGTAGCATTTATAGGTTCTGCGGTTGTAGTGTTTTTGCTGCTGGCTGTTATTGCAGTAGTTCTGCGTTTAGGCCAGGATCCTGAAGAGTATATCCGGGACGCTGAGGCGGCGTTGGAGATAGCCCGTCAGGCAACCGACGAGCAGGTAAAAGAAGAAAATTACAAGAGAGCCATACAAAGTTTTCGAAGTGCATTCGGCAGAGCACAGACCGATTCTCTCAGAGAAGAAGTGCTGTTCAAATTGGCGGATGTACATTTTGAGACCAATGATTGGCCATATATACTCGGATGTTGGAACGAGATTGTCAAAATCAATCCGAAGAACGTGAAAGCTCGTTACGGTCTGTTGAAATACTTTTACATTTTAACCGATACAGGTGCCTCAGAAAGATGGAAAGAGGTTCATAAGCAGGCGTCAGAATTCTTGAAAGTAGTCCAGGATAATGAACTGCTCATGAAAGATACTGCCGAGCTGGGTGTTCCTGAAATGCAGGCAGAAGCAGCAAGCCGGATGCGTTTGGGACCTTATTTATATTTGATAAGGGGAAGGGCCGCTCTTGAAATGGCAGTTCTTGGGACCGTTACAAACAAAGACGAGTCACTTGAGCAAGCGGTCGATGATTTGAAAAAAGTGCGGGAGGTTGAGCCGAATAATATCGATGCCTACTGGTATCTGTCGCAGGCTGCCGTGACAAAAGGGGAGATTTTTGCTTCGAGAGGAAATTTTGAAGAAAGAGATAAGGCTACAAAGCAGGCTCTTGAGATCTTAGAGCAGGCACTAATTGCTGCTGAAGATAATCCCCAAGCGCACATTAATCTTTTGTCTCAGAAACTTACTTTTGCCAGAAGAAGCGGTTCAGAGCAACTTAAAGAACAAATACTAACAGTTGAGGCGGAGTATTTGTCGCTTGTTGAGAGATTCAATTCCAGCCCAAAAGCATTTGCGGCAGTTTCTCAATTCTATACGGCATATTCATTCTTTTCAGGGCCTCGATTGGGATCGACAACTCTTGACAAGGCTATTGAGGCTGTGGAAAAAGCGATTCTATTGGATGAACAAAATATTGCTTACGCCATCCATGCGGCCAATTTGTACTATCTCGGTTATTCCGTTTATGGTGAAAAGTCACAGGTTGATAAAGCCATAGAAACAGCAAACAGAGCATTGACCTTGCCGGATGCGCAGGACACACCAGGTCCCCGGCAGCGTGCAAATATAAATAATAAATTTATTCTCTATACTTTTCTTGCGAATTGTTATACCGATCAGATACTCGAACCTCCTGAGCAGGCAACAGCAGAAGAAGCTCAGTCCTGGCTAAGCGGCGCCGAACAGGCCGTACATGAAATTGAGCAGATATTTAGCAGTGGACAGGAACCGCTTGTTGTTAAATGGAAAGGAATGCTTGAGCTTGCCAGGGGTAATAAACAAGCAGCCGTTGTATTGTTGTATGATGCCTATGATCGGCTTAAAGCAATAAAACCACCCGAATTGCCCTGGCCGAATGATCCGGAATTTGCGCAGCTTGCTTATACCCTGGCGAAGATTTTTAAGGACACTTCTGAAATTGGTGCTGTCAATGAGTTTCTGATAAGTGCGCTCTATTCAGGAATTGGCCAGATCAAGCCTGAATCGAGATTGGATTTTGTTGATGTTGTTATCAAATACGGCAGGTGGTCTGAGGCCATACAAAACATAGATGCTTATGAAGAATATATAGGCTCCGGCGATAGATGCCAGGAACTTCGAATAAAAGCTTATATCGGCGCCAAACAGTTTGACGAGGCTGAAAAAGAATTAGCGAAAAGACCGGTCGATGCGCCTGAAACAATTAAACTCAACCTGGCGCTGACACAGTCCAAAATGCGACATATACAACTGGCAATAGCACAGAAACAAAGGCAGGAAGATTTAGACATTAATTTACAGCAAACAAAAACGGATGAACAGGGACCTGTTAGCTCACAGGACAATGCTCAACGGTTCATGAAAATAGAATTGGATAGTTTAAAACAACATGAAGCTGCACTGCTGGAGAAACTACTTTCAGTAGAACCTAATTCTGTTGACCAGGTTTCGGTTATTAATGTTTGTAGGAATTATAAGGAGCAAGGTCAAACAAATCGGGCTTTGCGTTTGATCGATCGTTTTTTGGAAAATTCCCCTGATAGTCCTGCGGTTCTTGTTTATAAACAGGTACTTTCCGAACCTGATCCGGCGAAAATTACACAACAAAGACATCAGCAAATAGAAGAGCAGGTGTTGTCGAGTGTTGTCGATCCGATTCGCAGGAAAGTTCGACTTGGGATTTATTATCGCAGATATAACGAGCCGGAAAAAGCAATAAGTCATTTTAAGGAGGCCCTTGAAACAGGAACTTCACAGGAATTGATTCCTGAGAGTTCCGATTTTGAGCAGATAGAACTTGCTGCCAATTATCTTCTCGACATAGCGCTTGAAAAGAAAGACTGGGATTTGGCAGAGCAGGTAACAAAGATAGTGCGAGATGCGAACATCGATGGCTGCAAGGGGCAGGATTTTGCGGCTCGCCTGGCTGCGGCCAAAGGCGAATTCAAAGACGCATTGGTAAAAGTCGACGAATGCCTGAAACAAAAACCTGTGTTCTCGCGTGCTTACCTGCTCAGGAGTGATATCAATGCGGCACTTGGAAATAACCACGCATCTATGGAAGATATGCGTCGTGCGGCATCAATAAATCCTCTTGATGGTACTATAGCCAAGGCATCAGCCATTGCATTTTATGAACGGAATCAACAACTTGGTAACAAGGTCTCAACCGCCCAGGTAGCTGAAGTAAGGGATGCGCTGGAAAGAGCGTTAGCGTTGAATCCTGGTGATTTGATGCTGTTTAGCCTGTACGCTGATTTTATAGCTCCCACCGAGCCGTTAAGGGCGGTGGCGATTCGGCAGGATTTACAAAGAGCCAATCCGACTATAGAAAACGCTTTACTTCTTGGGAAACTGGCAACCGAGACGGCTGTCAAAGAAACAAATCCCCAAAGCGCAGAAGCGTTATTTGCTATTGCCGGATCCGCTTTCGAGCAGGCAAAAGAAATGAATCCTAACGACAAGCGGATGCTATATTACTATGCCGAATACTATCGGGCTCGGGGACAGGGCGAAGAGGCGAAAAAACTGCTTGCCGAATCACAGGAAGATAAATTGCTCTGGGACCATTATTATCAGGCGGGCCAGTATGAGGAGGCCAGGAAGGTTTTGGAGCAGTTATATAAAAGCGGCACAAAAGACAGCGGTGTGTTCAAAGGTTTGCTGCTTGTAGCAGAAAAAACCTTCGATAAAGAGGCCGTAAAAAAATACTCAGAGGAACTTGTCGATGTTGAGGATACCGTTGACAACAACCTTGCTCAAATCCAGGCGTTTTTGAGAGTCGGTCTTGTTAAGGAGACCGAGTATAAGCTCCAAAGTTTTAAGGAAAAATATCCGAATGAACCGAGAATGCTGCTGCTTCAGGCCTGGCTTCTGATGAGACAGGGACAACTGGACAAGGCACTGCAGAAGGCTAATGAAAATCTTCAGAGCAATCCGGACAATCCTACCGGCTGGCGATTGAAGGGTGAAATAAATTTCTTCCGGGGTGATTATAATAATTCAATCAACGACCTGAGGAAAAGCAAGCTGTTGTCGGATGAGCCTGCTACCCGTATTTCTCTGGTAAAAGCTTTTCTGAAGACCGAGCGATATGAGGATGCAATAACAGAGCTCAGAAATACGATTAACGCACCGGGCGTTCCTTCCGAAGCAATGTTATTGCTTGAGCATATTTATTTGAAACTGGATAGGAAAGAAGCACTTAAAAGATTCTATGATGAAGCTCTTGAAAAATTCCCAGACAGTGCGCATTGGCTGAATCGGGCGGGCACATATGCTATTAAGACAGGTGAATTTGACAGGGCCGTGCAGTTATTTAAGAAGACTTTTCTGGCAAGACGGGAACTTCATACTGCTCAGGATAATTCAAATGAAAAAGATGTACTGTATTCGGTGGCGTTTGATGGCTATCTGAAAGCGCTGATTGCAGGAGCAGGCATGCCGAACACGCCAGGCTGGAATCCCTCTAAGCTGAATAAGGTTTTTGAGGAGTGTGAAAAATATAAGGATGGTGTTCTTGCTCCCATTGCATATCTGTCAATGGCCCAGGCGAAGATGATTCTCGGCGATAAACCAGCCGCTATACAATCCTGCCGGGCTGCTTTTGATACGGCTGGAGAAGACCAGATGCTTGCTGCCGATGTTCTGATGAGAATGTATGCAATAGTGGGAGCCGAGGAAGCCACGAGCTTTTGCAGGCAAAAACTCATGACCTATCCAGATTCTATGGCTGTTAATTTTGCTATGTTCAATATTGCAAAGATTACAGGTCAGTATGAGGAAGGTTTAAATTATATAAACAAATGTATCGATATGGCTGAACCGAACGACCCTCGCAGGATCGATTACACCCTTAAAAAGGGCGATATGCTTATCTTATTGTACGACAAAACTTCCGATAAAAATTATCTGAAAACAGCAATCTCAGATTACGAAAGTCTCTTGGCTAAAATGCCGAGTAATACCGGAGTAACGACTGTTCTCAATAATTTGGCGTATTTGCTTGCTGAGAATAATGAAAGGCTTCCGGATGCTCTTAATTATGCGAAAAGGGCGCTGGACGCCAGGCCGAATAGTCCGATATTGCTGGATACTTATGCTTATGTGTTGCTTAAGGATGGGAAAAAGCAGCAGGCTGCCGAATTTCTGGCTGCCGCTTTGCAGCATTTTGAGCAGGACAAAATTGCCATACCGCCAGAAGTATATGAGCATAAAGGTATGATAAAAGAAGAACTCGAAGCAAAAAGTGAAGCACTTTCTGCTTATAAACAGGCTTTGGAAGCAGGCGGGGAGAAATTGTCACAGAAAGTAAGGCAGCGAATAGAAACTGCTATTAGGCGTGTTTCGCCTTAGTGACAATTAGAAATAAGGGAGACTCATAAAGCGTTATTCGCTTTGTTTGAGTAATCTTGAACGGAGATAATAATGGCAGAAGAAAAACCCATAGCTTCGAGTAGGATGTCACGGCCGGTTGGACCAAGGCCCCCCGCGGCAGCCTCGCTGACGGCGAAAGAGGTTTTCGGGATATTACGCCGCCATATTCTGCTGATAATCTTTTTCACTGCTTTGGGTTTGGGTGCGGGTGGTGGAGTCTGGAAGCTCCTGCAGATGCGCTATCCGAGATATACTGCCAAGACTTTCATACAGGTTTTGCCCCCGTCGGAAACGGACCCTATGACAATCGGCACCGTTCAGTTACAGAAGGATATTCTGTACGGTCATCGCCAATCTATAGCGAATCTTATAAAACAGCAAAGCACTCTGGAAGATTTGCTCGACAGGGATACAGTCAAAGAGACCGGGTGGTTTAAACGCTGGGAAGGTGACAGAAGAAGGGCGGTTAATTACCTGAACAAACATTTTGGTGCTTATGCTCACAGAGACAGCGAGTTTGTTGAGATATCAATGACCTGTAGAGCTGCCGAAGAATCGGCGGATATCGTTAATGAAATGTTGAATTTGTTCCTTGCCAACCAAGGAACTAAAGAACGAAGTGAGATATCTAAAAGAATGCTACAGCTTGAAGAGCAACAAGGTAGAGTTCGAGGTGAATTAGATACAGCCAATGCAGGATTGGATCAAATCCGCACAAATTATAAACTAACCGATATTGAACAACCTGTAGGACGTTATTTCCAGCACACAATAACAATCAGGCTTAACGATCTTGAGCTTCAAAAGAATGAGCTCGATCTGGCGATAAAACAGCTCCAGGCCGATATCGGCAATCTTGAGGAACTGGCGACCGGGCCGATTACCGAGCAGATTGAATTTCAAATAGAGCGGGATCCCGTGATGCTTAACCTCGCCCAGCAGCTTGCCTTCCTGAAAGCCCAGCTATCGGGCAGGCTCACCAAGTTCGGCGAAAATCACAGAGATGTGCGCCAGACGAGAGAGCTGATAGAAGAGACCAAGAAAAGAAGAGAGCAGAGAAAAGAAGAAATTGCAGAGCAGACCCGGCTGGCGAACCTGGAGAATGCAAAGGATGGTTTGATTGTCCTGCAAAAGAGATTCGAACAATTGGAAGCACTCCGACAGGAGGCAGAAGCTCAGAAAAAGGATCTTGATCTTGCCCGAATAGAGTATGAAAAGGGAGTAAAAATCAGGGATGAAAGAATCGCGATGCTCGACACGATCAAAGAGCAGATAGAGAAACTTAAGACACTGCACGACGATCCACAAACCCCAAAGGTGCTGGCCGTCGGTCTTGCTCCGGTACCGCTGGAAATGGTGTTTACCCGCCAGTGGTGGCTCTGGTTCCCGAGCGGGACAATGCTGGGTTTGCTGCTTGGTTTGGCTCTTGCATTTCTTGTCGAGCTTGCCAACGACCTGGTGCGAACACCGAGTGACGTTGCCAGATTTCTGCGTATTCCGCTTCTTGGTGTTATCCCTGATGCCTCTGAAGATAACCAAATTCGTCGCCGGGTAGAGCTGTGCCACGTTGTTCGTCAGGTGCCTTATTCGGTCACGAGCGAATCGTACAGGCAATGCCGGGCAAACCTGAAGCTTTCCGGACCTCCGGAATCTATTAAAACGTTGCTTGTAAGCAGCGGCATGGCGCGGGACGGCAAGACTTCTATGGCGGTTAATCTTGCAACGACTTTTGTCGCAGCAGATAAAAAGGTGCTGCTGATCGATGCAAACTTCAGACAGCCGAAATTGCACTTGCTGTTTCCGAAGGCCGAATCCGAAGGTTCAGCAGAACGTTTTGATTTTGGCCTGAGCAGTGTTCTTATGCACCAGTGCAGTCCCACCGAAGCGGTCAGGCCGAGTGATATAGAGGGTCTCGATATAATCGATTGCGGGCCGTTACCTGCTAATCCGTCCGAATTGCTCAGTAGCCCACGGATGGAGGATCTGCTCGCCAGGCAACGCTCGAACTACGATTATATCATTGTCGATGGACCTCCCGTGCTGCTGGTAAGTGACGCTAAAGTCCTTGCCGGACTTGTCGATGCGACGCTTTTGGTATTCAACGCCGGGGCAACGAGCAGAGGCGCCGCACAGAGAACAATCCGCGAATTGATACAAGTCAATGCCAGAATAGTCGGCTGCGTGCTGTTTGCCGCAAGGGCGATCAAGGGCGGCTATTTCCACGAGCAACTCAAATCTTACAGGAAATATCAAAAAAAGATGCGAGTTGCGAGTAGCACTGCCTGAACATGCCGGATATAATAAGCAATACTTGTAAGCATGTGTAATCCTGTAAGTCGAATTCTTTTCGAGGTTGATTTGATGGAGAAGTTTTTGGTTACCGGCGGGGCCGGCTTTATCGGTTCGAATATCTGCAGAAGGCTCGTCTCGCAAGGCTGCTTTGTAAGAGTTGTTGACAATCTACTCACAGGCAAAAAAAGCAATCTTGCCGATGTGATAGATAAAATAGAGTTCGTACAGGCCGATATGGGCGATTCGGAGGTTGCCCAATCGGCTATGAAAGATATCGATGTGGTGTTGCATCAGGGTGCATTACCATCGGTGCCCGTGAGCGTTGATGATCCCGCTGCCACTCATCAGCATTGTATCAATGCGACCTTCACTCTCCTTTTGGCTGCTCGTGATGCCGGCGTAAAACGTTTCATCTATGCAGCAAGCTCGTCGGCTTACGGTGATTCTCCGACCTCGCCCAAGCTCGAAACGATGCCTGTGAATCCTCTTTCGCCCTATGCGGTAGCAAAACTCACCGGCGAATATTATTGCTCGGTTTTCTACAATATCTATGGCCTCCAGACCGTTTCACTGCGGTATTTTAACGTCTTTGGCCCATACCAGGATCCGACGAGCCAGTATGCCGCTGCGATCCCCGCTTTTGTGACAGCCATTTTAAAAGATGAGCCTCCCACCATTTACGGCGACGGCGAGCAGAGCCGAGATTTTACGTATATAGACAATGTCGTCGACGCCAACTTACTCGCCGCAGGGGCCAAATATACGAAGGGCGAAGTCATAAATATCGCGTGCGGTCAGGCTGTCACTGTCAATGAAATCATCGATATGATAAACGAACTGCTCGGCAAAAACGTAAAACCTATATACACCGATCCACGTCCAGGCGACGTAAAACATTCCCTCGCTGATATCGCTGCAGCACAAGACCTTATCAACTTCAAGCCTTCAGTATCTTTCCGCGAAGGCCTGCGAAAAGCAATAGACTGGTACCGTGACAATCTGTTGTAATGTACTCCATAGTTGATTCTTGCTGAAAAATATGATTTTTCTTGATTATCTTAGGCCTTTTGGGAATTGCTTTTTTAAAGCACGTAAGTATTTTAAATCTTCTTTGTCTTTTGTACGTGAAGCGGCTTTTTTCATTGCTATGAGGTCATCAAGTGATGCAAACCAGACGTATGTTTTCCCGAAACGGGCTTTTACCTTATTTTTCCATATTCTATCGAATGTCACTCCTTTAACAATGGGGTGAATATCAGTTTCTACGAGGTACTGGCGAATCAGCACTTTATTTGTTAAAAGATCATCTATTGTTACATCCGCGACATCATATCCGAAGTCTTGCAGAGCTTTTAATGTCCTCCTGGCATTCTCTTTTTCCGGTTTTATGAAGATATCAATGTCTAATGTCGCGCGCGAATAGCCGTGCACCGGAAAGGCAGTAGCGCCAATTATGACAAACTTAACGTGGTTTTCTTTTAATAATTTCAGTAGTTTTTCTGTGTTCATTTCTTTCTCTAAGCAAACTTAACATTTCTTCGGTTTTTGTGAACATCATTTGAAATCGCTGGCCGGTTGTTAATGATGTAAGGTAGTTCAATTCGAATTCGATTTCCTTGTCCTCATCGTGTTTGTCTAACTTGAGAATAGCCATATAGCCTCTTTTAGGATAAGAATGTTTTGGATTTATTTTCTCGGTTTATTTATTTAATTGTTCGCCTTCTAAGTTTGCGACTACTGCTGCTCCGCAGGCGTCTCCCCATACGTTTACTGCCGTTCGGAGCATATCCAATATTCTGTCCACTGCTAAAATCATCCCAATACCTTCGAGCGGCAGATTCACAGCCTTTAGCACGATTACCATCGTGACGAGCCCGGCGCCGGGAATGGCGGCGGCCCCTATCGAGGCAAGTGTTGCCGTGAGCATGATTATCAGTTGCTGGCCGATACTGAGGTCGATTCCGTATGCCTGTGCGATAAACATTGCGGCTACCGCTTCATACAAAGCCGTGCCGTCCATGTTCACCGTAGCTCCCAACGGCAGCACAAAACTCGTTACCTTATTGGATACGCCGGTGTTTTCCTGCAGGCAATCCATTGTAATCGGCAGCGTCGCTGCGCTGCTGGCCGTGCTGAAAGCAGTAGCCACGGCGCTGAAAACATCCCTGATAAATTTCAGGGGCGAATATTTTCCGAGAGTTTTCAATAAAACCGGCAGCGTCACACAGGCGTGGAAGGTAAGGCCCAGAACCACCGTGGCCATATACACTATCAGAGGTTTGATGACGGACAATCCCATAGACCCGATTGTATAAGCCATCAAGGCAAATACTCCGAAAGGCGCCAGGCGCATAATCCAGTCGGTAATTTTCATCATCACAGCATTGAAGGCTTCGAAAAAAGTCACTAACGGCTTTCCTTTTTCCCCGATGCTGCTGATAGCAACACCTAAAAGCAAAGAGAAGAATATCACCGACAGCACTTTGTCCTTTGCCATGGCATCGAAAATATTTGCCGGAATAATGTCCCTGATGATGGAAACTACCGAAGGGACTTCTCTGCCGGACAAATCGGCTGCTGTCTCAACCCCAATATCCACGCCGATCCCGGGTTTCATTAGATTAACTAAAATAAGACCAACACCCACAGCCAGAGTAGTTGTGGCTGTGTAATAAATAAATGTCCTCAAGCCGATCCTGCCCAATTTGCGGACATCGCCGAGGCTAACAATGCCGGCTACCATCGAAGCGAGAATCAAAGGTATGATAATCGCTTTGAGCAGCCGAATGAACATGTCCCCCACAATCTTTATGTGGGCGGCTTTTTCCCCCAGCAGAATTCCAGCCACGACCCCCAAAATGATGGCAATTAGAATTTGAGTGTGAACCTTCAGCTTCAAATGCCACTCCTCTATTGCATTTGCTCTTTCAATTCCTGGGCGTTTTGGATTAGCTCATCCCGGCTGATCTGCCTTTTAGGCGAAAGATCGAACGTCCATACGTATGAATCTACGATTCTGTTCGGATTGAGAATCTGGGCGAAGAAATCGAATGGAAAATAATCGTACCAGGGGCCTTTCAAGTCCCGGTGGGTATTCAAAGTCTCGTAGCCTTCCTTGCTGATCCTCACGCAATAGTCGCCGTACCAGTTAAAATTGACCGTAACGGGAGATTCGCCGATCTCCTCATCATTAAGTGCGACCAATGCTCCCTGCGGTTTTGTGTTGATAGTCAGACGGCGTTCTACACAGCCGCTAAGAATCGTAAGCACAAGAAGGCTAACAGCCGATACTCCCAATAATTCATATTTTCCCATAACGGTTGTCCTTATATTATTTGCGATAGCGTAAAACACTATTATAAGAGAAAATCGTAAATGGAAAAGCGTAAAGATATCGCAGACGCCTTTCAATCCGCCGGCACGCACCTGCCTTTCGCCCAGATGCGTAAGCAATCGACTTTTTCAGCCATTGTTACCGACAATGGCGGCGAATTTTGCAGTGTTGAAAGAATCATATTTGTTTTCAGGTCTGTATTCTTTGCAAAAGCTTCGTGCAGAGCAGAGAGCACGGCTTGTTCGATTTCAGCACCACTATAACCTTCGGATACTTCAGCTAATGCATCCAGGTCAAATTGCCCGGGATCCCGGCGACGTTTGCTGAGATGAATTTCGAATATCTTCTTTCGTGTATCCTTTTTTGGCAAATCGACAAAGAATATCTCATCGAACCTTCCTTTGCGAAGCAGTTCGGGCGGCAAAGCCTCGATGTCATTGGCGGTGGCAATAACAAAGACCGATGCTTTATGGTCCTGCATCCAGGTAAGTAGCGTGCCGAACAGCCTCTTGGATAAGCCGCCGTCGGTGCTTTGGCTGGCTGCCGAAGCAAAGCCTTTTTCGATTTCGTCTATCCATAAGATTACAGGTGACATCATCTCTATTTGCCGTAGTGCCTGCCGGAGATTGCGTTCGGACTCGCCGACGAAGCTGTTGTAAAGAGTGCCGGGATCGAGCCTGAGAAGCGGCTGTTTCCAGGCCGTTGCAACAGCCTTTGCACAGAGGCTTTTGCCGGCTCCCTGGACGCCGAGCATAAGCATGCCTCTGGGCGATTCGAGACCGAAATCTTCTGCCTTCGGGCTGAATGCATTTTTACGATGTTCCAACCATTTTTTTAGCTGCCTCATGCCGCCGATTTCACCAAGGTCGAGAGGTGTTTCGATGTATTCCAGCAAACCTCCGCGTTGGAGCATTCGCCGCTTGCTTGCAATGATGAAGTTTATATCATCCTCATCGAAGCGTCTGTCGTCGGCAACAGTGTCGATAATAATGCTTTGAACCTGTCGGCGCGTCAATCCGCGGAGATTTCGAATGATTATGTCCAGACCGCTTTTGGTAATTTTGCTTTCGATAGGTTTCTCGCGATGAAATCGTTTCAGCGTTCTGCGAATAATATCCTTCAGTTCCTCCGGGCCCGGGAAAGAAATTTCAAAAGTCCTCGCATAGGCTTTTGCAACCTCGGGCAGCTTGTCTTCATGGTCAATCATAACGAGCATATTGTCCGTTTTCTCGAAACGATCAATAAGGTCGCGTATCGCCCGCAATGCCAGTCCTGCCTTGAGATGTTCGGCAACGTCGAGAGTCACGCAGATGGAATTGTTTTTTGTGTTAGCGAGGTAATTGAATCCGGCAACAGGTGTTTCAGTGTCAGCAACAAAAGGACCTTCGGTTATCATGCCGTCTCTGACACCGCCGCTGATTGACCATACGTACATATCTCGCTGCAGGTCAAGGGCTGCATAGCGTATTATGTCCAGGGTATAGCGTTCTTCATAGGTCACGATGGATATACAGGAATCGCCGCCCTTGATAAGCTTTTTAAATCGTTCGACATCTTCCATCGGATACTTGCTCCTGTTTATTTGACACTCAGGTTTCAAGCTGCAATTATTTCTTGGGTCCGACCAGTTCGATAATATTGCCGTCCGGATCTTTAACAAGTGTCAGGTAGAAATTGCCTCCACCTATTTGGTAAGGCTCTTTGACCGGGAGCACGCCGGCCTTTTTTGCCCGCTCTACGGCTGCTGTCGTATCGGAGGTGAAGATCGTCAGGTAACTGAATCCCAGGCTTGAGTTGATAAACTTGTTGTCGACTTTTTTGCCGGGTGCCTCGGGGAATTCCATAATTTTGATTTTGGTCGCACTTTCTTCGTCACCCAAAACCAATACTCTCACGCTGAAATCATGGTAATCGCTTAGCCCTGAGTCGCCCGCCATCTCTTTCGAGACATCGAAGCCGGGCACTTCGGTGAATCCCAGTGCGTTTTTGTAAAACTTTGCCGCTTTTTCCACGTCGCTTACCACAATGCCGAGATCGATTGTGGTTCGGGCAAATTCAGCTTTTGTCCCGCCCGTGCCTGCCGCACCGGCAAGCAATACACTTACTACAAGGCAAAAAACCGGCATTGTTGCAAAAAAGTATTTCTTCATAACTGTTCTCCTTTATATTGCTTAACGCGGATTTGTTGCTCCTCATTATAAAGAAAAACTTCAGAGACAAAAGTCCAAAATACATTATAAATCTTTTGATAATGATCAAATCTCGAATTGGCCGGTAAAATTGCTTGAAATACTTTCTGATGATAATATAATTCAGACGCCGATAGGCATTTATATAGATAAACGCGGATCAACGAATGAGAAACGGATTTCGACGAATTAACTGCATCCTGCACTTTGTTGGGGGGCTGCTGGAAATATTGGGGCTGGTTCTTTTATTTCCGCTGATAGTCGTTATCTTTTACTGGGGACAAAAGGGTGACGGCTGGATTACCGCTACCGGCTTTGTTATCTCGTCTCTTATCTCGTTTTCTCTCGGGATGGTGCTGCGCAATAAGTTCGAGGCGGAAAAGCTCGATACGACCGGGTCCATGCTAATGTGTGCTCTCGGCTGGCTTTTCGTCTCGGCAATCGGGGCACTGCCATTCGTTATTGGAATCGGAGCGAATTGTCTCGATGCCTACTTCGAAGCGATGAGCGGCTTTACGACCACCGGCATTACCGTTTTTTCCGGGCTGAATGATTTGCCGAGGAGCATCCTTTTCTGGCGGGCGCTGACGCAGTGGCTGGGCGGCATAGGAATACTCTCCTTTTTCCTGCTGGTCATTTCCCAGTCGGGCGGCGCTCATCACATGTTCGGTGCCGAGAGCCATAAGATTTCATCGACCAGGCCCGCCCCAGGCCTATTCAGCACCCTTCGGATACTCTGGGCAATATATGCGGGCTTTACGATATTCGCAGCGGCAATTCTTGCCCTCGAAAAGATGCCGGTCTTCGATTCGATCTGCCACGCCCTGACCACATTATCGACCGGCGGTTTTTCGCCGCACGACAGCAGCATAGAATACTACCGTATATCCGGCCACCCGAATTTCCGGCTGATTGAATATACCCTCACGTTTTTAATGATGCTGGGCGGCATAAACTTTCTCGTGCATTACCGAGTATTGACGCGAGACTTCAAGGCCCTCTGGGACAATACCGAAATCCGCTACTGGTGGCGATTTGTTGCCGGCTTTACCGCTATCATAATCATCGAACATCTCTATAGAACAGGTGCTTTCGGCGCTTTGTTCAGAGAAGGCAAAGCAATAAATCTCGGCGAGTTCGAGCAGACGTTCCGGCACAGCATTTTCCAGGTAATGTCCATTCTAACGACGACGGGCTTCGGGACCAAAGACATCGGCTCGGAATTCTTCGGTGCGCTGTCCAAACAATTATTCCTTGCTATGATGGTAATCGGCGGCTGTGTAGGCTCGACCGGAGGGGGCTTTAAGGTCTTGCGAGTCGCCATACTCAACCGGCTGATCATACGCGAGCTTTTCAAGCTGAGAATTCCCGGCAGGGTGTCCACCGGCGTGGTCATCGATAAGAAAATCGTGCCGGAAGATGAAGTGGACCGCATTGCCGCTTTGTTCTTTACGTGGATGGCGCTGCTGTTGGTGGGCGGCGGGATTACCGCCCTATTTTCTCATCTTGGGCCATGGGAATCGTTCTCCGGCATGTTTTCTGCTATGGGAAATATCGGGCCGTGCTATATATCGGTGCCGGACATGATAAAAATTCACCCTGTTGTGAAACTGACGTATATTTTCGGCATGCTGGCCGGAAGGCTCGAAATCCTGCCGGTATTGCTGCTGTTTTCCAGAAAGGCATGGAAATAGAATAACATCAAAATAAAAAATCAAAAATACAATATAAAAATTGTGGAGTTGCCGCTGTGCGGCAACGACTTCCTTAATTTTGCATTTTGCTCTTTGCATTTTAATTTAATAGTTGGAGGTACATATAATGTACGTTGTTGTTGCCGGCGGTGGAATGGTGGGCGGCGGGCTCGTTCGCGGCCTGCTGGATAATAAGCATGATGTAGTTATAATCGAGCGGCATAAGGAGCTGTGCGACGAGTTGTATGCCGAGACCGGCGTCGTTGCGATTACCGGCAGCGCCACGAGCATTCAGGCCCTGAACGAGGCCGGCATAAGAAAGGCCGACGTCGTCGTCGCTGCGACCGGCAGCGATGCGGACAATCTCGCCTGTGCGATATTGGCCAAGAGTTTCGATGTGACCAGGGTCATTGTCAGGATGAGGGATCCTGCGTATAAGAACGCCTATATCGTTGCCGGCGTAAATTCGATTATTCGTGTGACCGACCTTATGGTCAACCAGATGATGATGGACATCGAGAATCCCGAGGTGCGCCGAATAACCACCATAGGCGGCGGCAAAGCTGACATCTTTTTAGTCAAGGTGCCCGAGGGAGCGAAAGTCGCCGGCAAGAGTATTAAGGACATTGTCGGCAGCCGGCACTTCCCCAACGAGTGCACTTTCGTAGCCGTTTACGACCAGAAGACCGAATTATTCTCCATCCCGCGAGGAATGCAGGTAATCAACGAGGGCAATGAACTGTTCTTAATTTCCGCCGCCGAGAACATCAAAAAAGCCGTGGACTTCCTGACCGCAAAAAAGAGACACTGATACTGTTTATAATATTTTATCGGAGTCCCAGCGCAGAAATAAACTTGCTAAATAATTAAAAATATTAGGGCGAGAAAGATGAGTTACTCGAAATCTGATGACGACCATTCAGAATCTGAGATGAGACTCGACCCACAGGACACCGGATATTCAAAGGATATACGTCTTTTCGGTGATTTTCTTGTCTCAAAGGGCCTATTGAACCGAATGGATCTTGAAAAAGCATTAAAAGAATGGCGCAGAGGAGGTGGGCAATTCGGGGATATATTGGTAAAACATAAAATGGTTAGCGACAAGGATCTCAGATGTGCTTTGGCCGAGTATCTCGCAACAGAATATGTTTATTTGGACAGCAGAGATATTGATATGAACATTGCTCGTTTGGTGCCTGAAACTTTAGCTAAGCGATTCAATCTTGTTGCTATCGATGAAAAAGACAACAAGGTTTTAGTGGCTATGGCCGATCCGCTTGATATTGTTGCTGTTGACACAATCGCTATGAAAACCGGCCGTGAAATCCAACCTGTTCTAAGTTCACTTCGGCAGATTCGCCGGACGATAGAGAAAGTTTATCATGGCTCCGATATCGACAGGTAGCAGCGACGTGATAAGACAGTAATAAGTGAATTGTTGCGAAATGCCTTAATTTCTTTAGGGCAAGATATTAGTGTTTAGGTAGCTGCAACTAGAGCGCCAGTTATCAGATTTGTCGACTTAGTGCTCAGATCAGGATTAATTGTGTCCAAAGATTTCAGTGTTACTCTGTGATAATCTGTGCAATAATATTGACCACATAAGTGGTTATCATTTCCACTACTTCGGTAGATATCTTATTTCCACTTTGCGCTTCAATCTGATTGATGAATGCTTCAAGCATATTAATTGCTGCATCATCTTTTTCTTTATCAACAGAATTAAGGGCATTATTTACCTTCGACACAAGGCTGTTCTTTATCTCATCAGCAAGAACATCATCAGGAAGAGTTTCTATTATCTCGTGCAAACCATCTAATGTGTCAATACAACCATCTTTATCAGCATCAAAACCGGTTGCATCTTCATCCGGACAAACATCTTCATCATCAGGAATACCATCGCCATCGCTATCTTGTGGGCAATACATCGGTTCCCCATCAGGATATGGTGCATCTAAAAAAGGTTCATAAGGAACCATCCCGTAAATCCTTGATTCTATTTCAACACAATTTGTAGTATTCCAGTAATTGTTCAGAGCAGATATACCAGATAGCGAATCATATTCACCAACCAATCCATCATGGAAATTGTTGTACTCTACTACACTGTCAGAACCATACACAAAAAAGACATTGGTGGGATTATTGCTAAATGTATTTCCATAGATAAACTCATTATAACCACCACGAACTAAAATCGCAGTACCTTCATGATATGACATATCATTGCCAGATATCGTTATGTTTATGCTACCAAACATATAAATACCATATGAATTATTTATAAAAATATTATTAGAAAAATTAGCGTTATAGGAATGAAAGACACTTAATCCCCAAAGGTTTTCTCTTAAAATATTATTTTTTATATTATTATTATGCAGGGTGCCTGACATATCTATCCCTATATTGAAATTTCTAATTTCGCAATTCTTTACAGAAATGCCATTAAATCCACTTCGACCGTCCCCTATATGTACACCACTGTTATTAAAATTAACACCTTGGATTACATGCCCGGCGCAGTCGAGGGTAATGTCATGAGCGCTAATAATAAGACCATGTCCTGTACAACCTGTCAAATCACGGGTCAAAGTAGTATCCTCTGTTATAATGTCACCACATTCAACGGTTGAGTCATTCACAAGTATGAATTGAGTCACTTCATCCAATAATGCTGAATTGTACTCACTTTCTTCCAATAAGGCTGTTACAATTTTCTCTAATGACTCTGGTTCATGCTCACTTTCACCTAATAACGCTAACTCATATTCATCCAACAAAATTGTCACAAGTTGCTCCAAAGAAAGCGTCTCAAAATCAAACTCCTCCAATGCAGTACTGGCTTGTAAACCAATAGCGCTTATGCTTGCAATAGCCAAACCAAACAATAACAGACTGAATATGCTTTTCATTGTGATATCACCTAACATTTGCGATCTCCTTCCAAAAGTATGGTTATGATGTAGGAATCCTCAATTTTATTATAATAGTGTGAATGCTTTTTACAAGCACTTTCTTTAGGTTTTGCTATTTCGTAAGAATTAAATATGTCCGGGATTTTGACTGGAAAAAGTAGGATTCGAGCATTCCCTGCACGCAATCCGCAGAACGCAGTACGGAGTCCGTGGTTAATCCTACGATAGATCCTTCGACTACGCTCAGGACGACTGTGCGCGCAGGCCCGAACGGTACGGACCGCGTGCTCGTCGATAAAGGACACCGTGTAATGGAGATTTTTTTAGAAAGAGCTTGATTTTTGGCAGGAATTTAGTATAATGGTAAACAAATAGAATTCAGAATACAGAATACAGGAGACAGAAGAAAGAAAAAATTAAAAAGGTAAAATCACTTATTAAAACAAGAATCCATGTTAATCTGCGTTTATCT
>Ga0180438_10000236_pt1 | contig 114605 bp, 84 predicted proteins | sample SS_ome_12_FD_132455 | JGI IMG/M metagenome (GOLD analysis project Ga0180438, IMG submission 132455) | Hypersaline lake sediment archaeal communities from the Salton Sea, California, USA - SS_3_D_2 metaG | ecosystem: Environmental > Aquatic > Non-marine Saline and Alkaline > Hypersaline >... | reverse complement strand
TGCCCTCATTGGATTTAAATCAATATAGGCACTGCAAGCTAATTGGGCTTCACCTTTTGACACGATGACACCTTTGAATCGATCCCCCCACAAATAACCGAAACGATCATATTTTTTGTTATACCGACGGCTGAAGGTCTGCTTCAGCTCCTGGACAAAACGCGATATTGAACCCAACCGTCGGCGTAAACGTTCCACGCCTTCGTCGGCATCGGGAATCAATTGGCCGCTGGTATCATAAGTCCCAGCCGGAGGGTCTGCTTCTTGGCCATAAATGAGACGATAACGTCGGAACAGTTCCTCTTTGGATGCGCTTCGGGCCTCTTTTTCCAAACCAGTGGCCAATATATGGAAATGATTACTCATGATGCAGAAGGCGTGGATTTCTACAAAGAAACCCACAGCGAAGCGTTCAAGGAGCTTAAGGAATAATTCTTTATCTCCCTCATTAAAGAGGAGTTCTCCGCCTGCCACCCGCGAGATGATATGAAAGGAGCCGATATCCTGTGAGACCCAGTATCGTTTTGCTCTTGCCATGTTCATTACCTCCAGATAGAATTCTCATTTTCTTCGAATTTCCTGTTTTCAGGCTCACCTTCTGGTCCTTTTTGTTTGTAACTTGTTCGTATTAAATATAGTATTATTTTTTAAATCTGTCAACTTTTTTTTCTTTTTTCTTGTATGACCCCTTTTCTAGTAAATGCAGGTTTTTCTTGTCTGACCCATTTTTCCCTGCCAACTCTGTTTCTCTCTTTCTATACATTTCCGGCATTACCGGGAAATTAATATTTACCACACCTTGAGAAAGAAAGTCAACCCCCTTTGGAAAAAATGAGTATTTCTACCTACTTTTATGCTCTTGGTTTTTACGAAAAAGGTCGGTGCTTGGGTTGAAGTATTGGGACGGGATGAACAATGATGGTGCGAACTAAAAAAGTGACCTTTGAAAATAATTTAATGAAGCGGGTTTTCACCCGCACTTTGTTTGATGAGAAAAACGGGCATACTTTGACGTTTTGACCCACTAATCCCGCGTTTCTTTTGATTTCCCCACATTTCGAGTCAAATGCCTACCATAACGATAAATGAAAAAAGGGCAAGCTAAGAGTGCTGTGTGCGAAGGAAAGGGGGGGGGAATGACCCGTAGGAGGGGATCAACCACATAGTTGTTAAGTTAAGTTAAACTCCACGTTGACAATTAATAATTGACAATTCAATTCATTTAGAGCCAGATAAAAAAAAATGTCAATTAACAATTGCCAATAGCCAATTATCAATGAAAAAACTTTAACTTAACACTGGGGAAATAATAGATCGCCTCTCCTCTATTTTCTGATACATATTTATTATCTTTTCCGTTTTTTCCTCTTTTCCACTTTTTGCTACTGAAATGTTGAGAATGAATGAATTGGATGCTATAATATAGATATTATGATATCTATCGATGAAATCAGGGAAAAGTTAAAAGCACTTAAGGAAAACAAGGCAATTCGTAAAGTGATTCTCTTCGGTTCTTATGCGAGGGGAGATGTTTCACGGAAAAGCGATATGGACCTGGTTGTTATTATGGATACAGATAAGCGTTTTTTTGACCGTTACGATCTTTGCGATGAATTATACGAGATCTTTGATACCGGCATGGATATTCTGCCATATACGGAAGAAGAGTTATCCCGGATTTCTCACCGACCTTTTATAAAAACGATTATCAATGAAGGAATTGTGGTCTATGAGTCATAAAAAAAACAAGGAAGAAGCCATTCGTTGGCTCACTACGGGTCAGGATGACCTCGATACCGCCGAAATTTTAAAAAAAAATCAGAAACATGCCCACTCCTGTTTTCACGCTCAGCAAGCAGTGGAAAAAGCGCTTAAAGGTGTATGGCACTTTTACGATAAAGACCCATGGGGTCATTCTATATCGAAACTTATCCAAGAGCTTGAAGAAGTGGATGCAAATGCCTTTTCTATACTAAATAAATTTATTGATGATGCGAAAAAATTGGATCGATTTTATATCCCTACTCGGTATCCCAATGGATTACCTGACATAACCCCGAATATGGCATACGTTGAGGATGACAGCCGTTTCAGCATAAACGCCGCAAAAAAAATATTGAAAGAAGTAGAGACGGTTATAAAGTCATATAAAAACCAGGAAGAACCAAAAGAAACCGTTGAAGAACCTGAGACCAAAACCGAAGCCGATAAATAATAGCTCGCGTGTCCCCTTAGTTTTTAGTTTATCATTTCACGCAATATAAAATTGATCCCTCTGGCAGGGGCGATTGTATAACAGAATCTAAAGTTGGCAATGTAGAGCCTAAAGATGGCACTGCAGCATATAAAGAGGGCATTGCAGCACCTAAAGTTGATATTGCAGCATGGAAAGATGGTATTGCAGCACCTAAAGTTGATATTGCAGCGGGTAAAGTTGGCATTGCAGTGCATAAAGTTGATGCTGCAGCGGGTAGAGATGGCATTGCAGTGCATAAAGTTGATGCTGCAACGGTTAGAGATGGCATTGTAGCGCCTAAACTTGACACGGAACCACGGTACGAGTAACGAGTTCTCGCCATCTTTAGATGGCGGGTTTGGGTATACTGAGATATCTCAAAATATTTGTGGTAAAAAACAGTAGGTGCAGGAACATTTATAAATATTATTTATATTTCCAATGACGTGAGCTTTATTTTATTTTAAACATTGTATATAATAGGTATTGTATATAGTAAAACGAACTATGGTAGAATAAAATGAAGAAGGTTTTAGGTACGGCCTGGAGGTTGTGGTGAGATTCAACAATCCGACCGCATCTGTTTTTGTTCCTGACGGTAAGATTGAAGAAGAAGCCTTTAAACGAACCACCCACCTGGGCATTGGTGCGCATCAGGATGATCTTGAGATTATGGCGTTTCACGGTATCCGGTGCTGTTATCTGGATCCTCACCAATGGTTTGGGGGGGTCATCTGTACCGATGGCAGCGGCAGCACACGTTCCGGACCTTATCACTCTTACAACGATGAGGAGATTAGACGATTACGAAAAAAAGAGCAGGAAAAAGCTGCATCTCTTGGAAAATACAGCTTTGTCGTTCAACTGGACTATCCCAGCGCTGCTGTAAGAGACCCAAAAGGGCAAAAGTTGGAGGAGGATCTCCTGGCATTGCTTTCAGCCACCAGGGCTTCGGTGGTCTATACTCACAACCCGGCGGACAAGCATGAGACTCATATTGGGACCGTGATTGCAGTTATTTTTGCTATCCGGCGGCTTCCGCCGGAGGCGCGACCTAAAAAAATATTCGGCTGCGAAGTGTGGCGCAGTCTGGATTGGATGGTGGATGAGGATAAAATCGCACTGAATGTGAGCGATATGAATGGACTGGGAAAAGCATTGGTGAATGTTTTCGATTCTCAAATCACCGGGGGGAAGCGGTATGACCTTGCAATATTTGGACGCTGGCAGGCAAACGCTACCTATTACCAGTCACATGAAAAGGATGATGCCAGCCAACTCCTTTTTGCAATGGACCTTTCGCCCCTTGTGGCAGATGATCCCCCGGATATCCTGGATTACATAAACGGCCACATCCAACGATTCCAGCAGGATGTTGAAACCAAACTGAAACGTCGCCTTGGACGGGGTACTTGATATTGTGACATACAACACAAATGCGCCACAGCGTCAAAAAACAAGAAATCAAGGAGAATAAAAAACAATGGAAATAATCATTCAGGATGACGAAAAGGCTGCTAGTTTTATTGGAGCCCGGATTACCGCCGGTGTGATACGAAAGAAATTCGATTGTGTATTGGGGTTAGCTACTGGCAGCACCCCTTTACTGCTTTATAAGGAGTTGATCCGATTACACCAACAGGAGGGATTGGATTTTGAGCAGGTGACCACCTTTAACCTGGATGAATATGTCGGTCTGCCGCCCTCCCACCCATCCTCCTATAACAGCTATATGTGGGAAAATTTCTTTAAGTATATCAACATACCAAAGCACCGGGTTCACATACCTGACGGTTTGGCACCTGACATCCCGGCTTTTTGTAAACAGTATGAGGGGGCCATCAAAGCAGCCGGCGGCATTGATTTGCAGGTATTGGGAATCGGAACCGACGGTCACATCGGTTTTAACGAACCTTCCTCCTCTTTATCATCCCGAACTCGTATTAAAACACTGACCAAACAGACCCGGGAGGATAATGCACCTTTTTTTAATGGTGAAGCGAATGTTCCAAAACACGTGATCACAATGGGAGTGGGAACAATCATGGATAGTCGAAAGTGTTTGCTATTAGCCTTTGGAGAAAAAAAAGCAGATGCAGTTGCAAAGATGGTGGAGGGCCCGGTAACTGCCATGGTTCCTGCATCGATGCTGCAGATACACCCGGAAACAGTGGTAATCGTGGATGAAGCTGCAGCATCGAAACTGGAACGCAGGGACTACTACCGCTGGGTCTATGACAATAAACCGGATTGGCAAAAATATTGATCGACTAAAATATGACTATGTTTAAAAAAGTATGTCACATTTGGCGTTTGAACAAACCTGGATTTTTATGTTGTGACGCGAACGCCAAACCTCGCTCACTCATTTGTATTATTTCGATATTGTGCGTAAGCCTTAGCCTGAACCTTTTTGCCCAAAAAAGGAGGATTTGGACAGACTTTAAACATCCCATTAAGTTTGAGAGCATCTCAGTTGAACATGGACTTTCACAAAGCTCTGTATTATGCATTTTCCAGGATAGTCGAGGATTTATGTGGTTTGGTACGGAGGATGGACTTAATAAATATGACGGCTATCGTTTTACAATATACAGGCCTGAGCCGGAAAATCCCCATTCCATGAACGACAATATTATCCTCTCAATTTACGAAGACAAGGAGAGGAGACTCTGGATAGGTACCAATGGGGGAGGTATCAATATATTCGACCGTGAGAAAGAGCAATTTCTTCATTTTCGGCACGATCCGGATAACCCCGACAGTCTAAGCAGCGATAGTGTCAACTGTATATATGAAGATCGGAAGGGCAATCTCTGGATTGGAACCAGCGGCGGCGGTCTTGATAAATTGGTGTCGGAAGGGGAAAAAGGAACACTCCTGGTTTTTACCCATTATCAACACCTTTCCAATAATCCCAACACCTTAAGCAATAATTTTGTTACCTCCATTTATGAGGATCTGAGGGGGATTCTCTGGGTCGGTACAGCATACGAAGGGCTAAATAAAATGCTCCCCGCTGACGACAAAAACTCACCTCCCTCTTTTACTCATTACAAAGCAAAACCCAATGATCCCAACACACAAGGTCTTAATAATATTACAGCTATAAATGAAGACCTTCATGGAACACTCTGGATTGGGACGCAGAACGGATTGTATGCATGTGACCGGGAAAAGGAGACATTTATTTGCCTTAAAGCAAGAGCCGGTGATACCAATTGTATCAGTCACAATTATATACGACGAATATACAAAGACCGGGCCGGTGTACTGTGGATCGGTACTGACGGTGGGGGATTAAACAAACTGGTTCCTGGTGAAAAGAGAGGTTCAACTCCCATCTTTATCCATTACCAATATGATCCTAACAATCCTTATTGCTTGAATAACAATGCGGTTGAATCGATTTTTGAAGATCGTTCAGGAGTACTGTGGGTCGGGGTTTATCATGGTGGTCTCAATAAACTTGTCCTAAGAGATACCGAAGGAGTGGACAGGGAAAAAGAACAGTTTGTCCATTACCAGACCATACCCAATAATCCCAACAGTCTCAGTCACAATGCGGTTAATGCCATATGCGAGGACCGCCAGGGTGTTCTCTGGATCGGAACCGACGGCGGTGGGCTTAATCGGATTACCCCCCCTGGGGAAAAAGGAGGAGCTTTGACTTTTCGCCACTATTTTTACGAGCCAAAGAACCCCAACAGCCTCAGCGACAATATAGTGACGTCCATTTGTGAAGACCACATGGGGACGCTATGGATTGGAACCTATACTGGCGGACTCAATCGAATGGTACCGGTTGAAAATAAAAAATCCTTTCACCCTTTTTTTACCCACTACAAAAGGGAACCTGGCAACCCCCACAGCTTAAGCAATGATTTTGTTATGTCCACTTATGAAGATCGTTCAGGGGTACTTTGGGTTGGAACCATTGGCGGCGGCCTGAACCGGTATATCAGGAAAACCGATACATTTACCCATTATGAAACCAATCCAGGTGATTCCAGTAGTTTGAGCGACAATAATGTATACTCTATAAATGAGGACTGGGCCGGGAATCTCTGGATTGGTACCCTTAACGGATTAAATAAATTAGAACCCTGCTTAAATAGAGACGAATATGCAACATTTGGTTTTATTCGTTACCTGAACAAACCGAGTAATCCCAGCAGCATTAGCAGCAATTTTGTTAGGGTCATTTATGAAGACCGGTCAGGGGTGTTATGGGTTGGAACAAATGGCGGTGGTTTGAATAAACTTATACCTGGGGAGAACCCGGGTGCCCCTGCCACTTTTTCCCATTATAGGGAGAAAGATGGGCTGCCCAATAATGTCATTCTAGGTATTCTGGAAGATAATCAAGGCAACTTATGGCTCAGCACCAATAAGGGATTATCGAAATTTAATCCTAAATCAGGGACATTTAAGAACTTTGATAGGAGAGATGGACTTCAGAGTGATGAATTTAATCGGGGTGCTTTTTTTAAAAGTAAGAGTGGGGAAATGTTTTTTGGCGGAAATAATGGATTTAATATTTTTTTTCCTGACAGGATTAAAGGAAATCCGCATATCCCCCCCCTTGCGATTACCGATTTCCAGATATTCAATAAGTCCCTTCCGATTGGAAAATTGGAAAATGGTCGAACAATATTGAACAAATCCATTACAGAAACCCGGGAAATGAAACTCTCTTACAAAGATTATGTTTTCTCTTTACAATTTGCAGCCCTTCACTATGTCAACCCCTCCAGGAACCAGTTTGCATATATAATGGAAGGACTTGAAACCGAATGGAATGATGTTGGCAGCAGACATTTTGTCACCTATACCACCCTTCCCTCCGGGAACTATATATTCAGGGTCAAAGGGTCCAATAACGACGGCATATGGAATGAAGAAGGTATATCTCTAAAAATCACAATATTGCCCCCCTTTTACAAAACCTGGTGGTTTTACGGACTGGTTGTCCTGGTGATCCTCTTATTCGGGCTCGGGATTCACTTCTACCGGGTCAGGCAGATCATTACCAGGATGCGAAAAAAATATGAAAAAACCTCCATTAGCGATGAAAAAGCAGAATCGTACCTTCGAACACTCCTCAATTATATGAAAATGGGCAAACCATACCTACATCCCGATTTAACCCTTCATAAACTTTCAAAAATGGTGGTGATTCCCTATCATTATCTTTCACAGATCATTAATAACAAATTAAATAAAATATTTTTTGATTTCATCAACGAGTACCGTATTGAAGAAGCGGTGAAAAAATTAACCGATCCCACGGAGAGAAAAAAGTCTATTCACCAGATCGCCAATGAAGTTGGGTTCCACTCCCAATCCGCATTTAACCGTGCTTTTAAAAAATGCACAAAGAAAACGCCATCCGATTTTATTAACCAGTGCCGCATTAAAGATGCTGCTAAAAAATTGAGCGATCCGAAGGAAAAACAAAAGTCCATTCGACAAATTGCCATTGAAGTCGGATTTAGTTCATTGTCCTCTTTTAACCGTACGTTTAAAAAAATGACTCGCAAAACCCCTTCCCAGTATCGTAAATAGCCTTCTTCGTCATCCCTATTCATCATTTATCATTGGGCGTGTTTTTTACGAAATATTGACCACCTTATAAGGTAGTTTAATTTGAAAGTCTGATAAAGGAAAAAGGGATTTTTTTTGAACCAATAACTCGATTTTTATTTTATTTTGTGCTAAAAAAAGCAGGTGGATATTAACATGAAAAAAGAAGGGCCCACAGAACACACAGAAGGACACAGAATTTTTTTTATCATCATCTCCCCGTATTTTTTCTGTGTTTTTCTGTGTGTTCTGTGGGCTCTTAATTAAGGAGGAAAAAATGATTAAACAAATGCGGCGATTGGTATTAATACTAATCTTTACCGTAATTTTAATCGCTTTTTTTAATGTCAACTCCCTTCACAGTCAATCGATCCAATATGGAAAATTAACTGGAAAAGCTTTGCTTTCAACGACTGGGGAAGGGATCGCAGGTGTTCAAGTGGAAATCAGCAGCACTGCGCTTATCTCAGGAATACGTACTACTACCACCACCGCAAATGGAACGTTTGTTTTTTTGAATCTACCCATTGGGAAATACAAAATAACCGCGACTTTAGATTCTTTTAAAAAAATTGAACGGAAAAACATTTCTGTATCCGCTGCCGCTGTTACTACTGTAGACCTCATGATGGAGGAGGGTGATATTACCGAGGTAGTCGTCGTAACAGGAACACCCCCCATTGTTGACGTAAGAACATCAACCACTGACACCAAAATCAACAAAGAGTTACTGGATAAGTTGCCAACTACCCGTGAACCGTTCTATGATCTTAGTATTACAACTCCTGGAATGTTTGAAGTTGGAAAAGATTATACCTGGCTTCCCAGTCCTGCTGCATACGGTGGATCAACAGACACCAATGTTTTTTTAGTCAATGGAGTAAACGCTACTAATCCCAGGGGAGCCTCCTGGGGGTCATTGGTAAAAGTAAACTATAATTCTATCGAAGAAGTTCGAGTCGTTGCACTGGGTTCCAAAGCGGAATATGGAAGCTTTTCTGGTGTTGCCATTGATGTGTTGACAAAATCAGGCAGTAACAAGCTTCATGGAAACCTTGGTTTTTATTCAATGATTGGGGACCCATCGAATAATGTACCGGATCCAGGTGATGATTTGGGTAAAGATTGGGTCCACATTGTAGAAGGAGATAATTTCTTTATGAATTCTGTAAAAGACATGGAATTCAATTTCACCCTGGGTGGACCTATTATTAAGAATAAGGTCTGGTTTTATACAGGATTTGATTACATTAAAACAGAAACCCATGAACCTAACTTTGATCCCACAAAGGATTATTGGGGTCGCTATTTTGATGGGAAAATTTCAGCAGAGCCGGCAACCAATCACAGGCTGTGGATAGCATACCATTTTGAAAATAACAAAAATGCAGGAACGACCTGGGGAAGCTTAGATTGGGATCCAACGATGACGTATGAAACAAAAACGAAGAATCATACAATTTCTTCTCAATGGCAGTGGAATGTCAGTAGTACCACCGCTCTTTCTTTAAAATACCTGGGATTCTGGACAGATGATAATATCTACCTTCCGGACGATGCGCCGGATCATCCGGGTTATATCAATTGGTGGAAATGGGTGCCCATGAATATGGGAATCAACGGGTCATTCCATTATATAGAAGCACAGGAAAGCAGCCGTAATACCATCCAGGCCGATGTGTCCCATTATGCAGAAGATTTTCTTGGTGAACATGACATTAAATTCGGGGTTCAATTCACCCGGGGCCGTGGTAACTGGTTTGGCGGATATTTGCACGGTTATGCCAACTATCTCTATCCCACACGCTGGGTTTATCAAATTGCATACCACCAAAGCTGGTATGGTGATACTGGTTTCTCAATGTACAATCGCCAGGAACACAGGAATCCATATCTCACGGTCCGTAACTCTGATTCACTGGGATTTTTCTTTGATGATCAGTGGACGATCGGCAAACGGTTGACCCTTAATATCGGTCTTCGTTATGACCGGATGACTGCTAAATACGGTAAGGGTGGGAAAATATTTGAAATGCCCGCGGCCGGCGGGGTTGATGTCAATGAATTGGCGGTAATTCGTGAAAGAACAGGCTCGGATAATATTTTTGATTTTAAGACCTTCTCACCTCGTGTTGGTATCACCTATATGTTAACGAATGACGCAAAAACAGTGCTGCGCGCCAGCTTTGGTCGTTATTATGCACCAATCAGTCTCGAGAATATCCCACAAACAGGACCGGATATGGATGCAACAAGCACACACTGGATGTTCTACTATGTACCCTTTGATATAGCCGATTCAAATGGAGATGGTATCGTTTTTGGGGACGAAGTTGTTGAAGCTTCACGATATGTCCATGGTACTACGCCATATATGGATTACTGGACAATTAATGATCCATCCTGGAATCTTAAGGTAGCCGATGATCTTAAAGATCAGCATACAGACCAGTTTACGGTTAGTCTTGAACGGGAGCTCTTTGAAGATTTTTCCGTTACCGCTACGTATATCTACAAACATACAAAAAACATAATCGTTCGGTGGCCCATCAATGAAGTCACCCAGCAGGACTGGGAATATGAACGGGTCGATTATACAACTTCTTATGGGGAAACAGTCAGCCTCTGGGGTATTGTACATAAAGATTATAATGGAGATGGTTCCATTGATAGTAATGATATACAATGGGTCAGTGATCATGGAGACTTTTACTGGAGAAATATGCCTGATATTGATGGAAAAAAAGCAAGGCGTCTTTACCATGGGTTTCAACTGGTATTTCAAAAGCGCTATTCCAATCGCTGGCAGATGCTGGCCTCTTTACTCTTTTCAAAATCCGATGGTTTTGCTGCCCGATCAAAGCGTCAGGATTTCATTATCGAAGGTCCTAATATTACAAATGATGCCTGGCTTGGAGGATTGAACCAACTGGTTAATAATATGGAAGGACCGCTTCCCTTTACACCTAAATTTGAGTTAAAGGTGTCAGGTTCTTATAAAATTCCAAAAATCGAACTGGATGTCGGCCTCCGTTTCAGATTCAGCACCGGTCGCGCCATATGGCCACTTGAAGGTGTGCCTACTATGACTCCCTGGTCAGCAACAGGGGTGATTACATCCGGTGAATCGTCTATGGTTGCTATTGACCCGAATGATCCTTTTTATTATCCTTCGTATAAAGTACTGGATCTTCACCTTGAGCGCGCGTTTGAGCTGGGACCAGGTCGACTTCATCTCATGCTTGATTGTTTTAACGTTTTTAATGAAGGCGCAGTAACAAACGCCTTGTGGTCAGCAGCAGCGTTCGGAAGAGTTGTGGGAATCACTTATCCTTCGCGAAAACTGAAATTAAGCGCTCTCTACGCATTTTAAAAGAAAGTATTAATGATTAAAAGTAGCCAGGAGGGTTCTTGTTCCCTCCTGGCTCACTTTTCCGCAGTTAAGGAGTCCAACATTCAGGAGCAATACAAACCGGTACTAAATGGAGAGTAGAATATCGAACATCGAATTCTTCAAAAGTAGGGAAAAAAATCATCTAAAATTTCGTGACATGTAGTTCCCATGTCTCCTCTTCTTCATTCTCCATTAGGTAGTAAAAACAATTGTCGAGGATACCAAATATTGGAATCTCAGTTCCATAAACCTGGGGAAGAGGAAGATATACTCTTTTTTGTTCCTTTCCTTTTAGATCGAAGATAATACATTCTGTATTTTCTTTCTGCTTTTTGTAGGTTAAAATATATATCCTGTCATCTGTTACGACCATCCGCTGGACAGCCGGGTAATAAGTCTTAAAGGAGATACGGTCTTTAAAAAAATTCCAAAATTGTTTGAAATTGTTTTTATACCACTTCATGGTTCTTTCTTTATATTCTTCGGGCACTTTTAATTGTTTATAGTCCTTTTTCATCCGGTACAACTTTTCCCCCTTATTGTCAAAGACATCGATGACAAATCCTTCTTTTCCGGCAACAATATAGATTTTATCCTTGTATACCGGGAAATCGAAAGCATTAAGCGGGAAATTGAAGTTGACCGACACACCCACCACCATATCGGATTTGTAAAGCTCTTTTATCTTTTCAAATTTGGCATTGTATAAGTTTAATGACAACACCATTTGATCTTTTTCATCAGCAGCGTTCCCGGTGCCGATATATCCATTGCCAAAGGGTAGAAATATCTGTAAAGGAGGTACCCTGAACTCTTCGATAAATTCACCGTCTTCAGTGAAAAAAGAAACTTTGGCATTACTGTTGATTAAAAGCTTGTTTTCGAAGGGAAAAACCAAAAGCGGTGGACTAAATTGGGAGACATTAAATTCCTTAGGACCTTCTCCTTTCTTACCGAATTTTTTAATCAGGTGAAAGTCCTTTAAGGAATAGATATAGATTGATGCCCCTTCGGTAAAATAGAGACGGTCAGCTCCTATTACCATCATTTCCGGTTTTGCCAGCACTTCTAATGTGGCAAGTTTCTTTGCCTCAAGCACTGTAAAAGAAAAAAATAGAATAATAAGGATTAAAATTAAAATGATTGCTTTTTTCATTTATATTCCTCCTGCTTTGTAGATTTATTTTTTTCTCTCTTGTTTGTTTTTTCCATTATTATATCCGTTAGACGGTTACCAAACTCCATCAGGTTCGGACAGCCCAGCCTATCAAACAATTTCTTATTGATGCGGATAATAACCCTGTCTTTTTTTATCAGGAGAAGCAGGCCCCCTATCCTGCTGACCCATCGTTTATTAAAATCCTTAAAGATCACAACAGGCTTTGAACTGTACTTACACGGCTTATGAGCAAGCTTAGCACTCCTGACAACAGCATCCTCTAACCACATAAAGTTCAAATGGGGATAATTTCGCAGATACAAAAAAAAGCCTGCAAAGATTATTACCGAAGTAACCGAAGAAATAATGTTTATCTTTTCCGGCAAATAGGGAGTAATTACAGCTAATATTAGACCCAAGACGAATAACGTCGGAGCAACTATGCTCTGTCTCCTTTTTATAACATCTAAGATGACAAGAAATACCGGGTAGGCTGTAAGAATGCCAAGAATTGTAAAATAGAGTACCGGGTCTGGCTTTTTCTTTGCAAGACTTGAAGTAAACACAATACATCCAATGATTACGCTGTATACGATAGTCAGGAGTAAATTTTTAAGCTGCCTTTTACCCCGATTTAGCCAGGAAAAGAGAAAATAGAGTAAAATGGCAAAAACACTGATATATATAATTATTACAGATATATTTATATCTATCATAATACCTCCAGAACACTTCGTTCTTTTAATTCTAAAACCATCTTTATGGCATCAGGGATAGGAATTCCCACCTGCCGGGCAATTTTTTCGATAACTTCACCTTTCGAATCAGGGGGTGGTACCAACCATAGAAATCTGCCTTCTTTTTCATCAAGTTTTATTTTTTCCCCTTTTTTCCCACCCACCAGGATTGCATTGACTATCTCCTTGTCTACATCATAGCTAAAAGCGACATTAGAATTCCCGGTTTCACGTACCTTATCCGTTCTCATCATGTACTCCTTCAGGAGTTCGTCGATGTTCACATTAAAGCTGCCGCCGATATAGGAATAAATTTTAGAGGGCCGGCCAGTGCCCCGTTTTTCATCGGTTACTATAAAATTATATTTCTCTAAAGTATCTAAGTAGCGCTGGACTGTAATAACATGAATCTTCAGCTTTTTTGATATAAAAAACGCGTTGTTTCCGGGATTATTTTTTACAAATTCCAATACTTCAAGAAAATGATCAGAAGCAATTATTTTCACCAAGTCTATCATTTACACCTCCATTAGTTTTTTCATTTGAAATATAATAACATAATTTTTGTAAAAATTCAACAAAAAAATGAAAAAAAAATTTTTTGGATTAAAAAATGTTTTTGAAAGTGCGAAACCTCAGAAATCTTCTATTTCATCACTTTTTTTGGGGATTTTTTTCCTGTTCCTTAAGACCTTTAATCAACTCGTCTAAAGATTTGATTTTTTCTTCGTTGGAAGATGCGCTTTTAGCTTTTTCAAGGTACTCGAGCGCCTTTTTATAGTTTTCATTCTGTATAAAACATAAACCGATAAACTCGAGGATGTCGGAATCATCCGGCTTTAATTCCAAAGCCTTTTCAAAGTAAGTCAAAGCCTCAGAGTATCGCTTTAATTTATAAAGAACAAGTCCTCCATTAAATAGACTGATGAAGTTTTTTGGATCGAGTTCCAGGGCTTTTTGATAAAATATCAATGATTTATCCAACTGGTTTTGTTTTTGATAACATATCCCCAAATGGTAATATGCCCCTGGAAAAATGGGATTTAGCGTATTAACTTTAGAAAATGCGTTAATTGCTTCAGGAAGCATATTTTTTTTAAAGTAACAAATCCCTGTGAGATATATGGCATTCTCTTCATTTGGTTTTTCTTTTAATATTTTTTCTAATATAGAAAGGGCCTCATCGAATTCATTTTTTTGTATTTTTTCCGATGCTATTTTAAAATCCTTCTGAATTTGTTTTTCCTGGTTAATTTCTTTGAGACGTTCTTCAGAAAGCATAACAATGGTTTTTAAATTGACTTTTTGCATTCTATCTTGCTTAATTTCAAACTTCCATTCATCTGTTTTTGTTCGATAACTCTCTTTCTCCATTGTCACTTGATATACTCCGCTGGGAAGCCCAACAAATTTGAACTCCCCTTTTTTATTTGTTTTAAAAGAGTAGCTTCTACTTGTATTTATATCGCGAAGTGCAATTTCAACTTTTGAAATCGGTTGTTTATTACTATCCACGATTTTTCCATAAATATAATAATCGCGATGTTGAGCTGATCCCGGTATAACAGCCAAAAAACAAATAAATATTGCTCCTATCCAAAATAATAAAAATTTTCGATATCTCATTTTCTTCTCCTATTTGGATTTATAATAATTTCCTTTTTCCAGAGCTTCTTTAACCTTATCGGGTTGGTTTTTTCTTGTATAAATATCGGCCAGGAGAAAGTAAGCCAGCGCTTTCAATTCAGGTTCTTCAGCCAGTTGAAGCCCCTTCTGAACCAATTGCTGGATGTGATCCATATCAACATTTTCATAAAGTAGACCACGAGCCAAAAACAAATACCCTTTTGGTTGTTCAGGCGCAATTTTTATCAATTCTTTCATCTGTTCAATGTAACCGCTGCGATCACCGGACTTAAACAAGAGTTTTCCATAATTAAATCGCGCCGGGATACATTTTTCATAATTGGTGAATTCTTCCAGGTAGGCTTTTTTGGCTTCTTCCAATCTGCCCTGTTCTTCATATAAAAGCCCCAGGTGGAAATGGGCAAGGGGAAATTTTGGATATTTAATAATAATATCTTCCAGGATACTCGCTGCTTTATCATATTGTTTTAATCCCAGGAGACAGACAGCCAAATTTTGGCGATTCTGAGTTAATTTGGGCTGAATTTCAACAGCTTTGTTCAGGTAGGGCAGTGCTTGATGAAAATTATTTTCACTCATATACATCTCGCCAATCAGTGTGTGTGCCTGGGTATTGAGATTATCCACCGCAAGTGTCTTTTTGCACAGCGCCAGTACATCCTCTTTTTTTCCTTCATCTGCCAGGATATTGGCCAAAGTGATTAGAGCCTGGACACTGTTTGGGTCTTCTTTCAATATCACGTCAAGATGCGTTTTAGCCTCTTGAGTCTTTTCCAATTTAATATAGCAGGATGCCAATAAAAGTCTGGCCTGGGGATTGAGGGGGTCTTCTTTGAGTACCGATTCTAAAGAATCGGCTGCCTGGTGGTACTTCTCTAGATTTATCCATTCTGCAGATTGTGAAATAATTTTAAATATTTCAAATTTATCCTTTGGGTCAGCCAAAGGCATCTCCCCCTTTTTTGACGACTTCCTGGATACGGATACAGGTGCCCCAATATAACCGAGAGTGGCTAACTTTTTGATGGTTTCGCTGTCTAAATTAGCACTTTCAGGTTTTGGAGCTCCTCTACTTGTTTCATCTATCATTTTGGAGAGATCTTTTTTAAACGTCCTAACCCTTTTTGATTGTTTAAGATTCAGATTATCTAGCTCTAAGGGGTCCTTTGATAAATCGTAAAGCTCAGGCCGCGGTGCCTCGATATACTTGTAATTTGAAGTTCGGAGACTCTGTAATGAACTCCATCCATACTGGATACTGGGAGTCATCGATTCGATATAAACATAGCGCTCTTCCTCTGCCTGGGGAGAAAAAATCAAGGGTAATAACGATTTTCCCTGGGCCTCTGCAGGAATTTGAAATCCCAGCATCTCCAATAAGGTGGGGTAAAGGTCGATTGTTCTCACTTGAGTAGGAATTCTTAAACCCTGGAGACTCTCAAAAGGCGTTATTATCAAAAAAGGAACGTGTACAGCATATTCATAAATAAAATATCCATGGGTCAATTCACCATGATCCCCCAGACCTTCGCCATGGTCTCCCATAATAACAATGATGCTTTTTTTATCTAACTCATTCTCCTTTAACCAGGAAATACAGCGTCCGATTTGTTCATCCATAAAAGCGATTTCTCCATCGTACATTCCCACGAGGCCCCTTCCTTTATATTGGGAAAGATAAGGTTCCGGGGGTTCATAGGGGGTATGGGGGTCATAGAAATGAATCCAGGAGAAAAAGGGGTTTTCTTTTTGTTCTTCCATCCAGGTTAAAGCAGCATCGATTATTTCGTTTCCAGGTCTCTGCACCCCTGCCAAATCCAGTTGCTTATATTTTTTCAAGTCAAATTTATCATCATAAAAATCAAATCCTTGCTTTAAACCCCAGCGGCCGTCAAGAACAAAAGCAGCTATAAAGGCCCCGCATTGGTATCCCTGCTGCGAGAATATTTCAGCCATGGTTAGGTGCTTGTCAGATAGGGCAGTATTACCGTTAATCCTGACATTATGAAAAGTTGGATAAAGCCCGGTCATTATGGAGCTGTGGGATGGAAGGGTGAGAGCAGTTGGAGTTATGCATTGTTCAAAAAGGATGCCTTTTTTTGCAAGGCTATCCAGGACAGGGGTTTTTACGTTTTTGTAACCGTAACAGGGTAAATGGTCTGCCCGGGTAGTATCCAGGGTAAAAAAAATGATATTTGGTTTTTTTATATCTTGTTTTGCTAAAAAATAGGCAAATTTTTTTGCCGGGGTTTTTTCAGGAATTAAAAAAAGAAAGTAAATGATGACCCCTGCAATGACGATAAAAATACTTATCGCAACCGTAACAGGCAACGGGATTTTTTTGTTTTGATTCTTACTTTGTTTCACGGCTAATATATCCTTATAGAATAATATTATTTTACAGGAAAAAAACTTAAATTTCAATCCCCGTGCTGGAGTTCCTCAGAAGGCCCTTTGGGCCATTGCGAAGGCTTCTTAAAATGAATCGTTTCCTGGAAAACTGAATTGGGTTGACAAAGAGATAATAAAAATATATATTAACTACATGAATGAATATGATAAAAAAGCCGAAATCGGAAAAATGCAAAGAGGATATGATTCAGCGTGGAAAGAAATAATAGAGCAGATAGACGCAAATAAGATTTAGGAGGTGAATAAATATGGCACATAAAATACATGCATTACAAGAAAAAGAGCGTTTACAACCCGGTTTTTGGGAAGATTATAAATGGGCATTGGAACATTATGGCGAACTTCGTAAAAAATACGCTGACATGTGGGTCGCAATTGCAAATAAGAAAGTAGTCGCTTTTGGAGAAGATTTAACAGATGAAAGGGAAGAATCCTTATGCAGGGAAATAGATAGGCCACTTGTTACACTTTTTGTAGAGGGGAAAGCGAGAATACTATGAATAAAAGAATCCAATTATTTTTTTCTACAGAACCTTTTATAGATGCTAAAAGTAGAGTAGAGCTGCATGGAGGTATTAGGCTCCTTGCAGTCGCCCAGTTTATGACTTCTGAGTCATGGAGCAAACCTGAATCTGCTATTGTAGATACAGGTGCTCCAATTTCTCTTATTCCTTACAAAATATGGAGAAAATGTATAAATAAGGTTATAGGTGAGGCAGAACTAAGAGGAGTAATTCCTAAACAAGAATGTGTTATGCCTGTAAAGGTTGCTAAAATTGAATTACGATTGATTGATCCGATGTATGCCACAGAGACAATAGAGACGAATGCTTACCTTGCTCAAAATGATAATGTGCCATTATTAATTGGGTTTGAAAAATTACTTTCCGAGTTTGATGTTTTCTTTAGTTACTATAATAAAAATGCTTTCATTGAAGAAGTATCGAGGTAACGCACCGCCTCTTTTTTGGTCGTTCTTCCTGTTTTTAAAAAATAATTTCTCTATTTTGTAATAACGGATGTTTCGACAATGACTTTGCCCCATCCGCAGTTTTCTACTCCCACATCGGCACAACCTATTCGAGGGAATCTTAATTTTATATCAGCCGGGTTTATGCCGGCATAAACAAGTTCATGGATGGCAAAGACATGAGCAGAAAGGCTTCCCAAAAGAAAGATACAACATTTTTCCGGTAATTTTTTCGATATTAAGTTACCAGCGCCGTCAAAATAGAATTTCTGCCCCTTTTCGTGTCCGGTATTACAGCCTTTAGCGGAAATGATTTCAACAACGATTTCCATATTTTTGATTTTACCTATTTTTTCCAGGATATCGCGGTTTTCTTTTCTTTCTTTGAAAAGCTTTAGTTCTTCTTCATCATATTTAAGATGTCTTTTCATTATTTTGTATAAACGTTCGTCCATTTTTTACCTCTATCACTATCAATGTATATTATATCAAAAAAAACATTCTTCTTCCATCTGGTGACTGCATGTCCAGCAATTCTTATTTTGGCGCTTTAAGAACTGGCAAACACAAAATGCAGGCCGAGCCCCTTGTATCAAAACATAAAAAATCTTAGAATAAAAAAAACATGTATTGTTACTCTGCGAAGTATCTCCGCTACGAAGCAAGAGTCAATGGTTGACTTATAAATTTCCTTCAATTATAATTTTTTCTATGAAAAACAAAAGGACTTTAAAACCAGTTTTTTCTACCTGGAAAAGAAAAAAAATTAGCATAAGGAGGTTTTTTTAAAAATTTAAATGATTAGACGAAAAAAATGGGTGAAGGAAAAAACGATTTTCCGATCAGTTAACTTCCTTTTGGTGAATTTCTTTGGTGGCTTGTTTCTGCTTCTTTCTCCTTTACTGGCTCAATCAGAAACGACTGGTTTAAATAGCAGCTACTGGCTGACAGACCGCATATTGATTGTGGGAACCGGAGAAATGCAATGGGATATGGTTGCTGCTGTCAATACTAAAAGGGGTATTGTTATTATTGATAGCGGCGGGGCTCCTTCATTGACTGCAAGGCACAGATCAACAATTGAAAAAGAATTTGGCCGTTCTGACTTTAAATTTGTTATCAATACCCATCATCATGGTGACCACGTCGTTGGGAATCAGGTTTTTAAAGATGCGATTATCATTGCTCATGAAAATGCTGCAAAAAGGATGAAGGAGGATGATGACGAGGAAGAGATTGCTGCTTGGGTAAAAAAAACAAGAGAGAGAAATGAACGCCGAAACCGGCTAAAAGAGACCCTTGAAAAAGATTCTGTCATCTATAAAAAATTAAGGGATCGGATTTATGTATCTGACAAAATGTGTGATGACTATGAAACAGTTTACCGATTAACGCTACCCACGCTGACATTTACTGATCATCTTACCCTGGATATGGGGGATATAACGATTGAACTGGTCTATTTTGGCCCCGGATTTCATACAGATGGGGACATAATCGTGAGTATACCTGATCAGAAGACCGTCTTTACCGGAGATATTATTCTGAACACGGATCAATATCAGCGTGTGACCTCAAAATCCGATATCGGATCCTGGATTGCCTGTCTCGATAAAATATTTGAAAATAATTCCGAAATTAAACATATTGTTGCTTATCATATCGGTGTATTGCCCCGCACTGTCCTTAGGGATTTTTTTGATACTCTGAAAAAAATGGGTCATATGCAACGGCAAAAAAAGAGTGCTGTTGAACGTTTAAGGGCAATGATTTCAGCATCGAATGTCAGGGAAGCTGTCAATAAATTTAATGATCAGTTTCTGAAAAACAGAAATAAAGGATACTTCATATGGATAGGTGATCTGCTTTCTTTGACAAGGGAATATATGGGAAAGGGAAAAAATGACGAAGCAATGATCATTTTAAAAATGTGTGAGAAAATATTCCCAAATTCGGCGATGGTTTTATACAATCAGGCTCAAATTTTCACCAAAGAAGGGAAAAATCATTTTGCCATTGAAGCGTATCAGAAAATGCTTGGAATAGATCCAACCAATTATTATTATGCTGAACAGATTTTTCAATTGAAAAACAGTAAGTAGTATTCAGGATCAATACTTGAATCTTGATTTAAAATCCTGGGTTGGATTATTCCACTTTAACATACGACAGCCAATTTCTGGAAATGAATTCGCAGTAGAGGTAGAGAGGTAGGATTTAAAGGTAAAGATGGCACAGCCGAGAAATGCGAGAAATAACTGGGCAGAAAAGACATTCTATCAGAAAATATTTGGATAAACAAAAGAATTTCAAGAATTATTGAGATATTTTTTTTTTATTTATATTTAATTTATATGAAATTAAAAAAAAAGTTTACTAATGGGATTTTCTTGCCTGTCCCGTTTTTCGGTTGAAAAATATTATATCTTAGAATAAACTAAAAAATAAAAAAACATCCATTCCATTATTGAATTCTCAATCTCACTCAATTAGAATACTACCTTACTTAAGAAAAAAAACAAAAAGACTTTAAAATAAGAAGTAATAAGATAAAAGGAGTTTGAAATGAAAAAACGAATACTAATCTTTATGTTATTATTTTTTATATTTCAAATTTATATTCATAGTAAAAATGATTTTCCACTCCTCAAGGGACCTTACCTCGGTCAGAAACCCCCGGGAATGATTCCGAAAGTTTTTGCAACTGGGATAGTATCTACAGATAAAGTTGAATTGAATGCGGTTTTTTCAAAAGATCATAAATTTTTCTACTTCACCAGAAAAAATGATAATGGTTTATATCAAATTTGGGAAATGAGAATGGAAGATAATAGTTGGTCCAAGCCTGCTATTGCTCCTTTTTCCGGTATTTATGAAGAAGCAGATCCGTTTATCTCTTATGATGGGAAATATTTACTTTATATTTCTAAAAAACCGGATAAAAGATTCGGACCCCCTCATGATATATTAATCATGGAATGGACTGGAAATTACTGGTCAAAGCCATTTAATCCAGGCTCCCCTTTAAATACCCCATACAATGAAATTTATCCATCACTCTCCCAAAAAAACAGTTTATACTTTAATTCAAACAGGCCCGGAGGATTTGGAAAAAGAGATATCTATCATTGTAAATGGATGAACGGTAAGTTTTCGGAACCGGTTAATGTTGGCTCGCCCATCAGTTCCAAATACAATGAGGGAGACGTTTTGATAGCACCGGATGAAAGCTATATCATATTTGTTTCAGTCGATAGACCGGATGGAATCGGCAGCGGGGATTTATATATCTGTTTTAAAAAGGGCGACTCAGGATGGTCGAATCCAATTAATATGGGTAATAATATAAACTCCAAAGGTTATGATTATTGCCCGATTATCACCCACGACGGGAAATATTTTTTCTTTTGTAAGTACGATGATATTTACTGGGTAGATGCAAAAATCATAGAAGAATTAAAACCTTAAGATTTATATAAAGACGAAATTAAATAAATTAAGAATATCACCTTAAAATATTAATTTTATTAATATAGAAATTAATAAAGTTAATTTTTTGTTCCAAATATATTAAAAAAATTAAAGATGAAAAATAACATATGATTCGCAGGAATGAACAATCGCCGCTAAGAAGCCTTTGAGATGGCCCGAAGGGCCTTTTTGGGCTCCCCATGCCGCAGGGTTGACTTTTATATGGTGATATTTTATGATGGCTATATGAAAAATATCATTTTAACAATAACCATATTATTAATGGTTTCACCTCTCTTACCAAAAGAACAGAAAGAAAATGAAAAAAAGAGCTCCGGGTTTCAATATGAACAGAGTCTAAAAGTATTGAATGGTAAATACCAACACTTTTTGAATATGATCGCCTACATCGCAGAGAAGGATGAGATACGTGTATTCAAGAAACTGCCCACCATCAGAGATCGCGAAATTTACATAAATTTTTTCTGGAAGCAAAGAGACCCCACCCCGGAAACCGAAGAGAACGAGTACAAAATCGAGATCGAGAAACGGTTCACGTATGTGAATAAGTATTTTAGCAGGGGAACACCGTTACCCGGGTGGAAGACAGACCGAGGAAAAGTATATATGATACTTGGGGAACCCAATTCAATCGAAACCTTTGATAACGTACAAGGCCTGTTTCCTGCACGGGTGTGGTACTATTATGGTGACGAAACCCTGGGTTTGCCCACATATTTTAATGTCGCATTTTTTAAACGCGGCGGAACCGGGGACTGGGTCATTTACGATCCGGTGGCGGATGGACCAGCTTCATTACTTGTAGGGATTAACCTGAACAACCCGCAGGATTATCGAACAATATATAACCAGATCAGGAAATTATCTCCCACTCTTGCCGGTCCCTCTGTTTCAATGATTCCCGGTCAAATGCCCCATAACTTCAAGCCCTCTCCCATGAACAGCTTGTTAATGGCTAAGATCTATAAATCTCCGACAAAAAAGATCAATGTCTCTTATGCCACTGATTTTATGAACTATAAAGGATATGTTACTGTGGAATCATCTGTCTCTTTTATAGAGAATACCAACCTGGTCTGTAATGTTAAAGATGAACGATTCGATTGCAGTTTTATATTTTTTTCAATTAAGCCAAAAAAAATATCGGTAAATTATTTCCCGGACAAAAATAAGTACTACTTTAATTTTCTTATGGTGGTAAGCGTAATGCAGAAAGAACGGGTCATCTATGAGCATTCCAGGAATTTTGATAGTTATATCGGGGAGAACAACCTGGACATCCTGAAATCCAGTGGTATTGTGATCCATGATTATTTCCCGGTGGTGCCAGGTAAATACAAACTCAGGGTATTCCTTCAAAATAAGGTAGGAAAAGAGTTTTGCTATTTTGATAAAGAATTAAATATCCCTTCTCAAACAGCAGTCACTTATCTTGCCCCCCCAATTCCATTCTATAAAAAGGAATACCAGGACAATAATTTCTTTTGTGCCTATACATTTAATAATCAAAAACTGTCCGTGGATACGGATAAATCATTTGCGTTGAATCGTGTTCCATTCTTTCTTATGGGAATTTATAACCTGGACAGGCAAACCTGGGAAAAAGGTAGGGTAGAATGGGATTTAATCGGACTGAATGAAAGAAATAATTTCAAGGAAAAAGGGATCATCGCTTTAAAAAACCATTCCTTTAAACGAAATATGAACTTCATTTTCCAGGTTCCTTTAACAAATTTGAAACCCGATTTTTATGAATTTTCGATGCGGTTGCTCAATCATGCGGGAATTATCATAGATACAAAGAACAGCCAATTTATGATATCCCCGTTCAAAGATATATCACGTCCGACTGAAATCTATAACCAGGTATCGCTGGCAGATGCTTTTTATTTCGATTATATCCTGGGGCTCCAATTTCATAATATCGGGGAGCGGCAAAAGGCCGTGTCTTACTTAGAAAAAAGTATATTGGCTAATCCCAATTTTAACGAAGGAAGAATCGCATTATTAAAAACAGAACTGGAATTAAAAAATTTCTCCAGGGTCCTGGAAGATGTGGATAAATTAAAAAATGATGAACGATTTGCTTTTGGTTACCATCAGATAAAAGGTGAAGCCCTTTTCGGCCTAAAAAAATACAAAGAGGCCTTAATGGAATTCCTTGAGGCGAATAAGATAAATAACTCCGACGTGACTTTGATAAACATGATGGGAGAAACGTTTCTTAAGTTGGAAGATTTCAAACAGGCATTAAAAGCGTTTGAGGCCTCTCTTCAGCTTAACGATAAACAGCCTGAGGTGATACAAACGATAAAAAAACTGAAAAAAGATATTTCAAAGAATAAGTGACCGGTCTTGGATATGAAACGAATCCCTGTTTCGACCTTGAAGCTTAGAAACCTGGTCGAACGATGGGTGCGGGAAACTAACCCGGGCATATCTGGTTACCAGGAGGAATAAAATGAAAAGACGATCCTTTTTAATAAAGTGCCTATCATTGGGAAGTATATCAGGGATTTCTTTTTTGTACCCAAATCAAAAAGGAAATGAAGGAAATCTCTATTTAAAAATTGGGGAAAAGAGGGCCAGCAGGATAAAGTTTATCAAGAAGGAGGAGCATTCCATTTTTTCCACAATATTTTAAAGAGAGCAGGTTGTCAATCATTGACATTTTCTTTTTCCTGTGTTAAAAAATATTATTATCGGACGTTTAAAAAGGAGGTTCCATGGGAGCATTCTATACCACCCTCCTGGTCAGGGGAGCGAGCAGGGATAGTATCGTATCCTGGCTTCGCCAGAGGCAGCGCCGGGCCATTGTATTGCCGACTCGTGACGGGGTGACACCTGTTTTCGACAAAAAATGTGAGAGCCAATCCCAAAAGGAAATCACCCTGCTTTCCGGTTCCATTTCCAAAGAGCTCAAGTGTACAGCCTGGGCAGTCATGAACCATGATGATGATCTATTGGTCTACCAGCTTTACAAAGAGGGTGAGTTGGTTGACCAGTACAGTTCCGTTAAAGCGGCTGTTTATTTTGGTGTTGAGGAATCCGGTGAATTCGAAGAAGAGGATGAATCCGACTATGCCCCAACCGGGGGTGATGCGACTGTTTTATGTGAACTAATAGGAAATAGCGCAGACTGTGAGGCCGTGGCTTCGATTTTAATGGACCTTGGGCCCATGGGCGGTCGTTTCTTTGATGCAAGTGAACGTCACTATGCTTTGCTGAGGGCTCTCGGTATCGATCCTGTCGACCTTTGCACCGGTTATAATTATCTTCGCCAGAGCCCCAGGGGAAAGGATATTATTTACATTGATTAATAATGGCTCCACCGGGGCTTTTAAGGAGGTTAACAATGACGTATGAAGAATTCATTCAGCTTGTCGCTGAGAGTGCGGGGATGCCGGTACAGGATGTCAATAAAGTTATGGAGTCTTTCGATAAATGTTTAATCCAGGGGCTGCAAACAACGGGGAGCGTCAGCCTAAACATAGGCATGTTCCAGGTTGATGAAAGGCCGGAAAGACGAGGCATCAATCCCAGAACCGGCGATGAAATCGTGATGCCGGGCAGACGCGTCGTTCGCTTTCGAGCAACGGATTCGCTGAATGAAAAACTTTGACTTTCCCTATAATTGAATCTCATTTTTAAAAGAGAGAAAAAAGGAGGGGGCGGTGCGTTCAAACGTTCAAGTAGAAAGAGGAGGAGGATGAGAGGGAGAGGGTGGAGGAATAAAATGAAAAGACGATTTTTTTTAAAAAGTGCTTTCTCATTAGGAAGTATACCAGGGATTTCCCTTTTTTACCCACATAAAAAAGGAAATGAAGGAAATCTCTATTCAAAAATTGAAAAAGTAAAGAGTGCAATGCTTTCAATGCAGCGCTACGCATGGGAGCAGGGTGTTGCTTCTCAATCACTGTTGGAATTGGGTGAAACAGAACTGGTGATTCTTATGGCAAAAGATGCCGTACTCAGGCAGCAGGAAGATGGTAGATTGGCTGTAGTGGGTTGCTTTCAAGGAGTAACAGACCCTGCTGCCAACGGGGAGGCGGTACTTTTTGCAGCAAAAGTAACCGGAGACCCTGTTTTAAAAAAGGGAGCTGAAAAAATGTTAGACTATCTCCTGGAAAAAGCGCCAAAAACCAGCAACGGTATTCTTTACCATATCTCGGACAAGCCCCAGGTTTGGATAGATTCTTTATATATGGCTCCGCCATTTATTGCCGTTTCAGGTTATCCCAAAGAAGCGGTAAAACAAATAAAAGGCTTCCGGGACATTTTATGGAACAAAGATAAAAAACTGTTTTCTCAAATCTGGGATGATAAAAAAAAGAGTTTTATTCAAAAAGAATGTTGGGGTGTAGGGAATGGCTGGGCTGCAGCCGGTATAACCCGAGTGATTAAATCACTGCCATCGGAAATGGCACTTGAAAAAAAAGAATTGACAGGATTTCTGAAAGAGATCATAGATGGTTGTCTCAATCATATGAGAATGGATGGATTTTTCCATAATATTGTTGATGACCCTAGCACATTTGTTGAAACAAACCTCGGCCAGATGCTGGCATACTCTATTTATAGAGGAGTCAAAGAAGGATGGCTGGAACCATCCTATATTAAACATGCAGAAAAAATGAGAAGAGCAGCTCATTCAAAAGTGGACAAATATGGGCTTGTACGTGATGTTTGCGGGGCCCCGGAATTCGAATCCCCGGGAACTGCGGTAGAAGGACAGGCATTCTTCATTTTAATGGAAGTAGCAAGAAGGGATTTTTCTAAATTGAAAATTTTCCACTTTAAGGCATAAAAAGAGGCAAAAACAAGGCAGAGTCCCCAAATATCAAAATGTAAAAGAAAAAGATGAAATCTCTAAGTATCTTTTAAGTGAAAGGTTTGATAAAAAAAATCAGGGCTTTGAAGAATTACAGGTTGAATTTTTCTCCTTTTTGGTTTATATTAGACTATCAGGAGGCAATATGCAAAATACTTATACAGCAATAGTGAAACAAGATGGCGACTGGTGGATCGGATGGATCGAAGAAGTTCCGGGGGTCAATTGCCAGGAACGCACAAAGGATGAATTGATGACCACATTGCAGGCCACACTGAAAGAAGCGCTTGAATTCAATCGACTTGAGGCTCTTGATGCAGCCAAATCCAACTACCACGAGGAAATGGTTCGCATATGAAGCGGAAAGCGCTTTTGACATATCTGACTGAAAATGGATGCCAACTGCTCAGAGAAGGCAGCCGACATTCATGGTGGTGGCACCCGGACCTGAACAAACGTTCCTCAGTCCCAAGACATACTGAAATTAAAGACATTCTGGCGAAAAAAATCTGTAAAGACCTGGGAATACCTCCGATAAAACAATGAAATTAGTAAAAAAAATAGGATTTAGGGAGATTTAAGGGAAAGACCAGAATTGGGAAAACTCAAAACATTGTGTGAATGTGAAAGCGTGAAAATGTTTTTTTACTTTCATGCATCGTCTGGGTTGTTCTAAATGTGAAGGTAAAAAAGGAGATGAAATTACTTTTAAAAATTTTCTTGATTTTTTTTCCCCATTCTGTTATATTAAATATTTCCCACGGGAAAGGACGTGTCTATCCTTTGATCATGAAAAAAAAGAAAATAAAAACAAAAATTAAAAGCACTAAATCTTTGGAAAAGCTGGCAAAAACGGGATTTCAAGGGTATCCCATTGCAACCGTTGCATGTTATGGGCCGGATGACCAGCATGCGACTAAAGCAGCAGTCGGAATAGTCTATAATGAAGAGGGAAAGGACTATCCGGAGGGTTCCAAGTGCCCCAAATGTCCTCCTAAGAAACACAACGTTATACCTCCGTTTTACGTGCCAGACCTCGCGTGTTTCCAAACTAAAAAATGGGTGTGGTCCTACAATAAGTCACCCTTTGGGTGCTTTTTGGGCAATCAGAGATCGTTATACGGGAGAAATAATTCATTATAACAATTTTTTCAAGGATGATTGATATGACCAATAAAAAAAATAATCCACTTGAAAAGTGTGTCTCAAAAGCCATCAAATTGGGAGTGAATGAACTCGAAATTGAATATAAAGATGGTTATGAGGAAGTTTTTGCTATGAAACACGGTATGGGTGTTGGAATAACCAGTTTGAAATCAGGAAGCAAAGAAGCAGCTTTGCTGCGAAATGAGCTGTATGAGATAAGTAAGCGGAAGGAAAAGAGAATACGAGTCGGCGGTACCGAGTATAAGTTGAAGGTTAAAGTTTTTAACAGTTTCGGAGAAGATGCATTTCGAGTGAAAATTGATAAGAGCTGATAATTCGCTGCAAGGGACCGATAACCCGCCTGCTCCGCAGGCTGATTTCGCCCCACGAGCCTGAGCGCTAACGGATCAGATTTGAGAGATTTAAGAGAATGAAAATGGAAATAAACTTTGAATGTAAGAAATGCGGGAACATATTTGATTGCGATGTGGGCAAGGTCACCTTGCCTGACAATTCCTTTAGACCGCACTTTGAAAAGAATATAATTTGTCCTACGTGCGGTCAATGTACGATGGATGAAGTGTTTTTAACTGAATTAGGGCAAAGCCAGCTTACACAAGCGACGATGGACTTTAAAAGTAATGTCTTTTTCGATCCTGGAGATGATAATTTTGAAGACTATGGTTTTTTTGAGGGAGAGTGCCAGGGATGTGATGATTTTAAACCTTTGAATGATTTAAGCCTTTGCGAAGAATGTGATAGAAAATTAGATCGTGATTTAATCCGGCAGCGTGATTGGGCCTATTCTATGACAGCCTTTGGGGTACCTGAGTCGAAACTGGAATATCTCCGAAACGAGGTTATCAAGCAATATGGTGAGAAACTTGAATTGATTGCTCCAAAAGATGAAAAACAAAAAAAGGAAAAGAAAAAGAAACGAAAAAAGAAAAGGAGTGGCAAACGCCGCTAAGTCATAGTTAACCCGCCCGCGAAACACGCGAGAAGACACGAAAAAAAGGAACATAGAATCCCGATTGAGTTGAAAATATTATTTCCAAAGTGTTAGGATTTAGGTTACCTTAAAGTAAAATCTTGCCAGAAAAAGGCAAAATTTTAAAAAATTACAAATTACAAAATACAAATTACATGCTACTCTGCGAAGTAGCCTCGCTACGTAGCACGAGAACAAATTCCAAATTCCAATGTCCTAAATTACAAACAGCCCTATCGGGCTAGATAAAAGACACCATTTTGTGCTCTTGGCCGAAGCCGTATAAAACTTGCCCGAAGGGGTCCCCTGTATTTGTAATTTGTAATTTTGGGATTGTGGTTTGTTTGTAATTTGGGATTTGGAATTTGGAATTTCCCGGACAAGCCAGTTTCTTTTTGGTTCCGGCTTGTCCGGGCTGTGGACAGACCAGAGATTATGATTCTAATGAGTGGCACCTTTTTCTTTTCTTAAGGCAATGATGAGAATTTCTGCAAAAGATGCAACTTTTTTGCTTTTGATTTCGTTTTTATACCATAAGGTTATAAGTTTATAAGATTAGAAAATAGATATGTAAAAAAACGTTAAAACATGCTTTCAAATCAAGCCAGGAGGCCAGGATAATGTTAAAAAATTACTTTAAAACAGCGTTAAGGAACTTATTTCGGCAAAGAGGTTATTCCTTGATAAACATTACGGGTCTTGCCATTGGTATGGCGTGTTGTCTGCTGATACTCATGTTTATCAATGATGAGTTGAGCTATGACAATTACAGTGAGTACGCTGACAGGATACATCGTATTACATTAAAATTAAAATTTGGCGGTAGGGATTTCCACGCAGCAGTGGCCTGTGCACCCATGGCAAAAACATTGGTCAATGACTACCCGGAAGTAGAAGAAGCGGTTAGGTTCCGCAGGAGAGGTAGTTATATTCTTAAATATGGAGAGAATAGTTTTAAAGAGCGGCGATTTATTTTTAGTGATCCCACCTTTTTCAAGGTCTTCGGCATTCCCCTTTTAAAAGGTAACCCGGAAACCGCTTTGAAAGACCCTAATGCTCTGGTATTAAGTAAGAAAACCGCAGAAAAATATTTTGGCCAGGAAGACCCGATTGGAAAAATAGTAAAAGTGAATAATAAGGATGATTACAAAATCACCGGTGTTTTCGACCAGATACCTGGTAATACTCATTTTCATTTTGATGTGATCGCTTCTTTGGAGTCTTTGGAAGAAAGCCGGGAGCCGATGTGGTGGAGTTATAATTTTAACACTTATTTGGTTTTAAGTCCGCAGGTAGACCCCAAATCCCTGGAAGCCAAATTCCCGGAGTTTATTAAGAAATATATGGCCCCCCAGTTGGAAAAACTTATTGGCCAATCATATGATAAAATGATTGCCAGTGGTAATTTAATGATGGAGTTTTCTCTGCAGCCGCTGCAGCGGATTCATTTGCACTCCGACCTGGATGCGGAATTGGAACCTAACAGTGACATCAAGTATGTTTATATTTTTTCTGCTATAGCGTTTTTTATCCTGGTGATTGCTTCGATTAATTTTATGAATCTTTCTACGGCCCGTTCTGCCGGCCGCGCAAGGGAAGTAGGCATCCGAAAAGTGGTAGGCTCCCAGCGCAGCCAATTGGTCCTGCAATTCCTCAGCGAATCCATGATATTGAGTATTATTTCTATGATCTTAGCATTGGTATTGGTGAAGCTGGCCCTCCCCTCTTTTAATAATCTCTCCGGTAAAGCATTACCATTCTCGAATTTCAATCATGGGGAAATGATCCTGGCAGTCATTGTGGTTACCTTTCTCACCGGTATCCTGGCAGGGCTTTACCCGGCATTTTTTATTTCAACATTCCAGCCCATCAAGGTGCTGAAAGGCCAACTGAAATCCGGGGTGAAAAGCGGTTGGCTGAGAAGCGGCCTGGTGGTGTTCCAGTTTACCGCTTCCATTATATTAATCATCGGTACACTGGTGGTGATAAGTCAATTGAAGTATATCCAAAACAAAAAATTGGGATTCAATAAAGAACACGTATTAATTCTTGATAATGCTTACTTGTTAGACAAGCAGGCAGAGATATTTAAGAATGAAATGTTAGCCCATTCGCAAATCAAATCTGCCGCGATCTCCTCATATTTACCCGTTCCATCCAATCGAAACAACAGTGTGGTTTTTCCCGAAGGTCAGGTTGCCAATAAAAACAGTACTACCTTGGAAAATTGGGCGGTAGATTATGATTATATCAAAACCCTGGGGATGAAAGTCATCAAAGGCAGGGATTTTTCGCGGGAATTCTCCACAGACAAAACCGCAGTCATCATCAACCAACAAACCGCAAGGCAGTTTGGCTGGGAAGAACCCCTTGGTAAACATTTGAGCAGGGTCACGTCGGATCAAGGTGATATGACATCCTATACAGTAATCGGTGTAGTGGAAGATTTTCACTTTGATTCCCTCAGGAACGCGATTGGTCCCCTGATCATGTTTCTGGGCGAAAACAACGGGCTGATGTCTTTTCGCATCAATACCCGGGATATATCCGGTACCATTGCTTTACTAAGAGATAAATGGAATAAATTTCTACCGGATCAGCCCTTTGAATACTTCTTTTTGGATGAACGCTTTTACGAAATCTATAAGGCAGAACAGCAGTTGGGGAAAATTTTTGGTGTTTTCGCTGTGTTGGCGATTTTTGTCGGCTGCCTGGGGTTATTTGGTTTGGCCGCCTTTATCGCAGAGCAGAGGACAAAAGAGATTGGTATCCGTAAAGCACTGGGGGCATCGGTATCCAATATTATCCGCTTACTTTCCAAAGAGTTTGTTATCTTAGTGGCAGCAGCCAATGTGATTGCCTGGCCTGCTGCCTATATGATAATGAACCAATGGTTAAAGGATTTTGCTTATCGAACCTCATTGAACTTGATCACGTTTTTGGCAGCGGGTGCGGCAGCACTGATTATTGCCTTGTTAACCACCAGTTATCAAGCAATAAAAGCAGCCCTTTCCGACCCGGTGCAATCGCTTAAATATGAATAACCTAAACCAGCCAAGCCGGAACCAAAAAGGGCTTGTCTGGAAATCACAAATTACAAATCCCAAATTACAATGCTACTCTGCGAAGTAGCTTCGCTACGTAGCACGAGACAAATTACAAATTCCAATATTCAAAATTACAAGCAGCCCTGACAAACTTCTAAAAACCCTTAATATTTAAATAGAATTTTAAAGAGGCCTTTTAAGTTCAGGTTTGTGATTTGTAATTTGTTGCTTGGGTTTTGTTCTCGTGCTACGTAGCGAGGCTACTTCGCAGAGTAGCATGTAATTTGTATTTTGTGGTTTGTAATTTTATTTTCTGCCATTTTCTGGCAATACTTTACTCAGAAGTAACTACTGCTATTAAAATTAACAAAAGAAGAGGAAGAAAAGCTTAAAAAAATCATCAGATAAAGAAAATAAGAGAAAATGAAGGGTGAGCGCGCCCAAATGCTGCTTTACCGATTTAGGGGACAGACCAGAGATTACGAGAGCTTACGATTCTACCATTCTTTCGATACTGGTGATTAAATTCTCGATAATGTTATCAATCGCTCCCTCTTGACCTTCTGCAACTATGCGCAAAATCGCTTCGGTATTGGACGGCCGTACTTGGAACCAGTAATCCTTTTTATCCACCCTCAATCCATCATGGGTATCACCATCAGGATAATCATCTTTTAATAAGGATAGGACTTTATGGGCAGCAGAGGTGGATAACGGAATCTTCTTTTTTATCATTTTATAAACAGGAAACTCTTCCACTATTTGCGATATCTTTTTATCGTACGTGGCCATGGCATCCAGGACCAACGCCATACCAGTAAAAGAGTCCCTGCACCAGTGAACTTTCGGTATGATAATACCGCCGTTTCCTTCACCCCCGGCAACTGCACCTTCTTTCATCATCATCTCAGCCACATTGATCTCACCCACCGCTGATTTTAAAACCTCGAAACCGAATTTATTCGCCACATATTCCATCACCCTGGAAGTCGATAAATTAACAACAATTTTCCCTGGTTTTTTCTGGACATTTGATAGATACCCGTAAAGCGCAACAGCCAGGGTGAGTTCCCCACCTATTGCGCGGCCTGTTTCGTCCAGGATAGATAAACGGTCACCATCCGAATCCTGGGCAAACCCGATATCGAATTCATTGTTTTTCATATAAGAAGATGTGGCAGCCAGGTTTTCCACACTTGGTTCAGGATTCCTGGGAAATCGATTGCTCTTGTCCAATTTATCATGGATCATGACCACTTCACATCCCAATGCTTCCAGGAATGTTTTATCGAACAATGCGCCCACACCGCCGCCAGGGTCTGCCAGAACCCTGAACTTCCTCTTTCGAATCCGGTCAACATCAACGATTTTTAATATTTTTCTCATGTGGACAGAGAAGGCATCTTCTACCTTTTCCACTTCGGGAAATTCATTTTCCATAGGAACCCTGAAACTTCCCTGGTGATAAATATCTATAAGGTTGAGGGCAGCAAAGGGCGACATAAATAACCCATTTTCATCCACAAATTTTAAACCGTTCCACTCTTCAGGGTTATGGGAAGCAGTTATAATGATCCCACCGCTTAACTTTTTCTCTTTGACATAGATTTCCAGAGAAGGAGTCGGTAAAATTAAGGTGTCCACCGGCGTAATCCCTGAGAAGATCAGCCCAGAGAATACGGCTCTTTTGATCATTTCTCCTGATATTCGGGAATCACTGGCTACTGCGACTTTTCCACTTCCAACCAGTGTAGCAAAAGCGCGGGTCAGGTTGACCAACTGTACCGGGTCCAGCGTTTCCCCCACAATGCCCCTCATACCGGAAATCCCGATTTTGATGTTCCTGATCCTGGTCCGTTTCATCCCACCAGCTCCTTTGCCTTTGAAATATCACTGTGTATACTTTTACCTTCACCCACGATACGTATCATCGACACAGTGCTGGATGCCCGGATACAAAGCCAATCATCTCCCTTTTCAATGTAAAAACCATCCTTTAAACTCATCTTTTTAGAATATCGATTGCCGATTCTTTCAAGAAAATTGTATATTTTATTGGGGGGGAGGAAAATGGTCTCTTTATAGATATCAGGGACAGTAAACCCTTCTGCAATATCTGAAATCGTACATTTATGTTTGCGCAAATATTCCACAATTTCTTTTATAAATATAAAGGAATCGAATCCAGGGGAAAAGGGGGTATATACAATACTTCCGCTTCCCTCACCCCCGATTTTTGCTTTTATATCCTTTACCATTTGTACCACATAGGGCTGCCCTACATCGGTCCTGTAAACGCGGGTCCCGAATTTTTTTGCCACCTGGTCAATGATTTTGGACGTCGAATAATTGGTGACAATATCACTTTTTTCATCTTCCAGTACCATCATTGAAAAAATAGGGAGGGTCAACTCTTCCGAAAGGGGTTTACCCGTCTCATCCACCACCAGGACCCTGCTGGCATCGCTATTTAATAAAAATCCCCCGTCGCTGCCTGTCTCCCGCACAATCGTTCCCAGGAACCTGGCATTTTCAATTGTAGGTTCCGGGTCTTTTTGCATAAACCCATCGTTCTTGCAAAAAATAGGAACACCCTGTATCTTTAACGCATTCGATAGGCTATCGATTATCTCGGCATCGAATCCATTGGAACAATCAATAACAAATTTTAGTTTCTTCTCCGGTTTTTCCTTTGGTTCAAAGGATTTAAAGTAATCGTTTATATAATTTCGATTGATTTTACAGGTCCCCAGCCCGTTAAACCCCTTTTTTACAAAATTCCTGGAGTGGTAGAGGTTAAAAAACTCCTCGCCCTCCAGGTGATTTAAATAGGAACCATCGGAACCCAGGAATATGAGGGAATTCCAATCGAAAGAATTATGACCCGCTGTAATAGATATGCCAGCGCTGCAGGATGAGTTTTTAACGATCCGGTGCAGTATGGCAGTCGGAACAATACCGCAGTCATAAACATTAGAGCCACTGGAGATAAGTCCTGCAATGGCTGCCTCTTTGATAAATATTCCCGAAGGTCTGGCATCTGCGCCAATAATGACATCGCCGCCTTCGATATATGTGGAGAATGCCTGGGCAAAATTAATGACGCGGTCGGGGGTAAGTTCGTGAAATTTCCCTCTTATGCCTGAAATACTTAATTTAAGCGCCATTTTTCTTAGTAATGATAGCATAGCATAAAAAAAATATATAATCTATCGAATTTGCAAACAATAGCTGTTTTTTTAATATTTTTAATCCGGATTAAACCACCTTACAAGATAGCAAGATTTGATCGAATTTAACCTAACCAGTAACGAGTCCTCGCCATTTTTAGAGGGCGGATTTGGGTCCTAATCTGTTCTTGAAATCTTTTTATATCTATGGTAACCTAGATTCTTGATAAAGTGAACGATTTCAAGAAGAAAACAAAAAAATGGAGTTAGAAATGAAACGAGTCACTAATCTTTTACTGGCTTTAGTGCTAATTGTAGGAATATTATCGCCCCTTGGGGCTGAAACGAAATTGCTCATCCGCTGTGATGATATGGGTATGTGCCACAGTGTGAACATGGCAGCCAAAAAATTGATCGAAAAGGGAGTGGTATTTTCTGCCTCGGTCATGTTTGCATGTCCCTGGTACCTGGAAGCCGCAGCAATACTCAAAGCCCATCCCGAAGTAGGAGTAGGCATACATCTTACTTTAAATTCCGAGTGGAGGGATTACAAATGGGGGCCTGTATCAGGCAAGGAAGCGGTGCCCACGTTGATAGATAGAAACGGGTATTTTTGGGAGTCCGAAGAGGATTTTGCAAAAGCAAACGTCAAGCTCGAAGAAGTGGAAAAAGAACTTCGGGCCCAAATCGAAAGAGCCAGAACCACAGGGCTGCGCATCGATTATATTGATTATCATATGAGAACAGCCATTTCAACTCCGCAACTTAGAAACCTAGTCGAACGATTGGCACAGGAATATAACCTGGGCCTATCTGGTTACTTCGAGGAAAACGATAATACCATCTGGGCTGTACCACCGCATCAGAAACAAAGCACCCTCCTGAATATGCTGGATAACCTGGAAAAAGGAAAACTGAACTTAATAGTGATTCATTTAGGGCTGGAAAATCCCGAAATGAATGCGCTCATTGATATGAACAACCCCGATGACCCGTATCGGGTCAGCCAGCACCGTCATGCCGAATTGAAAGCATTGCTTTCCAAAGGGTTTCGCAAGAAAATCAAAAAGAACAGGATAAAACTTGTCACTTACCGCGATGTGGTGGCCGAGCCTCCGACGGCCCGTTAGCCCGTTAGCCCGTTAGCCAGGGGGGAGACATGTAAAGCTAATGATGAATGATGAATGCAGAATGATGAAAAACTTTAAGAGAAGTTAAAAAAGAGCCTTAAAAGCTCTCCTTCATCATTCATCACTCTTCATTCATCATTCTCTTTACTCCTGGACCCCCCGCAAAAGCTTTTGAAGTTTCTATTTGAGATTCTCGTAAATTTTATTTAGAAGGGTGTTTTGATAATCACCGTGTAATTCCCAGAACATTGCGCCGCCAAGCTCTTTGCTTTTAATATAATTACATTTGGCATAAATGGATTCCTCGTCTTCATAGGAGATAAAACACTTTTCATTTTGATTCCAGAGATATGGAGCTTTGGCCGATTCATCCCAATACCTCGTGTAACCGTTTTTATTTATATATTCTTGTACCATTGTTTTATACAAAAATTCGCTGGAAATCCCGGTTCCCGGTTGATAAAGTCCATTATTTATATCCCTCACATCTTTCCACCCTCTTCCGTAAAACGCAATTCCTAAAATTATTTTTTCTTTGGGCACCCCTTTATTTAAATAAAATGTGACCGCGGTGTGCGCAGACATGGCAAACGGATGACTATCGGGAATATAAAGATTTGTATGGTGCCCTGTATTAGCAGTCCATTCCCCGGCAAAATCGTAAGTCATCGGGTTGATATAGTCAAGATATTCATGGATTTTGCCCATTTCCGTATTAACCAGGTAATTATAAAAACTGGCCGCCGCAATCGTAAGAATATATCCTTTACTGTCCACAACTTCTTCCTGGTTGAGTCTCTCTCTCAATTCCTGCAGTAAATATGTAAAATTCACTTTATCTTCGGGCCGGTGGGTATTGCCGTATCCTGGCAAACCCGGGTATTCCCAATCGATATCTATCCCGTCCAGGTTGTATTTCTTTAGAAAAGCAATGACACTTTCTATAAACTTACTCCTACTCGTTTTGGTAAGGGCCATATCGGAAAAACCGCCGGATCCTTCCCAACCGCCAATAGAAATGATAATTTTTAGTTTATTACTCCTCTCTTTAAGATCCTTTAAAATGCCGAGGTTTTCCTCGTCGTTGGCATGCCCTGTTACAATCTCTCCATCGCCAATAAGGGCAAACGCATAGTTGATATGTGTTAGCTGCTGTACAGGAATGGTGTCAGGATTGATGATGCCATACCATCCTGCCAGGTAAGCAATGATTTTCCTATCTTCTTTCTCAGGCGCTATATCGACTGATTTTCTACAAGCTGTAATAAAGCCGAACATAGAAGTAAAAATCAAAAATGTTAAAAGTAGTGATGCTGGGAAAACCTGCCATTTGTTTTTTTTGTTTCTCATAAAATTATTTTAAAGGAAATATTCTTATTTTTCAAGTTTCTCCCGTATTTGTCCAGTGCTGTTTAGTTCTGAAATTACAAATCCCAAATTACAAATTACAAGCAAATTACAAATTACAATGACCAAAATTACAAACATATTTTCGGGCTTTCAGGAAAATTATTGAAGTAGAGATCAAGAAGTTAAAAAAAAAGTGTGAAGAAAATACGAAATCTAGAGGACCAAAAAAAAGCTCTCCCCAAGTTCTTTTAAAATCCCTATATAGCTATGCATTTTTTAGCTTTTTAAGGTTTTTGTTTGTGATTTGTAATTTGTAGATTGGAATTTGTTTGTGATTTGTGACTTGTATTTTGTAATTTTAAGCAATTGATATTTTTCAGACACTTGCAATCACATTCCTACGTATGTGGCTTCTTTCCTATAAGTAATCGTTGAAAAAACTTAGCTATCTTATAAGGTAGTTTGATTTGCAATTTTATTCCAATAAAAAACAATTCTTATCGACAAATTCAGTCGATTTCTTATTTTTATTGTGATAATAATAAATAATGAATATAAGGAGTTAAAGATGAGATTTTGTAGACCTGCACGGATTTTTTGCCTGCTCATCGTATCATTTGTGATTTTTTTGAGGTTTGGATACTGTCAAAAAAAAGGGGAGGTGGCGGGTACCGAAAATTTGGAAAATAACCTCCTCCTGGGTGACGACTGGCATATTCAATCATCAGCCAGGTGTATTGAAAAGGGCGAGAAGATTTCCACTCCCGCGTTCGAGCCCAAAGGGTGGTATTCTGCTTCCGTACCAACCACAGTCCTGGCTGCCCTGGTAAAAAATGGCGTGTATAAGAATATCTATTTTGCCAGGAACCTGGAAAAAATTCCATCGGATCAATTTAAGAATTCCTGGTGGTATCGTAAAGAGTTTGTAATAGAAAAACCAGAATTATATAAAAATTACCGCCTTATTTTTGACGGTATTAATTATAAAGCCAATGTCTGGTTTAATAGCAAAATAATAGCTTCCTCGGGAAAAGTTGAAGGCTCCTTCAGGATGTTCGAGTTTGATATAACTAACCTTATTAAAAGAGGTAAAAATATTCTTGCCGTTGAAGTTTTTCCTCCGGAAAAAACTGATCTTACCATTGGCTTTGTCGATTGGGCCCCACGACCCCCTGACAATAATATTGGCATTTGGAGGGAAGTGAAATTGAGAATGAATGGCGGGGTCTCCTTAAATAATACGTTTGTTCAAACTGAAGTTGATATGGAAACGTTAGACCAGGCCTCTATTTTAATTACCACTCATTTGATTAATCATACCAATAACAGCATGTCAGGAATTGTCAAAGGAGTTATAGAAAATGTTGATGTTTCTGAGCCCTATACTTTAAAGCCCAGGGAACGTAAGAAAATTTTTTTTAATCCTGGAAAATATAAATCCCTGATTTTTAAAAATCCCCGTTTATGGTGGCCCAATAACCTGGGGAAGCCTGATTTATACTCATTAAAGATGACAGTAACGATTAAAGAAAAAGTGTCGGATAAACAAACTGTCAGGTTCGGTATCCGTACGGTTTCCGATTATATAAATGAAACAGGCCACCGCGGGTATAAGATTAACGGGAAAAAAATGTTGATTCGCGGTGCAGGGTGGGTGGATGACCTGCTCCTGGTGGATGATCACAGGAAAATTGAATCCCAGATAAAATACGTAAAACACATGAATTTGAACACTATTCGCCTGGAAGGTTTTTGGGGAAGCAGTCAAAAACTTTATGATCTGGCTGATGAAAACGGCATACTCATTATGATCGGATGGAGCTGCCAATGGGAATGGACAGATTACTGCGGACGTCCTGAGGATGATTTCATCAGTATTCGAACCCCGGAAGATATTGACTTACATTCAAGGGGATACAGAGACCAGGTGGTCTGGTTGCGCAATCATCCCAGTATATTCGTTTGGGTATATGGAAGTGATAAACTTCCAAAGGTTGAACTTGAAAAGCAACTAAATGAATACTTAGCAGAAGAAGATCCCACCCGACCCATATTAAGATCATGTAAATATAAATTATTCGGTGAAGACAAATTTCAAGTAAGTAAAATAGGTGGTCCTACAAGAGTAAAGATGCTAGGTCCTTACGGTTATGTTACTCCTAATTATTGGTACATTGATACAAAACTGGGTGGTGCATACGGTTTTAATACAGAAACAGGACCAGGTCCGCAAGTACCCCCTTTAGAGAGTATAAAGAAGATGATCCCGGAAAAAGATTTATGGCCTATAAATAGAATGTGGGATTTTCATTGTGGAAGGAATGAATTTCAAACCCTGGAGAGGTATCTGAAGGCATTCAATCAACGCTATGGAAAAGCCGGGAGTGTTGAGGAGTTTGCACAGGTATCCCAGGTTTCAAATTATGAAGCGATTCGAGCAATGTTTGAAGCCTTTGGAGTGAATAAACATGATACCACCGGCATTATCCAGTGGATGCTAAATTCTGCGTGGCCTGAAATGTTCTGGCAATTATACGACTATTACCTGATGCCCAATGGCGCGTTTTACGGTACAAAAAAAGCCTGCCAACCTGTAAATATCGTCTATAATTATAAGGATAAAGATATTTACCTGGTAAATGATCTCAATTCTGCCGTAAAAAACTTAAAAGCAGAAATACGTGTTCTGAATCTTGATGCCAAAGAGGTTCTTAATAAAGAGGTCCAGGTTAACATCGCCGAAAATATGTCGAAAAAGATTTTCCCCATGCCGGAGATGAAGGGATTAAGTCCTGTCTATTTTATCGATTTAAAATTAAAAAATGCAGAGGGTAAAGAAGTGGCCGGTAATTTTTACTGGCTTTCTACCAAAGAAGATATACCGGACTTTGAAAATTCCAAATGGTTTATTACACCCAATAAAGCGTATGCTGATTTTACAGCTTTAAAAAATTTAGCACCGGTTCGACTTAAAGTAGAGCATACATTTGAGACCCGTGGAAACGAGCAAAAGGTTCACGTTACTATAAAAAACCCCACTGATTCTGATGCCATTGCTTTTTTTATAGAATTGCAGGTGAAGGGTAAAACGTCCGGCCGCACGATTCTCCCGGTCTTCTGGGATGACAACTATGTCTCCCTGCTTCCGGGTGAAACCAAAAAGATCAGCGCTCATTTCTCTAAAGATGATCTGGATGGAGAGGAACCTCTCTTTGATTTTTCCGGCTGGAATGTGAAAAGTAGCGAATAAATAGGAGGTACGGTTTTATGAAACGAAGTTATTTTATCGTGTTTTTAATATTTTTGATCTTTTTTGTTATATCATTTATAACAAATATTTTAAATTCAATTCTTGAGGATATTAAGGTCAGTTTTGATTTAAGTTTGTTTTTGGCAGGTTTTTTACCATTTGCATTTTTTATTGCATATGGGGTTATGTCTGTCCCTTCCGGGATGTTGATCAATAAATTTAAAGAGAAACCGGTCATCGTTGCCGCTTTTGTTCTGGCATTTGTCGGCGCCTTTACGTTTGCAGCACTGCCATATTTTTATGTCGCCCTCGTTTGCTTATTTTTGATTGGTATTGGCATGACAATGCTTCAAGTAGCCATCAATCCGCTTCTGAGGGTCGCCGGAGGTGAAGAACATTTTGCCTTTAACTCTGTTGCCGCTCAACTTGTCTTTGGTGGGGCATCTTTTTTAAGCCCATTGGTTTATAAATACCTGGTAGGAAATCTGAAAGATTACAAGGAGGGAGGTAATTTTCTTATCTCTACCCTGGACAAAGTTGTCCCTCCTGATCTCCCCTGGGTATCCCTTTACTGGGTGTTCACGGTTATCATTTTGCTTATGATAGTAATAATGGCATTTGTCAGATTGCCCAGGGTCGAGCTTAAAGATGATGAAAAAACCGGGGCCATTGCGACCTATAAAGAACTTTTAAAGAATAAGTATGTTATTCTATACTTTTTTGGAATTTTGGCCTATGTCGGTTCCGAACAGGGCATCGGCAATTGGATTAAAAGTTTTCTAAAAAATTATCACGGTTACGATGAATTACAGGGTGCTCATGTGGTTGCCTATTTCTGGGGACTTCTTACGGTCGGTTGCGTGTTGGGTTTGGTGTTGTTGAAGATTTTTGATTGTCGAAAGATATTAATCGTCTTTACAGGCTTTGCCATACTCACGCTCACTTTAACGCTGCTGGGCCCGGCTGGAATGGCTTTTTATGGGTTTATGGCGGTGGGATTCTTCCTCTCTGTGATGTGGTCCATTATTTTCTCATTGGCACTGAATTCGGTGGAAAGGCATCATGGCTCTTTCTCCGGTATTTTATGTACAGGTATTATTGGCGGCGCGATTTTGCCTCCTATTATTGGTGGATTGGGAGACCTTTTCGGCCTTCGTATCGGTATGATGTTCTTATACCTCACCCTCGGCTATATTTTAAGCATCGGATTCTGGGCCAAACCTCTCATCGACAATGCGACCATCCTCAGAAGAAAAGAGCAGTAAGAAGTAAAACGAATGAACTCCACGGCGTGTGGGCCCTCATAAACAAAGGTTTTTGGAGGTCCAGGAACCTTTTTCCTCAAAAAAGGTTCCTGGCCGCCGGAGGCAAAAAAATGGAGAAACAAATGTCTGATAAAGCAGTTATCGGAGTCGATTTAGGAGGAACAAATGTGCGTGTAGGAAAAGTGCAAAACAACCGACTTATAAAGCACTTTTCCAGGGTGATTTCCTCTAATGAAGCAGAGAGCATAGTGATACAAGAGATTTTCGCATCTATCGACCTGGTATTCGATAATGATGCCGCCGGCATTGGGATTGGTGTCCCAAGCCTTGTAGATGTTGAAAATGGTATCGTTTACACCGTTGAAAATATTCCTTCATGGAAAGAAGTATACCTGAAAGACCAATTGGAGAGCCGGTACGACGTACCTGCTTATATCAATAATGATGCCAATTGTTTTGCCCTCGGGGAGAGTTATTTTGGAAAAGGTCGAGGTTTCAAGGATATTGTTGCATTGACTATTGGTACCGGTATGGGAGCAGGCATCATTATAAACAATAAACTCTACAACGGTATCAACTGCGGTGCAGGTGAATTTGGAAATATTCTTTATAAAGACCACAATTTGGAATATTATTGCAGCGGGCAGTTATTTCTTAGGGAATGCGGTGTGGGCGGCGATGTGATTTGCGAGCGCGCTGAAAAAGGAGATAAGGATGCCCGGGATCTGTTAGAGCAATTGGGCTTTGATTTAGGCAATGCCGTTCAGACGATATTGTATGCATTGGACCCGGAAATCATTATTTTCGGTGGTTCTGTAAGCAAGGCATTTCCCTTCTTTGAAAAATCCATAAAGGAAAATTTAAAGTCTTTTGCTTATCAACATGTTTTAAAACGATTGGTGATCGAACGAAGCGAACAGGAAAATATACCCATACTGGGAGCAGCAGCTCTCTATTTTGATGCCATCAAGAGCAGTTGAGGAAATTTTTTTTATAAAACACATCTCATCCTTCGGGGAAAGAGGGGGGGTAGGCGCTTAATATATTAGAGCCCACAGAACACACAGAAAGACACAGAAGTTTTATTGTTATAATCTTCCTGTATTTTTTCTGTGTTTTTCTGTGTATTCTGTGGGCTCGTTTTGTTTTCATTATTGCTTCATAAGATTTTAATGGTGCGTTTCAAAGGCATACAAGGCGGTTAAAAACAATAAAACACTGGCCTGACCAAAGATGGTAGATTCTTGAGTGACAAAATCCGTTCCATTATCATAAAAAACCACCTTCTCTGTATTGAATTCATATGTCCACTCATCCTCCGGTTTGAATTTGAAAAAGGATAAATTCCGATCATGAGTCTCTCTACCCGCCGGTCCCTCAGATAAGGCACCAGTGGGGAATACCTTTTTTAACTGATACAACTGGGAATAGATATGACGTACGGAATTGGGTAAGTTTTCGGAAAAGAAAAAACTCACACCCCAATTGTTTTTTCCAAAGATATAATCGAGAATATGTGCCATTACCTCTCGTACCTTCGCATCTTTGGTTTCAAGATAATAAAGCCCCAATCCACTCCCGATTGCCGTCCAATTGGCTAAAGACCCCCATACATACCTACCAGGAATTCCCCATATATTATTCTTTGAACGAGAGACATACAAGGTAACTTCTTTACCTGCGTTTTTTCGGGCACCAGCATCGTACTTTCCCAACGCCATGTTTGCAAAAAGAAACAGGCTGCTCCAATAAACATCCTTACCCTGTTTGCCTCCATACTTTTTAGCTACTTTGATATGAGAGAAATCACCTGTCAACCGGTAAAGCTCCACGGCTCCCAGTATCATATTATCCTCGATAGTATCATCCCTATAAAAGGAAAACCCTCCGCTGGAATCAAACTCGAAAGCACCGAATTTAAGGGCATCCGACTGTAATGCGCGATTAAAGATAGCAATGGCTTTATCTTTGTAATTTTTTGCTTCGGCTTTGTATCCCAGTTTATCAAATATACGCGCCCCCAATGCCAATGCAGCAGATGTTAGGCCCATATGAACCGGGGAAATGGCGGAAAAGGCTTCTCGTTTCCCGTCCCTAGTATCGTTTTCCGGCAGACGCCAGCCCACTTGATGATCGTCACGACCAGAGACCTGGATGATAAAATCATCTTTCCCGGGAAATACCTTCACCAGGTATTCCAGCCCAAACTTTGCTTCATCCAACACATCATTTAAACGGCTTCGGCTGTACTTTTTTGTAAAGAGCGATGGGTTTATTTCATAGGCCCGCAGTAAAAAATAAGTGGTGTAGGCAATGGTCAATGTAAATTTGATATAATCACCGGCATCATACCACCCGCCTCGCATATCCACGAAGCGGTTGCCAGGTACTTTTTCCCATAATCCTGTTTCCGGCTTGCCTCCCTTTGGACGATAGAGAATGGCTCTCTCATCTCCCAGATGGGAGGCTTCGTGGTAAAGAGTATCAGGGGTACCACTGCGGGCAGCACGTAAAAAACGGATGATATCAGGGATTAAAAAAGTATAGGGCGCTTTATGGACCCGGAACGAAACGGGCTTTATTTTCTCAAGTTCCATTTGGTAGCTGCCTTCAACTGTTAATGGACTTAGGTTAATTACATAATTAAAGGGTTTGGGAGTATGATCGGAAATACCGCATACACTCGTTCCCAGGGTACCGGATAAAACATTTTTTTTGGACTCATCAAAAACGTTCCATGATTTCCCGTCCATTTTTTTCTCAGACATGACCACCATATATTTGGGGCAATGGGGCATATACCCTGCCTGGTTGTAACGAATCCAACAATAGTTGCTACTCCTTAAAATCTTGCCAGAAAATGGCAGAAAAATAAAATCCGAAATCCGAATATCGAAATCCGAAACAAATCCAAAATTTAAATGTTCAAAATTAAAAACAATACCTTTTGAGGCTAAAAGGGACTTCAAATCACTCGACTTAAAGATTCCTTGCAAGGGCTTTGTTTTGGTCATTTTTATTTTGGTCATTTCAAGTTGTTCTCGTGCTACGTAGCGGGTTACTTCGCAGAGTAGTATCGGATTTCGGGTTTCGTGCTTTGGATTTTTTTCGGTTCCGGCTTGTCTGGATTGGGTATGATAAGAGAATGAAAAGGAAACAGTAATGATTAACAGCAGGAGAAGGAGTATCGGTTTGCCTGGGAATCCATCTGGCTTTAAATTTTTTTTATCTTTATGTGATTTCATAGTAGTATTATAAAAAAAATACAGAAGAATTTCAAATTTCCAAAATTTCTCATCAATAATTCTAATTTTAACCGCGAAGGTACGCGAAGTCACGCGAAGTTTAAAAAACAATAGGCCCAAAGGGCCTTAAACAAAAGTTTTTGGAGGTGTCGGAACCTTTTTACCAAAAAGGTTCTGACCCGCCGGAGGCATAGACAAGTGCTTAAAAGAGATAGTTAAGTTGGATGGGCAGGTCTAAAAGTTTTTTTTATTAATCTGCCCATCCCGCACGAAAAGATCCGAACGTATAGCCGCCTAGTGCGGCGTTCGGTTTATAGCCCTTAAAAGAAAACATTAATTCAACAGCATTTTCGGCGCCAAACACCCCGATCTACCGCCTGTTTGTCATTGATATTTCAAGCTATTGACGGGATTGGTCAATGCCACTCTAACGGATTGGTAACTCACTGTGAGTATGGCAATAATGATGCTAATAAAAATGGCCATTAAAAATATCCACCAGTCCATGGTGACAGGGTAGGCATAGTCCTGCAGCCATTGATTCATTAAAACGTAAGCGATAGGCAGTGCAATCATATTAGCTATCATAACCCATTTCACAAACTCTTTTGTAAGCATGATAGTAATTCCTGAAACCGAGGCGCCCAGCGTTTTTCGGATACCAATTTCTTTCGTTCGATTTTCTGCCATAAATGCTGCAAGTCCAAACAATCCCAGGCAAGCGATGAATATGGTGATAATGGTTGCATATTTCAGTATGTCTCCCATCCGTTGGTCGGCCTGGAACACCCTGGCAAAATCATCGTCAATAAATGAATATTCAAAGGGATATGCGGGAAATAAATTCAGCCAGGTCGATTTCACAACGTTGAGTGAGGAGGAAAGGTCGCCTTTCTGGAGCCGGACAATGGCGTATTCCACGTCTTCAGGACGAACAAGAAGTATGAATGGGTCGATCCTGTTTTTAACAGATTGATAATGGAAATTTTTCAAAACACCTATGATGCGGCCATCGATTCCCAACGCTGATAGCCTTTTTCCGATGACAGAATTCCCGCCCATGAGGTTCGCTACTTCCTCATTGACCAGGAAGGCATTGGACGTATCGGTTGCTCTACTCTTTAGAAATACTCTTCCTTCCTTCAACTCGATCTTCATGGTCTCCACAAAATCGAAATCCACTGATGTATACCCCAAACTGACCTGGCTATCAGGATCCTTGCCCTCCCAATCCACACCTCCGATTTTAGATCCAAAGGCCGTGGGTCGCTGCCGGGCACCGGTAATCCCAATGATTCTTGAATCTCTTAATAATTGATCCTTGAAAACGGAATAGGACTGCCGCGTATCCCCCCGTAGGGGTAGATAGATCAGTTGTTCTTTATCATATCCGGGGTTTTTATTTTTCATATACTCCAATTGTTGATAAACAACCATGGTGCCCACGATAGCGATGATAGAAAGACAGAATTGGATTACCACCATAAATTTCCTGAAACGTTCGTTTTCCGTTCCAGACCGCGATCTGCCTGCAAGTACCTTTACCGGCAGAAATGATGAGAGGTAAAGCGCGGGATAGCTTCCTGATAAAAATCCGGTTATTAAAGTAATGCCCAGGAAACTCATGATAAAGTTAAGATTCAAAATGGAATGAAAGGTGAAATTTTTGGCCGACAGATCATTGAATATGGGGAGTATTATCCAGAAAAGTATCAGTGAAAATACGAACGCAATGAGTGTTGTCAGAATCGATTCACCAAAGAATTGAGTGATGATCTGACTCCGCCTGGCCCCCACCACTTTTTTAAGTCCAACCTCTAATGCGCGTTTCGACGAGCGTGCTGTGGATAAATTCATGAAATTGATGCAGGCGATAATGAGAACCAGGAAAGCCAGGCCGCTGAAGATATAAACGTTTTGAATATTTCCGCTGACTTGCGTGAAGGCGTTGGCAAAACCATATAAATTAATGTCAGTGAGGGGCATTAATGAAAATACCCATGGGGATGCGGTGGAGGGAGAATTCCTTGCCAACAGCTCATCAATTTTCTTACTCACCAAATCTGTCTGACAGTTCGGATAAAGTTCGACCCAGGTTTGGCAGTTGAGACTGCCCCAGTGGTCGTAATATTGTCCCAGGTCTTTTACGAATTCCAAAGGCACAAGTATGTTGAATGTAATAGTGGAATTCTCCGGTACATTCTTCATCACACCTGTTACCGTAAAATCATAGTTGTTGTTAACTGTCATGATTTTTCCAAGAGGATCATCTGTGCCAAAATATTTATTCGCCAACTCCTCTGTAATCAGGATGGAGTACCTTTGATTTAATGCTGTTTTTGGATTTCCACTTATCAAGGGAAAAGTAAATATTTGAAGAAAGGATGGATCCACGGCTCTGATTTCGTCCTCGATGAAGGTTTTATCTCCACAGCGGATCATCAGGCCTCTGATATTGGCGAGTCGTGCTGCATATTTGACTTCCGGGATGTTTTCCTGTAGGGCGCCGCCCAGGGGATAAGAAGTCAGCCTGGTGTGTACTGTACCAGTGGATCTGGGCAGGTCCAATTCAACGCGGTAGATATTTTCCGCTTTTTCATGAAATTTATCAAAACTCATTTCATCCTGCACCCATAACAGGAGAAGCATACAGCATGCCATGCCAACGGCAAGGCCCAAAATGTTTATGAATGAGTACCCTTTATAATTTTTGATATTCCTGAAGGCGATTTTAAAATAATTTTTAAACATGGCTTACCTCCATAAATATTATTTCTAAAAAAGAATAAATCCCATATCATATATACTGGGAAAGGAATAATGAGGTTACAAAAAAAATCTGGTGAAATCTTATGGCCTTGGTGAAATTTTTTGGCCTGGCATGAATGCCACTAAGATAAGAATAACAAATCCGAAATACGAATATCGAAATCGCGTGGTTCCAAACAAATCCAAAAAACAAATGTTCAAAATTCAAAACAAAAGCTCCAAACTGCTTGCTGTTGCAGTTTTTGTTTTGATCATTTGGGTTTTAGTTATTTGAATTTGTTCTCGTGCTACGTAGCGGGTTACTTCGCAGAGTAGTATCGAATTTCGGATTTCGTGCTTCGAATTTAGTCTTATCTTAGTAACATTCTGGCCTGGCTTTTTTTTCTCAAGAATTTAATCCTTGAGAAATAATTCGATAACCGGGACCTCAACAGGGGGTTTGGTAATAGGAATTTCAGCCACCAACTCGTTTTCAACGGCGGTTTCATCCATCCAGGTGGTTTTTCGTTTGGGTTTCAGTATAATTTCAGAGCCATCGTGTAAGAATTGGGCATATTTGACTTTTCCTGCATATCCTTCAAGAAAAATTGCTTCCATAGGCCACTCCAACAGGTGGATATAGAGGCGGTGGGACGCGGGATTATAGGTTAATATGGTATTTTCCGGGGCTTTAAATTGCAAAGGTGCCTGGGTGCATCCATAAATGGAGCGGCTGTGGTATTGCATCCATTCGCCAATGGCATCGAGTCTTTGCACGGCACGGTCATCGAAAGTACCACGCCCGGTGGGGCCGACGTTCAGTAAAAGATTTCCCCCTTTGCTTACAGTATCGATCAGGAGAGCAAGTAATTGTTTATTGTCTTTCCAGGTTAATTCATCCCTGTAGTATCCCCAGGAGCCGGAGAAGGTTTGGCAGGTTTCCCAGGGGACAGGAATTCCATTCATTTTCACCCATTCTCGCGGTTTGAATTGTTCCGGTGAGCGAAAATCCCAACCTCCCGGCTGCTCCAATAAATCCAGGCGGTTATTGACAATGATTCCCGGTTGTAATTGGCGCACCATTTTCAACAGGTTTTCCGAATCCCAATCATGGCGGTTTTTCCCGTGCTTACCGGTGGGAAAGGAATAATCCAGCCAGATAATGTCGATTTTCCCGTAGTTGGTCAATAATTCCCGGACCTGGTCTTTGATATATTGGCGGTATATATTCATATCTCTTCCCTTGTTTAATTGGTCGTATTCTTCATCTGAAGAAGCGCTGCAGGGATGGTTCCGGTCGATAGTATAATGGGGATGATGCCAATCCAAAAGCGAATAATAAAACCCGATACGGAGACCTTCTGCCCGGAAAGCGTCCGTCCATTCTTTGATAATATCTTTACCGTAGGGGGTTTTGGTGGCTTTGTAATCGGTGCAGCGGGAATCGAATAAACAGAATCCTTCATGGTGTTTCGTGGTGATAACGGCATATTTCATCCCGGTTTGTTTGGCGATTTTAGCCCATTTGGCGGGATTGAACAGGTCCGGGTTGAAGTGATCGAAATATTTTTGATAATCGTTGTCGGTTATTCGTTCATTTTTTTTGACCCATTCGTGTCTGGCGGCCAGTGCATACAGTCCCCAGTGAATAAACATACCGAACCTGGAGTTTTGCCACCATTCGAGTCGCTGACTCTTTTTTTCGGGGGATTCGTAGGGCAGTTGGGCATTCGCTTGAAACATCCATAAGACAATAAAAATAAGTAATACAAAAATAACCATATTTCTTTTCATTTTTTTTATCCTGTCTGTATATAATGTATAAATTTTTTTTCATACGTTTATATTTTATCTTAAAACCGCTTAAATCTCAATTTTTTCCCTGATATACCCGTGGTAATGCAGTAATCGAGCGTAGTTCCATTTGCTTGGATTTTGGCCACAAAGGCGTCATGGGACCGATAGGGTTACCTGAAAGTAAAATCTTGCCATTTTCTGGCATAATATTCTTTTCACCGCAGAGAGCGCAGAGGTCGCAGAGTAAAAAATGTTTATAATAAAATAAAAAATAAAAAACTCTCTGCGTACTCCGCGTACTCTGCGGTGAATAATAAACTTTTTGGTTCCGGCTTGTCCGGGTTGTGGACAGGCGAAAATTTATCCCGGTATTTGACAATAACAACAGCGCACAAGAGCAAAGCAATGGAAATTTTTGAAGTGCCGGAAAACGAGTCCAATATCATTGAATTGGCGGGATAAAGCTCTTCTCTGTAAACAGAAAAAGAGCCAAATCTGTATCGCAACAGAGTATTGACGGCAGACAAGGGATGGTGGAGCTTCACTATCAATTAGGTTTTTTACCTATTTTTCAGAAATATCTTGAATTTTTTCTTTTTGTGTGGTAAAAAGTAACTTCCGGGAAAGACCGGAGATGGTTAAATGGAGAACATGTGAGTTGATTGGGCTAAAGAGGGTTAAGGTTTCAGGGAATCCTCTAATGGCGGAAGCTTGGGTAAAAAGAAAAAGGGAATTTTTGCCTGTTCCCCAAAAATAGTAGAAGAATAAATGGAACATAAAATTGGAGGAGACAAAAAAATGAATAAAAAAAAGGAAGAACTTCTACTCAAGATTCTATTATCAATGGAAAATATTGAACCGAGTGCAGATTCAAAAAACTTCCAATTTGAGGGTTATACTGTTGACGATATTGAAAATATTCTTGAGATTGCATATGATGAAGGCTTATTTAAAGGAATAGAATCCCATAGTAAAGACGGGAAAAATTGGCTACAAATGAGGCTAACAATGGCCGGGATGAATATTGTTGAGGATTATCGTAATAATTTAAAAATCGATATATTAAAAGCTACATTGGAAGATAGTATTGGCATCGCTCCCATTGAAGAGTCTGGTGGAATTGGACACTTGGTGACGATAAGTAAACAAAATAAATTTGCAGGCAAAGAATACATAGAAGCTTTCAGAGATTTGAAAGACATGGGATACTTAATACATGAAAGTGGTAAGCGATACAGAATCAGTTTAGAAGGGAAGAATTTTCTAAAAGATCCAATTTCAATTAAAGATGCAAAACCTAATACTGATAATAGTATCAAAAATCAGCAAGGAAAGATATTTATTATACATGGACATGACAATGGCACTAAGGAGACTGTTGCTCGATTTATTACAAAGCTTGGGCTAAAACCTATCATTCTGCATGAATTGCCAAATGAGGGGCGTACAATTATTGAAAAGTTTGAGAATAGTGCTGATGTATCATACGCAATTGCATTACTAACTCCAGATGATGTAGGGAATGAAAAGATTAATCCAAAAAATGCTAAGCCACGCGCTCGGCAAAATGTCATTTTTGAGTTTGGATATTTCATTGGAAAACTTGGGAGAAAAAATGTTTGCGCCATTACAAAGGATGAAGTAGAAATCCCCTCTGACTATACAGGAGTCTTGTACATACCTTTGGATTCACTTGGAGCATGGAAGACGAAACTTATTAAGGAATTCAAAGCTGTTGGAATTGATATAGATGCCAATATGCCTTTATGAGAAAGGAAGAATTTTTTTGATTTTTTACTAAAAAAGTTGACATTTTTTTCCTGGCATGATAATTTGTAATTTCGAGAGCGGAAGAGTTGACGAAGAGCAGATGTTGAAAGCTTCATTTGAAGCGAGAATCGGAAGATAGTCAGTGGTTAAGTGGAAAAGGACAAATCAAGTTGGTAGTAGTAGAAGGGGTGAGTTTAAAAATGTGCTCGGACCTTAAGGGCGGGAGCATATCAAGAATAATTCAGGTGATGTTTAGATGGAGAAAAATCTGAGTTGGCTGGGCGAAAAGGGGTAAGGAGAAAGTGATCAGACTTTAGGGTCAGGAGCGTATCTGCCTCCGAAGGAAAGAGAAATGGCCGCAAAAAAACGAATTGAATATCATTGGATTGAAAATCGTATTGTATCTCTGCCTTTATCACGTCCTAAAAATGTTTCAGCTTGGCGCTTTAATCGTCGGGAATCAACTTTGATAGCCACTATTGAGCCAAGAGGACGGTCTTTTTATCTGAGAAATGGTCCTGCGGCTACAGACGAACGTATAATAGATTGCATTCGTGATTTCAAGGGATTTCTCATTGATCACAAAATCGAGGACTTTTCTAAAAGCATTCCTAAAGAAATCTTAGATCAACTTTCTGTCAAACTTAATGATGCTGTTTCATCAACCCTTGATCAGTGGAACTCCTTTGCTGAAGAAACAGATGTCACCGGCTATCTGAAAGGCAGGCTTAGCCAAATTACTATAAAAATTAAAGATTGGATTGTTTCAACACGTGGCTGGACTTATAAGCGCTATCCAAAGGAAGACATAATTGGTGCTGATCTTGGTATAATTTTCGACATTAAAGCCTATGATCATCGTGTAGTGAAAGCGGTTTGGTTCCAGGCTAAAATTCTTGAATCGTCCCCTAAATCATTAAGTCATTTGCCTAACTTAAAAAACCAAATCGAAAAAATGAAGGTTTATACGGATGAGGCTTATACCTTGATTTACACAAAAGAAAAGATTGATGTCTGTCGAGGTATGGATTTTGGTGACTTGCATCCATTCAGTAAAAATCTGTTAGAAGGTGTTTCATGTTTTCGGGGTGATAGGAATCCAGTCTTTATAGCAAATACCGTGGATGTAAAACAAGTTGTTACCTTCTTTTTAACTGGTCCTGAAAAAAAACCTAACAAACGGCTAAATAAGGATAGCTCGTAACCTCGCGGCTGGTGAGCTACGGCGTTAGGTCCATTTATTGGTCATGCTTATTTCGCCTGTCACCCAATTACCGTGCAGAATTTTATTTCCAGCATATCCCCTTCTTACGTTATCAATACTTTAAACAGCATAGATTTACGGTTAAAGAAAAAAAGCTCCCAACAGCTACTCTAATTCTTGGAATTTTAGCCAAAATCTTGACTATTATCGGTTGTAATAACAACGTACCGATTTTAATCGGCGCTTTCGCAACGTCACCTTTTTTTAATACTTTGTCACACCAGGAGAAAAGGAAGGGAGCAAAATAGAATTAATCCAATGATGGAAAGACCACCGTTAAGTGCAATTTGTATAAATAGAACAGAAAACAATATAAACCCTAAGAAATCCACATAATTTTCCAAATATTTAAATTTGTTCATTGAGATAACCGATCTCAATAACTGGCAAATGCTTAATGTGAGAACAAAAACATCTTTAAAGTACATGCTGTAAATAAAAAAAATGGTTCTTAGTCAAAATGTATGGGTAATTGAAAAATAAGAGGGACATGGTATACTCAAATTTTAAAATTCTAAAAAAATTAAAAAGGAGTATAAACCATGTCCCAATCATTAGAAGTAAAGTTTATGACAGAATTGTTTAAAATTCAAGGATATTCAGTAAAAGATATCCCAGCTGATAGCTGAACACTTATCATACTCATAGCAATAAAAAAAGAACCGAAAAAAGCGCTTAATTTTAATGAAAATCTAGAATTGGATGAAAGTATCAAAGGGTACAGAGGACTAATTGAAATTATTAATAGCAACCACCCCCCGAAAAATCTGTTATATAGAAGGTCCTGTGGATTATAATAGATGCCATTCTTGCCTGGCACCTTTTTTTTGATCCAGATGAGTGTCTGGAGTAGAACATCGATTCGTATCGACTGCAGCCTAAAACTCACGCAATCCCGGGCGCAAATCCCCGATAAGCATTGCGAAGAGAATCAGATGCTAAAAAAAATAAGTCTACTCTCTTGAAAATGCACTTCTAATGAGCGTCCCCGGTTTTCTACAAAGATAATTATTCAAGTGTACATCCTCAACTTAAGGACACGACCAATACTTCTACACTTATACGCACCGTCCCGGTTTTTTACTTATTGACATTGACAGAAACGCCCAAACAAGGTATATTAATTAATGGTGAAAAAAAATGAATAACATAAAATATATTACAAATGAAAAAGGCAACAAAATTGAAGTTATACTTCCTATAACACAATATGAAAAATTGATCGAGATAAAAGGCCTATATGAAGAAAAAATAAGGATCCTTGATTCTATCAGGTGCGGGGCGGAAGAAATTCTAAAGGATAGGATAGATAACCATTTAAAACAGGATTTATCGGGATTCATAGATGAAATTGAAGATTACTCCAACTGAATCTTTTAAGAAAGATGTTAAAAGTTTAAGGAAGAAAAACCCGCGAATTGCTGAAAGCCTAAAAGAATTGAACCGGGAACTGGTTGAAAATGAATATGGTGTCCCAATTGGAAAAGGAGTTTATAAGAAAAGAGTCAGGAATGTAGATTCAAAAAAAGGAAAACGTGGTGGATTCCGGGTGATTGGATACAAAGATATTGATATGAAAAAATTCTATCTACTGACTATTTATTCCAAAAGTGAAAAAGAAACTATCAAGGATAAAGAAATTATAGAGCTGTTGAAAGGAATCGGTGTTTTTAGCTAGACCTTATCCGAAAAGTCATTTATTTGAGATAAGGACGTAGTGATATCGGCAGGACCAGAGACAAGGGGACAGGCGAAAATCCGGGTGACAGCACCTGCTGATGTGGTGAAAAACTGGATGCGCAGCAGAAGCACGATAGAATTCCTCGGCTTATGGGAGCAGCTTAATAATCCCGATTTTAAACTGGTCGAATTCGACGGGTTTAAAAATGAAGCAGGTAGTAACTATTTTGTGCTCTCTCCTGCTAAATGGATCAACTCAACCCATGCTGTCGGTATTATTTCCAAATCTAGCAGATACGGCGGAACATATGCCCATCAGGATATTGCCTTTGAATTTGCATCGTGGATAAGTGCAGAGTTTAAATTATACCTTTTAAAAGAGTTCCAAAGGTTAAAGCAGGAAGAGATTGAACAAAAGAAGCTGGAATGGAGTGTTTCCCGTACGCTTGCCAAGGTTAATTACATGATTCATACCGATGCAATAAAGGAAAACCTGATACCTGAAAATATATTGAAGAACAAACGAAAATACTCATATCAAACAAATCAATTAAAAAACTGAAAGGATGAATTAATGTTTCTCACGGCATGACCGACTGTTCCCTTACCCTTCCCTCCTTACTTTCTTATTTACATGGATTCATAGGTGCGCATATTTAGTTGAAAAAGTAGGGACTGCTGAAATTTTAAACCTGGAATGGGACCGGGTTAACCTGGAAGAAGGCTTTATCCGAATAGAGGCACAAAGGAGCAAAAACAGGAAAATCAGGGTGATACCGCTTAATAATTCGATGAAAGAGGTGTTTTACAGGCTCCATTACAGCAGGAACGGCAATCGATATATATATTAATATGCTGTAAAAACGCACAAAAAAACAAAATTTTCCCAATTGGTTCCCTTGAAATGTCATGATCAAATCCTATAGGGTGGGGACGCCGTCCCCTTGAAAATCAAAAAACCGGGAAAGCTTTTGTATGCATAAAAAAGAGATGGAGAACACTTTTGAAAGACCTGAGCATAAAGGGCTTTAGGTTCCATGATCTTCGGCACACGTTTGCCACCTATGCCCTTTTGAAAAAAGGTGGTGATTTGGTTTAATTGCTGGCAACCCTGGGGCATGCAGACATTTCAACAACTGCAAGGTATACCAAAGCCCTGCTGGAAGGGCAAAGGAAGCTGGTGAACAGTTTTGAGGCTCTTGAAAGGGAGTCGAATATCATAGATTTAAAGTAAGTGGTGGAGCATAGATAACTCTTCTAAAACTTTTCCATCACTCTTTTTCCCGTATCTCGTCTGCAAACCGCGAATTCCCTCATCTCCCTTTCAACCCCAACCACCTCCACTATTCTGCTTAGCATGCATATTCTTGATTTCGGTATCTCTCTGTTCAGATTGATTAAGATACCAAAATCCAGATAAGCCCGCTTACGCCACTTTTCAATCGGAGGTGATTGATGTGTTGTTCAATCGAGATTTGAATTTGCTGTGCCGGATAGAGGAAATGTGCAGGGCACAGATAGCAGAAAAGGAAGACAGGCAGTTCAGGAAATGGCAGGAAAAGGTTGTCAAGAAAAACTGCCTTGCCAGCAAAAGAAAGGTTGCCCACTTGAGGGAAGTTTTAGCAGGTAAGGGGGTGGAAGGATGACCACGGAATACAGCATAAGGGTCCCTGAATGGAACATGGAACTGGGAATAATGGATTTTCAGAGTATAGGTAAAAATACTCATTTCCCCGGGGAAGCCTATATTTTGAAAATGATTTGTAGAATTAAATGAAATCAACCCCACTAAGGGAAAGAGAGGCAAGGTATTCATGTATCTGTGGTGGAGCGGTTATCCAACCCATCCAACTAAGCATATGTAAAAAAAGGGTACAAAGGTTTTTATCCTGTTGTTGAACGTATGCCCAGGTTTTATTATCTATTTCCTGATCGAATTTTAAAACAGGAAAAGCATTTATACGCCAAACGACACCTTTTCCAAGGACAACAATCATCTCAGGCATATTATCGGGGGTGCATTTCAGAGTTTCACAGATTTGCGGCAACCAACCAGCGACTGTGCACATTCTCTTCGGCCCATCGAATCCTATTACATATGAAACAATCTGTTCTGGAAACCAACCTGATCCCTCACGTATGGGGAATAATCTGTGCTTAAGATTTTTATGTATAAAGGTTGCTTTACATGCTTCTTTAAGGCTACCTTTACCGGCCTTTTTGAGAGAACTCTTCACTTCGATAGTTGCCATGACACCTTCGGAAAGGAATATTTTGTCAGTTTTAGAGAGTGATATTACGGGTAAATCCCTTCGATATAATATTATATCTACTTGAGGACGATATTGTTCCGGATCCGGTTTAGGCTTTGAATCAGAGTCAATGATTTCGCCTTGTCCAATCTGAAGAACTCCAGGGAGATGACTACTTAGAAAGTCACGAATAAACCACTCTTTTGGACCTCCTCTTAAATTTGGGTGACCTGCGTTAGATGCATAAATGCTTTGGGCTAAAAGAACTGCTTCGATAGCATTTAAATGGCTTTGCAACATGATTTATCTCCTTAATAGCTATTAATAGGCAAATGCATCATTGTGAAATCTTGAATTATTACTCATTCGGTTTTGAAGGAAATAACTATTTATATACGAAATAATTGTTTTTTTAATCATCCCGTTGTATTTAACATAGAACAAAGAATCTGTCAACATTGGACTAATTGGACTTCTGATCGTTTAGTATGACATAAAGAAAAGCTCTTGAAAAGATGCGGTTAATTAAGAGCTTAATTTCATGAAAATAGTTTTGCCATTGTGATGAGGCTTTCGAGAGATGGGTCGGAAGTGTGCCCTATATCGCTCGGATAAATTGCCCCATCTGTGCTAATTCAAAATGACCCTCCGTCTCTTTTTTCTTTCATCCATCTTTTTACTGAATCTCGTTCATCGACCGCAAATTCCCCCATATCCCATTCAATATCATCACCTTCTAACTACGGCACACTCAGATATCCTTCTTTTCGCTACGGGACTGATAAATTAAGAAAGAAGAGAGGATGAGATATATTTTTTAAATTTTTCCCTTAAAAAAGTTGACATTCTTTTTCTGCTGTGATAATTTATAATTTCGAGAGTGAAAGAGTTGACGAAGAACAGATGTTGAAAGATTCAGTTAAAGAAGTAGTTGGAAGATAAGCAGTGGTTAAGTGGAAATGGACAAATCAAGTGAGCAATGGCATAAGGGGTGAGTTGAAAAGTGCTCAGACCCTAAGGGCGGAAGCATTCCTGGAGTAATATCGGCGTGGATTTGCCGACCAATGTCTGAGTTGAACCAGAATTCTATTCCATTTTCGTAGTTCACTTAGTAGATATTGAAACATGAAAAACAGAGGGTAAAAAGAGCAATTAAAGTTTACACGTTTACACGCACCGCCCCCTGTTTTCCCCTTCCCTGTTTTCTAAAGTGTCAAAAAGTTTCAAAAAACTTTATGGAGGTCATTTAAATGGAAAATGAATTAGGAGAAATAAGAATCCAATCGTTTAATCCTTATGCAGCACGCTTTCAAAATAGAAATGTAATTTCACGAGAAGCACTTCATTTAATAAAATATCTTCGATCACAAGGTTACAAAGTTACTATTGAACCGGAAAACAATAATGAAATAAACTTTTTGACAGAAAAAGGGATTCGTGAGTTTCTTTTAGACCCAATCAATATTATTTTAATAAACATTCCTATAAGCATTATTGTAAGTTTAATAGCAAGTTATATATATGATTGTTTAAAAAGAAAACCAAAGAATGATGAAGTGAACATATTTCTCGAAATTGACGAAAAGGGGAATAAAATTCGTTACAGCCATTCCGGTCAGCCTATTAGTGACAGAAGATTTAAAGACCTACTTAAAATATTAGAAAGGAAGGCTAAAGCATATAAATCATCTCAAAAAAAAGTTCCACCTGACCCTAATAAACCATTTCCAATATTTCTTGAACACACTGAAAAATTAATAGGATGGGGACAAATTTATGAGGATAAAACTGGCTTAAAGGTAGAAGATGCAGAAATAAGTGATTCTGAAACTTTAAAACGTATTCGAAGTGGCGAGCTTAAAGGAATGAGTATCGGTGGTCTTGTTCGTAAATCAAAATGTTCCGTATGCGGATTAAATTATCTTGATTGTAATCATGTTACTGGTAAAATTTACGATGGAGTTAAGTGCATTTGTGACATATATGAAGTTGATTTAGCTGAAATCAGTGTAGTAAAATATCCCATAAATCCGCAAGCGAAAATAAAAGAAAAAAATGATGTATAATGAGATATGGGATATGGGTCGCTTTTAGGAAAAAGGGACGCTCATTAGAAGTGCATTGTCAAGAGGGTAGACTGATTTTTTTTAATTTTTCCCAAAAAAGTTGACATTCTTTTCCTGGTGTGATAATTTACAATTTCGAGAGCGGAGGAGTTGAAGAAGAGCAGATGTTGAGAGTTTCAGTTGAAGAAGGAGTTGGAAGATAGGCAGTGGTTAAGTGGAAAAGGACAAATCAAGTTGGCAGTTGCAGAAAGGGTGAGTTGGAAGTGCTCAGACCCCAAGGGCGGGAGCTTATAAAAAACAAAAGTTAATCCAGTGAAAAAAGAAGAGATACAAAATTTTCAGTTTTTTCTTGCCTATCTCCTTTTTCAGCCCAAAATTTGCACTTTTGCACGCACCGGCCCCGTTTTTTTCTCCTACTTTTCCATAGCGTTTTTTGCCGCATCTTGTTCGCCGCCCGCAAAATATCTTATCCCCCTTTCAACACCAACCACCTCCTCAATTAAGGCACACTCACATATCCTCTTTTTCGCTACTGGTTTGATAAAATAAGAAAGAAGAGAAGCAAAGATATTTTTTTAATTTTTTCCTAAAAAAGTTGACATTTTTTTTCTGGTGTGATAATTTATAATTTCGAGAGCGGAAGAGTTGAAGAAGAGTAGATGTTGGAAGATTCAGTTGAAGTATGAGTTAAAAGATATTCAGTGGTTAAATGGGAATGGACAAATAAAGTAGGCAGTTGCAGAAGGGGTGAGTTGGAAGTGCTCAGAACCTAAGGGCGGGAGCTTGTGTGCGCCACGAAACTGGCATGTTCTAGGGGATTTAAATCCTCTCGTAGGTCAATGACACAATAAGCGAAGGAGAGTGAAAAATGATAGGTAACATTCGCACACTGATTCGCACCGCATCCTTTTCCTTTTGCCGAGCAATGCCTGAGTTGAACCCATATTCTCTTCCATTTTTGTAGTCCACTTCGTATGTATTGAAACATGAAAAAACAGAGTGTAATAATAGTAATTAAAATTTGCACATTTGCACGCACCGCCCCCTTCTTTTTACGGCGACAGGAGGATGCAACATGAACGGAGTTCTTGCTTATCCTCACTTCTTCCCTCCACACGATTGGCTTAAGCTGGCGATGCTTTGCTGGGACAAGATCTACACGCTTCGTGAGGTAGACGCCGACCGACCGGATTATATAAAGCAATTCGAAGACAAGATTCCAGACATGCTTGACCGGATTGAGGTCGCAGAGTTCTCGGCCGATCAAACGGTGAAAGAACAATTTGAGCAATGGGTAGCTGCGAATGGACGCAACCAGGCCTCGTCAATGATCCCGTTTGCATCGGCACAATCTCAATGGGTCATGATCGACGGTCTCTTTGGCATAAATGACTGGGCGTGGTTTAAAGAAGTCCTAATGAAGAACGGTCTGTTATTAGAGAGAAATGAAGAAAGCCGTAGAATTCCGCGATGGGAATTTGAGCCAAGGCTGCTATACCCGGAAAGTCCTTGTGAACGTGATCCTCACATTGAGACCAGATTTCAATTCTATGAAGCTATCGCGTCGGGAGATCGACGTTTTGCGAAGAAGCTGCTGAAAAAGGGGTTCCCGTCCGATATACGTTCCAAACTTGAGAGGCTCCTGCAGCCAACGGGATGCTCGCCCAACGACTTCGCCCGAGACGTGATATTTCTCCCTCCTGAAGTACCATTCCACTTTCTTGCTCTGTGTGCTGCAAAAGCGGCCGGCGCTCGAGCCCTCGATCTTGCGACAGATAGCAACGTATACGTCAAAACATGCCATTATGATCGGAGGCAGATTGCTGCAGATGTTGGGTTACAGCTGATTCAGGCATTCATACCCAAGAACCATTGCGCTCTAGAATTCAATCAACTGGCCGACTTGCGAGCCGAATTCTCGACGCGAAGACTGCAATATCAACAAGAAGTCCAGTCGCTCTGCGATGAGTTTGTGAAGCTTTTTTCGGAAGAAGCTCTCCAGACTGCTGCGAAGCGGATCGAAGAACTTGCTAAGGCTCGTGTCGAAGAATCTCGACAGATTTATCAGAGTGCAAAGACGGAAGCCATTCTAAAGACGTTTGGTGTGGCGATTGCCCCACCAACAGTGATGACAACGGTTGCATCAATGCTGGGAATTGGGCTCTTTACGCCCGCCGCGATTGCTGCCGGAATCGCAACTGCTATCAGCCTAAAGCTCTTGGAGAGCAAGAAAATCGAAACGAACAAGGCGAAAACTGCGTGGTCCTACATTCTTGATTTGAACGACCGACTCAAGCCCTGGTGGCGTTTCTGGAGTTAAACCATTGGAGAAAACCGCCGAACCAGGTGCTGTACCTGACGAGGGGGCGCAATTCTTGCCTGTCCTTTTTCCGTAAAAAATCATCGTATAATTTCTTGATTCATGATATAATATATAATGTTGTTTAGCAATACGAATCTCTTATATCAATTGTTATGTAGAGAAAATGAAATATGCTAAAAATTAAAGAAGATATAATTTCTAAAATTAATGAAGGAGTTCTACAGGAACATAGGCACAATAATCTTGAATTGAAATCTCTGTGGAACCAAAATTGTGGAAAAAAAATCAGCGCATTCGCTAACAAGAATTTACAAGGACCCAATTGGTTATGTGTTGGGATAAATGATCACGGGGAAATATGTGAAAATGAAGAATCTTGGGCAAAAAATACGGAAGAAACGATTTCACAACACATTAATCAATATCTTGATCCTCAACAAGCGTGTAAATCCATTTCCTGTCATGAATTAAATAATAAATGGTTTATCATAATTCAATTTGAAAATCCTGGTGTTGTTGTGTATTGGAATAAGAAAGCCTACATAACATCGGGAACGACGATTTCTGAAATGGAACCAGAAGAAATAGTGGGATTAACAGTTAAGCTTCCGGGTTTGTCGGATTATACTGCTCAAAATTATCAAGGAGATTTTCAGAATGATTTGGTAAAAAAATTTACCTTGACCGTTTCTGAAAAAAGAAAAAATTCTATTTTGGATTCAATTAAAGACTTACCTTCCGATCATGCTCTTGATAGAATTGGGATAAGAACTAAAAATGCGTGTAAGATTTTATTTGGAGAATGCCAGTATCGACTGATATATTACGATAAACAACAAAATCCAATTGAGAATAAAACTCAAAAAGGTGTGTATAGAATAATACATAATGATTTTATAAAACATATTCAAGAACACTCGAAAAAACAACTAAATATCCGTACTAATCCTTATCCAGATTTAGCACTACGTGAAGCTTTGGCCAATGCCATTGCTCACTCCGCCTACTTCGAGGCACATGGTGATATTATCATTGAGATTTTTCCAGAGAAATTATCAATAAGCAATTTATGTCTACAAGAATCCATATATTTTGCAAACAAGTGGTTTTCGAATGCACACAAAACTATTAACAAAACTCTTATGGAAACTCTTCGCCTGTCTGGTTATGTAGATGAACTCGGAAGAGGAAAAAATCTCATTTTCTCTGAATCCATTAGATATGGGAAAAAACCACCCCAGGTATTTATCGAAAAAGGTGGTCGTTTTTGTCGATGGAGATTGTTATTGTATGGTGGAATTCAAAACAAATCGCAATTGAAACTCTTTAATCAACTAAAAGAAAAATACAAAGACGAGCAAAAAGCTTTAATTGCTAATGCTCTGGTTCTGTGGGAAGGGTTATCAGTTGCTCAATTAAAACAATACATTGAAGGCGAATCAGAAAAGCTTTTTATCGAGATCCTTAGCGATATAAATGGGCCTATTTTTTTCTATAGGGAAAAAGATACAATTGTTTTACGCCGTTGGGTTAAAGTCCTACTCGGTGAAGGAAAAGAATCAAAGCAATTAAGTGCAGCCGAAGAAAAAGACACATTTGAATTTGTCAAAAAGATACGCCTTGAGTATCATCATGGGTATGTTACACCAAAAGATTTGAGAGATATTGCCGATTTAGGACACACGAAATCATCACAAGTAATGAGTTCGCAATTGCTCAAGAAATGGGCGGATGAAGGAAAATTGAAGAAAATACGTAGTGGTCTGTATCAATTTATAAAACCGGTAACGTCTTATAGTTTTGAAGAGCTCCTTAAAAGATTAAGAGAGGAATAAGTTGAAATGTTTTAATGTTGTTTTATAATTAATGAATAGGACGATAAAGAATTACATATATAGGTGGTGCTTATCACTACTTTTTCTATCATGGCTATGTGGGCAATGCCATCTTCAAAAAGCGAGGACAGGAAAAAAGGCAAAAGAATCAGCAAATCGAAAATCGAAACATGACGAAAACGTGGCTGGTTTATACCAATTTATAGTAATTTATAGTGGTTTTTAATGGTTTATAGTAATTAAAGATAATCCTGGAAGTAATCTTCTGAAAATGATTTTGCCCTATTGATGGGCTTTTCGGGAAATGGGGCGGAAGTGTGCACTTTGTTTGATGAGAACAACGGATGCTATTAAGTCGATTTTTTTAAAGTTTGCTGATCCGGGGGCTGTTCCAGAAGAATAGATGAATTAGGTGGCCGCAAAAATCTTTTTGTACTCTTTTCAGGGAAAAAAATTAAAAATGTCTATCTGGATATCATGCTTTGGGATTCTTTTTCTGTCTGAGCCAGGGGGTGAATGGAGATTAGGTCTTTGGAAATATCTTTCTGGCTTTCTTCCAGGTCGTAGTCATTTTGAAGGCCGAACCAGAATTGGGGTATAGTTCCAAAAAATTTAGCCAGTCTTAATACGGTATCTGCGGTAATTCTTCGTTTGCCCTTTAGGATTTCGGATATCCGGGTTTGGGGAATTTTTGCTTCTTTTGCCAGCCGATATGCGGATACATGAAGAGGTTTAAGGAACTCTTCATCCAGTACTTCTCCAGAAATTAATTGTTTAATTGTCGCCTGTCCCCAAATTAGATCCATTCCTACAAACCTGTTTTTATGGCACCTTTTCTTTCCTGGAAGTGAATTAAAAAAATATTGTTGACAGAATTGACATAAACCTTTATAATTATGTCAGTATGATTGACAAAAATTGAGGTTTCGAATGGCACGCTTTTTAAGTCAAATTTACGAACAGAATCCATGGTTCAAGGATTATGGAAATATCAATTCGGATGTACACTTAAACCGGTTGAAAAAATATCCCTTTATATGGCATGAATCGTCCTTTTTAAATCATTCGTTTTCCGATGGTGTTTATTTTGTTTATGGAATAAGACAAATCGGAAAAACCACTCATTTAAAGATGTTCATTGAAAAGAATCTCAATAGTTATAATGCTCACAATTACTTTTATTTTAACTGTGACTTTTTGGAATCAAAAAGGGAGATCGTAGAACTGGTGGAAGAGTATCTAACACATTTTGCCAATCGATCCAGGCGTGTGTTTATTATTCTCGATGAAATTACCTCCATCCCGGACAGTGTCCTGGCAATCAAATATCTCGTCGATGCAGGGAAATATAAAAACATGACTTATATATTAAGTGGTTCAAGCTCAGTCAATGTAAAAAAAACAGGGGAATACCTACCGGGAAGAAAAGGAAAAGGAATTGATTTTATTTTCTATCCCATTTGTTTTTATGATTTCCTGGAAATGCAGAATCCAGGGATAAAAGATGCAATCCTCCAAATATCTCCTGATAATATTGAAAGAAAATATTACGAACTGGTTTCAGAATTCCCTTTATCTGAAAAGTTCGATAATTACCTTGTTTGCGGCGGAATTCCCAGGATAATTAATGAGTTTTATATGAATAATAAAGAGATCGATTACGAAATATTAGAAATTTATAAAAGTTGGATTACTTCTGAAGTAATAAAAAATGGTAAAAAAGAATACATTGTCAAAATTCTTCTCAATCGAATCTTGAACTCGATTACCAGTTCTGTCTCTTATAATGCATTTTTGCAGGATGCAGGAATTGGCTCCCATAATACGGTTCATGACTACCTTGAATTTTTAGAAAGTGCATTCATTATTAAACAGTTGTACCACTTTGACTTCTCTCAAAAAAAAGTAAATTACAGGAAAAATAAAAAAATCTATTTTATTGATCCTTTTGTGTTTCATCTGGCGGATTGGTGGCTGAATTCCCGGTCTAAACTCAGTGTGGCTTTCCTGCAAAACAACATACTAAAAAGCAGACTAATCGAAAATGTCGTGTTCAACCATCTTTTCAAATCATGGGGTAACGATGTTTTCTTTTACAGGAATAATTATGAGATTGATTTTTTAGATCGGAGCGACTGGATGGTGGAAGTAAAATACCGGGATAAAGTTGTCAAGGAGGATTTTGCCTATTTATCAAAAATTAAAACCAGTTATAATAAAATCGTGCCTTCAAAGAATGATTTGATTTTGGGTGACGATGTTAAGGTTATTCCTGTTGATTTTTATCTTCTTCTCCAGGAGCAAAAGAACCACAGCCTATTGCAGCGCCGCACGAATATCATTAAAAATAACAAAAAATAGGGGACAGACAAAGACCAGGAACTGTCCGGAAACTTAAGTCGAGTTTTAGGCTGCGGTTTAATTCCCGGGCAGGTTCCCTGGCTTTTAAATAAAATATATTAAATATACAACAAAGTTGAGGTATAGAATGTTAAAGAAAAAACTGATTTTATCGTTTTTTTTACTTTTCCAGGTGAGTGCGTGGCTGATTAGTGCCATTCCGGCAGAGGAGAGAGCGGCATTGATTGCTTTTTATAATTCCACCAATGGAAATAATTGGTCTAACAAATCCGGTTGGAAGGATGAGCCTTTGGAAGCAGATGGTTTCGCATCCATCGGTTCGGAAGGGAACTGGTATGGGATTACCGTTTCAGGAAACCATGTGACGGAAATTTCCCTGCACTGGCAAACATACTTTAATGGCACCATCCCCCCTGAAGTGGGAAACCTGGCTTACCTGGAACGTATTGAGTTAGAAGGTCCCGTGCTCTGGCCTACTAATGGAGCCATTCATGGTAACCTACCCCCTGAACTGGGGAAATTAAAAAATTTGAAATATCTAAACCTGCAGCGTAATGGAATTACAGGCAATATCCCCGGTTCTTTCGGGAATATGAATAAGTTGGAGGAACTTTATTTATACTGTAACTTTTTGAGTGGAGACCTACCTAAAGAATTGGGAAACCTGGAGAATCTCAGGATATTTCGCATTGGGAACAATCCACTATCCTGCCCAATACCCCCGGAATTGGGGAACATGCGAAATTTAGAGGAGCTTGAAATGACCTTTAACCGGTTATCCGGCAGTATACCGAAGGAACTGGGAAAATTAAAAAACCTTAAGGTTTTTGAATCCAGGCTAAATTTACTTAGCGGCAGCCTTCCCCCTGAACTGGGAAATTTAAAAAATCTTAAGGTTCTCTCCCTTTCAAATAACTCTCTAACCGGGATTATTCCCCCTGAATTCGGAAACCTGGAAAATTTGAAAGTGATTGATTTTAGTGAAAACCAGCTTTCCGGATCCATTCCCCTTGAATTTGGAAACCTGGGAAATTTAGAGAGTATCCATCTTGTCAACAACCAGCTATCAGGTATCATTCCTCCCGGGATGGGAAACCTGTGGAATTTACAAGTGATCAATTTTTCTCAAAACCAGCTTTCCGGATCCATCCCCCATGAATTCGGAAACCTGGGGAAATTAGAGTACCTTGATCTTAGCTCCAACCAGCTTACGGGAATTATTCCTCCTGAACTGGGAAACCTGGGGAATTTAATGGAGCTTTTTCTCAATTTGAATCACCTGTCCGGGGGACTTCCCAAACAGTTGGGACAGTTATCCAAATTGCAGAAGCTCGATTTGTCAAATAACCGGCTGGTGGGAGAAATACCTTTGACTTTTCTAAACCTGGCCCGGTTGACTGGTTTATGGATTTATGATAATGGGCTATATACTCATAATAAATCTTTAATAGAATTTCTAAATAGGCTAAACGATGGTTGGGAATTAACTCAGACAGTGGCGCCGGAAGGCTTGTCGGCCTTAGGTATCGACACTTCAGCCATCACCATTACCTGGAAGCCTATTCTTTATTCTCAAAATATAGGGGGATACCTGGTGTATTGCAGTACCATTTCAGGAGGCCCCTGGGCATACGCCGGGATGACCCCCGGTACAGAGTCTGCATCCTATACCGTTTCCGGTTTAAGGCCAGGGACAACCTATTTTTTTATAGTTAAAACTCAAAGCGGTATGGATACTATTAGCTTCAACACGGTAACCAGTGAAAGCAGCAAAGAAGTATATGCCACCACCCTGGATGCCAGTCCGGGAGAGGACCAGCCCCCTTTCGGGAGGCTAGAACTTCCACAGGAGGATGGCGAGATCAAAAGTGGGAACACCCCGGTGTGCGGTTGGGCATTAGATGATGTGGAAGTGGTGAGTGTTCAAATTTATTGCCTGGTAGGAAATAGTAAGTTCTATATCGATGATGCGTTATTTGTTGAAGGAGCCCGGCCGGATATAGAGCAAGCCTACCCTGGATATCCCAACAACCGGAGGGCTGGTTGGGGGTATTTGCTGCTCACCAACGTTCTACCCAATGATGGAAGTGGAACCTATGCTTTACAGGCTGTTGCGGCCGACAGCCTTGGGCACGAAACCATACTGGGTACCAAAACCATTTACTGTGACAACTTAGGCATTAATGCTAAACCATTTGGTGCTATTGATACGCCCACATCGGGAGGAACTGCTTCAGGCAGTGATTTTATTAACTTTGGTTGGGTGCTGCCTTCATTATTCAATTCCATTCCTACAGATGGTTCTACGATTAATGTCTGGGTGGATGGCGTTCCCTTGGGCCACCCGGTGTACAACCAATACCGACAAGATATCGCTGCGTTGTTTCCCCAATATAATAATAGTGATGGTGCTGGGGGATATTTTTATTTGGATACCACCCGGTATGAAAATGGAATGCATACCATTTCCTGGAGCGTAACCGACGATGCCGGGAAAACCGACGGCATCGGCAGCCGGTATTTCTTTATACAAAATCCAGGCAGCAGTCAGCAGGCCAATAGCTCTACCATCTCTCAGCAAACAGTAGATTATAGTAGGGAAAAGGTAACGCTCGATATTTCGAAAATCCTCGTGGATTATCCCGGGCCGGTCCGGGTTAAAAATGGCTTCGACGACAGTGAATCCCAGGATTTTTATCCTGGTGAAGGTGGTATAATCGACATCGAGATCAACCAATCGGAACGGACAGAAATACATCTTTACAGGGAGCTTGATTTAGGGTCAAACACCGCTGAGGTATCCAGTTGCCGGAGGAGAGGATTCCAATTGGCCGGTAATCGGCAGCGTCCCCTCCCGATAGGTTCTAATTTTGACGCAGAAAAAGGTATTTTTTATTGGCAGCCGGGGCCGGCGTTTTTGGGGAGTTATCTATTGATGTTTATAGAAGGGGAACAATATGGGAATATGACAGGGAAATATGTAAGGGTGAACATTAGACCAAGCAGGTAAAATTTTGCCTGCCTCCTCTCTCCCGCTATTTTCCTCCCGCCGGTATGTGTAGGCAAAAAATTCGCCTGTCCACAGCGCGGCAAAGCCACAACCAAAAAGGTAAAAAAATTTTTTTCGTAAATGACCTATAATAATATAAAGATATATTCACCGGCAATCAAAACAAAAGTCAATTCCCGGATTTCCTTTCGGAAAAATCTCAAAAACTAAAACTCCGAATCTTCGCCTACTGCATTATGACGAACCATTACCACCTGGAAAGGAATTATCGGAAGTAAAAACGAGGTATGGCTATATTTTAGGTAGCAAAGAATTCATTGAGGAAGCGATTAAAAAATATGACAGAAGAGAAAAAGAAAATAGATATTATCTTGAAAACAAAAGAATTGAGGATAAGGATAAATATTTGGAACCAGTGGAAAAGGTTCTTTGGGAATTTGAAAATATAAAAGGTATTAAAGTAGAGGATATTGATGTAAGGGGTTGGAAAGGCAAACGCTTAAGGGGTGAACTATTATTCCATGTAAAAGATAGAACAGCATTAACGTATCCTGAAATAATCAAACTAGATATATTCAATGATTTGCACCGTAGTTCATTGACCTCTATCTATCGTAACTCAAAAAAGCGGTTAGATAATGTCCTATAGCCCCACACCTGCTTTTTCCCTTTACTATACGCTTTATACTCCTTTAGAGGCGAAGAAAGAAGAATAAAGTAAAAGGTTAAAGTTGGTTATTTTTCATCCTGGATTTCCGTTTGTCCACTGGCCACTACCAAAAACGGCATAACACTTCCTCTTTTCCTTGCACCATCCCTTTTTTCCCGTTTTCGCTGAAAGAGATTGAATTATTATGAACCCTGGGATATAATAATATAATGAAAAATTCAATGAGAGTCGTGACTTACTTATGCATTTGGAGACGGGGATGAAGTCGTCTCCTTTTGGCAGGATATCCGGAGGTACGATGAAAAAATATATTTTATTAACAGTTATTTTTTCTATCATCTGTGATTTTATCGGTTTTGCTACTCCAATAGAGATAATAGAACCAGCCAAATGGGGTGACGCTGGAAAAGTAAAAAAGATCCTCGAAAAAAATCCAGACCTGGTTAAGGTTACTGATGATGAAATAGGTGCAACGGCTTTACATTGGGCGGCTATTTACGGAAAAAAAGAGGTGATCAAAATTATCCTGGGTTTTAGTCCTGATGTCAACGCCCGGGAAAGACATGAAGGAACCACCATGCACTGGGCAGCCCATTTCGATGATCCTGAAGTAATCGGCTGGTTATTGGATCATGGTGCAAAAATCGACCATGTCAATCGTTTTGGCAGAACACCACTTCTGGTGGCGGCAAGACGTGGTTGTAAAAGTGTAATCGAAATATTGCTAAAGCGGGGTGCGGATATTAAAGCAGCACTCGGAGATGGCAGCACAGCTTTGCATATCGCAGCAAAAAATGGGCATACTGATGTAATAGAATACTTGATTGCTCAGGGGGCGGATTCGGAAATTAAAAATAAACAAGATCAAACCTACAGAGATGTTTTGTTTAAACGCCCTAAAACCATAAAAATTGAACCAGACATTCTTCACAGTTGCGCCGGGCTTTATGAAAGCAGTGACAGACACAGGCTGGATATACGGGAAGAGGACAACCATTTGTATTATTATGCCTTTGGTAAGGATGAACTATTACCGATTTCACAGGCTCGATTCATCACATCAGCAGAAGTGAAGTTTTTTACTTTTGTAAAAAACCCTAACGGTGAGGTAATGGAGATTTTATGCGAAATAGGGGACATGGAGATCAGAGCGAAAAAAATAAAATAACTGCTTACAATAGCTCTTCTCCCGTTGTCTGATTTTTCGTACAGGTATCTCTTTTGGATGTGAAAATGGAAAATTGGTCTAGCACCTTATTTCTTACCCTCCCGTGGTAGGTCCTTTGTTTATAAACTAACACGCATTTTTATGTCGCATTAACGTGCAGTCAACCACTTCATAACTGCTAATAAGAGAGGCCACTCAGATCCCTCATCAGATAACTTATTGAATTTATTTGAGCCGTCTCTGTCGCTATCAACTTCTATTTCTGGGTGAGGACCGCTTAAAAACACTCTTCCTTTTCCATATTCAAACGCAACCATAGCAGGATTTTCAGTAATCTCAAATGTGGCGACAATCTTGATATTTTTGTCTTTGTATGGCTTGAGATAGGGACTATTGGGATAAAAAACAATCTTTATCCGATTTGGAAGTGAATCTGTGATAGGGTGAGTGTCGCTGGATATTTTAAGATAAGTCATAAGAGGCCAACTACCCTTTGGTGAAATCTTTTCCTGACCACAATAGGCTACTCCCGGAAACAGGTCTAGGTATAGCTCGTCAATTCCCAACTTGTTGCCCCAAAAATAGCAATTGTCGCTTGCAAATAATGCTCCAAGACAAATTCCAATATAACCACCGCCGTCTCTTATAAACCTTTGTATTTTAGACTTGCCATCTAAACCAAGTTCTTCCCACGGATCGGGATTACTTTCACCTCCAGGAAAGGCGAGTACATTGAAATGGTTTAGGCAATTGCTTTTAATACCGTCTGCATTGACTATCTCAACATTGCATCCCATCCATTGAAATGCCCTACCTATAGCAAGTGCACTATGTGCATCCATTCCATGGCCAAAGTATATTGCAACTCGTATTCCGCTGAGATCATCTTTTATTTCAGTAAGATTCTTGCGAGACATCAGGCGTTGACGTAGGGTAGAAAAATATGTAATTTTTATTTCCACTTTTTTCCCAATAGTGTCAATTTTTAGGTTGTCGTTCTTTACATGACACTTTGTATATAGGCCATTTTCGTCTTTAAGGAATTTAAACTCGTAGAGCCCCTCGTCGGAATCGTTAATAGTAAATTCGTACTCTTTTCCTTCTACAGGCTCCAATTTTTCCAGTTTAATAGATGTTTCTTGCCGAGCCCAGAGAGCCCCCCCTTCTGCATGAAATTTGATAATTAGAATGCCTATTCCCTTATAAGAAAGATCGAATTCATAATCGCCCAGAATCTCTGCATACTTTGTTTCTGGATCCTGGAAATTTTCTTGCGAGAGAAGTGATTGAGTAAATAGCGATATGGTAAAAATGGCCATCCATAGGAGTAAACTAATTTTCTTCATGAAAGCCTCCAGAACTGAGGTTTAAATGATTTAAGTTGTTTGTAACCATAAAATTAAAACGAACAAAGCTCAAAGAGGGTTGCACTTCTTAATATTATTTTCATAAACAAAAAGATGCCAGGCAAAAAAATTCACCACAAATTAGGCACAGTTTTTGGCCCACTTGTTGGTTGTCATCTTTTTGCGAATATAATGCACAAAGTCATAAATTCATGCACCGTGCGCTTTTTCGTATTTTCTTGACATTTCATTCTGTTTTTTTTAGAATGGAGCTATCAATAAAACATGGAGGTAAATAAGTGAAACAGCCATCCAAGTCAGGAGCGTTACCAATCATTTTTATTGTAACAACAATAATAGGAGGTCTAAATTTCCTATACGGTAAATCGGGGAAGGGATCGGACGTTGCAGCTACCAGTCCCGCCACAAAAGAATGCATCGAGTGTCACATTGAAGTCACTCCCCAAATCGTTTTCGATTGGAAAAAAAGCCTGCATGCTCGTACAACACCCTCTATGGCACTACAAAAAAAGCAGTTGGCAAGACGGATTTCAATCGAAAAAATAGGGGATAATCAGGGAAAATATGTGGTGGGATGTTTCGAGTGCCATGCCCTGAATCCCAAGCACCATAAAGATACTTTTTCTCATAACGATCAAAACATCCATGTGGTAGTCACCCCGCAAGATTGTGCCCTTTGCCATCCCGTTGAAAATATGCAGTATCAAAAGAACAAAATGGCCCATGCCTATGGAAACCTGGTGTATAACACTCTTTACCAACAGTTAGTAGACAGTGTGAATGGGATTCATGGAACCATGGATGGTGAAATCAGGCAAGCCAGTGCAACCCGGCACGCCAATCTCGATTCATGCCTTTCATGTCATGGGTCCACAGTAGAGGTGAAAGGGTTTAAAGAGATTGAAACTGAAATGGGTGAGATGACCTTCCCCGTGTTCACCGAATGGCCCAACCAGGGAGTGGGGCGGATCAACCCTGACGGCAGCAAAGGGGCCTGTACTTCCTGCCATCCCCGTCACCAATTTTCCATTGAAGTGGCCCGTAAACCCTATACCTGTTCCCAGTGCCACAGTGGACCCGATGTCCCTGTTTACAAAGTGTACAGCCTCAGTAAGCACGGCAATATCTATTCTTCCCTGAACCATGGTTGGAATTTCTTTGCGGTTCCCTGGAAAATAGGGGAGGATTTTACAACTCCTACCTGCGCCGTTTGCCATATCAGTCTTATAACGGGTGCTTCCGGTGAGGTCGTTGTGCAGCGGTCGCATCAAATGAATGACCGGTTGCCATGGCGGCTCTTCGGGTTGATCTATTCCCATCCCGAGCCCAAAGATCCAGATACCACTATCATAAAAAATAAGGCCGGCCTCCCCCTTCCCACAGAGTTAACCGGCGAACCCGTCTCGCAGTTCCTGATTGATAAAGAGGAACAGGAGAAACGATTGGGAAAACTGAAAAAGGTATGCAATAACTGTCATTCATCCCAATGGACAGACAAACACTTTGTCCGGATGGAACTTACCCTTGCAGAAACCGACCGCTCTACCTTCACCGCCACACAACTGCTGCTTAAGGCATGGAAAAAAGGGGTTGCAAAAGGGCCAGATGCCGGTGACAACATATTTAATGAGCGGGTTGAAAAGTGCTGGGTTCGTCACTGGCTCTTTTATGCCAATTCTATCCGCTTTGCCTCTGCCATGATGGGTGTGGATTACGGTGCCTTTCAAAACGGCCGCTGGCAACTCTCGGAGAATATTGTCAAAATGATGGATTTACTGGATATAAGAAAAGGAAAAAAAGAAGGGAATAAAAAAGGAAGAAAAGTTAATTAAAATATAAAATATAGAGTATAGGGTTTACTTATAGCAAAAAATAGGGGATAGACCAGAATTGGGACTCTAGTTTTATTTAACCATAGCTACACCTTTGGTTTAATATATAATTGTTAGAAAAGATAAGGGACATTCCAGGGTCAGGTGTTTTCTCCAGGTACTTGTATTTACCAACTCATCTCAAATCCCAATGCCCAGTTGGATGTTTGAAAAATGTCTCCCTGTGATCTAAAAAACAACTTTCCACCAAAAGAAAATTGATAGACAAGCCCAAAATAATGTCCCGAAGATTTATTAAATTCCATGGCAGGATCGGATGTGTATTTCTCAAGGCGATCTATTTCTTCATCATTCACAGTTATCACATCGTTTTCCCATTTGCGGGTAATTTTCTCCGGGTATAAAAGATTGACTTCCGAATTCTGATCGGTGAATGAAAGTGTAATATCGGTTCCTAAAAACAGGTGCAGCCCTTTATAAACCCGGGCATGAATCCCAATGGGTAGGGAAACAGACCATTTTCTATAGGATGCGTTTAACGAATAAATTTTCTCATATGAATGATAATATCGAAAGGCGCCGGGTTCAAAAAGCCTGTATTCTGTTAAACGGTTCTCAATGTAACCGGAGGTTTCATCAATTTCTTGTTTATATGAGGCATTTTGTATATGAATCCCGCCGAAGAAAACCCACTCTTTTTTGGGCATAAATACCAGCGAAACAAGCCCCTTTAAATGATTGGTGCGAATTTTTTCAGTGCCGTTCAGCTCGTATTCTCGATTACTATTGAATTCCCTCTGCCGTAAATATATGTCATACTGATACCATTCGTCATACACCTGGTCTTGAAAAGCTTTCTCACTTGATGCCATTGACCCCGACGTATCTAAATCCGACCAGGTATATGAGATGAAAGACCTTAATATCAGTTTCCTGGAAATATCTTGCTCAAATGTGATAGTTATGTTGGGCTTTTTCCCTTTACAAGAGTGGGATTCACCGCTTTCCAAAAAACGTTGATTGGTATCATAATATACCGGATTTGTGTCTCTTTCCGACCAGGTATCCCTGTTGTCTGTAGAAATGTTTTCTTCGGAACTCTTTCCCCTCGTAAGTCCTATAAAAATACCGGCTCGGGTCTTTTTCCCGGGAGAAAAAAACAACCCGATACCGGTTTCAACATGATGCCCATTGATTTTGAAGGACTCATCATTCAGGTTGTCGAATGCTGAATGAGGATAAGTACCATTCTTCGAATCATATAGATCCCCATCCCTGTTATAAGTATAATGCCCCAGTCGAAAACCCAGGTCAATTTTCTTCGATAATTTAAATCCAAAAACAATCTCCGAATGATTTCCAAATACCTTTTGGTGGTTTTTTTCAATATCCAATCGCTGCGGTGTTAAATTTACATCAAAATATGCACTTTCCCAATATACATTTCTCCAATCATAGCTGGGGATCATACGAAACGCTCCATAATCATAGATTGAACGATTGATAAAACCGATGGTGACTCTCGAACCCAACGGAACAATTTTATTGCCTGGCCAATTGCAACCACTGCCATGAGCAAATGGCTTGAGACCTTTGCCTACCGTACTGAGATAAGTGTAAATATCCTTATTTTATCCTGTGTGTTCTCCCTGGTCATTTCACTCTTTACCGTCAGTTTCCAGGGATTTAAAGCGGCAAGAGCCAACCCGATAGAGAGCCTGAAGTATGAATAGAATAGGGGGGGCAGGATAAAAATTATGAATGATGAATGATGAGTGATGAAGGGAGCTCAAATGATCTCCTTTCAGCACTATTAAGAGGAAAAAAAGGGTGCAGTAGTCAACCCTACCACCAAAAGTACCATGCAAAATGTTTAATGGGTGAGTTCTCAGGAAAAATTAATGATAGAGAGTCTTTTAGCTATCTAAAAAAATTCTTGCGGAATTTCTGTTCTTACCTTCATAAAAACTACAAACTACGGGGCTTTGGGACAATTGTAACCGGGGCATGTATACGTCATCCCACCACGGACTTTGTTCAACTCATCGGGATTGAGGTTTGAAATGGTCTTTTTGCTTAAGGTTAGTTTCTTGGTAAATGATTTTTTCTTCATGCTTTGCTCCTTATTTAACGTTTTTATATGTGCTTAATAAATATATTTAACATAAAATGAATCGAAACTCAATTTTTCTGCCTGGAAAAGTAATACTGTCGGCAGTGTGCACACTTTATATTAAAACCCGAAAAATTAGCGATTAACAAGTCGTTCGTTTTCATTTGGTCTTGAGTATTTCCACCTTTTGCATTATTCGTAGTAGATTACCACCGAGGATTTTGTGGATATCTTTTTTTGAATAGCCCCTTTTGAGCAGACAATATGTGATTAGCGAGAATCCTGCTGCGGTTTCCAGACCCACCGGGCTGTTTTCTCCAGACCCTTCAAAATCTGAACCAATACCGACATGATCACATCCAGCTATGCGGACGATATGATCGATATGCTTTATCAGAGCTTCGATAGGAGCTTTTCCTTTTAAAAAAGAATCTTTCCGACTTGACAACATCGTCGAGTCAAAGGAGACCATTACCGCCCCTCCTTTTTTGGACATCAGCTTGATGATGTCATCCGGAATATTTCTGGAAACATTGAAGAGGCTTCTCGCATAGGAATGGGAGGCGACTACCGGTGCCCTGGATGTTCTGATCACATCCCGCTGCAAACGGTCGGGCATATGAGTGATATCAATGATCATACCCAACCTGTTCATCTCTTCAACCGCCTCCTTACCGAACGCGCTGATACCACTATCATCCGGGTTCTTTATATTGAAGTCAGTCAGTATGTCGGCGCCTCCCTGTGTCAGGGTAATCATACGTATTCCCTTTTGGTAATATTTTTCCAGCGATGATATCTTTCCCTCCAGTTGGCCAAAAAAATACTCAACGCTGAGTAAGATCGCCTGTTTTTTCGATTTAACAATCCTGTCAACATCATCGGCACTAAAGGCCAGCTCAGCTTTCTCACTGTTTTTTTTTAAAAAGGTGCGAATAAATGCAATATCTGCAGTAATCTGTTTTATCGGGTGTTCCTTGCTGCTATCAGTGGGAAGTGCAAAAAAAACGGCATCCACTTGGCCTTTTTTCATCAACTGCAGGTCCACCTGGTTAACACCACGTTCTTTACTCCCGGCCCTGGTAATGACACCATGCGCATGGGCATCGATAACAATCGCTTCCTCATGAATCTTTTTTGCCCGCTCCCATAGCGTGTTTTTGTTGCCACCAATCCCTGTTACCATAACACTGGCTCCTGATAGAACCAGGGCAATAAAAATGGCTACAATCCGTATCATCATAAACCTCTCAAATGATATGTTTATATACGTAGAAAGAATACTTTTTGTTCAAAGAACTTTTATCCTTTAATTTCTTGGTAATTTCTTGGCACCTATCCCCTCTTTTACCTTCTTTTACTCTAAAAAAATAGGAGAAAAAATAGGAAAAAATAGAAATAGGAATAGAAATAGGGCACAGACCAGAATTTGGACCAGAATTTTGGATATGGACTTTTTTAATTGCCTGGAAATTTTTTATTTTGAGTGGAAGATTCTTACAATTCTACCTTGAAATTTTTCGCAAGAGGACCCACTGTTATCTTGAATTCTCCCGGCTCTACTGTTGGTTTCATATCTATGCCTATGAAAGATAAATCCTCTTGGAATAAAGTGAAAGTAACCTTTTTCTCTTTACCAGGTTCCAATTCTATTTTTTCAAACCTTTTCAGCCGTTTTACCGAAGGGGTAATCGACGCATAGAGATCGCTGATGTATAACTGAACCACTTCCTTACCCTTTACCGTACCTTTATTCTTCACTGTCACAGTCACCTGGATTCTTTCATTCATTTTCATCACCTTTTTGTCCAGCGAAAGGTTCTGGTACTCAAACTCAGTGTAACTCAAACCGAATCCAAAGGGGAATTCAGGGTCATATTTATTGGGATGCGTATTCTCACTGTACTTATAATCATAACATTTCAGGTCATTGGGGTATTTGGGATAAGTGATAGGAAGTTTTCCCGAAGGGTTCACCTCACCGGTTAATACTTCCGCAATGGCCTGCCCGCCCTCATTTCCCGGCAGATATGCCATCACTATTGCATCTACTTTATCGATAATTTTATGAATCAACCGGGGCCGTCCTTCGGTCAATACCAGTACAATGGGTTTACCGGTATTAAACAATTGGGAAACAAGTGTTAATTGCACTTCTGGTAAAGTCAGATCATCAATGATCCCGGGGGTTTCGCAGTAGGCTTTCTCCCCCAGGCAGGCAATAATAACATCTACTTCTTTGGCTTTTTGGATTGCCGTTTGGATATCGATTTCCTTATCGAATTCACACCCGGGAGCATATATCACCTTATCTGTGGCAAATTTTTTCCGGATGGCTTCCAGGATTGTATCTTTTTCCTGTGGATACCGCTTTTCGTCATCTCCCTGCCACGTATATGTCCATCCACTGTTTAAAACCGAAAGTTTATCGGCGTTGGGACCTGTGACCAGTATGTTTTTTCCTTTGGGGAGCGGCAGGATATGGTTTTTATTTTTCAAAAGAGTAATGGATTCGCGCGCGGCATCCAGGGCCACTGCTGTAAACGCCTGGCATCCGACCTTTTTTGCCAATGTTTTATCGGGATAAGGATTTTCAAACAAGTCCAGTTTGTATTTTACAATTAAAATTCGTTTGACCGCTTCATTGATGCGGGATAGAGGCACTTCTCCCTCCCTCGCCAAATCCAGCAGGTGATGAAAAAATGAAAAATCGAGCGGCACCATACTCATATCCACCCCGGCCATAACGGCAATTTTCACCGCTTCTTTGTGAGATTTTGCTACCCTACTCCTGGTATGAAGTTTTTTAATATCCAGCCAATCACTGACGGCAAGTCCTTCAAATCCCAGTTCATCCCTTAATATTTTCTCCAAGTAAAAGGGACTTGCATGGACAGGAATCCCGTTTATTTCAGTGGAATTTATCATTAAAGTATGGGCCCCGCTCAATACCCCATGGTAAAAAGGGGGTAAAAAGTATTCCCTCAGCATACGCTCCGGTATCCAGGCAGGTGTCCTGTCTTTCCCGGAGAGGGGAAAACTATAGCCCAAATAATGTTTGATACAGGAGGCCACCCTATCTTTTTCTATCGTTTCAGCATTGTTTTCTCCTTCGAGTCCTTTTATATACACTTTGGCCATCACACTTGCCAGGTACGGGTCCTCTCCATAGGTTTCAAACAGCCTGGACCACAGTGGTTCTCTTCCCAGGCCGAGAACAGGGTTAAAATTCCATGGAATACCACTGGCCCTGGTTTCATAAGCGGTGATTTTGCCTTCCTTTTTGACCAGTTCCGGGTTAAAAGTGGCAGCCATACCGATACTTTGTGGGAAAATCGTGGTGCCGGTGATATAGTTGGCCCCATGAACGGAGTCTATACCGTATAAAACAGGGATTTTGAGCCGTGTCTCTTTTGTGGCAACATCCTGGATGGCCTCTATGATTTTATGCCAGTGTTTTATGGAATAGGCACCTCCTACGACATTCAGGATGGACCCTACTTTATACTTTACCACTGCGGTTCTCAACTTTTCCATATCGATTTCATGGGATTCTTTACTATCTTTATTTTTTTTCGATATCACTTCTAAGGCCACCTGCGTCATCTGACCTATCTTTTCTTCCAGCGTCATCCGGGCCAATAGATGTTCAACCTTCTTCTTTACTGCTGGTGGTTGGATATGGGTTTGTCCGGAACTAGTGAAGGAAAAGACCGAAAGGATTAAGAACAAAACGACATTTTTTATCCTCGACTTCATATTACCTCCTTTAAAAAATCAAATTACCCCCAAGCGGGGGGACCCTATATACGGAATAGTCATTGTGCCATGTTCAAACTGCCTGTTCAAACCCGCATAAAAAAAATGAAAATTCCTATACGATTAAATTATATACCATATCGGTGCTATAAAACAATCGAAATTTGAACTTTCCTCTGTATTTGCACCTTCACAAATGACCAATAACCAATGACCTCTTTTGAGAGGTTCTTGGGTGTTAGTGGCAAAAAAAGATTTATGTACTTGAATTTATTGTAATATTATTGTATATGTGTAGATGTAAATATACAACAATAGAGTGAAGTGAATATGGATGCATTAAGGCTGCGCGAACTATTAGCAAAAGGTGAGGATACCTACACCCAATTCAAAGAAAACATCAACAATGCCGATCAATTGGCGCAGGAAATGATTGCTTTTTCCAACAGCATGGGTGGAACTATTGTTATCGGTGTCACCGATAAAGGAGAAGTTAAAGGATTGACGGATGATGATATTCATCGGCTAAACCAGTTGACATCCAATACCGCCAATGAAAATGTAAAACCTGCCATATTTCCCAAAACTGAAGTTGTAATCGAGAATAATAAAAAAGTATTACTGGTTTATATACCCTATGGAGCCAACAAACCTTATTGTACAAACAGAGGTGTCTATTATACCAAATCAGGTTCGGATAAACGAAAAATGTCCCAGGATGAGTTAAGGCGTCTTTTCCAGGAATCGGGAAAACTCTATGCGGACGAGATGATATTCAAAAATGCGGTGTTCAGGGATATCGACCTGGAACTGTTCAAGTATTTTTTTGAAAAAAAGTATGGCGTCCCCTTTGACGGCGAAGAACCCTCGCTGCCCCAAACGTTTGAGAACTTGAACCTGGCTTCCGATGGTCATCTGAACCTTGCGGGTCTTTTATTGTTTGGCAAAAATCCCATGAAATACACTCCATTGAGCCAGGTTATTGCCGTCTCATTCATCGGGAACGATATTGGCGGTAGAGAATACCGGGACAGCGAAAATATCGAAGGAAATCTTAAGCGATTATATACCGACGGTCTGGCGTTTATGAAACGAAACTTAAGAAAAGTTCAAAAGGGGCAGGATTTTAATACCAGGGGAATATTGGAAATCCCTCCACCTGTCCTGGAGGAGATACTGATAAATGCCTTGATTCACAGGAATTATTTTATAAGCAGCAATATAAGAATATTAATTTTCGACAATAGGATTGAGATCATAAGTCCTGGGAAATTACCCAATAACTTAACCGTTGAAAAGATAAAGAGCGGGGTTTCCGTGAGACGGAATCCGACTTTAGCCTCTTTTGCCCTTGATTTGACCCCTTATCGAGGGATTGGCAGCGGTATTATTCGGGCTCTTCAGCACTACCCGGATATCGAATTTATCGACGAGATCGAGATTGAACAATTCAAGGTAATTATACAGCGGCCTGCGGTTGAATGACTGTTGCATTTTATCCTTTTATTATACATCTATGATTGAAGGTGAGCTTTTATGAAACAATGGTATGAAGAATTATTTGAAAATTATGCAGAAACCTATGATAGGGAAAGTTTTACACAGGGAACCGAAGGTGAAGTGGATTTTATCGAAAAAGAAATCAATTTCGATAAATCAAAAAAAATCCTGGATATCGGATGTGGTACGGGCCGACACTCGATTGAGCTGACGAAAAGAGGTTACAAAGTAACGGGCATTGATTTATCCGAATCTCAACTCAAAAGAGCAATAGAAAAAGCCAAAAACGAAAAAGTGGATGTCAACTTTATCCAGGCAGATGCAAGAGATTTGAATTTTAAGAATGAGTTTGATCTGGTCATGATGATATGCGAGGGTGCTTTCCCATTGATGGAAACTGATGAAATGAATTTTAAAATATTGGAGAATGCTGAAAAAGCGTTGAAACAAAATGGGAAATTAATACTCACCACGTTAAACGTGCTTTTCCCATTATTTCATTCGGTAAAGGAATTTCTCAATACCCATGGATTTAATAGTAAAGGCCATACGTTTGACTTAATGACGTTCAGGGATAAATCGGCAGTAGAGATCGTCGATGATTCCGGGGTCCAAAAGCAGATAAAATGCAGTGAAAGGTATTATACGCCCTCGGAAATCAACTGGTATCTAAAATCTCTTCATTTTAACCAGGTGGATATTTATGGTTGTAGAGTAGGGACATTCAGTCGTCTTGATCCATTGAGACCCGATGATTTTGAAATGCTTGTGATAGCGGAAAAATAAACCCTTTGCCCATGCACCGGGGTCATCCTATAACAGGGAAAAAAGGATACATTTAAACGTTAAATATTATATTGATACTGTTGATATAAATAATTAGGAATAGAGCTCTTTTAAATAATTGAAATAGATCTCCGGTGCCCTCTTAATAAATATTCCTATGCGGGAATGCAGTTGATCACTGACGACCCATTTGATGGTTCCCTCAATCGGTGTCCATTGGCCCTCTATCTCTAGTTCAAAATGGAGCGTTTTGGAAACAGGAAATAGATAAACCGGCATTCCGGTCTCCAATAAAACTCCTTTTTTCGATATATTAAGCACTTCACAGGTTTGATTTTCAATCCTGGCAGAGAGTTTTTTGGCAAGCCTTTCGGATTCTCTCTTCTCCATAGCCGGATAATTAGCCCCATTAAAATTTATCCCTTCGTTCATTTGATTACTCCAATTCTTTTTTTTCTGCTAAAAAAAATTTTACATTTTACATTTGTTTATATTTTTAAAAAAATAAAAAATAATAAAATTAATATATACACAATAATAGAAAAAAATTCAAGATGTTAAAATAAAAATCCACTGCCTGATTTTTTAAGATCTGATGGTTGGACTCGTTACGGGTTGCGAGGAGAGCTTTAAGACTCGTCATTGAGACTTTCACATATTTGTCATTGAAGCTTTTAAGTGCTTGTCATTGGGGCTTTTGAGAATTTGTCATGGTGACTTTTAAGGGCTTGTCATTGAGAGCTTTGAGGCATGTCATTGTGGCTTTTATGTACTTGTCATTAAGTACTTTAAAAGATTTTTATTTCCTATTGACAAGCTCTAAAAAGTACTCCTTGACGTGAGCGAAGCGAACCAATGACGCCGAAGGCCAATGACAAGTTTTAAGCCATCCGCAATGAGTCCGAGAGTTTTTTAGATGAAGAATCTTTGGTAATAAAACATTAGGATAAATCCCGGCAATAAGCGTCGGCCAGGATTTCTGCTTGCTTTAAGATGATGTCTATGCCACCGGGTGCGCTTGATCGGGTCTTTATGGGATAACTGTAAATCCGTAAGGTTCTTTTAACAATGACTTTTAATTTGGCCCGGATACTCTCCCGGATGGCCCAATCAATGGTAGCGTTTTCCCTGACTTTTTTTACCAGTTCACGGGCCATGGTTTTGATTGTGGTTTCCGGCAGCAGCTGAAGAGCGGTATCATTGGAGGTCAATGCATCATAAATGGACAACTCATCAGCGGTTAATTCCATTTGCCGGGTTCTTAGATCGGATTGCCGAAGCTCCTGGGCCAACCGAATCAACTCTTCAATGATTTCAAAGGTCGTTAACTGCTTCTGCCGGTATTTTTGCAAGGTTTTACGAAGCAGTTGTAAAAATGATCGGCTTTGAACGAGGTTCCGGCGACTGCGGGTGGTTATTTCTTCCTTTAATAACTTTGTTAATAACTCCAGTGCCACATGTGGATACGGCTGCTTCTTTATGCTGGCTAAAAACGCCTCCGATAGGATGGACATATTGGGTTTCTTTATACCTGCGGCATCGAAGATGTTTACGATTTTATCCGGGACCACTGCTTTTGAAATAATTTGACATATCGCGGTGTCCACTGCCTGGTCCGACGTTGTGTCGGTAGTTGGCGTGTGGGTCTCAGTTCGAATGATGGTTCGTGGATAAAAAACATTTAATCTGCCTTTGACAGCCTGGAAAAAAGCGATATTCTCTTTCAATCGCATTGCAGCAGGATGGGGAATGGATAGGACAAAGGCTTTCAACAAACCGGTTACCTTTTTCGTAAAGTTTTCTTTTCCATTCTCCAGGCTTAAAATATGTTCCTGGAGCTCCAGCATGACGGATTCTTTACGTGCTGAAGGCACTTTAAAGTATTTCCTATAATCAAATCCATGGAGCATCTGGTTTACCTCTTCGTACTTTTCTTCCAGGAGTGCAGCGGCATCTGCCTGAAGCAGGTAGGGGTTACCTTTGCCACCGTTTTTAAGGTATACGGAGAGTGCTTTTTTTAACTGGGAGGCGATACCCAGGTAATCCACCACGAGGCCGCCGGGTTTGTCGCGAAAGACACGGTTAACCCTGGCAATGGCCTGCATCAGTATATGATCTTTGAGGGGTTTGTCAATGTAAATGGTATGTAAACAGGGGGCGTCGAAACCGGTTAGCCACATATCGCAAACAATGACCATTTTAAGGGGATCATCGGGGTTTCTTAATCGATCCCCGATGACCCGGCGCCGGGTTTTATCCCGGATGTGGGGCTGCCACTCCGCCGGGTCTAAGGAGGTTCCCGTGATTACGACTTTTACAGCGCCTTCGAGATCATTGTCACTGTGCCACCCGGGTCTGAGTGTGATGATTTTATGGTAAAGGTCAATACAAACCCGGCGACTGACAGCCACCACCATGGCTTTGCCAGATAAACAGGCCTGACGCTGCTCAAAATGGGCGACCAGGTCACGACTAATGGTACGTATGCGCTGGTGGCTGCCTACAATGGCCTCTATATTTGACCACCGGCTCTTGAGTTTCCGGGTATCTACCGGGTCTCGATGACTGGTAATGGCCTCAAATTCGGCATCCAGCATGATTTTTTCCGCTTCGTTTAACCGGACGTCTACTAACCGATTCTCATAAAAGATGGGTACAGTGGCACTGTCTTCTACTGCCTTTTGGATATCATAAACATGGATATAATCCCCGAACACCGCCCGGGTATTACGGTCCTCTGTTTCCAATGGGGTACCGGTAAAACCGATAAAAGAGGCATTGGGCAGGGCATCTCTCATGTGGCGGGCATAGCCATCGATAAAGTCGTACTGGCTGCGGTGGGCTTCGTCAGCCATGACGATGATATTGCGCCGGAGGGATAAAAGGGGATGTGTTTTGCCCCTGCCAGGAAAAAATTTCTGGACGGTGGTGAATATAATACCACCGGAATTCCGTTTTAACAGTTGTTTGAGATGGCGGCGATCATGGGCCTGGATGGGGGACTGACGAAGCAATTGTCCGGCAAAAGCAAAAGTCTCAAACAACTGGTCCTCCAGGTCATTGCGGTCGGTGATAACCACAATAGTGGGATTCTGCAATTGGGAAATCGCTGCCAGTTTAGCGGCATAAAAGAGCATGGTCATGCTTTTGCCAGAACCCTGGGTATGCCAGACCACACCGCATCGTTGATCACCGGATAGGGAAGCGGCCTGTAAGGTGGCTGCCACGGCTTCATTCACAGCGTCATACTGATGATATGCAGCTACTTTTTTGACTGTGATTACCGATTCTGAATCGGTCTGAAGCTCCTGTTTTTTTGTCTTTTCAAAAAAGGTAAAATGCTGGATCATATCCAGCAGCACCTTTTTCTTCAGCAGACCTTCCACCAGGATTTGCAGTTGGTTAACCGTTGGGGGCGCAATGTTCCGACCGACACCGGAACGCCATGCCATAAAACGACTGTAACCGGCGGAAAGGGATCCCGCACGGGCATTATAACCATCGGTAATGACCAAAAGTGCATTGTACTGGAAAAACAAGGGAAATCGCTCTTTCCATTTTTGTAATCGATCATACACAGACCTTAGACCAGCGGTTCCTATTCCTTCTGTATCCGTATCTGTATAGGTGACATCCTGAAAGGCAATCACTACCAAAGGGAGGCCATTGATAAACAACACCAGGTCCAACAGTTCCCTGTATTCCTTTTCTTCCACTGTAAAACGGGTGACGGCCAGGAATTCATTGTTCTCCGGGTTCTCAAAATCCACCAACCACACCTTATCTTGTTGGGTCTTTTCATGTTCCTGGTACTCCACGGCCACACCATTGATCAGTATGTTGTGAAAGTGTTCATTGGCTGCGATTAAATCTCCAAAGGGCAATTGAAGGACATTATCCATGGCCTGCTGTGTTACCTCTGGGGGGATGTTGGGATTCAGGTGACCAGCGGCATTTTTCAGGATGCTTTTTAGGACTACTTCCCGATAACTTTTCCGCTTCTGGGGATTGTCTCCCTTTGGGTCGATTTCTCGTCCGTCGATATAACAGTAGTCCACCCATTCCAATAAATTTACTGCGAGTGATTCGAAATCACTGAATCCGAGTCCGAGTTCTGTCATGTTTAAATCTCCTTTGCTTTGATTTTGAGTTTCCCGGACATCAACCTGGGAAGTAAGGTATCCCTGATGGCTGTTAATTGTGCTGCCTGGTGGATATTTAAAAGGATGCGATGGAAGAGTGGATGGGTGGTGTGGTAGAATTTTTCCAGCAGGGCCAGGGATGGTTCAGGGATAGGAATTTGGGAAAACTTGCCAGTGCTGAGGTTAAGGGTAGTGGTGCCGCCCTTGCCCAGGATTTCCAGGCATCGGGTCATGGTTTTAAGGCAGCAGTACAGGTAATAGCGGTTCCTGTGGTGGAGGGGGATGATGGTATTGATCTGCTGGTTGGTATGGCACCAGGTGGTGGTAATGGCCACCTGGCCAATCGTGGCAATACAACTGACGCAAATTGAATTGGGGGGAATTTGTTTGCTGGGCTGGGTGGCTGCTCCTTTATAAGTGAGAGAGTCTTCGGTCCTCGTAATAAACACCTGCTGACGCATATCCGGGATTTTTACAAATGGTATGGGACCACCAAAATAATCTTTCACCCTTTTGGAAGGGGTTTTACCACACACGATTTTACCAAAGGCAGAGAGAGGGGTTAAATGCTGGTTATCACTAAACCAGTGTCGGAAAAGCGTTATGGCTTTCATTTCCAATATGTTTCTACCTTCCTCCAAAAGGTGGATTTTGGCTTCTACTGCATGAAGGAAGGTGGCAATGGCAATTTGTTCCTCCAATGGGGGTAAGTAAAAACGATAATTTTCGATGCGTCGGGGGGCTGTATGTTTTACAGTGGTACCTGTGGCAGTGGAGAGTACATGATGGCGGTAATCTCCTGTTCGCAGCAGCCAATAAAGAAACAGGGGATCCAGTTTTTTCGATAACATCTTCACCCGGCCAATGCGTTGGTTATGGAGAATTTTTTTTTCTTTCATCTCAGGCACCTGCGCTGCACATCCCAGGATGTCTCCTTTACTGCTGAGGTCTGTCAGGGCAATCACAATGTCTCCAGGGTACAGCAGGTATCGATCAGGGACGGGGCCGATTTCATTATAATATTTAAATCTGGAGTTGTTAAATCCACCGCCGATTTTAATGTTTCCAGGGCTCAACAGGATCCGATCTGTGGGTGTGTCGGAAAAAAACGCACTGCTAAAAGCGTACCCGTGGATGATTTCCACGCATTCTCCCAGTAGAGTTTCTTTCCATCCGGTCATGGTTCAATCCCTATATTTCTTAGTTCCTGGAGAATCACCCGATCCATCTCTTCCCCCCTTTTAATGAGGATTGTGAAATCTGAGGTTAATTGTATCATTTTTTGGTGAAAAGAGATGGTCTCTTCTTCTTTTTTTTCGACAATGCCCACGTACCGAGCCGGCGTCAGGATATAGTCCTGCTGCTTTACTTCCTCCAGGGTAGCTGATTTGCATACGCCTTTGATATCTGTGTAATTTCCCTCCTTGCTGCGCCAATTGTGGTAGATATTGGCAAGGGTCTGGATATCTTCTGAAGAGAGTTCCCGGTTTTTCCGGTTTTTCATATATCCGAAGGAGCTGGCATCGATGAACAGGATTTCATTTTCACGATTCCGGTAGGAGTTGAAAGAGAGTCGTCCTTTGCCTTTGTCACGAGTGAGGAACCAGAGGCAGGCGGGGATGCCGGTATTGTAAAAGAGCTTATCCGGCAGCCCCACGATGCAATCCACCAGGTGGGCATCCACCAGGCTTCTGCGTATCCTGCCTTCTTTATATGTTTGGGAGGAGAGAGAACCATTGGACAGAACAATCCCGGCATAGCCCCTGGGAGAGAGATGAAAAGTGACGTGTTGTATCCAGGCAAAATTGGCATTGCCTGTGGGAGGTATTCCAAATGCCCAGCGGGGATCGTCCTTTAGCAGGTGACCGTTCCAATCGCTGTCGTTAAACGGAGGATTGGCTAAAATATAATCCGCCTTTAGATTGGGGTGTGCATCGTTAAGGAAGCTGCCTTCGGTGTTCCATTTGATATTTGAGGCATCAATACCGCGGATGGCCAGGTTCATACGGCAGAGGCGAAAGGTAGTGGCATTAGACTCCTGGCCGTAGATGGAGATATCGTCCCGTCTTCCCTGGTGGGCCAGGATAAAATTTTCACTTTGCACAAACATCCCACCCGATCCACAGCAGGGATCAAAAACCCGGCCGTTAAAGGGTTCCAGCATTTCCACCAGGAGTTTAACGATACTGGCAGGTGTATAAAACTGGCCGCCTTTTTTTCCTTCAGCAGCGGCAAATTCACCCAGGCAGTATTCGTAGACCCTGCCCAGCAAGTCTTTGCTTTTGCTCTGGGTTTCTGCCGGTGCAATAGAACCGATAAGGTCAATCAATTGGCCCAGGCTCTGAGGGTCCAGGTGGCGCCGAGAGTATTCCCGGGGCAGTACCCCCTGGAGAGTCGGATTTATCTTTTCAATGGCATCCATGGCCTCATCAATGGCTTTGCCGATTCCAGGGTCTCTGGCTCTATTTTGCAAATAGGACCACCTGGCGTTTGAAGGTACAAAGAATATATTTTCCGCCCGATATTCATCCACATCTTCCGGGTCTGCACCCCTGTATTCCCCCTGGCCCGCTTTTAATTTCAAAACCAATGCTTCGCACGCATCGGAAATATATTTTAGAAAAATCAAACCCAGAACAATGTGTTTGTACTCTGCAGCATCCATATTTTTCCGCAGTTTATCCGCTGATTCCCACAGAGTGCGCTCCAAAGATTTTTCCCTGCTGTTGTTTGCCATCAATGACCTCTTTTATCACAAACCATTATTTATTTATTACATATTAAATTGCATAAAATTTATAATTCAGTCTATATTTAGCATATTTCTAGCTAAAAATCAACCTGAAAATGATATTTAATGTATTTTTTTTTGAGAATTCGGATGTCTAGGAATTTCCTGTTGTATTTTTTAGCTATTTATGTTATTAGATGTTTTTGCAGAAAAAAACGGAGTGATGAATGATGAATGATTTATGATGTATGATGTATAGTGGATTTAATTGGAGGTATCGATGAAAAAAGGTTTTTTTATTTTTTTGGTTGCTGTCATCATGACAGGGATCGTGTTCAATCATGCCTGTAAAAAGTCTGATATCGATTCAGACAGTGCATTGGTAGGAATCAAATGGATTCTTGAATCCATCCGGTATTCCAATCAAAACATTGTGCAAATCGAAAAAATCTTTTCTATCTTATTTAATGAAGATAAACGTCTTGAAATGGAGGTGGATTGTAATTTTTGTACTGGCACCTATGAATTGGGCCCCAATCGTTCGATATCTTTTGTCAACCACATGAGTTGTACAGAGGTTTATTGTGGACCTGATTCAAAAGATACGGAATTTCATGCGGCCCTGGATACGGCCTCAAGGTATGATATTAGCGGGAATACCCTTAAAATTTATTTCAATGCCGGACAAAGTACATTAAATTTCTTAGTAGGTAGTAGGTAATATTATCTTTAAAGAGATAAATACCTTTTTTCTAGTTACTACATACTACATACTACTTACTAAGTTCCTTCTACCGGGAGAATTTGGGACTGATTTTTATAATGAAGTTGGTTTTGAAAAATGCTCCGGTTTTATCCCTGGTAACAAACACGAAGGTGTATTCCCCTATAAATGCCGGAGGAGGCTGCCAGTAAAAAATACCTTTTAACGTATCCAATGTAGAGCCAATAGGAAGTGAGGAGTGATTCAATATTGAATCGGAAAAATGGATTTCCATCTGTTCCAATTCTTTGATTTCAATCGTTATGATTCCCTGGCCATTTGGATAAACCACCATAGGTTTGGCATTTGGATTATAACCTTTTTTAATCCGAACAGGATAAGAGTAATTAACTGGAATTCGACCAGGATTAACATTGAACGCCGCAGCCTTTTTTCTGGCGGCTGCGGTCCCCGAGTTCTGGATAGTAAAATATCGGCTGCCAATACCATCTGCATTTCCTGCATTATCCTGTGCAGTCCAGTATATGGTATGAACCCCATTGGCGTAAATAGTGGTATTTATGTTAAAATAGGCATGGGCACCGTTACTGTTGGCATAACCGGGAAAAAGTGATGCCACATCCGAGCGATAGATATTGTAGACAGGATGCCCCAGGTAAACCCCGTCCACATAGACATTAATGGTAGTACCTGTGATGGGAATATTGTTGGGCAGAGGGGTTAATACCCATCCGTGATTCCGAAAACTGCTGCCAGAGGCAGTACCTCCCTGAGCGGGAGTATCGATTGCTCCAAAGGGTTTGACTGCATTGGCATTGTCACAGGTCACTGTTTTAATACCCAGCGTTTTTTGATGGCCTGTCGAATCTGTGGCTATGGCATGGAAGACAAATGGTCCGTTGCCATTGTTGGGTAGGAAATTGGTCAGCATCATATACCCCCATCCGGCACGGGAATTGTTTGGATATTGGTGATATTCATTCTCCACATCGGGCCGTGCTCCCTCTACTAATTGTGCGCTGCCTATATAGACCAGGTTCCCTCCTTGCTTACGGTAGATTTTTACACTCTCTACTGCAATGTCGTCCAATACCCACCCGGTAAAAGGCACACTGCTGCGTACCGTACTTCCATGCAGTGGCGTCTCAAAATATCCGAAGGGTGCAGAATCCTGGCCAGCATTGTAAACGATCAAGTCTACTTGAAGGGTCTGGGGAGAATCATTGGCATTGGGTGCACTGATGGTAATAGCGGCAGTATACGTTCCAGCACTTTTATCTCCGGCACTGACAGTCACCGTCACCTTTCCTGAGTTTATCCCAGATGTGGGGCTGCAGCTTAGCCAGTCCGCATTATCACTTACACTCCAGTTCAATATACCGCTTCCAGTGTTACTGATTAAAAACGTCTGAGAAGGGGTGGTTGTACCTGAGGTGGAGGCACCAACGTTCATTTTAGTCCTGGAGACCTCCAGAATCGGAATCCCATTGCCTCCACCTGTGTTTACACCAACAGCGACAAGGGTTCCTATCTCTCCATTGACATTTACACCCGCTATTTTATAATATACCACATTTGCAGAGGCAAAATCACTGTCATTATAAGTATAATCTGTCGTCCGCGTAATCTCTGAAGAGGAATTGCATAAAAAGTTCTCTGTATATCCGCAGTAAAGCACAAACTCCTTAAAATCTCCCCAATCGTTCCATGTATGGTTTAAATCACTCCAGATTCGTTGGGACCAACTAAGATTGATAGAACCAGTGGTTGAATGAAAATACCCGATAAAACCTTCTACTGTCTTGGGGGTAAAGACAGTGGTGACAGCCTGTCGAGCTTTATCTTTTATTGCATCGAAAAAGAGTTTGGCTCCAGCTTCCCGGTTGTTGCCTTTAAACATGTGTTCCAAACTGTCCATCCATCGATAGAAACCGATAAAATGGACATTGTAATGATAGAGGCGCATGATCTGTTCATAAATATATTGAGCAGAAGCCATCTCAATGTCGAATCCTATGGGGATGATTTCAGGGTTATACTCCATTGCTCCCCAGTTGTCGGACATTGAAGAGATTTCAGGTAGGATATATTTGGATGTCTGGGCATACCAGGTTCTGAAATGGATATCATACATAGTCACCCCCACTCCGGTATCATTGTAAGCATTCGCCGTCCACAGCGGGGATGCAGAACTGTAATAACGGGGATTCAGATAAGGGATGGCAGGATCATTGGGTCGAGTGTTGAATAGGTAGTCTGCTGGTATCTGGTGGCTATAATAATGATTCCTGGCAATCCCACTCTCCCTGGCAATGGCTGCAATGTCTTTCACATAATGAGCCACCATTGTCTCCCGGAAAAGCTGCCAGAGGTCCCAGAAAGCATCTTCTCCCTTTTGCAGCATGACCCGGGGTGGATCAAACCCATCGCTAATAAAATTCGGACCACTCGTTGGCATCATACCGTCAAAGGTATAGTCTGTAATCGGGATAACATTGGGATCCGGATTGATATTGTCTGTATAATCCGTATCCACCGGGTCTGAGAGGCTCCAATTGAAGTACTTTAATTCCCACGTTGTAAAAGAGGTTTTAAAGTCCTGGTTAAAAAGCTGCAGGCCATTGGCCCCCTTGTACCGGCTGCCGCCGTTTACATACCCTTCGCCTGCATATTTTTTACCTAAGGCATAAAGCCCCTCATGCTTGATCCAGTCCCGGAATTCCAGGACTGCAAAGGGTGAATAATCGCAAAAATAGTCCTGCATATATGGGTGAGTGTTAATAGGATGGAAGTTCATTTCCGCTTCACCAGGTGCACTAATCACCAACAAGAGATCAGGATACTGCTGCTGCACTTGTTTTAAATAGGCAAATGCAGCCTCTACCTTGGCTTCCAGGTGATTCCGCAATTTCCGGGCATACCGCGAGTGTGTGCCTAAGGTATAAGTAATCACTGAAGCGGTCCCTGCTGTCGACTGAATTTCACCAACATTATTGATTTTATTCAGGTCAAAAATCCTCTCATCGGATTGTTGGATGTTGCTCACCTGGGTCTCTGCTACAATATTATTATCATTGTACCACTGGGCATTCCGGATATCCTCATTTTTGGCAGGGTCATAAAACGTGGGGTTCCTGGAGAGGCCATAGGTCAGGATGATATGAAGACCCACGCCATAAGTTCGGGCTTTTTGCACCAGTGAATTTACCGTATTTTTAAAGCTTTGGATACCATTGGTTGCTCCGGTAATATCCCGGTGCCAATCCATATTTAGTCCAAGAAATGTGGAACAGGTCAATGGAGCGTACAAGCCGTTCCCGAATTGGCTCTTCATATATGCAACTTCTGTATCCGAAGAACTTGAAGTTAATGAATAAGTCATGGAAAAAATCAATGAATTATTATAGGTTGGCCTGGGCAATTCTTCTGAAAACAAACAACCAAAAATAAAAACAACCAGCACCACAACAATACTTTTTTTCCTCATCTTAACCTCCAATATGCAATATACCACATACCACTATTTTATCTCTTGCCAGCTTTGTAATCATAGCAAAAAGCAATGGCTCTGTCAAAAAAAATTCTTGCTTTATCATTCTGTTATAAATGCATGTGCATCGTACCACTATCTCTCATTTGAAAATTTGGGACCAATTTGTATGGTTATTGATCCTTTGACGAATGTTCCGATATCGGTCCTTGCGACAAAAACCAGTCGGTATTTGCCGATAAATCCCGGGCCCGGGTACCAATAAAAAATACCTTTTTTCGTATCCAATGTAGAGCCGATAGGCAAAGCCCTGGGCTGATTCCCCACCAACATGTAACCGATGAATTTCAACGAGGGGGCAGAATAGAGGGGGGCAAGCACCCCTGCTCCCACTGGAAATAATCGAATCTCAAGAGGCTGCAACTCGTTGATTTCGATTGTAATATTTCCTTTTTTATCTGGATAGCGCTTTAAAGGTTTAACATTCCGTTTATATCCTTTTATAACTTCAACAGGTTTATCACTGACCACTGACCAATGAACATTGCCCATAATGCCTCCGGGTTTTTCACTGTTCGCTGTGCGTTCTGTGGAGTTTTGAATAGAGAAATAGCGACTGCCGATACCATCCGAATTCCCGACATTGTCTGAGGCAATCCAGTGAATAGTATGGACACCGTTACTGAATGCAGTGGTATCAAATATAAAATAACCATGCGCACCGTTACTATTGGCATAACCTGGAAATAGGGAGGCAATATCCGATCTATAATTATTGTATATCGGGTGACCTAAATCCTTTCCGTCCACATAAACATTCAAGGTTGAACCGTCCATCGGTATTTTGTTGGGCATGGGAGTCAACGCCCATCCGTGAACGATGAAGCCATTACCGGAGGCCTCTCCTCCTTGTGCAGGCGTATCAATGGCTCCAAAAGGTTTTACTGCATTCGCATTATCACAGGTTACTGTTTTGGTTCCAAGGGTGACATGATGGCCTGTCGAATCTGTGGCGATGGCATGGAAGAAAAATGGTCCGTTGCCGTTGTTGGGTAGAAAATTGGTCAACATCATATACCCCCACCCGGCTTTATAATTGAGTGGGTAGTTGGGGTATGCAGTCTCTATATCGGGCCTTGCCCCTTCTACGAACAATGCCTCACCAATATAAACCAGGTCCACCCCCTGCTGGCGGTATATGTTGACACTCTCCACATGAACATCGTCCAATACCCACCCGGTAACCGGGATACTGCTGCGCACAAAGGAACCGTCTACAGGGGTATCGAACGATCCTATAGGCGCTGAATCGGTACCTGATGCGTAAATCTTTAAATTTACCATCAGGGACCGGGACGTTCCTGCAGTATTGAGATCGGTCACTGTGATAGTAGTGGTGTAAGTTCCAACTCCCAATCCAGTCGGATTCACGAAAACGGTTAACTTTCCCGTGTTAGTACCCGAAGTGGGCGTGCAGCTGAGCCAGGACGTATTCTCTGCAGCAATCCAACTGACAGTACCTGTCCCGGTATTGGAGATGCTGAACGATTGCGAAGGGGGCATATCACCGTTGATAACATATGCAAAATTCAATTGATGGCGATTTAACGCAATTTCCCCAGGGCTGCCGCTTAAATTTGAGATTCGGAACAATTCAATCCCTTCCCCTGTTCCCAAATTCCGGGTGTATTGCTTATCTGCGGCATTGTTCCAGTGCTCATGTACTCCCAAACTGCTTATGGCAGTGCCATTATTGTCCGGGTCATAAAACGTTCCCGAAGGGGGATTATCTGCTTGAGCCGCCTCATGCAGGTAATCATCCGCACCGCCCTGTAAACTGGCTCCGTCACCGTTCAACACCACATCGGGCCACTCTGCCAACAGGAAATCATACCCTACCGAATCGATGGCCACAGGGTCCTGGGAGCCGAAGATACTGGAAGGCCAGTCGCTATTTCCTTCGTCGCCAAAAGGAGAGGATGTCCACTTTACCGGTACTGCTTCCCAATAGTAACCGGAAAAAAGGCCGTCAAGCAAATATAGTATGGACTTATCACCAATTTCAGGGTGGCCCATTAAATCCACATGGGCACGATAATGCCCTGTACCAGGGCTCAAGACGGCAGTGGGCAAACAGAGATGGGTATTGTAATAATCTATTTTTCCATGGTCTCTTAGATAACCGTCCGGGCATCGTATCAGTGTACCGTAATGGTTTTTTGCACACAGTGACACACCGGCAGAATGGCCTTTTAATACTGCAAAATTGATAAGATAATCGGCTTCAACCACGGCTTCGGGTAAATAATCCTGCAATTTTCCGTTTGCATCCGAGGTGCTCCAATAAAAGGGAACGGTTGAGAATTCTGCCCGGATTCGACCGGAACCGCCGTAATTATCCCAGTACTTAACATCTGGAAACTCGGGATGCAGCATATTCCAATAGAAATTGGGAACCATACCTGTAGGGTCTCCAACAGTAATGTCGCCCTGGGCGACTCCAACGGTGTTAACCAGGTGCCTCAGCAGTACCAATACGATTTGTGGGGAGTTATCGATACGGTTCATGATTGCGGGGTCTTTATCATAGGTTTGGGGGTCCACCTGGCTGTCCCTGGCATTGCAGGTGGTAAGGTTGAGTTTAATCGTAATCTTTTCTCCGACTCGATAACCAATATCCCCTTTTCCCCGGGTTTGATTATTGTATCTGAAAATAGCGTCCCAGGCAGCAGCATCCGTGCACTCTCCCGCCACTCCCCGGATGACCTGCGAAACCATTTGTTTTACCACATCCAGGTTGGTATGATTGCTCTCCCACCAGTGTTCGGAGGAGTTAAAGCCTTGCCAGTTCGTGGCATCAGGGTCATAGGCCCAGACAACGCGGCCCGGATGAATGCCTTGAGCCGTACCAATGGGTGTGTTGGCCTCTGAATTGGCCGCGATAACAGGTTCTTCAGGCATAGTAACAATGGTAACCGCGCCTGCTGCCGCAAGGAAAACGAGACAAATTGCTGTCCAATGGATGCGCCTCTGTTTGATGGAATTCCGTACCTTACGAAACAGGAACGTTGAACTCACCAACCCGGTCAGCCATAATAAAAAACTACCGGCCATTGGCCCTGCCACACGCTGACACGGATACGAGGCACGTGTGGGTTTGGGCACCACGCGAACCAGGAACCAGATTAAGGACAACAATCCCGTCACCGGGAATAACCACTTGAGCCAATTGTACTCCTTATCATTTTTAAATTTCATCTTCATACCTCCTTCAACGTTTCCTCACTCAGAGAAGTAGGAGTCACCGGTTTTTCTTTCATTTTTTAATTATACCTCTTGTGTCGATAAAAATATATAATAGTATAATTTTCAATTTATTCGTTAAATCGGATAATTCTTTATATTTTTTTTTTCAAATGCTGGATTAGAGAAGGTTTTGAAAGTTAAATATTTATAAATATTTAATTTTTGACCATTGCCGATTTTGTTTTTCTCTTTTTCCACCTCTAAATTCTGCATAAATAAACCATTAAATCATTCATCCTGGGTCATAATATAGTTCAATTTGAAAGGGAAAAATAGGGATAAGCTACTAAAATATTAGAGCCCACAGAACACACAGAAAGACACAGAAGTTTTTTGTTATAATCTTATTTTATTTCTCGTGCTTCGTAGCGGAGCCACTTCGCAGAGTAGCATTCTGTGTCATTCTGTGTGTTCGTATGATGTGGGGATATGTAAAACATTTTGGTATGTATTTTCTAGTAAGTGGCCTAATATATCTCCCCTGACAAGCCCGTCTTGGTTTCGTTTTTGTTGTTTTAGGGGAGTAAAGTTCTTACACTCTTTGTTCAAGAATCTTTTCTTTTATCCATAAGTTAAGTAAAGTTTCTACAGCGACCCCACGCATTTGCGCGATCTTAGTCATCTCGTCGGCCAGGTCTCGTTCTAGGGGATAATATCTTTTCACTGACTGGATATCTACTTCGAATTCCATCGGCTTTGTCTGATCCCAGAAATCTGTTAGATCATGCTCTATCCAGAACTCCCCAATCTCCTTGTAGGAGCTAGCCTTTGATATCGATGTTTTATTTTTGCTCATATTTTCTCCTTTCAGATGTTGTCATATCTCTTGCTGATAAGATAAGAGCTTGATTCGTTTTTTTGTGAATAAAGTAAACAACTAAATATCTACCTGATTCCGCTTGACCAAGAGCAGCATATACATTTTCTCCTTTATGATGGCCTTTTTCAACAAAACGAAATGATGGGCGGTTTTGTAAAACTTCTATGACCTCACGCTTATCAACTTTATGCTTTAGTAACAGTTTTTCAACAACATCTTCTAACAACAATACACCTGTGATCTTCAATTAACGCTCCTATCTCTTTCTAATATAAACTCAAATAGGTAAAATGTCAACTGTGAGGAGTGACAAAATCAAGGTTCATTTTTTGATTGGCAAAATTCTTTAGTATTATTCCTCAATTTTAGCCTGGATTGCAAAATTGCAATACCTTAACAAGGTTCGATGCCTTCAATCTTTTTATCTGAAAAGTAAGTTAAATCTTTTTGGAACAAAACGTTGACTCTTGTATTCATTTTAGTTAAAAAATAACTTTCAGGGTTTTAATTTCAAATTTATTGAACCTCAATAAAAGTGATTTTCCATTTGCTTGATGTTCTTTCACCACATTCTCCATTAAATCGGTTTCATAAATTTTTTCTGGTTTTTTGAATAAAATCACCTCTGCCTGGCTCTCTGTTCCTGCGGATTCATACAATCGAAGAATCATTCCGTTACCATCTTCCTCTTTTTTTATGGTTTCCAGTATGACATTTTTCGAGATGACATTAAAAAAACCGAAGCTTTTGGGGAGCGTTCCTTTGTGTTTATCCGTAATCAAAGGGAGAAGAGGAGTATTTAATTCACGAGCTCGTTTGATAGTATTACCATCTGTTACACTGCCGGGATGAGTATAAATGGAGTAGATAAAACAGTGTTTTCCCCGGTCTGCCATGGGGTCAGGCCAGGTAGGGGCTCGCAATAAGGAGATTTTCATTACATTTGAATGGATATCGTAACCGTACTTACTGTCGTTTAAAAGGGAAATACCGTACGCCTTCTCCGATATATCCGCCCAACGCAAAGTCGGTACTTCAAAACGGGCTTTTTCCCAGAGGGTTTCAGATCGGGTGGTTCGCCGGATGGAAGCAAAAGGGATTTCATAGGTGGCAAAATCGCTCCGTACACTCATAGGGAACGCTGCTTTTAACAACATGTGGTCTTCCCACCAGTCAGCCTCGGTCTTTATATCGATCCGGTCCAGGTCGGAATAGAGAATGATATCCTGGGTGAAAAAGGAAGAGGGAAACTCCTCTGTGGGGCTGTACCGATTTTTGGAGAGACCCAGGAAGTTTTTCTTCACCCTCACCACCTTTCTTACAGCAGAATTTTCTATCAATTCAACAGATTCGGCATGATTCAACTCCCACATTCTCCCGGTATACCCGATGTTCCATGCATCCCACCGTTCAGGCCTGTCTTCATATACTTGAAGAATGTTGGCCTCTTTTCCTTTTTCTACAAATTCCTTGCCCAGGTGTTTGTCAAAAAGACTCGCTATATTTCCACTCTCCTTATTTATTTTCAAAAGGAAAAATTTATTTTCAATCTGGATAGAGGTGTCGCTGCCAATCTCTTCCTTTTTTTCTTCTCCAGTTTTTCCCTTTGTCTTTACAATAGAGAATAGCTCATACCCCATTGCAGGAATGTCCTTTCCAATGAAATATAATGAAGCCTCTGATGGTTGACAATCTCTATAAATTTCTACCGGAACCTCCTGACCTTTTGAATCCAGGATTTTAAGCGTTTGATCTTCTACCAATGGAATTTTTACAGAAACCAGATCCGAACGTTTCCATGAAAGGGAATTAAAAATCATCAGTGGTGTGCCTAAAACAGTTGACGTATCCACTTTTTTTGCGATTTTTTCCAATGAGTCAGTGATCACTTTTTTCATTTTCCTTTTGGCTTTGGCATAGTCTTCCAGGGCATCGTGGTAAACCGGTGTGATGGAAGAACCCGGGAGGATATCGTGAAACTGGTTTGTTAAAACTACTTTCCAGGTCTTTTCCAGTTCGTCTTGAGGGTATGAAGGCACCTGGTCCATAATGGAGGCAATGGATGCTATTTTTTCTGCAGAGGAGAGCAGCGATTCTGATTTCCGGTTATTCTTTTTTATTTTTGCCTGGGTGGTATAGGTGCCCCTATGGTATTCCAGGTATAATTCATCTTTCCATGTCGGGATATTATCGTTTAAATCCGCGGTCATATGTTGGAGAAAATCGATGGATTTGGAGTGGATAAAGTCCGGGGCAATATAGATATCTGTATAACCTCTGACCCGATTGAGAATTTCCCGGTTGGGCCCACCGCCGTGATCTCCTATTCCGTACAACAGCAGTGTTTTTTTATACCCGGTGGTGGCCTCGTACCGGGTAATATTGACAATATCTTCTGGCAGTCTTACCCGGGCTGTATATCCCACTGGTGGGAAATAGGTCAGCAGCCGGGTATTGTCCACCCCCTGCCACCAGAATATAAAATGAGGGAACACCGTGGTATCGTTCCACCAGATTTTTTGGGTGATAAATCGTTTGATCCCACTTTTTGAATAGATTTGAGGCATGTTCCAGTTGTATCCAAAGGAATCAGGATTCCATCCCGTATCCACATCCAGACCGAATTTTTCTTTAAAATACCGTTTGCCGTACAGGAGCTGCCGAACCCAACTTTCACCAGAGATAAGGTTGCAATCCGGTTCCACCCACATACCGCCCACAATCTCCCACTTCCCCTCTTTCACTTTCTGTTTGATACGTTCAAATAGTTCCGGGTAAAATGTCTCCATCCACTCGTAGGTCAGGGCCTGGCTCTGGGCATAATGCAGTTCCGGGTATTCTTCCATGTTTTTAAGTACCGTGTCATAGGTATTTCGTGCCACCATAACCGTTTCGCGCATCCTCCAGAGCCATGCAATATCGATGTGGGCATTGCCAATAAGGTGAACCTTAAACTCCTTGGCAAATGCTCGCAATGGCCTGGCAACCCGGTAGGATTTTTCAATAGAACTCTCCAATTGTTTCGGTTGATCGGAATTTAGCATCTCCGGTACGATTATTGTTACGGCTTGCTCCAGCGTTTTCTTTAATGTGTCCAGCCGTTTTTTTGGGGTTTTCCGTTTATCCGGGATTTGGTAGGGTTTCCCAATGAAGGTGTAGCGTTTGAAATCGGGATTCAGCAGTGCATGCCCGGTTTTCATGGAGAGAAGCCAGGCCTTTAGCCTTTGAAGAGAATCTCCTGCTGCCGGGAAAATAATGTTGGCTTCTTTTATTGAAAAATAGCTGTTTTCTTCTTCCAAATCCGTTTCCCGCGGCGGCCAGTACTCTGTCCTAAAGGGCTTAAACCCTTTGTTTTTTACTTTGATTTTAATCCCGTATTCTTTTAAGGCAGTGGAGGAAGTGATAACTATTTCTCTCTCCAATTCCTTGCCGGTTCCGGAGGAGCCATTGATTTCAAAGGTGTCTGCCTGTTTTTCCCCTACCCATACTTCTACCTCTGACAGACCTTGTGAATAGAGTTTGAGTCCCAGGTGCATGGGGGAGTTCAGTACCCTGATACCGCAGAAGTCATTGATCCCTTTACAGGTCGTCTGAACAATGAATTCCCGGTGAGTGATTCTTTTTCCTAGTGTGTAATTTTCTGGAGGTTCTTCTTTATTTAAGGATAGGTTCCACGTCAACTCAGGGTTGATAAGCTTATCAATCCGTTGTAGATGTTCGGAGACCGTGTCCGGATTCTCTGCATAAAGAGAAAACGGGATTAGAAATAATAAACATAGAACAATAATGGTGACTATTTGATTTAAATTTAAATTTTTCATATTATATTCATACCACAATGGAAATTTATTATCAACAATTTACCTAAACATTAAACACCAAACAGATGAAAAAGCATTAGCCGCGGACGAACACGGACAAGCACGGTTCCTTAATTTTTTTAATATTTATTGCCTAAAAAATTAATTTTATTAACTTTAAACTTAAGAAAATACTACTCTGCGAAGTAGCCTCGCTACGAAGCACGTGTTAATATTTTCAGGTGATATTTTTAATTTTTTTTATCGTTTTTGATTGCTTTAGAGGAAATCACAAAATCCAAATAATCGCGTAAAGTGCATAACCCAGTATAGTCGGAACCAAAAAATTCGGTTTTTTGAATGTCGAATGTCGAATAAAGAATATCGAATGTCGAAGGATGGAAGTAAAATACCTTAAAAGCTATAAAAAAGTGCTTCCTTTCCTTCTACATTCGGAGTTCGATATTCGATATTCTTCATTCATCTTTTTTCTCCATTCTTCATTCTTTTTGGTTAAAATAAATTTTCTGTCAGAAGATGGCAGAATTTTCAAAAGTATGTCCAGAAGAATAAAAAAAATGCCAGACAAAAAAATGAAAAAAATGATTTCCTGAGATTGGCAATAATATCTCCTTTCAGAGGCATTTGCAGCCTGTTCCTCTTTTTCCTAAAACCTTTAATGCATCACTTACACTGGTGCTTGCAAATTGGAATTTAATCATTTATAATATGCTTTGAATATTGAAAACGCAATATGGAGGCCAAAGAACCGGGAATAGTGAAAAATATGAGTCAAGACGAGTATAAAGAAATAGATGAAGAAAAAGACGAAATCGAAGATGATTTAAAAGAACCCTTCGATCCTAAAGATATAGATACTGTTATCGAACAAAGAAGTCTTGATTCCATCATTGCTCGAATAAAACATAAAGAAATCGATTTGAATCCTGAGTTCCAAAGGGAGGGGAATTTATGGTCACCTCCTGTAATGAGCAGATTGATTGAGTCAGTATTGGTACGTTTCCCATTGCCAGCCTTTTATTTTGACGCCAGTGACGATGACCGATGGCTAGTGGTGGATGGTTTGCAGCGATTATGTACCTTTAAACGGTTTGTAGTAGATTGCGAAGAAAAATACAGGGATAAACTGGGAGATAAACCGCTTGAACTGAAAGGCCTTGAGTTTTTAAGAGACTATGAAGGTTTGACCTTTGATAAACTTCCTCATAGGATGCAGCGCCGTCTAAAAGAATCACAGATCACAGCGTATTTCATTAAACCCGGAACCCCTAAAGAAGTAAAATACAGTATTTTCTACCGGATCAATACCGGCGGATTGATTCTTAACGCCCAGGAAATCCGAAACGCATTAAACCAGGATGGGTTTGCAGCCAGTTATCTAAAAGAAGTCACAGAGCTACATTTATTCAAAGAGATTGTGAATGTTTCTCCCAAGCGGATGCAGGACAGGGAATTAATCTTAAGACATCTGGCATTCCGTTTGCACCATTACAACACTTATAAACCCTCAATGAAAGGGTTTTTAAATGAAGCAATGAGAGAACTAAATGGATTGAGCAGAGAAAAATTGGACCAATTAAAGGATGAATTTATTTCATCCCTGGAAACATCAAGGCAACTCTTTGGCCAGCATGCTTTTAGCAAAACCCTTATTGCCCAAAAATCTAACCCCACCCTTAACAGGGGATTGTTTGAGGTATTTACGGTTTTGACAGCGGAAATGTCAAAAAAAGAGAGAGATAAGTTGATTTCTCAAAAAGAAAAATTCCTGGAAGAGTTTAAAGTTCTATTGGAGGATAGGACCTTTGATCGATATATTACATCTTCCACCACTGGCCGTACACCGGTGCAAGAGCGGTTTAAAAAAGTCAAAAAACTGATTTATGAATTTATATGAAAATGATTACATCGATATATTTAAAAAATTTTAAAGCATTTAAAGAAGCTGAATTGTCACCCTCGAATTTGACCCTTTTTACAGGTCTTAATGGAATGGGAAAAACCACCATTATCCAGTCACTACTTTTGTTAAGACAATCCTATGAGAGAAAAACCTTGCCCGATAAAGGACTCTTCTTAAACGGTGATTATATTGTTATCGGTGAAGGGAAGGACGCTTATTGCATGTATGGCGAAGGTGACTATATTGGTTTTGGACTGGAGTGGGACGAAAAATTCGATGTTGACTTTGAATTTACCTATTCACCAAATTCGGATTTACAGCCGACAAGATCATTTAAAAAAACCGATCACTTTAATCCATTTGATACAGCCCTGTTCAATAAAAATTTTCAATATCTAACTGCCGAGCGCTTAAGTCCCCGAATTCTTTTTCCTACCTCTGCGTATCATGTTGAAGAGCTTCATTCTCTTGGGAGTAAAGGAGATTATACCGCCCATTTTATTGCGGTTAACCAACGTGAACCCATCCCAATAAAAGAATTGCAGCACAAACGAACCAAAAGCCTGTCGTTACTTTCTCAACTGGATGCCTGGCTGGGTGAGGTAGTGCCGGGAGTCAGTCTAAATACCGTGGTTCACAGGGAGATGAATAGTGTTAAACTCAGTTATAAATTCGAGACCTCTGATGGATATACAGAAGAATTTAAGCCGGTCAATGTGGGATTTGGTTTAACCTTTGTACTGCCGGTGGTAACTGCTGTATTGGCTGCAAAGCCAGGTGACCTGGTAATTATCGAGAATCCGGAATCCCACTTACATCCCGCTGGGCAGGCAGTTATCGGGAAAATGTGCGCATTGGCGGCTGAAAAAGGCGTTCAAATCATTATTGAAACCCACAGCGACCATATATTGAATAGTATCCGGGTGGCAGTTAAGAAAAAAATCCTTTCTCCCCAACACGCGTCCATTTATTTTTTTGAAAGAGATATCAACGCAAAAGAACACAAAGTGGATATCATCCAGCCTTTTATGGATGAAAACGGCAGACTGGATAAAAAGCCAAGTGGCTTTTTTGATGAGTGGGGGAAACAACTTGATGAATTAATAAAATAGGTATGGACTTCCTGATCTTTAATGAGTTGTCTTATCCATTTGAAGATAAATATGAAGCAGACGCCGGAATTAAAACCTTTATCAAGACATTTGCGGCAGCGTCCCAGTTGGGACTGAATCAATTAAGATTGCATAAAAACATCGGGGAAAATTTATATAATTTAGAGTTAGCTCCCGGTTATTATGTTTCCCATTGGCTTCATACGCAAACGTTTAAGCATAAGCATACAGTAATGGAAGATGATGAATTAAATGATGATCTTAGAATGCGCTTCAAAGATATTCTCACCAGCTCACCTATGATCACTGATAACGAACCCATTGAAAAGGAAACCAATGAACGCTCAACCTTTGAAATTTTCATACAGCACGGGAAAGGTGAATTAAAGAAAGCCGAAGGTCTGGGGGCGGCTTTTTTATTGGATACGATTGCCTTGAGTTTTTTATCTATCGATTTTTGGGATACTCGAAAGATTAAAAAATTAAAACATTATTTTATAGAAGAAGATGGCAGCGACGTTATTAATTTTGTGGAAGTAAGGCATGCATCCCGCCCGGAATACATGAAGTATCATGCAGGATGGATTGAAAAAAAGAAGCGGGAAAGTTTAAAAGCTAGTAGGGACCTTTGGGAGCGAAGGGAGGAATTTTTCCCCCATCTGGTTTTATGCGGAAGTGTTGAACAACAACTAACTACAACTGTCGGCATTCGCTCAAAATTCTTCAATCAAATCATAGAGAGATTAAAGTATCTTGATGCTTTTGCTAAAGACTGGACAACAGGGAGTTTTAGTGATAAAGAACTCAAACGATACGGTCTAAACGTTAGTGGCGAGAGTGAACACACCATGCGGAGATATGGAAGAGAACGTCGCTTCAGGTTGCCCCATGGTGGGAAGGAGTTTTTTCAAAAACATATAAAAACCGGGGATCTTCGGTTTCATTTCTATCCTGATGAAGAGAATCACCGCATCTATGTAGGTTACATTGGGCCGCACCTTAGAACCGTTACCGGTTGAAAAAGCCTCAGACGATATAAAAAGAAATTATAAGTATTTCTGCTTTTTTCTCTTCTCTGCGCACTCGGCGATCTCAGCGGTACATTTTTTTGATTCATAGTTCAATTTTAATAGTACTTTTGGCGACTATATCCTCTTTCAATCCAGAAATTTCATCTTTTTTAAATCTATCACACCTGCCCGTGCCATCAAAATAGAGAGTGCAAAAAAAATATCAGACAGAAAAATGCTTCATTAATTGTTGTTTTTTCCCCTTCTGTTATGGTAAACTATAATTTATCTTTAAAACCGGAGGAATTTATATTGGATTTACTTATCCTAACAGTGCTTAACTGGAGGAGTGTGAGATGACCACACAGCAAATCAATTTTCTCATCGGAGCCTTGGGTCTTGTTATCCTTTTGGGTGGCATAGTGTTCGAGGCTATGGATAACGCCTTGGTCGCCATTCCGCTTACCGGCGTTGGTGCATCCGTTCTGGCCACGGCAATCGTCAATTGGGTCCTCAACCGACGTGCAGACAACAACCTTGTCTTATCAATCTTGGATGCGCTTTCAGAGCGTTCTCAGTTCATTCGTAAGGACCATGAGCTTGATCTTACATTCAGCCTCAAAGGAAACGAAGTGCTTCTACAGAAAGTCCACCAGTACCATTTATACAACCAGACTTCTTTAGAACGCACTCGTAAGGTTTCCATGTTTACGGATTCTATTTCATGGCAGCATACGTCCAATGCAGACGGCTTCGTTTGGATAGAGGAGCCGTCCGGTACGAGGTTGGAAGGCGATTCTCTCAAACAAAAACTTGATCGGGAAAGCGGCAAGGTGTGCTTCCGTAAAGAGTATAAGTTCCCCTCTAAAACCAGCATCCCTTTTAAGTTTTACTCAACTAGCTTGTTCCGGAAGAAGGACCGTCTCATCTGGACTGTCCAGGACTTCTCAGATCGCTTTCGGGTAAGGATTGTCAATCGCACGGGTGTGTGTGATTGTATCATGGTCAAGATCAACCACCACAATGAGGAAGTGATCAAAAATAACATTTTTGTTAATAAATTGGTGGATGGCAGCGAGGAGATTCGCTTTGACTTTCCCACGGTTATATTACCATACCAAGGTTTCGAGGTAATGTGGGATCTCAATGCTATGGAACCAGATGGAGAGAAGGCATAACAATCGGCTGATTATATCATAAAAGATTAGGAGGTAAGCGGTCGTCAGAAAATGGCAATAATATCCAATTTCAGAGGCATCGTTGCCAAGTTCCGGATTTTTAGCCTGAAAATGGCATTTTTGCTATTTTCAGCTATATTAATCTCACTTCACTCCTTCACTCCGATTGATATTTATTTTTATATGTTATATTATAGAATAACAACTGATTTAGTGAGATTATTAATAAGGAGGTTATCAGATGAATATTCCTGAGTGGCTGTCATGGCCAGAAGGAGTTGATTTGCCAACGCCGGAAATTCTAAACGAAGCACGAAAAGAAATGTATTCTACCCTATCACTCTTTCACAATCATGTAAAATATGTCATTTATGTAATATTCGGCTTGGCAGCAGCTACTTTTGCGATTTTACGCTTTTGGGATTCAGGACAAAGTAACTCCCTATCGTATGTTATTTCAGGTATTATTCTTATATGTATCTTTCCGGTTGGTATCCTATCCATTAATATAATTAAACGGTACTATGAAGTCTATGTTTCTGCGCTTGTCTTCGCCACTCGAACCCATATTTCAGTCAATTATACAGATGTTCACCCTTGGCTCTATCGCACTATCAATCAAGCTAGAAAATGGCAAAATGTTGAAAATCCACTTTCATTTCTTAAAAAGCGTGCTCTAAGTATGGGAGACAGTTTCGCACTATACAGGTGGATAATCATAACTTTGTCGACAACCAGTTTTATATGTGGAGGTCTACTTTTAATACATGGATTAGGCTAACAAGTTGTGGCTTAAGAACATATAACATCAGCGGCTAAAGAAAAAAATTAGTTTGGTAGGGGTATCGATGATTTCGTTAATCAAATTCTAACTTCATCTTCCACTTTGGCCTTTAATGGAGGACTGATAGGTGCTGCTTTAGGTCTGATATTTGGACTAATGGAAAAATAAAGCTCTCCGTCCGAATGTATAGATAATCAATTCTTTGGGGTCCACACATAAATCATCTCACCTTCACCAAAATACGCCAATGTATTTCAGATCGACTCCGCCTGTTTCCGATATTATTGCGGAATGAGCTACATAAGCCGGCAACTGATGATGATTAATTTCTTCTTACCTAAATATTCTCCTAAACAGATCAAAGAGCATTAGCTAGAGCCTATCCGAAAACGCCTGAAAAGAGGCGAACCGGTAATAAAGGCGAATACAAGATTCGCCCCTACAAAGCCTTTCCGGCTTAAGGTAGGGGTAAACCTCGTGTTCACCCGACCTTTTCGGATAGGCTCTAGCTACGGAAGAACACGGGCAAACACGGTTCCTTAATTTTTTTAATATTTATGATCAAAAAACTTAATTTTATCAATTTGTAAATTAATAAAATTAATATTTTAAGGTGATTTTCTTAATTTTTTTTATCTTATGTGATTACTCCAGAGGAAATCACAAAATCCAAATAATCGCCTAAAGTGCATAACCCGGCATAGCAGGAACCAAAAAAAATCCGAAGCACGAAATCCGAAATCCGAAACAAATTCAAAATTCCAATGTTCAAATGTTTAAAACAATACCTTTTAAGGCTAAAAAAGGGCTTTAATCAATAGTCTTAAAGAGCCCCTTAGGGCTTTTGTTTTGGTCATTTGTATTTAGGTAATTTGAATTTGTTCTCGTGCTACGTAGCAGCGCTACTTCGCAGAGTAGAATCGTGCTTCGTGCTTCGAATTTCGGATTTCTCATTTTTTACCATTTACTGGCAAGATTTTACTTAGAGGGTACTAAGGATAGTCCCAGAGGCGAAGTCCTGGAACATTTTTAAAATGACTATCATAGGAAATGATGACAGAACCGGTTTCAATCCCATGGGAAGCAATCCATACATCGTTTATTGGCAAAGGTGTGCCTGCCTCTTTTAATAATTGTTTTACTTCACCAAATATTTCTGACGTCTCTATTGTTGCATCAAGGATATTTACCGTTGGTTTTTGAAGGAAAGATGTAAGTAATTGCTTATTTTGTTTCTCTTTTTTTCCACCTTTAAATCCCGCGTAAAGCTCACCCAGTACAAACACAGACATGAATACGATTTCTGCTTTCGCAATAACATCCAAAACCTTTTCATCACCAGCTAAATAACGGGTGTAGGTATTTGTATCCAGGAGAATTTTTTTCATTTCCACTCATCCGGATCAATTTTCCCAAAGTCTATCGCAGCTCTGTTAAATTCCTTTAGATCCTCTTCCGACCAGGCACCGAAAATATCCATGAAATCGTCTCGATGATCCGTTTCTTTCCCTTGATTGATACCCAGTGATTTTTTCAAGAGTTTCTTTATTGTTTTATTCAGGCTGAGGCCTTGACTTTTGGCTTTTTCCCGAATTTTTTTATCTAACATATCATCCAGTCCGTGAATGGTTATCGATTTCAAATATAACCTCCTTTAAACTTTTCAACCATAAAAGAATTCATTCTAGTTCATAATATAGTTCAATTTGAACTAAATTTCAACTTTTTTTGAACAAAACGTTGAAAAAAAGAGAAATAAGTCGTAGAAAAAGATAAATTTCTCAAATCTCTTGTCTGACACTTTTATCACCAGATCAAGGTAAGATGCGATTTATTTGACGCATGCAAACATTAGTCGCTCTGAATTAAGACTGATTCAAAAAAACGAATCCAGCCGTGATTCCGTATATATAACAATAGAAATCGGTACCAATTATTTATGAGGAGGTTCACATGGTAAAAACATTTAACATTATTTTCTTGGTTTTACTGCTTACTGCTATTGGATATGCTGGCCAGGACACAAACAAAACCAGCGATAAGCAAGGTGTAATTGACGCTGCCATGGACTATATGGATGGGGCTCACGAAGGCAATCCCAGCCGTATCGAGCGTTCAGTACACCCTGAACTCACCAAAGTTTCCATCCAATCTTTGGGCAATACCGGAATCTCATATCTCTACAAAGCCGGGTTTACTCGGCTGAGGGAACTGGTACGGGCCAACGTGATTCCACTGTCCAAAGAAGAACGTGATAAAATTAAGATCAAGGTTTTTGTCATCAGGGAGGGGCTGGCCGCTGCTTTGGCAAAAGGGCCTGTGTTCCACGATTATTTACAGCTGGCTAAGATCGACAACAAGTGGATGTTGATCAATGTGCTATGGACCCGAAATCGTTACGAAAAAAAGGGAGATGAAATACCTCAAGACCTCAAAGCCGACGAAATTGCTATTAAAAACACAGCTCTTGATTATATTGACGGTGCTTATTCCGGTGCAGGGGAAAGAATGGCCAGGGCCATACACCCGGAGCTTACCAAAGTGCTCCCTTACAAATTGCCCCAAACCGGAACCACCATGCTCAATTATGCCAGTGCCGTATTTTTAATAGAGGCTACTAAAGCAAACATGATGCAGCTCCCTGCAGAAAAACGCAACATAAAAGTGAATATACTGGATATCTATCATGATATTGCCATGGTTGAAGTTCTATCGGCAAAATACTACGACTACCTCCAACTGGCCAAAATTAATGGCCTATGGAAGATTGTCAACATACTTTGGAAACCCAATTCCAAGGCATCTCCCCCACGAAAAAAATGACCTATTTCCCTGGTACAGAGGAATAAGAAAGTATTAACCGGATATTTTTTTAACTGGCTTATTATTTTTTTCTGTCTTCATGTTAATTGTAAATCCAGAATTTCAATTTATCCCCCAACAGGACGAAAAATTGCGCAAAAGAAATTAATTTACACCTTAATTTCTACCTTTTTTTAGCTTTTTTTCAAAATGCTCAGATGAACAGCTCTTTTTCCAATACTCCAGTACTCTACTATATCACTCCAATATTGGAATTGCTGATTTATCATACGGCTATTGATTATAATTTTATATTGTGTTAAGAATATAAGATGAAAATAAAAACGTCGATGTCTTTTTATGTATTCGCATTTGAGTGGGCTATTTTTTAAAAAAAGGAGAAAAATATGGTTGTATTTGGATTTTTAGACTGGTTCTGGTTGATTGCCTTTATTCTACTAATGGTGGGAAGCGGCGTCCTCTTTTACAGGCTGGGTAAACGTTCGGAATCGGATTTTTTCCTGGCCGGACGGGGTCTACCCTGGTGGCTTCCTGCCTCATCGGTGTATGCCACCCATACAGCCACTGATACGCCCATGTGGGTGACAGGGGTGATATACAAATACGGTTTTGCTGGCCTGTGGTACACCTTCTTCTCGGCCTGGTGTGCCATCAGCGCCTTTGTCACCACACGAATTTTTCGGCGATCCCTGGCATATACTCAGGCCGAATGGCAATCATTACGATTTGGAGGCATGGCAGGTGAACTTTTGCGGGGATGGATTGCTGGCTGGCAGGTCTTCCTCAATATGTTCATCCTGGGCTGGGTAGGGATCGCCATGGGAAAAGTCTGTCAGTTCCTCTTCGGATGGCCGCTGTGGATCGGTTTGATCCTCTTCTCATCAATATGTGCCATCTATGTCCTGGCTGCCGGGTATTGGGGAGTTGTTATGGCTGATTTCCAGCAGGGAATCATTGCGTTTATTGTTATTGTTATCGTATCAATATGGGGTATCCACGCTGCTGGTGGCCCCTCCGGGATTATTGACAACTTAAAAAAGTACAATAGTACCTACGAATGGAAATTGCCAGAGAAAATTCCAGACCACTCCGAGATGATAATAAGAATCACGGATTCCGAAACCAGAAAAACCTTCGCGCAATCCGATGGCCTGATTAAAATTACAAAAAATATGGATGAAAAAAGTTTAAAAGAAACGGAAGAAAAAATATTCAGACTGGTTAAAGAAATTTCAAAAAATAAAAATAATAACGAAAAAGTCAACATCCTTTTTCCCACATCAAAAGATACATTAATGGTTGATCGCCATTCCCTGATCATATGGACATCGGGTAAAACCGGGAATAATGTGAACATCGATTATTCCCTTGATGACGGTGAGACCTGGGAAAATATTGCGACGAATCATTTTGATGGCCAGACCTGGAGATTGAATCCCTTTAGTTTCACCGGCTTTTTTAAAGGGGACTTCCCTGTGATCTGGTTTGCAACCATGCTTTTTATCGCTGTCCTGGGTGGACTGGGTATGGGTACCTCTATCGATTGGTATGCAGAAGCCCAACGGATTCAATCGGCCAGGACCATTAAAGATGCCTCCTGGAGTATCTGGTCCGGTACTGCCATGGTGCTGGTAAGAAACGCTTTATGGGCGGCGGCGATCCTGGGTTTCTTTGTCCTTTATCCCCACCTGGCCAACGTGAAGAATTATGAAATGGGCTGGTTCAGGCTTGGGTTTGAGAATCTCCCGGCCGGCATGATCGGTTTCTTTTTTGCAGCCATTGTTGCCATCCACATATCCACCATTTCCACCCATCTGAACCTGGGAGCGGCCTATATTACCAGGGATTTGTATCACCATTACATCAACCCAAAGGCAAAACAGGAACGCTTGATCTGGGTGGGAAGGTTTGCCACTGTGCTCCTCCTTCTCGGTTCTTTTGTGTTCGGTTCAATTATGGAAAACATCACGGAGTGGTTGATCTTCGCCCTCTGGATTATGGCTGCAGGTGTCTGGCTTCCCAATATTCTCCAGGTCATCTGGTGGCGATTCAATGGTTGGGGGTATTTAACCGCCTGGATATCCAACCTGGTGCTTTCATGGTTGGTGGTATGGGTGCTTCCTGCATTTGGTGTCCTACCGGAATTAAAAGATTATCAACAGTTCTGGCTTCTCCTGGCCCTGGGTGCCCTGATTTTTATCCCGGTCACGTTCCTGACAAAACACGAAAACATGGACCGCCTGGTTAAATTTTATGTAATGTCCCGGCCCTTGGGCTGGTGGGGACCGGTTAAAAAAGAAGCCCAAAAACGAGGGCTCTTATAAGGAGGAAAATATGGCTTTAATAAGAAGAATATGGTCTGCCAGAGAGGCAGATGAATGGACAAAAGAAGACCTGATTACCATCATTATCTCACCTCTCATCTATTTTCTCCTGACCATTGGCGTGGCATTGAGTGCCCTGCTGATCCCTGTGGGTTTTCTCATGTTGGTACTGGGGATTCTGCTGATAGGGGTAATGGTTTATATTATCAATCCCAAACTTTCAGTGATTTCCGAGGATTATGAAGGAAAACAAAAAGAATACCTTGAAGAACTTGAAAAAAAGGTAAAATGGGAGGAATAAAATGAGTGAAGGACTGAAAATGGTTATTGGAATGTCACTGGCATATTTTTTCTCTTTTGCGGGATTATTGCTGGCATACGTTTCTTATAAAAAACATCGTAAAAAAAAAGAGGAAGGAGAGAAAAATGAGTAAGATTTTATTTGGAATCGTGATACCAGCTGCGGTGTTTATTTTCTCTTTTACAATGACCTACCTGTTATACCGGCATTTCTCAAAGAAAAGTTAGGGACTATCCCCGCGTCATCCGGTGAGCCGCGCGGATGGGTTCGGGCAAACGAAATTTGGTGGTGCATGTTAATACATATTCCACAGCGGTTTCCAGGGAAATTTTATGACCACAGGATACATAAACCGGTGATACCTTTGCCCTTGTCCGCACCACGGCTCCGATAATATTATCGTTATCATAAAGGTAGGTGAATGAACCTTTCTCTTCCCCTGGTTCTTGATAGGTTCCGATCAGTCGTGACTTTGCGCAGCCAATGGTAGGGATACCGGCTAAAATTCCCAGGTGCGATGCGACTCCCAACCGCAAGGGATGGGCGATTCCCTGACCATCAGCAATCACCAGGTCAGGATCCGTCTTTAGTTTTTCCAATACCTGTAACAAATGGGGAATTTCCCGGAACGACAACAAGCCAGGAACATAAGGAAAACCAATCTCCCCTTCCAATACCTCATAATCGAGTATATCCAGTTCCGGGTAACCAAACACTACAATGGCTGCCCTGGCTCTATTATTTTTATAGCCTACATCCACTCCTGCCACCCGTTCGATTTTGGTAAAATCATCGGCAGTGGATACCGCCTCAGCTATTCTTTTTTGAATCTCTCTAGCCTCGGAAGGTGTGACGTTCCACGGGTGGAGTCTCTTGATTTTCACTCTTTATTGCAATTTTGACAGGTCGAATGTGGTTATGAAATTTTTTAAAAGCTCCAAACTGTTTTTCCCCTCGCATTTTAGCTCCACCAGGTACCGATCTTTAACGATAAACATAAATTCCGTCTCTGGTGGGTCTTTGGTGTATTTTTCAATTACCTGTGTGTCTTTATAGGTGGATATTTTTTCATAGCCCCTGTCATTTTCTCTGCTAATGTTCATGCTGAAAACCATCTTGTAGGTTCGCAACGCAGCCGATGCTGTAGCTGTGTCGGTGATATGGACACGAATACTCTGACCTTCGGGGCTGACATAGGTGGTATAAAGGTGGGAGGTCTCCAGTTGACCGAATCGGCTTCTGTTATAGGAGGTGTCTTCCATTTTCCAACCGCTGATATCAGGTAGTACGGAGATAAATGTTTCTTTATCCGTCACCACAATTTCTTTGCCCTGGATTTGTTCGGATCGTTCTTTGATCTCTGCCGTTACTTCATCCATCTTTTTCATTGCTTCTTCCGGGGTTGTGGGTGTTTTCTCGTCTTTATCTTCACTTTTTTCAGCATCTTCCTTCATCTTTTTTTCAATTATCTTTTTCTGCAGTTGTTTATAGGCCTCCGCCGCCGTCTCAGGGGTTGTTGTTTTTTGAGCTTTCGATAACACCGCAACCAGGGAATCATCTTGCTCTTTTTTATCCGATCCCAGCAGCAGGATCAGAACAATGATAATACCGACAACCACCGCCACACCAGCAGCTATTAAACCCATCATCTTCCACATCGCACTGCGGGAAGCAGCCGTTCCCTGGTGTTCCAGGGATTGAACCGATAACTGGATATCTTCCATTTCTTTTTCAGTAGTATTAACAGCGTTCAATTCTGCTGCCACTGCTTCATCGGTTACCTGGGCAGCCGCCAACTTTTCCCCCAACTGCTTAAAATTTTCGTCCTGTTCTTTGGTGATTTCTGCCAGCTTGTTTTTGTTATCAGAGATTTCTTTGTTTACTTTGGAAAGTGATTCATCCAATTTGCCAATCACTTTCTTTTGCTCCGCCCGGATATCATCGATCTTTTTTTGATAATTTGCAGATTCCTCTTCAAGGGGTCTTATCTTTTCTTCAAAGGTTTTGACTGTTCCAGAGGTTTCGTCTCGCTTTTTCTCCAGGTTTTGTTTTTTGGTTTTAAAGGCCTCCAGTTTTTTCTTGATTTCGGATTTCTCTTCTTCAGTGGTTTCCGGAGCAGCCGATTTTGTATTCAACTGATCTTCCTCTTTGCTGATTTGATTTAACCGGTTTTCCGCGTTGGTTATTTCCCTTTGGGTGTCTTTTAATTGTTTTTTCTCTTCATTTAAACGTGTATCTACTTCACTTTTCTTGTTCTCTACCTCTTTGCGTTGAGAGTTAAAGGATTCATTTTCCTCTTTTTTCTTATTTTCAAGATCGGCTTTTTTCGTTTCCGATTCGGATAGTTGGGAATTCAATTTATCCATTTGATTTTGAGCCCTGCTGATAAGTTTTTTTGAATTACCATAGCTGTCGATATCCATTTTGGATTCCCATGCTTTTTTCCCTGTCTCCGTTAGTTGTTTCGATAGTAATTCTTCTTTATGGGAGAGGTTTCTTTTTTCTTTCCGCAAAGCGGATTGTCGTTTAAACTCCCGCATGCCCTCTTGAAATATTTGTTTGATGCCCATTGATTACCTCCATATGTTTCATGGTTTCAAAAAATTTTCGATTTATACAATAGCAAATTATGAGAAAAAAATCAACAGTGATCCAATTGCTAACCCCCCATTTTTTCATGCTACCACCTCGAGAAACAAGTTATCAAAAGGTAATTTATTAAAGAGAGGGAATCCATTTTTAACATCATCAACGATATTTTGTTTGTCTTTTTTTCT
>Ga0180438_10000235_pt1 | contig 114665 bp, 207 predicted proteins | sample SS_ome_12_FD_132455 | JGI IMG/M metagenome (GOLD analysis project Ga0180438, IMG submission 132455) | Hypersaline lake sediment archaeal communities from the Salton Sea, California, USA - SS_3_D_2 metaG | ecosystem: Environmental > Aquatic > Non-marine Saline and Alkaline > Hypersaline >... | reverse complement strand
GGATGTGACAGGGAGCTAGCCTTGGATGTGCTGGCACAAGCCGCTCTGTGGAGGCTTGGGGGCGCGTATGTGGCCTTCTACCACTACTGTGACAACTTCGAGCTTCAGACGCATGTAGAGCCTCTCACGGTGTCCCGTGACGTGGAGGAAGTCAAGCACGTCTTTTTGAGCGCACCAATTCCGACAACCTGTCCGGAGTGCGAATTCGAGTATTTGATCGAAGAGGGTGAGGAGTATGAAAACGTCACTGGTGATTGGAGACGTGAGCTTCTCATAAGAACATGATCGAAGACAACAAAATCGTAAGACACACATCGACGGCACCTCTCCCGGAGAAGGAAGTCCCGAAGGACTCCTATATCATGACATGGGACGAGACCTATCCCAATGGTGTCATGCGCTGTGACTTCGTTCATTGGGACACAGGCGACAGTCTGATATGCGATTTCGACCCAAATAACAGAGAGATTCGAGTCATCGCGGATAAGAGGGAGACTCTTGAAGTCTTCTTCGAGGTGATGGGCGTTCAGGAGATCCCTGACATCCATCGCGCGGAGATCGGCATAATCAAGCGAAAGGAAGACTGATGTCATTCACTCAGGTTGGAAGTTGCCCTCACTGCGGGGCTCCGTTGTACTCACCGATGGCATGGTGGGGGATCATGCCTCCTCCTGTGCAGTATTCCTGCAACTGTGCAGCAGGCAAGCAGGGTGTCGTCACGACGGACAATACCTACACCATCAGCACCAAAGGAACGAGCGGTGCCACCAATGAGTGGTGACATCATCGTAATCTAGTCAAAGTAGAGTATGAGCTTTCTTGACGAGATCGACTTCAAGTATCGTAACTACGACGACTGGATGTCAGACACCGTTGCCCATGCGTTGCGGAAACGAGGATGGGAAGGTCCCAACCAGCGGGGGTATGCCGATGCAAAGTACGACGCGCTGATAGACCACTTCAAGAATGATATCCAAGAGGAGTATGCGAGTCTCTCCGAGGAAGCTCGTCGAGAAGCGCTCCAAGCTATTCTGGCTATAGCAGAAGATGAGCTGGGTGATGACTACGTGGAGAAGCACGCGCAGCAAGCGGTCATCGACTTGGTTCTCATCGACCTCGTCAAGAAGGAGCTGGGAGTTTCAGAAGAAACGAGTCAAAGTATAGTAGCTACAGTGGATGAGGAGTCTCCTACTCAGGTAGATTCTTGAAGAGTCCATCAGGCGGCTCGATAGTAGATACCTGAGCAAGTGCACGCTCCTTGGCGCAGCGTGCTGCCTCATCAGCATAGAGCGGAGTGATGGAGTTGAGACGCGAAGCGCCTCAACGGAGAGACGGTCCTCCAAACGCCTCTTACCCCATCACACGGTGACAGCAAGGTCGGGGCTGGCACCAACCACCTTTTCTTTCCTTACCTCAAAATTCTAGTCAAAGTAGTGTATGACAGATAATCCTCGTAGCAAGGGACAAGAGACGTCAGCCGCCTTGGCAGTGGAGAAATTGTACAAGGACCTATTCGGAGCTTCTCCGACAGGAATGAGCTACCACTATCTCTGCGCGAGTATCGATGGAGAAGTACGCTCTCTTCGTGAGCTTAACGAAGACCAAGCTCTCCTAATCAAAGCGCTGAAGGAAGCCAACGAGATGTGGGATAAGAAGTCCCGCGAAGAAAAGGCTTGACAGGCTGGAAGGGATTCTTGTAGGGTAGGCACATGGAAAGTAACGAGCAAATTCTATTGGTGTGGTGGGAAATGGAAGAGATGAATTGCTTCCTCCTTCCCAAGGAAGACATCACGAAGGAGCAGCTCAAGATCTTGCACGCCATGGGCGGCAAGTACATGGGCACGGAGGACATGGATGGTCTCTCAGACAATGAGGGTGAGAAGCTCGCTCTGATGGTGTGCAATCCGGAGACCTTTGAGGAGCAATGGGCGTCCTCTCCGGAACTGGTCCGGTTCATCGGGAACTTCTGGGTCTATAAGATCAATGACCCTGGTATCTTCCGGACCGACAACGTGACTCTCGTCGTGACCTCTGGACAAGCGGTCTGATGAGCGTCGACAGTCTCATAGTAGAGCGCCTGTGGCAGTTCTACGATGGATGGTTCGACCCCTGGGAAGTCGGCTTCAAGATGGAGATGATCGGTCAAGGGGATTGGGTTCAGTCTGAGCCGTTCCGTCCTCCAGATGACCTCTGGGATGCGGAGCGTCATGCGGCTAGAATTCGCTACCTCGTAAGCAACCCTCAGTTTCTTGAAGATCCGGTCGAGATCGACAACGTGTGCGACGGTGGGCACATCTATGCGGAGCCCGTCATCCTCGACGGACACCATAGGTTGGCTGCTCACGTCTGGTTGGGGATGGAGAGGATCAACGCAACCTACGGTGGTCGGTGTGACTTCCTGGAATACTTGAAGGGAAACTTGGAGGAGTGTCCGGAATGAAGCTGGAAATCACAGAGAGCCATCACAAGCAAGCGTGCCTGATGTTCCACTATCCAACTCCGGAGCTGCGGGAGTTGATTCGTGGAACTATCATGAATCCTCACATGGATTCCGAAGACTACAAGAATCGTCAACCATCGCACCCCTTCTTGCAGTGTGACTCTCCGAGCTACATCCTCTTGGAGTTCTGGGGACCGGAGCCTGACGTCTACACAGCGTATCTGCAACGGCGCATCGACGAGGAGTTTGGAGAGGATTATGTCGGGACAAACCCACCAAGAGAAGCTGGATAAGCTAACGCTCCTGCTGGAGGAAGCTTGGGAGATGGATAGTAGCGATGTGCGCGCTATCATGTCACAATATCTGTATTTCATGATGAATGAGATTCTGTTTCGGGAAGAAGTCTTTGGAGACCTGGATAGCCCTCTAGACCAGGACCAGCTTCTTGACGTCAACAGGAAGTCAGCAGCGTTCACCTGTACGGTTTTGGACCTGATGCGAAAGGGTGTGTCGTCTCTTGGAGATGACTACCCAGCGTGGTTCAAGGAGAGTATGGGGATGGAGGAGAAAGACAATGGATCAGGATCAGTTTGAAGACATCGATCGTCGAGTCAAAGAACGCCATGAGAAGTTCAATAGGAACATCGCGGGTCTAGTACAAGCAGCCAGGCGGCTTGGAAACATGTCGAGAGCTGCTTCCACCTTGGGGTTGTCAGGTCTTAGTGACGAGCTGTATGACGTTGCTATGGAGGTTGAGAGAATCCAGCAGCGCATCGTGAAGGATGACAGCGATGAGCGGCAAGGTGCCTTTGACCGGGAGATGAAGTCCCAAGGACAGCTCCTTTCTACGATGGCTCGTTCCCTCGATACAGAAGAGCAGACGACCGAGCGCGGCGAGCTGCTCCTTGTAGATGAAGACTCTGAGAAGTCGGTATGAAGTGTCTCCGCTGCGGAACCTGCTGCGTCAACAGTTCTCCCTACATTCCCTTCAGCGAACCGAGCTGTCCGAACGTGGTACGTGTAGCGCCTGGAGTGTATTCTTGTAGCTCCTTCGAGGACCGGCCTGACGGCTGTCGTATCTCAGAAATGGAGGATACCTCCACCTACAAGTATTGCCCTGTAGGCATGCGAGCGCTCCGTTACCCCTCCAAAGAACGGCTGGAATACCGTCTCATTCTTGTAGACGAGGGGCTTTCCTTCTAGCTCTCCAGCTTCAAATCGAACCAGTCAAAGGTTTGTACTATGGTAGACAATCAACTCATCTCAAAGAAGCTATTCAGGATCGCTAGTCTCCTGAAGTTCGAGGACCCAGACGGCTACAAGGCGACAGCGTTCGAGCGTGCCGCCTATGCGGTGAAGAATCTCAAGCAGTCTGTTGGAACGATGGACTACCTCCAGATCAAGGGGATAGGGAAGTCCACGGGAGCCTGCATCCAAGAGCTGTTGGACTCCAATGGGATGCTCTGCACACGGCTCTCGACTCTTGAAGAGGAATTTCCTCCGACCATCATGACGTTGACGGAGATTGATCGCGTCAACGCGGCGAGAGCCAAGAGCTTGGCTGAGAAGTACAAAGTAGCCAACCTCATGGAGCTGTACGCTCTGGTCAAGGAGGGCAAGAAGAAGATCCCGAAGAAGCTCTCGGCAGACGTCATCTTCGCTGTCGAGGAGAAGCAGCGCAAGCCTCGCTACGCTGTCATGCCCTTCCTGGATGTCCTCCGCGCGCATGTCCATGCACACCCCAATGTTACGGAGACCGCTTGGGTTGGTTCAGTGCGAAGGTGTCGTCCCGCTATCAAGAACGCTGACCTCCTCATCACTCTTGAAGGGTGTGACCGCGATACCATCTTCAAGTATCTCCGGGAAGAGGTCATCCAGAAAGAGTACCAAGCCTCTATGCTGACGGTCGGTCTCTCTGGGAAGGCGAAGGAGCACCTCGCTGCCAATTGGCCTGTGGGGGAATACGGGTTCCTTCCCGTCGAGTTCATCACAACGACCCCAGAGCGTGCAGGCGCGGCGAAGTTCTTTTTCACGGGTTCCAAGGCGCACAACACAGCGGTATCGCGTCTCGCTCGTGAGAAGGAAATGACCATCGATGAGCGTGGGATTCTGAACAAGAAGGGAGCCCTCATTGGAGGGGCTGATGAGCGAGAGGTCTACCGCAAGCTCGGACTGCACTATTGGCCCCCGGAGTTCCGGGATGAAGTGGACCTGTCCAAGATTCCTCCGACGGCTGAGAACAACGGGATCACCAAACTCAATGCCACTCGTGCGCTACATGTGCACTCCGACTGGAGCGACGACGGGCACCAGAATATGAAGGAGGCGGCTGAGGCTGCTCAGAAGTGGGGAGTGACTGAGCTGGTCTTCACTGACCACGCCTATGCCTCGAAGTTCAAGGCGGTGGACTCAGAGATCGCCTACATCCAAGCCTGTCACATCCTGACCTCTTGGTTCGATGGTCTGGTGGTCAAAGCTGGTATCGAGGTCGATATCGAGGTCGATGGGACGCTGAGCTGGCCACAGCCTCGTCTCCAGCAGATGGACTTCGTGGTAGCTGCCATCCACCGCAAGCCAGAGGTCGACGTAGAGAAGCGTCTCCTGTCCGCCATCTACAATCCAACTGTCAAGATGATCGGACACATCACAGGACGGCTCATCGGGAAGCGCGGTATCCCTGAGAATGTCGACTGGCAGAAGGTCTTCACGGCGGCTGCCATGAACGATGTCATCATCGAAATCAACTGCCACCCGATGCGTCTGGATCCTCCGCGAGACCTGCTCATTCTGGCGAAGCAGTGTGGTTGCAAGTTCGCCATCAGTGACGACGCCCATTCCATTGACCAGTTCTTTTTGAGAGAGAACGGGATTGAGTTGGCGAAGAGAGCTTGGCTGAACGTCCACGATTTGGCGAAGTGAGTAGCACTGTGGAATGGAACTACAGAGTCATAAAGAAAGAGGCGACCTTCCAGGTCCCAGAGGAAGACGATGAGTATGGAATGGACCCTCCTACTCTTGAAGCTTGGGTCGAGAAGATCCTCAATAATTACGGTAAGGGCGGATGGGAATTGGTTTCCGAAGACCATACGCAGCATTGCGACTCGCTTCTCCGGATGGAATATATCCTGCGAGCTACCTTCAAGAGTCCCGAGGACTCCCCCATCCTTCCTGTCGATGAAGACTTGTAGCACTTTCTCCTTGACACCCCTCCTCCTTTTCTGATACAACTGTCCTGTTGGCTGGATTTCTAGTCAAAGAGAGGTATCATGGATATTCTGTTCACGGATACCCCCAGAGGACTGTCGGAGGAAGACTACCTTCGTCGCTATCGAGCTGCGAAGGCGGTCTCCGAGGCTCTTGGAGAACCAATCCAAAACTTTCTTCGAGATTGGACTCCAGCTCATCGCCACATCTACGAGGACATGGACAGACGGGAGAGGGACCGTGGCGAAAAGGCATAAGTGCACCGACCACTGGCTGTGGCGTCAAATCTGTGGCATGCGGGTGTATGAGCAGGTTGGACGACGCCAGGTCTACACTGTCCGCTGTTCGGAGTGTGGACGAAGCGCTGAGGTTTCCTCAGATGGGAAGGAATACAAGGACAAGGTATGAAGATCAAGGAAGAAACACTCGCTATTCTATCCAAGTTGGAGTTCGAGGGCAACCATGCACGCATCGTGGAGCAGCTCGACCGAAAGACCTATGTGGCTGTGAACAAAGTCCTCATGGCTGCGGGCGGGAAGTGGAACCGCAAGGCAAAGGCACACGTCTTCCCCTTCGATGCTGCGGAGACAATAGACAACGTCATCCTGACAGGAGAGGTCACGACCAACCGAGAGATCGGCTTCTTCCCTACTCCAACCAAGATCGCCAAAGACCTGGTCGCTATGGGAGGTGTGGAAGAGGGAGATGTGGTCCTGGAGCCTTCTGCGGGTACCGGGATGATCATCGACGCGCTTCTTGAAGTCGGGGCTCAAGTGAACGCGGTTGAAGTCGATGTGGCGATGCAGCAGCAGCTTCGGGAGAAGTACGGATCTGACATTCGCTTCCTGTCTGAGGACTTCATGACGTGCCCTCCAGACTTCCCCTGTGACAAGGTCATCATGAATCCCCCATTCGCGAAGACCAAGGGGCATGACTGCCTCGACCATGTGCAGCATGCGTGGGGATTCTTGAGGGAAGGCGGAACGCTAGTCTCTGTACTTCCGTCTGGAGTCGAGTTCCGTCAGGACAAGAGGCACGTCGCGTTTCGTGCTTGGGTTGAGGAGAAGGGGGGCGAGATGACCTCGCTTCCCGCTCTCTCGTTCAGACCCAGTGGAACGGATGTGAGCACACTGGTTCTCCGGATGAGGAAGGGAGCTGCCTGATGTTCAACGTCAATCTCGGTACCGTCATTACGCAGATGATGGAAAAGCTGCTGCCTCGCTTCTCAGATGAGCAGCAGGGCTACATGGTCTCGTTCGAGGTGGAGGTGATTGAGCCTCCAAGAGATGACGTCGACTATGACGATCGGAAGTCGGAGCGGATACGTCAGCACCTCCTCTTCCGCAGAGCCAGTAACTACATGGACGTGTGGCACGCCGAAAAGTCAGGTCTCTTCGTGTCAAATCCTGAAGGGCTCGAATGGAAGCACATGTCGTCGCATGATTCCTGTTGGAGACAGGACGGAGTGGAGCGGGTCGTCAATCGACTCTATTTCGATATGTGCAAAAACGTTGATCCTGACATCGCGCCAGCCAAGATGGACAACTTCCTGTGGGGCTTCGATGTGCAGGAGGTCGTTGTCGGAACACATCGCGGAGAACGTTACAACGGAGAGGACCTCTACATCGTCGATGACGTGTCGCTCGCTACGGACTGACCCCTCCCTGCCCTTCTTCAAATCAAGTTAGTCAAAGGATAGCAACTACAACTTTTGGAGGATTTAGACATGTCTGACAGCAATCCTGACCTTGGCACCGACACCAAAACCCCACCCCCCTTTCGGTTCCCCACTCTTGAAAGTGACCTACCTACCTTTCTCGATAACTTTCTCGACAATTGGGATACCTTGATCCCTGGAAAAAGGGAATCTACTCCTGATTCGATTTCGACCTATGTCCCGGCAAAAAAGGCCCTTTCGGCTATGGTTCAAGGGCTTCAGATCAAGGACGTGACCAAGAAGGTCATCCAGAATGTGACGAGTTACAAGAAGCTCTACACTATGAGTCCTCCTACGTGTAGTAGATACTTCAAATTCTTTGGAGAAGTCCTGCTGTTCCTTAAAAACAACAGGTTCCTGAGCCCTCAAGTACAGGAAGAGCTTCTTCCTTTCTGGGAGTCTTGGGAGAAGGCGCGAGAAGCCACGAATCAGTACAACCAGCAGAATCAGGCTGCAACGAAGAAAGCTGCCGAAGAAGAAGCTGCAAAGAAAGTCCATATTCAGATCCCTACCAAGGCGGTCTGCGTGAAGGATGCTTCTTCCGCTGAGGGGCCTACTACAGCACCCCTCGGAAAGGAAGTGTTGCCACAGTGGTTCTCACGGCTGTACGAAGGTAGCCTCCAATATAAGGAGAAGCAGGAACAGCTCAACGTCATTCTTGAGCATCTGGGTAAGATCCAAACGACGGAATACAAAGCCTCGCTTCCAGAGTACAGGGAGATGATGGCGGCTCTTCCCTCTGAAAGGCGCTTTCACGTCAACGAGTTCTTTAGAACGTTGTTGGTTCAAGGAAACCGTCTTGACCTCATCCGCAATGACCAGCTCTTCAGCTTCTACTTCCCCGAGTAGTCTCAAATCAACCTAGTCAAAGTACAGAGACCGAGACAGCATTAGGAGGTATCTGTGCCTTACATCATTCCCATGACGTTCAATGGCTACGCTGAAGTAGCTCTCGCCAAGTGGTACGAAGTCGAGAAGCTCACACCTCGAACCATCGCCAGTCAGAGGGCGATTCTGGGGAAGTACATCTTGCCGATCCTTGGTGACGTTCCCCTCTATCTCCTCGACAACGAGACCATGGAGCTTCGCTTCCTTCTGAAGCAGCTCTTGCAGGTGAAGTCCTACAAGACTCGTCGCAACAGGGTCGGAATGCTGCGTCGTCTGATGAAGACAGCGAAGAAGGACGGATTCTTGAAGGAGATCCCTTCCTGCGTGATGACGATCTCCATCGCGAACGAGAAGAAAGCCAAGCCCCCGGAGCAGGAGTCCTTCAAGAATACCCCACAGCCAGTGCCCAAGGAGCCTGTCGATGGTGTCGTCTACTACGATGGGAAGACGACGAAGACCTGGGATTCCAAGAGCGAGTGCTGGGTATGACACAGCAAACCCTCTTCGCTCCGCTGAAGCCCTCCGAGGTCCTTCTCATCGACCTGGCTAATATGGCCTATCGGAACGCACATGCGGGGTCATCGATGACGACTTCGGATGGACGTCCCTCTGGACACATCTACCTCACAATCAAAGCGCTCGTCTCCCTCCGAAGACGCCATCCCTACGCTTCCATGATGTTCGCCTTGGATGCACCAAGGACGAGCACCTTCAGAGCGGAGATGTACCCTGACTACAAGGCGCAGAGGCACACGTCCCTGGACTACAACCCCGTAGTGGAGCTAGAAGCCTTCGTGGCGTGCATGAAGTGTGATGTGGCTATGGCGGATGGGTATGAAGCTGATGACGTCATAGCGGCGATGGTGGCGCGTCAGGAGCTATACCGGTACATCGTCATCTCCAACGACAAGGACCTGTGGTCGTTGCTCCAGTACAACAACGTGACGATCCTCAACCCCAGAGACCCGGTTGGCCCCCAGCAGATGCACAAAGCCTTCGGTGACATCCCGCCTCACAAGATCGCGATGTTCAAGGCAATCCTCGGAGATGCTTCCGACAACATCCCCAAGGTACCGCGATTGCGGAAGAAGAAGGTAGCTGAGCTGCTGAACGTGTCCTCCACCTTGGATGACGTCTTCGAGAAAGCCAAAGACATCATGAGTCCCAAGGAGACGGAGAAGCTCATCGCTCATGAAGAGATGGTACGGACCAACCTCAAGCTCTCGACACTCCAGACTATGATCAATCCCCAGATCATAGCGAACCCAGGATCAGCTACCTTCCTGGACAAGATGTTCAAGCACTACGAGGTCTCCAGTCTCTATAGGGACATGCAGACTCTTCTCTCCTAAGAGCTTCCTGACCTTCTTATGTTATTTAGTTCTGGACTAGAAAATAGGAGAGAGGTATGCGTCTAACAGTTACAAATAAAACCAATGGTCTTGTAATGCTTCCAAATCCAATAGGTAAGGGCATTCGACCTAATAGCACGAAAGTATTTGACAATGTAGACCCTATCGATATGGCGAAACAATCCGAGGTTTGGTCTTCTATGGAAGATTCTGGAGTAATCGCTTTCACAAGTAACGATGACCCCGAGGTTCCAGATCAGATCGAAGCTGTCACAGAAGAGTCTCTTATTTCTCACTACAAGTTGAATGTCGACCATGTAAGTGGAGATGATTCTATAGCGACAGGCTCTCTTTCAAATCCTTTTCGTACCATCCAGGCGGCTCTTGATTACGCAGCAGATATGACCCTAATAGGCAGTTACACTACCGTAGAAATCAATATCCCAGAAATAAAGTCTACAGAAGCTCTAGTATATAATGGGCTAAATAGAATTATTTTACGGGGAGAAGGGATAGTCTCCTTTATAGCGCCTCCTGCCGGGCAAGTACCTCTAACTATTACGAATGCTACAAAAGATTCCCTTGCTACATACCGAGCTTCTGGGCTATATTCTGACCTTGTCAATCAAGGAGATGCAGGGCCTTCTTTGGTTAGTATTCATAGTGTATATTTTTCTGGGTCTGGTGGAGCTAACGCCATAGAAGTACTAGGAGTGGCTGGAGATGCTGGACCTGGACTTACGAACTTTGGATACTTCCGGATGGAGAGTTCGTATATCAACGGAACAGTATATTGTAGAAATACTAGGTCAATTAGTGCTATAACCATGAAAAATTGGGGTCGTTATACCTTCCATAATTGCTCATACATGACTTTCATGCACACAATGGCTAGACATTACATTGTTAGCTACGATGCGGCTGACCCAGAAGGACAGCCTGCTTCTGGGTCAAACTTTTTGCAAGGATACGATGTGCATCAGTGGGGTGACCTTACGGCAACGGGTGACTGTGCTGTCTGGTTCTGGAGTGGCCACACTGATGGAAATATATCTATCTCAGACACCTCCAGTGCTCTTTTTAACGGCTATGGATGCTCTGGGAATTTGGATATAAATGGGACTGCTACAGTGGAACATACTGAAGGCTATGTTGGCGGTAATGTGAATGCCGAAGCTGGCTCATCCTGGAGAAGTAATGGGGTACATGTGCAAGGGGCGTTGTCTTTTGATGCGGGTGTTGGAACCGCTAGGATGGACGGTGGGCGGTACATGGGAGCCCTCACAGACCCTGGTGGTAAATTCGTTAGAAATGCAGGCAATTAAGAAGAGGAGGCTATAATGATCATCGATGATGTTCTTTTGGACCAAATGCAGGAAATAAAAGACCTTATACCTTCTGTGCGAACAGCCTGGCTAGAACGCAGCGTACTCTTGGAGGCTGAGTTGTCTGAAGAATCTAACCCAGACCTACGGAGAACCCTACTCAACGAAGCAGCTAAAGAGAGGCTCGTAGCGCCACCCGCTGGTTTGAATCAAGCAGTACGTATCTACTATGAAGGTAAAGTCAACGTTATACGTAGCGAGTTTCTTAGTCCATTGTACACCACGTACACCTCCTAAATAATCGTAACCGTTCTCCTTAAAGCCTATCTACAAGAATCTCCTTGACATCTCCCCTACGATTCTGGTAGGGTGTTCCCATGGCTAAGCGGATAACTCAAAAGCTGGTTCGTGAAGTTCTCAAAGGAGATCACTTCCGTCCCGATTCTCCTCCATCCTATCTCTACCGGTCTGCTGAACTAGCTCCTGGTATGACGGTGGTGGAGTATCGCCACAACTCCAAGCAGAAGGGCTCTTACTTCAGCGTGCGCGCCTATCGAGGGGCTCATGTTCCCATCCATTGGGACTCTGTGGAGATGGTGTCCCTCAAAGAGGCGGTTGCGTGGGCGAACGAGCGAGTAGAGGAGACAGTCCGCATTTGGGAAAGCGAGGGATGATGAACAACAGCAAGGCAACTCCAGCCCACAGCCCTTCCTGGAAGAGCTTTGGTGCGGCACCAAGCGTCTTCTGGATTGTCACTGAAGGCAACCATCCAGACGTGACCGATGATGGTGAGTTCGGAGTGGAGGTCGCGGGTGTCCCCTACTTCTATTACAAGCATAGGGATGCGGAACCGTCCCATCCGGATGTGAAGTACCGCCGAATCGAGAAGTATGAGTTCGGTTCGGTCATTCGTCGTCCAGTGAGGGAATCATGAGTCGGAAGTTTGAGAGCGAGATCGCGAGCGTCCCTTCGGTGCGCATGTACTACATGACGCGGCGACTCCTTGGGATCTCGAAGATGTCGCTAGAGAATCTTGTAGAAGAAGCTCCAGCCCTACACCAGGGACCTGTCGAAACGCTTCTTGACGAGATTCGCAGGTTTCTTCCGAGGATCGATGCAGATCTCGCCTTGGTCTGTCAACGTGAAGGTATCGACTATGAAAAACCGGAAGACTAAATCGACCGATCGTTATGGCTATGACCACACCACTGGTGAAGGTCAGAAGCGTCTGATGTACGAGTCGATTGGAATCGATATCACCTCACCTCGTGCGCTTCCAGCGCATTACGAGGAAGGGGAGTACGGTTCGGATCCGATTCTTGACGAGAACGGAGAGCCCACCGGGAAGATCCGGATGGTTCCGACTGGTCGTGTGGTGGATCTGCGGGAAGGCAAGGAACGATGAAAATCGGGGACATCGCTGTTGTGCCCAAGGGGACCGAGAATCCCTACAAGGCCAGTATCCCTGGAGACCGGACAGGGAAGAAGCGTGCAGCGGCTCTTGGGCTCTTCCTGAGAGGGGTTCCTACCCCTGAGTATGAGTTCTGGTTCGCTCCCTGCTGTGGTGGCGCTAGGAAGCTCTCTGAGGCGGATATAGCGGACGTCGACCCTGTTGCCGTCAACTACTATTGGGACGAGGCTGGACGAGAGAGACCTAGAAGGTAGAGGGAGAAGTATCATGCATGAAAAGCCTCCAAAACATCTTTGGTTGCTTCTTGATCGGTCGAATGGTGATGAGCTGTCTCATTACTACACATGGTTTTTCACTACCAGGGAACGCGCGAGACAGCACAAGAAGGCTCAGCATGCGAATCCGAAGTATGCACGGTTGAGTGGTCCCTTCAAGTATGTCTTGGAGATGGAATAGCATGCACCTTTTCTCGAAAAAAGAGCGGCGCACTCTTGAAGCGGTCTACCAGGAGACCTTACAGCAGTGTGCTCCAGTGGTTGAAAAAGCGCGTCAACGAGGATTTCGATTAGCTACCGTTGACGAGCGGCAACTCAACAAAGCTGAAGACCTCTATCATTGGAAAGGTACACTTTGGGTACGATTGGAGGAATAGTATGCCCCTTTTTCTGGACACGCCGAATTTGGATGCTGCGCTCGCTGAGATTGAGAAGTTGAAGCGGGCACAGGACATTCTTGAAGAGGTCTGGAATTGGACTGGTCCCTACGGTCCGGATGAGACCATACCCTCAGAGCTGATGACAGCGCTCCATGCGCACTTTGAGTTCGATGACTCAGAGTGATATATTAGTGATTATCAACAGATATCATTGATATCCGCTGATAATTAGTGCCGAGACTGATATTCTGGTCAAAGGTAGATAGGAGGTCACCCATGACTCTGGACTTTTCCATTGATACGTCCTGGATACGGACAACTTTTAATGTAACAAGAGGCTGTCCTGACGATAGCTTCCTGGTTGTTCGTGGCGATATAGAAGTATACGATGATTATCATGAAGATTTCCTTAAAATTGGAGATACGCATGGTATCTGGTTCCCAAAGTGGTATGGAGCCCCTTCAGATGACTTTCTCCATGAACTGGACTGTGAAGCGCATGACTTAGGGGAAATGGCTGCGATCACACACTTGTGCTTTGAAGAGGATCAAGATGACTTATCTTGTGCCTTCTTCTCTTCCTGGCTCGGAATTCGTATGATACGATTGGATAAACATTGGAGAGGAATTGATATTTCCTATATTGTTATGCAGGAGTGGCTAAACTCATTTGGAGCTGACGCTTTTGTTATTGCTCAAGTTACCCATAAGGAGCCGAAGAGGTCAAAACTTCTTAAACATTGGAAAAACTTTGGGTTCACCATTGTTGAAGAGACACAGAAAAAGACCTGGGATGGGCTAGAGGGGATTATCTGTCGGACAGACCTGAGATGGACTCCAGGGTCTTGGCTGGAAGACGTCCAAAAACAGTCTTCTAACGAGTGTACTCGCATTCAAGTTGTTTCAGATGATGATTATGAGTTCGGCCCCTATAGTCCGAAGATTAGCCTGGTACTGAAGACGCAGAAACAAGAACTTGATAGGACCTCTTTAACTACAACGAGTCCTGTCTCCTTGAAGAATGGCGACCTATGGTTTCCTGGGTGTGAACATAAAAAATAGGGAGAGGGAGGTACATGACATGCCGAGAGTCGAGATCAACGAAGAGAACTTCCTTCAAGTATGGGAGGCTGCCAAGAAGACCTCGGTCGCTCCCATCGAACATGGGCGTCCCGCTGGAGGAGCTATCACCGGCTGCGGGTTGTCCGTAGACGAGCTTCTGGCAGGCGCGGGGACCGTAGCGCCGAGCTGGGATAGGATCACCTGTCAGGAGTGTCTCTTGACGCTCAAGGAATGGAGAGGGCTGGAATGCATCCTGTAGAGCATATCATTATTCAGGAACTCATCGATGACGGTCCCTGTGCTCCCAGAAAGTTGGAAGGTAATTTCCGAGGTGACTATCGGAAGAAAGCCAGAGAGACGATCGCCAGGCTCACAGATGAGGGTGCGCTCCGTCTCAATGACGATCTCAAGTTGGAGTTTGTCGGGGAGCTTGGGGAACCGGGTGAGGGAGAGGCTGTCTGTGAAGAATGTGACTTCTGCGAAACCCCTGATAACTTTTTGCCAGCCTTTGACGTCTATCATGCCATCAGATGCCCTGTTTGCGGAACAACCGATATTGACACATCGCGTTGTGCGGAGGAGATGGGCAGCTACGGAATCGACAACTGCTTCCGTCCCAATCATTCCTAGGTTACATTCTATAATTCGTGGAGGATAAGAAATGCTCAAGACATTTTTCTGGCTGTGCACCCTGTTTACTATGGCGTTCTCTGTTACGATGTGTACACACATCAGCGTTTCCAATGCACAGTCTTGGTATGATGACACCTATGCGGAGACTTTCGAGGGGATTGTAACGGTTTCTCCTCATGTAGAGGACAGAAGGGCTCATGAGCTTACGTTTCTCATCATAGAATCTGCTCTGGAGTACGAGCTTGACCCGCTCCTGTTGGTGGCGATGATACGCCGAGAGTCGAACTTCTTGAGGAGCGTTGAACAGCGACGACTGTTTGGCTCCGCTGGTGAGGTAGGGCTAATGCAAATCCAACCCGGTGAGTTTCAGGGACGTCGTTACATCACATCGGCAGGGATGCGGTTCAGACCAACCGACTGCACTCCGTATCTTCGTACCGCACGGTGCCAGGTGCAAACCGGAGCTGCCTTCCTGGCTTTCATACGAGACATGTGTGGGGGATCCAAAACCCGGTGGGTGGCTAGCTACGGCATGTCCCGGTGTGCCCGTGAAGGTGAGATGGACACACACATCTCCGTAGTGAACGTAATACGCTACTACGAGCAAGCCTCTGGAAGGTCTTGGTACTCTGGGGAGCGATTCACCGCAGTGACGGGAGAGGATTGATATGATTCTTGGCGTTATCTTGGTGGCTACGTGGCTTCTCTTAGACGGGATCATTATCTGGTACCTTCCTCGCTTCAACTCCAAACTGAACTAGTCAAAGACATTCATGGAACAGAAGCCCTACATCGACAAGAAGACAGGACTCCCGGTTCGGTGCCCTCTATGTCACAAGCCCACCATCCAATGGACAGGGCGAGACTGGTTCTGCCCTGACTGTGCCTACGTCGGTGAGGAAGCCCTTTTCCCCCAAGCTCCAAAAGAAGAAGACCTATGTCATGTCCACCCTCAACCACCAGAGCAGGAAATCCACTTAGATCTCGACCCATTGAGTGCCGCTTTTCTCCAAAGACTGTCCCGTCGATGGGAGATGTCTCCTTCTGATGCAGTGGTTACCTTGATAAAGAGAGCTGCTGACGCTGAATTTTCAGCACAAGGAGAAACTGATGGGACGAATGAAGTACGGAACCCCAGAAAACGGACAGGTCGTTGACCAGCCCTCGACAGTGAACCAGCCACCTCCGACCCCTGACACGCAAGCGCAAGTCACCGAAGAGAAAGACGAAAAGTCGAATAAGAGCCAAAGTCAAAACTCATGACAGATGAGAAGCAGGCTCCGGAGCAGGATGAAGAGCTGACCGAAGATACCGCTGCTATCACCTGCTATCCGATTCAGATGGACGGTGTGCCTTGTGTTATCATGAAGTTTGATCGTCCTGTAGACCACCTTGTCTTTGATTACGATGAGTTGTACGCCACCTTCGAGGCTGCTATCCAAAGTATGGAAGCCGCCAAGAGTGACGACATCTTCGATACGTAATAGTCAAAGATCTCCAGCATGTCAGACTACAAGAATCCCTTCAGCCCCGAGAATCTTGAGAAGCAATGGGAGTGCGCTGAGAAGCTCCTCATTGAAGAGATGGGCGAGGAAGAGTTCAAGAAGTCTCTGAAGAAGGCTGGAGAGACGCTCAACTACTATCATGAGCACCCTGCTTCCATCGATGACATATCGGAGGAAGACTCGAAAGCTCTAACTAACTGGATTTTATATGGAGACTCGGAACATGAACCCACCTCAGAGGACCCCTGAGACCTTTCTTCAAGAAATAGAAGCCCTGCTTCAACGACGCAACCCGGAACCTGAGACACAATGCTCTCCACAGGAGATACTTGAAGAGGCATTGGTAGAGCAGAGCCTACTCCCTCTCCTCTTCCAGATCAATTCTTGCGTCCAAACAGAGACCCTCACCGCACGCGTAGCTGAACCGTTGTCGCTCCTCAAGCAGGTGGACACAAAGGTCCGAGACCTATTGGACGTCTTCGTGGAGGACTCAGGTAACATTCTTGAAGGACCGCAGTTCACCGTATCTGCGTTCGCGGGTATGCGTAGGATGATCGCACAGATGAATTTGGTTCCCTCTGTATGCCTTATCCCAGGTGATATCTGGCAGTCTATTATTGCCGATATGGAGTTCGCTGAGTTGTTTAATACCGTCTCAGACCACAATCTCATACTGGAAGGAATTCTTGGGGAAATACTTGGGGTTACGGTGTGGACAGATGGCTTTCGACAGGATGAGGCGAAGTTCATGCGTCCAGGAGAGGCGTACATGGTGGCGGCACCTCAATACGTGGGTCACTGCGCGCCTACACCGGTTATTCTTGAAGGAGACCAACTGAAGGTTCTCTTTGGAGCGGAGATCAAAGGCAACCAGGCGTGCATCAGCAAGTTCAAACACGTGTAAGGAGCTAGAAACATGAAGCTAAAAGCAAATCCGTACAACCCCTCTCTTCATCCCCAAGGAACTCCGAAGTTCAAGAAGGGGGATATCCTCTGCTTCCATCCGAAGCACAATGCGAAGAACAAAGTAGATGTGACCGCAGTTTTCAAGCCAGAGGCAGAGAAGTTCTGTAAATTCCACGGCTTGAAGCCCGCTGACCACATCGTTGTGTTCGACAACAAGAAGAGTCGCTACCCCTTGGCCAATCAGATCATTAAGGAGATCAAGGCTCGGAAGCCGAAGGTCGTAGCTTTCTTCTGTCACGGGTTCACGCACTACATACAGGCGGGACCACGCTCTCCGAAGCACCCCTACGCACAGGACAACGACAAGAAGCTCTTCCGTGCCTTTATCAAGGCGCTGACGGACGCCTACGTCGCTCCGAACCTCATTCTCTATGCGTGCAGCACTGGAGATGAGCCTGACAAGGACATGGCTGATACAGCGCCTGGAGCTGGTGACGATAGCTTCGCTGACGTCTGCCGAGACAAGATGTGCGAGAACGGAGCTACCTTCTGTCGAGTCATGGCGCATACGACAGCAGGTCCAGCCACCGTCAACCCTCATATCAAATTCTTCGATGGTTTGGGATCGCGGTTCGGTGGTACAGGAGCCGCGTTCATCGTACCTCCTGGCACAGCCAAATTCTGGAAGGCTCTCCGTGCTCACCTCCAGACAGACTTCCGCTTCCGCTTCCCCTTCATGACGGTAGTCGACATTCAGGCAGAGCTGGAGACTCTCGTCTAGCGGTTATCTCCTGACAGGAGATGTACATGGACGAAGCCACCATCAAAGAAGCGAAATCATTACTGGAAGCTGGAAAAGTTGACGAGGCGATGGTCCTCATTTCCAGACGAGATCCGTTGCTGGGCATCTCTCCTGAGTTCATGGGTCTGATGACCGACTTCCGTTCGCTTCCAAATAGCATAGCGACAGCACTCCGGAGAGACGACCTCTCCAAACTATCCACGCGGGAGCTGATGGAGACGCTGTTCTTTGTGCGTAATACCATAGCTCGTAGCAAGAAGAGCGACTTTCTTACGAGGAAGGTTCTGATTGCACTCTCAAACTTAGCGAAGAGGATACAACTTACTCTTGAAGGAGATACTGATGGATGAAGCTCTTTCGGCTATGATCGACAAAGCCATTGAAGTCTTGAACCGCGCTGTGAAGCAGGACGCCCAAGCTATGACCTACCTGATGGAGTATCGGGTTCAGGTTAACGATGGTCTAGCTGATGACCCGACGATTCAAGTTCTTGACTACACGGATATTGTGCAGAAGGGACCGATGGGACTTGAGCGCAAAACACCTGTGCTCGGAACTTTGGGCCTTATCAATGGAATATTCGGAATACGCGAAGACGGCTGGGGATACATAACGATGGTAGCGGATGATACCACCGGGCTCATCCTCCGCTTCCAGAGGACACGCGACTATTCTGAGGAATCTGAACTTCAAGAGGAATAGCGGTCGATGAGATCCACCAGAAGCCGTAGCATCCGTCTCTCCATCTCCCGCTTCGCCTTCAAGAGTTTCCCACGATCCTGAATCCTGGCTTCAAGAATATCGTACAGGATCTTGTTCCGCTGGAAGAAGGGACCGAGCGCGTTCCCTATCTCCTCCATCATGGAGTCGCCGCTGCTGAGCATCTCGATAGCGTCGTCGACCTTGCCTTGCTTGAGCATCACGAGCGCCAAGCTCTTACGTTCACTCATGTTCCTATCCATCATAGTCGCACCTTGCCGTTTTCCATGGAGTATCTTTTTGTCAATCTTCATCGGACGATAGACGCCTCTCCGTGTTGCGATCTGTGCCCACAAGGCAGAGCCAGGGAAGTGATCCTCGAAGTCGATGTCTCGAAGAGGCACCAAAAAGCGGACCACAGCTCCTCCTCGATTGTCACTAAGAGCTTCCCGCTTGGAGGTGGTGCCGTAGACGCCATAGCTGTCAGGTGTCTTGGAGGGACGTCTCAACACCTTCTCTTCAAGAATCTTCTGCGCAATCTCCGGAGTCGTGGCATGATAGAGCCAGACCGCATTGCCCTGTAGCTCCGCTCCTACGTCTGCCAGCTCCTCTTCCCACCCGATATGACCACTCCCCGCTACTTTCTTCTGTCCCATTGTCACACCTTGATTTGATAGAGTCGAATCTGTCCCTCTTCAGGTACCATAGCCCAGATTCGCGTGATACGCTTGAAGGGCGTTGGTCCAGGAGCCTTGGGATAGCCGTCTCGTTTGTCTTCTTGTAGATGAGGTCCCTCAGCCTTCTCGCTCTGAGGATCCCAGACGTAGGGCTTCGGTTTCCCTGGAGGAGTGATCTGGTCTCTATAGTCCACTTCGATGAGGAAGTTGGGCTTCCCCGTCTTCAGCGGGTCCGAGCGACCGAAGTTCACGTAGTCTTCCGCTGTAGAGGGGTCGTAGGCGAAGCAGGTGCCTTCGGAGGAGTGACTGTACATCCCACAGCTCTGGATGTCCTTGCGTCGTCCTACGGTCGCCTTGAACTCCTTCTCCTCCATCCCTCGATAGACGTGCCCTTTGCGCTTGAGGCTGTCGACCTTGATTGTCTGCTCCCAAAGAGGCATGATGACCTTGCCGTTTTCTCTGCTGTGAACGATACCGTAGGAGTGAGGGAAACGCTGGGCAGCTTCCTTCAAGAGATCGATCGCCTCTTCGCTCATCCCATCGGAGACCATGGCTTCTACAACTTGAGCAAACGTCATGACTGGCTTGCCGTAGAGACCGGAAAGGGAGAGAGTCCGCTTCAGCCTGTACTGAGCCATGGAGGAGAGCTTCCGAGGATGGAGGACGAAGTAGACGAAGGTCTCGGCGAAGTCTTCCAGCTTGTCGGTACTTCCATAATCCGTTGGGATACCGAGGGCAGCCACCGCTTTTGCATCTGGAGACGTATCGTCCAAGAACTGGTCGGATATCCCTTCATCCACAGGCATATCGGGGCTGCCTGTAGTCAACCCCAAGAGCTTCTTGTAGTCCTCAGCAAGAGCTATCTCTTCTTCGTCATCGCTCTTGGACTCATGCACTCGCTTTAGCGTATGGAGAATCTCTTCTCCAAGAGGCGTCACGTTGAACATAGAGTCCCTCTCTGTTATCCCATAGGGGATGAGGAGTTTGTATTGGAGAGGTTTGCTCGGATACGCGAGCCAGGAGAAGAAGCGCGCCTTCTCCATAAGTCCGTAGTGATTGGGGTGTGCGATACTCACGTAATGGAGGTTGAAGTCCTTCTCAATGAGAAACTTGTAGAAGCCCTGTCGCTCTCGTAGCGTGATAGGAGCTTCAAGCTGCTCTATTCTTTTCGCTTCTTCAACAGTATCCCACCATGAATCCCAGAATCTTCGAGCATTCTCATCGATATACGTCATATGGATGTGATGACCGAACTCATGGAGGAATACGTCCCTTACCCACGATTTCCCGTCTGAACTCTCGTAAACACCTGTGAATACAGTGATGCTTCGCTCTTCTTGGTCATAATGGGCCGATACGCGGGATGCATGGGGGGATTGGTATTCCAGATTAATGGCTGTGATTCCCTCTTCAAGAATCGGAAGAAGTCCTCTCCCCTTGAAGAGCGTGATGAGGTAGTCCACCCCTTGCACCATCGTGTGGACGAGACCTTCTGCGAAGCGATTGGGATTCCGGATGTTGACATTCTTGTAGTTGAAGTGCGCGGGCATCGCCTTCTTCAAGAGTCGATTCATCTCCTTGGCATAGGCGTCAAGCTGGGCGAGGAAGTCTTTAGCATCGTCAGCGATTCTCTCCAGGTTCACTTTCCTGTCTTGAAGCACCGCTTCCGCCTTGATCTTCAGAGTATCCGCTTCATCCTGCATGCGAACGTAATCTCGGTAGACCATGGTTGAAGGAAGATCTGGGTTTCTCGTCTCATAGACTTTGGGGTAATTCGTGCGAACCCAGCGGGCGAACCCTACAGGATGCTCATGCTCTTCTTGTTCTGTCGGAGCAGCGAAGTCGACTCGTCGAACGATGGCTTCCATGGTCTCATAGAAGTCGAGATTCTTGAAGCGGTAGGTGCTTACCACTTTGCGGAATGACTCTTCGTCTCTCACCTTGCGGAGGACCTGGAGACTCTTGTAGAGCTTCTCAAACTCACGGACCGGCTTCAGGGCTCGTTCCCAGACGAACTTCTCTACGGAAGAGAACTTCATGACTGGCTTTCCGTAGAGCCCCGCAAGAGAGAGGGTCTTCTTGAGGCGGTACTGCGCCATCGGGGAGAGGCTGTCTCTGTCAGTCATGAACCGGGAGAACGTCTCCGCGAAGTCTTCGTAGCGGTTGGTCTCCGCATAGTTCGTCGGGAGCTGGAGTAGCTCCAGAAGGTCCTGTTCATCGGCAAGGAGAGGAGCTAGGACCGAGATGACAGCATGATTTGGAGGTGAGGGATACGCATGATGACTCTCCGCTCCAAGCAGCTCAATATAATCCGCTCTCAGGTCTGGGTCGCTGTCTGGGTCTGCCAAGGCTGCGAAGACCTTTTTCCCATAGGAGGTAAGCTTGGGCATTTCCTTGTAGCTGTTAAGGCGCGGGTCCGCTATTTTCTTGTAGAGACGACCTCCTGGGTTTGGATTCTCCAGCCAGGTGGTAAGACGAACTTGTTCGACTGTATCCTTTGCGCGATACCGCTTGAGATTGAAGCCCACTTTGGAGAGCTTATTGAGGAAGTAATACCGCTCTTTCTGTGTGATTGGTCTCCCTATGCTGTCTTTCTTCTGTCTGATGTCGTCGAGCTTATCCCACCAGGAGTCCCAATACTTCCGTGCGTTCCTGTCGAGATAGCGCATGTGGACGTAGTGACCAAACTCATGGACGAGGTTGTTTTTCATCCAATCGCCGAGGTCGGTATGCCGGTGTAGGAACTTCGAGTAGAGACCGATGGTGTCATTGGTATCGTCGAAATCTGCGACTGTATTCTCCTCCTCGGGGTCTTCATAGTATAGGCGGAAGCCTTTGATCCCCTTCTGGAAGAGAGGAAGCATGTCCCGATCTCGGAAGAAGGAGACCATGAAGTCGACTCCGGAGAGCATGGCATTGACCAGAGGCTTCGCCATCTTCCCATTGTTGTAGATGGTGAATCCATGGTAGGGGAACTTCGGAGGATAGATCTGATCCAGCATCGACTGGATGACTTTGGCGTAGGCGTCGAGCGCCTTCATGAAGCTCTTGGCTACGGGAACTAGGTTTTTCTCTTTGTAGTCGTCGTCAGACTCGTCTTCCCAATACTCTTGGAGCCAGAAAGCGGCGTTCTTGAGGTCTTCTTCCGCATCGAAAGAGTCTGAGCGGTCGAAGTTCTTGCGTGCCCACCAGCCGAAGTTCTTTTTGGGAACACGCCCCGTTATAGTGGGCATGTAGGAAGCCTTCATGTGCGAGAGAGCGTCAAGAGCTTTCTCAGCGTCGATGTCCATCGTCCCATACTTGAAGTTGTCGAGAACGCTCTCTACCTCTTCCACGGTCCGCGCATGACGTAGCCCAACGAAGCTATCGACGAGAGTGTTGTAGGCAGCGATCTGTTGGGGGATCTCCGTCCTCCAAGCTTTCGTCCAGGTGCTCGCGCTCATCGTTCGTCTCCTTGGAGGTAGGCTACAAGAATATCTTTCGCCTCTTCCTCCATCCCCTTATCCATCAGTCCCTCAATCGCCTTGGCGAACGTCATGACCGGCTTGCCATAGAGACCCGACAAGCTCAGCGTTCTCTTCATCCTGTACTGAGCAAGCTCAGATAGACGACGGGGTTCCGTTACGAAGAGGACGAAGCTCTCCGCGAAGTCCTCCAGCTCATTCTTGCGTGCATAGTCGGAGGGTACACCTAGCTGGTCTATGGCTTGAACTTCTGTCGGAGTTGTCCCTCGGATGTCTTTCTCCATGCTGCGAGTGAGCTTGGGCCAATGGTCCTGGCTGTCGATACCGAGGACAGCATCGTACTCCTTCTGAAGCTCCATCGACTTCTTCTGGTAGTTCATTCCGAGGTGCCCTGGTTTGTCCTTCAAGGCTTCAGGATAGTGCTTCTCTATGAACTCGTAGGAGTCCTTGTAGAAGTCGAACATATCCTTCCCGTACTCCGTCAGACGCGGGGGACGTCCAGGATTGTAGTAGGGCGTGACCTTGTTCTTGTTGCCCTTACTCGGGTTGTTCAGCCAAGCGAGGAAACGAATGCCGTCCGCCTCATCATGGAATGACTTGAGGGCTTTGGTGGGGTCGTAATCGCTGTCAATGAGGACCATCCAATTGAGGGTCCTGTCACTGTATGTGAGCGGAGCTGTCTTCTTGTCTATCTCTTGGGCTTCCTTGACGAGATCCCACCACGAATCCCAGAAGCGCTTTGCTGCTCCGTGGATGTACTTCATATGGATATGGTGTGCGAACTCATGGAGCATCGCTTCCTGTATCCAACTGTCCATGAAACGTGGCTTCATGACAGTCTTCAGTACATTTGAGAGGTCGATCCGCTGGTCCGCTGCTGTGTAGCGAGCATACCAATCGTCAAAGGGGGGTTGGAACATCAGACGGATCTCTTTGATTTCTTTCTCGAAGATCTCCAAGAGATGACGATCACGAAACCAGGACTTCATGAAGTTGACGCTGGCAAGAAGCTCGTTGACCAAAGGCTTGGCGAAGTGATCTGGGTTGGTGACGAAGAAGCCTTCATACTTGAAGCGCTCCGGATAGACCTGCTTGAGAAGTTTGTTGATCTCTTGGGCGTAGTCCTCCATGAGAGGAGGAAGTTTGGCGAGCATCTTCAAGAATTCCAATCCCTTGGACTTCTTGGTCTCCTCGCTCATGTTTTCCCAGTCTTCTTTGAGGAGCGTTTCCTCAGCCATGTCTATGAGAAGATAGGAGAAGTCAGCAATCGGCCTATGCTCTTCTTGGATGTTCCGATAGACTTTGTACCCGAAGTTCTGGAGTATCCAGAACCCAAGGTTGTCGCTGGCTGCTGGATTCCCATCAGGAGTGTGTTCTACGATCTCTTCAAGGCTACTGCGCAGACCATAGTGAAAATCAAACTCATCCAGGATCTCATCTGGAGACCACTTCAAGTATTGCTCATCCGTGGCGTTCTCTTCAATCCGACTCTTGATCCCATTAAACCCCTGAATATTTTCAAGAACCTCGTCCCAATCGAACTTAGAAGTCAGGACGTCAGCCGTCGGGGGGACCATGGGATTTCGTCGGGCCGTTTTCATTGAGAGCCTCTTGAGAGCAAAATCTAGTCAAAGTAACACAGGGACATATACAAATACCTCAAAGATGAGGCAGCAGAGAGGCTTAGACGACATGTGCGCGGAAGACCACGACGCAACTGGCGAAGAAACCTGCTCGGAATGTGGAAAAGACATCAGAGACCGACCACAGTGCTGTAACTTGGCTGAAGCACATATCATTTGGCGTCGAACCAACCACGCAGACGGACCCGAAGAGGACGGGTGGTCCATAATCGTTGGGAGGACTGGTGACTGCTTCGAGAACGTCAAGTTCTGTCCGTTCTGTGGGTACGACCTCTATAAGGACGAAAAGGAACTGGAAGAAGGGTTGAGGAATGCGTGAACTTACACTGGAATTGACGAACGCTTGCCCTCTACCCTCTACAGTGCAGACATTGCTCTTCTGAGGCTGGACCGGGTGGCTCGGACACATATCATGAGCTTGGTGAATCAAGCCAAAGAGCTAGGGGTGGAACGGCTCAACGGACAGGCAATGAAGTGCTGTCCCATCCATCACCTCGGTCAACACGTCGTTTGAAATCGAGCTAGTCAAAGATAGCTATGGAATTGGAAATCAAGCTGTACGTCGATGGTATCCCCTGTCCGAAGTGCGGGTCCAAGGACTTTTCTGGTAGGAACGAAGACGATATTAGGGTTCCTGGAGAAATGGGCGCGATCTTGACCTGCTACAAGTGCAACCATGAGCAGGAAGTCACCTTCAACGTGACACTCAAAGAGCAAATCGACCTATGACGATCACCGTTGGACAAGTCGAACCTGTCGTAGACTACAGCATTCGCAAGGTCTGCAAGCAGAGGTACGCCAACCACCCTCATGGTTGTCCCAACTGGAAGAAGCGTTCGACCTGTCCCCCGAAAGCTCCCTCTCTGCACAAGGTGTTCGACCTCCAGCAGCCCTTCTACGCCATCGTCAACGCCTATCCCTTCGGGGAGCATATGGCCAAGATGAAGGAGCGGCACCCTGGCTGGACGGACAGGCAGGTACGCAACCCTCTCTACTGGCAGGGAACTGCTCGGAAGCAGCTCAAGCAGGGTATCAACGACTTCCTGCACGACCATCTCACATACATCGTCATACGCTGCCCTGAAGCGTGTGGTGTGCTCATCACGAAGACCGTGGCACCTCTGGGTATAGAACTCAGTTGGCCTCCACAGGAGACGGCATACCAGGTCGCTCTTGGAGGTATTCCAGTCAAAGGACTGAGAGAGAAATATCCAGACTTCTCCAATGATATCCATTGGGGATTCGAGTCTGAGCAGCGGTTGGTGATGTACCCTAGTCTCTTTGGAGGAGCATGATGAAGTGGAGGGATGACAAGCTAGCGAATCCACCGAAATGCGGGGGCTACAAGTATCCGAAAGAATGTCCTCATGATGGTGTCCCTGACTCCAAGAACGAGGATTGTCAGGAGTGCTACAAGGATTCTTGGGATGCTCAAGCGAAAGCTGCCCATCTAGCGTGGGGACGTCCCCGAAGAGGAGAGTCACAATGACTTGCAGGTGAAGCAGCGGCGAAGAGCACGCTCGGAGAGCGCGCGAGACGGCTCAAAGGAACAAAGAATCCTCTGCGAAGCTCCACAAGGAACGCCTTCAAGAAAAAGTGACGGAGCTGGAAGCGACTCTTGAAGGCATAACTCCGGACGCTACAAGATACGAGATTGTAGACGCGGAGCAGATTGGGAAACACCTCCTTGTCAAAGCGAACTTCCCCAACTGCGATAAGTGCTCCTACGAGGGAACGAAGATCCTGGTCTACATGGACACCTCCTTCAAGGATGCTCTGCGCTGGAAGAAGCTCGACCCTCACTTCCGGGAAGAGATTGGTGGCGTCACGGAGGCTCCGAGTCCAGACGCTCGGTTCCCTGCTTCCGATGACGGGTGGGACCAAGCTCAAGCCTTCCTTCGATGGCTGGGTCAGAGCGAGTGGGGTCCGCAGTAGTCAAAGGGAAGTAGAATGACCAACTTGAAGTTAGGCCCCTACACAGTTATTAGCGTGTACTCGACGGAAACTGGGGGACATGGTGGCTGGGGCGAGGTGGTGTTGAAACGTCCTGGCTTCCAGCCTATGTCTCTCTATATGGAGTCAGAGGAAGCTGAGGAGCTTCGACCCCTCGCAGGATCGAAGTGGAAGGTATTCTTGAAGGTAACGGACCATGAGTAGAGTCTACGCCACCGAAGAGGGTACCGGACGACGCTTCCTAGCTCGTATCGAGTGCGACTACTGCGATGCGTCAATTAAGCCCCATCCGAACATCGCACAGAGCGGCTGGAAGAGGTGGGGGACCGGACCTGGTTTTCCGCTACGCGCTGGAGACTACGACGAGTTCGACTGCTGTCCGGACCACACGCACAAGATTCCGGACGGTGTTATCGAGGACAGCGAAGACTACATGCGGTGGCTCAAGTACGAGTACCCGCATCTGTACGCAATGACTGAAGGAAAGGGACAGGACGAGAAGAATGGCTAAGATTGTTCAAGCAAGCTATGAGATCTTGGAGTATCCTACCAATGCGGCATTAAGTGTCGAACGTGCAGCACGAACGTGCTACAAGTCTGAAGATAGAATCACAGAAGGGTCAGCCGTAAAGCTGACACAAGGACTCATCGATCGCGGGCATCATGCGATGGTTGAGTTCGGCGGGTGGGTTGTCGTAAAATTCGTGTCCAATCGCGGTTTCACACATGAGTTGGTGCGTCACAGACTTTCTTCCCTGGCTCAAGAGAGTACGCGCTATTGCAACTACTCGAAAGGGAAGTTTGGGGGTGAAGTCGCTTTCGTGGATCCCTTGTGGATGCTTGAAGAAAAAGTAAAGGATGAAGAGAAGCGCGCCCGGTGGAAAGCAAAGCTTCTTGATATGTGGCTTGCTGCGGAGCAGAGCTACATGGAACTGGTTGAGGACGGTTGCCCTGCTGAGATTGCTAGGGAAGGTCTTCCTATTGGGACGAAAGCGGAGATTGTCATCGGGGCGAATGTACGTGAGTGGAGACATATCTTCACACTTCGGACCTCTAAAAAGGCACACCCTCGTATGCGCGAGCTGATGATTCCTCTCTTGAATGACCTTCGTGAGAAGATTCCGGTTATCTTTGACGACGTAGGTCCTCAATAATCCAGTCAAAGAGAGGTATGGAAGACGAGAGACCTCTCCTCCACGCATGGGCGATGACTTTTCTCTGCCCTATCCTCACCTACGCCTTATTGGCCCTCATATACTTCTTTCGTGACTTGTTTCAGATACTTGTAGAAGCTTTTGCAAGTTCTCCCTGGATGTGGTAGAAAACCAGTCAAGGTAAGGCATGGCGAAGAAAGCAACAGCGAAGAAGACTCCAGCCAAGAAGAAAAAGGCTACTCCTGTGAAGAAGGCGGCTGCGAAGCCGAAGACCAAGAAGGCTAAGACGAAGGTCACCCCGAAGCCGAAGGTCAAGACTCTTGAAGAGATCGTCATCGATGATCTCAGAGCCGTCAAGGCTTCGGGGAAGGAGGGTGTCAATCTCGACGAGTACGAGTCTGACTGGCTCTTGAAGTTCTGGAGCCTGGTGCGGAACCGACGGGATTTGGTCAAGGAGACTGTCTTCCCAAATCGCGTCACGAACTCCAACGAGCTGCGAGACGCTCTGGATGACCTGTGCGCCTATGCGGTTGCCAGAGCTTGTGTGCTGGATGGGAAGAATCCGCTCACCTACGAACAACACTGCCGGGTCTACTACTCGAACCTGCCGATGTGGGCGAGGTTCAAGACCAACTCGAAAGGGACCGTGATATGAACCTCATGGAAAAAGTGGACGCTGGACAGGCTGTTCTCCCGAATGTCGACTTCGCCAAGGGGTCTGGAAGCGATTGGCCCGACCAAGAAGGAGACCCCAACATCGGAAACGGGTCTCTCGTTTTGATCGGCGAAAATCGTAAGTCGACCCATAGAAGACTCCCGAGCACTCTATTTAAGGGCTATACCGGGAGAATTGGGAGAGTAATCTATCATGGTGAAGACTCGCCTGGTATCCCTTATCTTCATGTATCCGTACAAGGTAAGGAAGACTTCACATGCCATACAAGGGACTGTGTTCTCATCGATGATGAAAAGGCAGTCATTCTGCGCTACTTCTACGAGATACATCGGTTGGCTCCGAGGGCACGTGTCCACCTCTTATCCCATGTGTGCTTGGAACAGGATAAGCGCGTACACCTGACACCGGACACCATGCTCTGGCTCTATCGCATCGGTCTTCTCTCCAGAGACTTAGCGAAAGAAGACATGCATCGCTTCAACGCGGACAAGCTCCTGTATATGCTGGAAGGGAAGTCCTGGCAGCAGCATTGGGAAGGGGGTTTTAAGAAGACGCCTCCTGTGTTCGACTTCCAAGATGCGTCTCCCTATGGGAGGGAGAGCAGGATGAATCCCTGTGGGGAAGTACCGATAGACGCGGCTACGGAATCCTGCCTGCCGGTGCCAGAACCAGAAGAGGAAGTGGAAGAAGAGAAGGATCCCTACAGCCTGAAGGTCTCAGGTCTAGCCCATCGTCTCGACCAAATTCTTTACCTCTGCGATGTCATCGGTCCACGTCCAAGAGATGTCTATCTCACGACGATCCGTCTCATGCGAGTTCGTTTGCGGTATCAGGACAGATGGGTAAAGGCTAAGCTTGAAAAGGCTGAACGATCCCTTCAAGAATTGCCCTCAACCCTATCTCGCGCTGAAGAGATAGATCAAGCGCGCGAACTCTGTGTGAATGCTCGAAACACAGTCCACAATTACAAGTTGTACGAGAACCTCGTTGACGACGAGAGGACCTACGACTTGCTCAAATCGGAGCTTCAACGTCTTGGAGCTGAATTCTCTGCCGAGGAGCATGCGGAAGACCTCTCCGGAGAGAACGCTATTCGCGCCTGGCAGGACTGGCACGACAAGCCGAGGATGGTGTGACATGGGTATGAGCTACTACACACAGGCACTCAAAGAACTCTTCCCGAAACTTCAGGTAGAAATCTCGGAGGAGGACTTTGGGACGGGATTGCTTCGGTTTACCCTCTACGACATGCAGAAGAAACCCATTGACCACGCAACTATCCTTATGCTGAGTAAGCTGCTACAGACGGAAGAGATAGAGCTTATTCCAGAGGCCGATGGGCGCTACAGTGACTATGGTAACGGTGGAGGTTACGGAGTCTTGCTGACGGTCAAAGCATCCTCCGTCTACTTCCCAAAGCCTGCTCAGATTCCAAGAGCCAAGCTTCCAGAATGAAGAGGACCACTATGACCAACGCAGAAGCCCGAAAGACGCGTAATGAAGTTGAGCGACTGAAGCGCGAGTTGAAGCAGGCCAACGCGGAGCTGGAGCGTATTGAACGTCACTGCCATCACTCGTGGGGGCCAACTACTTCAGATCCCATCGTTCACAGTGCATACACAACGGAGGAGCAGAAAGGGTTTGGTAGCCATCCTCCGATTCCTTCCATATACGTTCCCGAGAAACGAGTAGCCCGCTGGAAGCGCGTCTGTGAGCGTTGTGGGAAGGTCGAGCACACTCAACGAGCACAAGAGCACAAGAGCGTCACGAAGACGCCTGTGTGGTAGGAGGAGAGATGTCACACTTCATTGGAGCCCTGAAAGAGATCTTCAAATCCAAAACGCATTCGGTGGATATTACTTGTGAAGAAGACGTGGCGAAGAAGAGAGTCGACGTCAAGATTGAGGGGATAGCCAACTACATGTTTGGCCAGCCCTTCTTCAATGGTCTCGCAGAGTTGTTTGGAACAGAAAACATCTTGTGGTGTGTGTATGGAATTCCTTATGAGGAAGAGACAGCCGAAGGTGCTCTTCACATCATGGTGACAGAGGTTACCACCTTCCCAGAACCTGCCAAACTCCCGACGAGACTCCAGCACAAAGACTGAACATTCTTCTTGACATCCCCTCCAGTTTCCTGGTACAACCAGACTCATGCACACCACTTCGCAAGAGACGCCCTTTCGTTCCCGAATTTACTACCCCAAGGATCTCCCCCAGATTCCCTACGGGTGGTCTATCGTCGAGCATGAAATCGACTACGTGGAGGTAGTCTCTCTGTGGGGTCAGAAAGACAAGAAGGGCTGGAATATGGAGGACGGGACGTTCTACCTGTCCCTCGCCGCAGCCCTCGCCACCATCACGAAGAGCGCTTGAAGGAGCAGGCATGTACAAAACCTGGAAGATTCGTGGAGCTGCGTTGGTCGAGAACTGCTACTTCATTTGGGAGAAGTTCGCCCTGCCAAACGAAACGACGTGTGTGGTCATAGGTGCGCTCATGCCTGGAGTGCTGCGCGTGGAAGCTCCTTGCGGAGATCCCGCACCGAAGGTGACTGCCAGTGTTGGGGAATGCGTCGAGTACCCAGACCAGTCTCTCGTCTTGGTCGACTTCCGGGGAGAGCGCTTCTGTGACTTCCTAGCTCAAGAAGTCACCCTATCCATTGAAGGGGTAGACGAAGACATCGTTGTGAAGCTGTCTGATTGGCCTGACACCGGGGTGGGCTACTAGATTTTCCTTGACACTTTGTTGAAGGTTTTGCTATAAGTGTAGGAGTCAAACGGAGGAATCATGTCGGTATCTTTCTGGGGCGTAAAAGAAGACGGTAACTCAATCGAGGGTGAACGCACCCCTGAGACCGCTTGTCTGTGCGCACAGATGGACCCCACATGGGACATGTACCTGGAGAAGTCCGATCGGGAAAGCCTCGCTCGTTCTGCGCATCCAGAGTGCCCTCACTGCCAGGGAACAGGCGTCGAGCCTGGGTATGATACCCAAGCTGAGATCAACTATAGCAGCATGAATGCGCGTATCGTGCTGTCGCTGCTGGGTTTGTGTGCGCCTCCTTCAAGAATCCCGCTGAAGGACATGACTCCTTCTTTTGGCCTTGATTCCGGACAAAATGACCTGACTGGCGACCAAACAGTTCCAGAGATGCGTCAAAGAATCATGGTAGCGAGGGCTACCTTCGATACCCAGGTCAGTGCTTTGACCTCCGAGGAGGAATGTGTGTACGGTGCCCCAAGGACCAATGAGGAAGGCGCGGTAGAGTTGCGACCGCTGCGCGCTTGGTCTCGTGGTCTCGACGAAGAAGACATCCGTGAGAAGTTCTATGCACTGGTAGACTTCGTCGAGCTGATTGCCTCTGAAGGGGCAACCACGGTTCATTGGGGCTAGGCTAGAAAGGATTAAGACAATGGATCAGCATTCGGGAAGAGTAGTTTCCTTTATCGCGTTGGTGCGCTGTATCAGCCGCTGTGAGGGCTTTGTTTCGCATAGGCGAGCAGGCTCCAAGAAAAGGCGCGGAATGGGTCTTGGTGCAGAAGAAGCTACTGCCAATGTCGCATATACAGCCCTAGAACCTCAAACAGACGTTGGACGTGCCGTCCAGAAGAAGTGGAAGGCAAAGCTCACGCTGGAGGATCGTCAGTTTGCAGTGCACGCTCTAGACTATGCGGAAGCATCCTGCCGAATGACGATGGGGGCTCGTAGAGCCTACGCGACGTCAAAGTACAAAACGTCACAGGAGAAGTACGTCGAGAAGCTTCGAGACGCGCTCCGTGAGAATAGACTGCACCAAAAAAACTACAGCATTCTCGCCACAATCGTGCCTCGTTATGCTGACTGGTTGGACGGGGAAAACAACGAAAAGGCGGGACGTGTGAGCACTCCCTTGGGGAAAGTGAATTCTCAAGTCATGGTTCAGGCTACCGTCAAAAAAGCTACCTGGACTGGACGAGATGACAACCTTCCTTTGCACAAAGAGGACAAGGCGTTCTGTCTCTTGAAGTTCGTTGCATCCGACGGGAGTGTAGTCTCTGTCCAATACCGTGGAATCACAGACTTTGCTCGCGGAGAAGGCTACGTTGTTCGAGGGACAGTCAGTAACCATACCTCCTATCGGACCGTCTCCGAGACGGATCTGACGGATATAGCGTGTTCCTGTGTCCCCTTGAATGTCATTTGTCCACCACCTCTGACCCCAGATGAGATGACGCTTCTCAAGAAGAAGGTGCAGAACACTACGGAATTTCACAACGAGGTGATCCGGGATATCTGGCGCAGTGACCGGTGTCTGTACATCCCGAAGACCGCACAGCGTGCCGCAGCACAACTCGTGATGTGGCTGAAGGTTCAGGGACCGGTTGGAAGAGCGGTAGTGAAAAAGATGCGTACAGCATGGGACATCGAAGCCATGGGACCATTTCCTTCAGGCATGGATCTCCCGAAAACCACGGTGTATGGGAATGTTACACAATTTCCAACCTTCAACGTGAGGTAGCATGCGCTACCTCTTCCTAGACATCGACGGAGTTCTCAATACCTACGAGTACATCTGGAGCCCTGAGAGCAAAACAGCACCAGTAGCGTCCTATCTAGAGTTCCATGCTCAGAAGATAGAGACCGATAAGGTCCAGATTCTGAACCGCATTCTGGAAGAGATTGGTGCCGTCGTTGTGGTGTCAGCGGCTCTTCGAGTGGGGCACTCCAAAGAGGAACTTCAAGATATCCTGAACCTCGCTGGCTTCACGGGAAAGATCGTTGGGAAGACCCCGAGTCTCTGGTGTCGCCGTCGAGGTCAGGAGATTCTCCATTGGATGGGGACGCACGGGGTGGAACCGGACGAGGCAGTGATTCTTGAAGATGAGGTCGTAGACCAGGACCTCACCTGTGACATGCTTGTCAAAGTGAACATGAAGACGGGGCTACAAGAATCCCATGTTCAGGAGGTAGTAGACCTCTTTAAGTAACATCGTGTCATACGTCTAGCATGAAGAGCAAGCGCGAGAAGTTCTGGGTCATTCTTGTAGCACTCAAGAAAGTCCAATAATTCTGGTGAGTTGACACCGTGCGCGTGCATAAGGTCTACGAAAACAGAGAGTCTCTTCTCCAAACATGATGCTGTCATACCCTGTTACGACAGCCACGAGACAAAATCTTACGGCCCCTGTCACTTTTTTGTTGACTTATGGGCCGAATTTTGAGATAAATGACTCATGCACAAGAACACAACAGTCACCGTCGACCTCGGAAACAACGAAACCGCCACGCTCATCGTGGAAGACGTGAATTACCTTGACGCCGATGGCAAGGAGACTTTCCTCTCCGTTCCTACCGAAGGTGGAAGTGCTTACACCTTCGTCGGCGACGAGAAGCTCTCGGTTGTCGACGTCCACGAAGGCGTCTACACCATCCCCGCGAGCCGCTTCGATGCGCTCGACAAGAAGTTCGCTACCTTGGCCAAGAAGGCTGCCAAGGTCGGCTGCGAAGCCCCTTCCTACACCGTCGTCGGTGCCTATTTCGTCGACCACCGTGACGCCGAGGAAATCGAAGCTGGTCTCCCCAAGCGCTTGGAGAAAATCTCCCTCATCACCGTGGACGGTGGAGTCGTCAAGTACAACGGTTGGAGACTCCTCGGAGTCATCGAAAGCGATTCCGAAGCTCTTCGCGGCACCTACATGGTCAACGTGGTTCCCGGCGAGACCATCCCTCCGAAGTTCCGCAACCGCGACGAAATCGACCCTCTCTACTGTGACCACTGCCGAAGCCGCCGACGCCGCACCGCAACCTTCATCGTCGCCCATGACGACGGTGAGGTCAAGCAGGTCGGTCGTCAGTGCATCCGTGACTTCCTCGGTCACAGCAGCCCCGAGCGCCTTGCCAGCTACATGCAGTACCTCTTGGAACTGGACGGCGACCTCCAGGACGACGATGAGTTCTCCTCTGGCTGCCGTGTCGAGTACACCTACTCCATCATTGAGTTCCTGACCATCGTCCGCACCGTGATGCGCGAAGCTGGTTGGATGTCTCGCGGAGCCGCTCGCAACTCCTACGATGGTCGGCAGGCGACTGCGGATATCGCTTGGAGCATCATTACCCCAGCGTACAGCCCCAAGGACCGTGAAGACAAGGTCAAGTGGATGGCGAAAGTCACCGACGCCGACCGTGAGTTCGCCCAAGCAGCTCTCGCCTTCGCCCCCTCCCTCTGGGAAGGCAAAGAAGACGTCTCGGACTACATCTTCAACATGCAGGGCGCGCTCTCAAACAATATCATCGGCCATAAGACAACAGGTCTCGTCGCCTCGCTCCTATCCTGCTACGCCAAGCACCTGGAGATGGAGATCGTCAAGAAGGCGCGCGAGAACGACGCGAATGAGCACATCGGTTCAGTCGGCGAGCGCATCACCTTCAAGGCGACCATCACCATGGTCAAGTACTTCGAGAACGAGTGGGGCACCAAGACCATGATCAAGTTCCTGACCTCCGAAGGCAACACCTTGGTGTGGTGGTACTCCGGAGACGACGACTACGAGCAGGGCGAGAGCTACAAGGTCACCGGGACCGTCAAGAAGCACGACGAGTACCGTGGCACCAACACCACGACCGTGGCGCGCTGCGCTTGCTCCCCGGTTGACGTGACCTACGTCAAGCTCACCAAGAAGCAGGCTGAGTTGGTAGCGACCCGCGTAGAGGCCACTTGGGGCTACGGTGAGACCCGTCCCGAGACCATGTGGATGACTGACAATCTCCTCTGCATCCCGACCTCAGCCGTCGCCTCAGCCTTGGAGCTGGTGGAATGGCTCTCCAACCAGGGTCGCGTTGGCAAAGGCGCAGTCAAGAAGATCGAAAAAGAGTGGGATGCGGAGGAGCTGGGTCAGCTCGCCGCGTAAAGGAGAAGGGAATGACAAGTCTAGAAGAAGCTGTGTGGGCTGCTGTTTTCGCTCATGAGTCGAATATTCGAGGCTACAACTCAGCAGAGAAGGGTAGAGAGTGTGCAGATACCGCTGATGGGGCTGTACGACTGATGCGACGGGTGGAAGAGAAGTACGGGGCTCTGCATGTAGACAGGAACCTCGAAAGAGAGCGGCTGGAAACGGATTGAGAACGTACCATTATTGGGAGCGACCGTACCCAAATTGGATACAGTTGTTTCCAAAATGGAAACAGCTTCGAGGAGCAGACGATGAACAACCTGTTGTATCAGATGATGATCAAGAATCTCCAAACCTTCTTCAACAAATCAGCAGTAGAAGAAGAAAACGAAGCTTCCTTCGATGCGTTCGTTGCCGCAGAGGTACTTTCCGTCGCATTGGCCAAGCACCCCGACCGTATTATTGAGGACTTGGTATTCAAAAAAGAGATACAGGGCGACTCAAACTGAACCAGTCAAAGACCTACATGGAATCACATAAAGCGGAGTTCGAGAAGCGCACTGCCCTTCTCAACCAATGGGGAGTGGACTTCCACTGTGAGCAAGAGTGGAGACCAAATATCCCTCCACAGCACGGTGCCTCAGCGCACAACCTACCATTTTTCCGGACGATTCAGCTTCCTTTCTCTGCTGATGAATGGTGTGACATCTGTATGCGAGGAGGAGAAGAGTACCTTGGTGGCTGCTGTAGTCTCCTCTCAGGGGTCCAGGACATCATGAACACGACCTTTCGAGACGGTGGTGTCATGGACGCGCATACGGTCGCTGTCATCGCCGACGCCATGAAGCGGCATGGGGACGATGCGGACTGTGAGGAGAGAGACGAACAATGGGAGTCATTCGGTGGAGACCCGCAGCTCTTCCAGACTCTTGTAGACAAGCGCAAGAACACAGGGATGCTCTTCCTCGGTCCGATGGAGAAGATCCGCTACATCTGGCATGTCATCGATGGCTTCTATGCACAAGAGAGCACTGTTGGCAGGTGGTCTCCTCTTGACGAACCTGAAGCCTCCTTCCTGACCCTGTCCGACAAGATCTTCATGTCGAGCATGCGTAGGCTCTTTGACCAGGATATCCAAGCTGAGAGGACGATCTTCGAGGGCACAGACCTGGCTCAGATTGCTCATGCCCTCGCTATCACAGAGAAAGTTGTTCCTGATGACTTCGAGTGGGAAGGCTTCTGCCTCTACGATACGGACAGGGAGCGCGTAGCACAGACCAGCCACCTTTGCCTCTATGAGACCGAAGAGGAAGCCCTGAAGTACTTGGAGCCCTACAAGAATCACTACGAAGCCCTGGAAATCCCAGAAAGAGCCCACAAGCCTCTGCGCCACGAGGTTCTTGTTGTGCGCAAGATCCGCATTACGAAGGCAGGCACAGAACTTCTGGTCAAAACTTAGTCAAAGTAGAGAAAGGTTATCTCTTGGAGCAATTCGAGAGATTTGAAAGGGACAATGGGACTAAAAAGTACGTATGACCGCGCGAACGACGTTCTCTACGTAAAACAGGAAGGCTGCCAGATCATAAACTCGAAAGAGTCTCCTGATGATAGCATGCTCATCCTGAACTACGATCGCACAGGCAAGACTGTGGGAATACAGCTTCTCTTCGCAGGGGAGCTGGTAGATGCACCTCACTACGTTGACGACTACCCTTTGACGGATGAATTCAAAGCTGCCATCCGTCATGCATTGAATCTCAGCACGCCTGGAATCTAGCCCAGAACACAGCTCAGTTGAGCCAGGAGGGATTGGAATGTCCTTTTGGGATAGGGTATACCCATCCTTGAAGAAGCGTCCGTCAGGAGCCACGCTAGCATGGTTTGTGGCGGTATTGTTCGTAGGCGTCCTGCTGCTGCCAAGTTGCCTCACACAGAGAGCATGGCGGGAACAGGCCACAACTCGCTACTGTACCCCGACAGAAATCGAGGACATCAGCGTTGACTCATGGAGAGTACTATGTACCGACGAACGAGTCATGCGATGCTCGCGAGACGCGACACAACCGAACGCTACGTGGTGCGTGGAGATACGATAGCTCGTATCATCGCGAAGATACTACAAGTATCAGCCCTAACGCTCGCCTTCCTTGTCGTCTCTTCCTACATCTCCTGCTCCCTCTTCTAGAAACCTAGTCAAAGTAAGGCATGAAAGTGCTGAACGAAGACACTATCGGTCCCTGGTCGATGGAGATCACCTGCAAGTGTGGAGCGATTCTTGAAGTTTTTGCCGAAGACTTCAAGAAGTTCGGGGACTTCGATGGAGGCTATGAAGTAGGGGTCTATTGTAAACGCTGTAGGGTGAAGACTATTGTGAAGGACGCTCCCTCTATCGTTTGGGAGACGGTCAAGTAGGATGAAGTCCGGAACACGCCGTCTGGCTTGTCAGGATTGCTTCGGTCAAGGCATTCGTCCCTACGTGGCTGACAGCACACGCACGCACTACAAGAATCTCTACCATGCTGACTTCATAGCGGAAGATGACCTCCAGACCTTCTATCCGACCTACTGCACGGAGGACCCCAAGAAGAAAGCCTTCGTGCGCAAACGTATCTGTCGTACATGTGGGGGAACAGGCTACATCGATTCTCCTCAACCGTGGGCGGTGGAGCTTCTTCGGAACGGTAGCCACTTTGAGTGCTGCGTTTCTGCGTATGTGGCATTCCAGCAAGGACGAGCCTACGAAGAGAACTTCGATTACTACAAGAATCACTTCAAGGATGCTGCTGCCTTCCTCTACGAGATTCCGAAGCTCGATGCCAAGATCAACAAGATGCATCGTCGTGCCCAGAAGGCTGAGGGGCGCATAGCGCACCTGGAGCACCTCTACAAGAAAGCACGCGCCCAAGCGGATAGTCTTCGTGAAGAGCTGAGAAGAGTCCATGGTACGAACCACGAGCTTCGGAGCCGCGTTCCTAAGACGGTGAGAATCCAAAGAAAGTTGAGAGGCGAGCAATGATTCAGTGGATTCAAAACTTCAGCATCGTTGGATGGTTGTCTAACCTGTGGCACTCTCGTCTCAAGCCAAAAAAGCCCTTCCATGATCGCCACTGGTTTCATTTCGCGCTGCTTGTTTTTGTTGCCCTTCTGTCAATCTTTCTAGCTATGTGGTTGACGGAGTGTGAGCACCAACGCAACCAAGCTTCCTGCGAAGCGCAAGTCCCCCGACCAGATTGCCTCTCCGTCGAGTATATCTCCGGTAGGGTCTGTATGTGTTGGAGAAATCCCCCCGACGACTCCGAAGCTTTCGTTCTGAGGCGCGACTAACAGCTTCAAAATGACATAGTCAAAGCTAGGGGATGGACAGAAAACCACAAGCTATCCTAGCCAACCGTCTATACATTCCAGAAGAGTACGTTACCAAAGAAATGTTGGAGGCGTACACTTTCTACTTCACCTTCAAGGATAGAAATGCTGTCGATGAGTACGGGAAACCTCTCGAACGCTTAGAGGAGTGGAACACCTACAAGTACTTCGCGGCAACCTCAGCCGAAGAATCGAACCGATACGGGTTCCATCGTGGGAATCTCCCGAAGATGTACCGCGTCTTCCAGGACTTCGAGATCATCGACAAGAGAGCCGCTCCGGAGCTGGGGTTTGAACTCAAGATGGACCCGAAGGTCGAGGTAGACCCTCGCTGGACCAGTGAGCTTGGACAGAAGAGGATGATTGACCTCATGACCGCTATTGGGAGCGGAGGTATTCAAGCTCCTCCTGCCTATGGGAAGACTGTCCTCTGCATAGGGCTGACCTGTGTGTTGGGTCTCAAGACACTCATTCTGGTCCATGACCGAACGTTGGCTGACCAGTGGCTGCAACGCTTTCGCGACCATACGAATCTTGAAGAGATGGAAGATATCTACGGGGAGCCTCTTCTTGGAACCTACAAGAGAGGGAAATTCTTCCCCATCACCGTCGCTACCTACCAGTCTCTTCACTCGACGCCAAAGAACCAGAAGATCTGCGTTGACAACCGCAACTACTTTGGTCTGACGATCAACGACGAGGGACATCACGAAGCTGCTGAGACGTTCAGCGCTGTCACCACGACCTTCAATCCACGCCACAGGTGTTGGGTATCAGCTACGCCGGAACGCAAGGATGGGCTCCACGTAGCTATCTACGACATGGTGGGATTGATTGTGGGGAAGGGGAAGGATGAGCGGGATGTGGGCACCGTCCAGTTTGTCTTCACCGGAACCAAGGTCGACAAGCGCAAGCAATGGGTCTACATGCTCAGTAGCTTGGTCTCCAATTCCAAGCGCAACAAGATGATCATCGATCTCGCTGTCAAATGCGCAGCAGAAGAAGAAAGGAAGGTGCTGGTCATCACGGAGAGGGTGCAGCACGCCAAATTCCTCGCTGAGCAGATCGGAATACGTCTCGACCCGTTCGATATGAAAGCCACGTCTCTTGTAGGAGGGCAGCGAGACTTCGAGGCGACCTTCCAGCGCATGGAAGAAGATGACCTCCATGTCATCGTGGCGACGAAGGTCATGGATGAAGGGAAAGACTGCAAGCCGCTCGATACCTTGATCATGGCTACGCCGACGAACAACAAGGCCAAGACGGAGCAGCGCGTTGGACGTATCCAGAGGCAATTCGTCTACGAGGACGGGCGCACGAAGAAGCACCTCACAGTGTACGACCTCCTGGATGATCATCCGGCTTGTTGGGGGAGTAGCAAGACACGGCGCAAGGTCTATAGCCACATTGGGTTTGAGGTCAAAGAAGCTCCTCGAAAGCCGAAGAAGGTGCAGAGGGGACAAGCAGCTCCTCCTGTCGCGGTCCAGGAAGTCAAACCAGTGACGTTGTTCAATCCACTGAAACCTACATGATTCCTGCCTATTTATAGTCAAAGGATTATAACTGGAGAGATCATGGACTGTATCTACGAATTTGAGTGCGAAAAGTGTGGCTACCACTTCGATGATTGGGCCAACAGAGAAGTCGTTGCCACACCAGAGGGACGCGCCTCCATCGTGCGGGAGTGCCCAGAGTGTTCTACTGGAAAGGCACGCATCCTTCCCGTGCAATTGGTAGGGCACGGTCAAAACCATTCTTCATGGAGCGTAAAGAAGTAAACATTCCGGCTAGTTACAATCCTTCTCGCTCCCATTATCGCGAGAGACGGTGAAGAGTAGGGTTAGTTGTTTGTGGAGAACCTTACATGACTTCATCTTACTTTACCTGCACGGAAGACACTGCCAAGCAGCAAGCGCTCAAGAACTTCCAAGAAGAGATGAGCCGCCAAGTCACTCGGATTGAAGACGCTGCTGATGACTTCAAGGTAAACGCTGCGACTTTCCAAGAGGACTACGTAAACCCTATGCGTCGTTCCTTCGACGACGTAATCTCGACATCGACAGCGGGACAGTCTGCCAGCGGGAACCTCCTTGTCTCCGGACAATATCAACAAACAACCCCAAGCGAGGACTTGCTGACCGCGATAGGTCTTCCTACCGCACCCACAAAAGACTCTATGGAAGAGTTGTTGTCTGCTCGGCATGACCTCCATGTGATCAGCGGACAGATCATCGCTCCAGGTGAAATTGGGCTCACGGAAGCCAAGCTCCTATACAAACGCCTCGACTACAACATGGCTGAATTTCGGAGGCTCTTGTCACAAGGGCACGGTTGGCCTTTCATTCTTGTAGCCTTGCATTCGACACAGACCACAGGAGACATTGGCACAGACTGTGCTCCAGGAAGAGCAGCGGAAGACGTTACGACGGTCCTGGGAATCAATGAGAACCTGGAGACATTGGCTCAAGACAACAACATTCCCTTCTCTGAGATCACTCTTGAGCTGTATTGGTTGGAAGCGGTCAATACCTCTCCAAGTATCGTTCGGTTGCTGAGAGGGCTCAAGATGACCCCAACTCAGATCGGTTTCGGTCTGACCGAGGGTGCTTCCGAAGAAATTACCACCTATGTCATAGAAGACCCGTTGGGGATTCTAGATCTCCTTGGGCTGTCAGACAGTGACCTCGACAAGCTCCTACGTCGAGACAATATTTCGTCCGCGAACCCTGACCCTCGAACCTCCGAGGTCATCCAGGCAGCTAAAGACCGTCTTGGAAGTTCGTTCCTAGATAAGGACAGCAACCAAATAGCGACCATGCAGCCCGCTGGACTCCTTCTCGCTCAAACGATTGATATCAGAAGATTCCGTGCTGTTCAACGATTGAGCCAAGGGTCGAACCTCGTCAACCAGGAACTTTATTATGATGAGTGGCTGGATAGTCTAGCGTATGCCGTTGCGGCAGTTGAAGCGGCATTTGACGCCTTGGTCCAGGCACTTGAAGCGTTTCAAGCGGCACTTGAAGCGCTTCTCAGCCCAATCCTCTCTGCATTGACTCTTGTAGAGAACCTTCTCAACTCCTTTGCGAGTGGTGGGCCTCCCTTGCTGGAGTGCCTGTTCGGAGCGATGAGCGTGAACATCTCGCTCTCGACCGACTTCTTTGACAGCCTCTTCGATTCTCTTGCGAGTCTGCTGGACCCGTTCCTTGATATTCTCAAGCTCCTCAGCGACCTCATGTCGCTTATGGGAGCCCCCTCTTGTCTGTTGCAGTCGCTTCTCTCTGCTCTCTTGGACAATGTACCAAAAAACCCAGCTCTGGAATGCATCTCCCTGATGGCACAGTATGGGTTCGAGCTACTCACGGACCTCGCGGATATCCCAGACGACCTGTGGACGAATGAGGACCTCCCAGAGCCAACCAACACCTTCCAAGCGCTGGCTGAGATTGCTGACCTCATCGCAGCGATGATCGCAGAAGTCCAGGCGATGCTCAGAGACCTAGCGCTGTGGGCACACAACATCGCCTTGAATCTTGACCTAGAAGCCGACGAGAGGAGCGAAGACTGCAACCCAACCACCATCATCGGTCTTCTGGCGCAGATGGCAATCGAAGAGCTAATCTAGTCAAAGGAGAGTAGATGCTTAGTTCGTCATGGAGTTTGGTGCTTGTGGTGGTCACTCTTGTCCTTGCGGCGGCGATCTTCATCATGACGATAGGTTCCAAGGGAGGACCACAATGATCTCTGCTGTCGATTGGTTTGTCTGCGCTCTCATCCTTCTTGCTATCGTCTTCACAGCGGTCTTTCTTCGTATACTCAACTCTGAGCACATGAAGCAGCTACAAGAATCGCAACGCCTCCTCGAAGAGCGCCAAGATAAGTGGCGAATGCGCCAGGGAGAAGACTATGATTAGACGAGTCCTTCGTGCCCTTCGAGCAGCTTGGCTGGCTTTTCTGATGTGTTGGAAGGGCTGGGAACCTGACGGCTGGTGTATTCGTTGGCCGAACAGTGAGACAATCAAATACAGCTTGTCCTATTCGGAAAGCTGGTTTAACAAAGAAGGGGGATACGACGTTGGCTGGGTCATATCATCAGGAGGGAGAACCTACGCAAAATACTACTCTACTGTACTTGAAGCTGTAGAGGCATCCAAAACTAAGAAATTCTACACTCAAGACCCAAAAGCGCATAGAGGAAGCCATGCCTAATCAATACGAAGCCATTCTTGTCACCGGGGCTGGAGGAGCTGTTGGTCAGTTCGCTGTGGACGAGTGCATAGAGACGAGTGCAATCGTCATCGCCACAGACCTCCCTGGTCGAATACCGCAGAGGTTCATCGACCATCCAGGAATTGCGGTATTGGAAGCAGACCTCACCACCCCTGAAGGCTTCAAAGAGCTGCGGGAAGTAGCGGGGGACTTTGGTATCGAGGCTATTATCAACACAGCGGCTGTCGTAGACATTGCGCAACCTTGGGAGGTTGTATCTCCGGTCAACGTCCATCTGGTCAGTGACCTCTTCGAGCTTGGTGTCGTGCTTCTTGTCGATCACTTCGTGCATATCTCCAGTGCTTCCATCTATGCTGATCAGGAAGACGACGAAGTGTTCATTCGTGAGCATGACCCTGTGCTGGGGTCTAGCCCCTATGAGTGGTCCAAGATCTCCAGTGAACAGATCCTCCAAGCCCTCGTCGCTACACAGTCCCGCATGAAGGTCACGGTCCTCCGACCTTCTCTCATCTATGGTCCCAGATGTCGCTTCTTGGGGGCAGCTCTTGCTTCGATTCCAGTTCTGTTGGAGAAAATCTCTCAGGTGGTGTTCGGCTTCTACGGGGGACCGCGCACGAATTGGGTACACTGCGAAGACGTAGCGCGTGCCTGTGTCCACTGTATGCAGAGGGAGGACCCAGAGGACTACCGTGTCTTCAACGTCTGTAACACGGAAGCTCCAGGCTTCGGAGAGGTCATCACAGAGCACATCGAAGCCTATGGGCTCGTATCGATGACAGAGATTCCTCTTCCTTCTCCTGCCATGCTGAGGATGCTCAAGCCTCTTCTGGAGAGCGAGCTGCTCTTCGACAAGGTGCTGAACCCCACTCTGGACGCCCTGTGGTCTCTTTTCGGAGAGCCAAGCAGCCAAATTCTAGTCAAAGTAGACAAGGAGGCTGTTCCCTATGCGTTCAAGCACACGCTCTTCAGCAACGCCGCTTTGCGAAGCACCGGGTTCGACTTCAAGTGGAGTCTGCCAAAGGGTATCAGAAACACTCTCGACTGGTACAAACGATACGACTGGATCTGAGGATCGTCCAAGGACAATACTTTTCATCGTGAACCGTTTCGCCAAAGAGGAGACGGAGCAAGAGACGCGACGGCGATTCTTGAAGGGGATCTTCCGTCGACAGCAATTCGACCCGACGCTGACGATTGAGAAGATGCAGAAGATCATCCCCCAAGGTGACCCAGATGCGGAAGCCTATCGGATGACGACTCTCACGTCTGAGCGGGAAGGCAAGGAAGCTGTTCCCATCTCGCTCCTGTTCGACTCTCACATGATTGAAGACCGGACGGATCCCAACAACCACATCACAATCAAAGATGTCCTCCTCGATACCAGACCGCTCTGACTTCCAACGGCTCTGTGGGGATATGTCGGTGACAGGGAAGTGCCATCAGTGCCTCATGCGGGAAGACCTGTCCCTGGCATTCCACCCCAAGAGCGGGAAGCCGATCTACGTGTGCGAAGATTGCCGAGATGATCTTGGTGTAGGAAAGGTCTTCAGTGAGCAATCTGTAGCCTTCCTACCGCGATAATCTAGTCAAAGTAGAGTAACGCATGGATATTGTCTATTGTGAAAAACGTCTCGCTGAGATGGCATATCCTCCTGGATGTCACTGGAGGCTGCTGTTCCGAGAGATGGCGCAAGACTCAAAGTGTGCTGTGGCATGGTGGTCAACCATTCTACGTCCTGAAGGAGGTCTGTACCTCGTCACAAGGATATCTGACATGGGGCAGCTTGCCTCAGCCCTCAAAACAGAGGAGACGGCTGTGGAGGACGATACTACTCCCTTCCACTACTCACGGTATCCCAAGCACCTCTATCAGGTCATCTGCTCTTTGTGGGACCGTGACTGGATGAAGACGATAGAGACTCTGCGTATTCACAGGAACAGCCGTCTTCTACAAGAATGGGTCACCACTCTCGATACCTTCGAGGGGTCCAACTACTTCCAGGAGGAGCATGCCACCTATGTACTCTTGAAGAAGGAAGAGGAGACCCAGAGGAAGCTCGGGTTTGGGAAAGTAGAAGCCAAGGCACGAGCGCAAGCTAAGCAGGCACCACGGAAGTCACCACGGAAGACACCACGGAAGAAGAAGCAGACCAAGTACGCCCCCTTGGATTGGGACAACAGATGGAACCAGAAGTAATCAAATTCGCTGGAGTTCGGAACGCCTACAGCTTCCTCTCCAACTTCTACCCCGCACTGTTTCTCTATGACGGAGAGAAATGGACCTCTTCGGAGCATGCGTATCAGGCAGCCAAGACGCTCATCCCCGCGCAGAGGAAGGAGGTTCAGGATGCTCCTACTCCCGGCAAAGCCAAGAGGCTAGGGAGGACCGTCACTTTGCGTTCCGACTGGAATCAGGTGCGTGCTCAAGTCATGCTCGATATCTGCATGGCAAAGTTCGGTCAAAATCCGGAATTGGGGAAGCTCCTGGTTGCAACAGGGGACGCCATTCTTGTAGAGCACACTCCTTGGAAAGACTACTATTGGGGAGATGGTGGAGATGGAACTGGACAGAACAAGTTGGGCATGGTACTCATGGCGGTAAGGAGCTTTTTGTATGCAAACCGAGGTACTGAAGATGACCAAGGCTGAGCGCCGCAGAAACAAGCATGACAAGGCTAAGTTGCAGCGTCAGCTCATGAAGTTGAGCAAGGTGCAGAGAGCCTTGGCACGAGGTCTCCTCCACAAGGAGCGTGTGTTCAACTACGGCAACGTGGCTGCTATGATTGAGTACGCTGGGGAACCAGAGGTCACGAACGTGCTGCTTGAAGCGGCTTGGTCTGTCATGCCTCTAACAGCCCACGTATTGGCCAAGCTGCTCGCTGCTGAGGAGCCTGCAAGACCGGAGACGCTGGAGATCTACTCGCTGGAGATGGAGCAGCTCCGTCTGCTGGGATGGCTCATTGAGGGAATCGAGGTACTCATTCCCCTCGTCGTGCCCTTCGTTCGGGAAAGAACCAGTCAAGATAGGGAAGCGAGAGAGCAATTCTTGAAGGAGGCGTAGATGTGGCAGGCATGGCGAGAGGCGGTACGATGGAGGCATCGATGGGAAAAGAGGTCACAATGACACGACAAGCTATGCTCATCCGACAGATGTGTCAGGAACATCCAGTGTCTCGATTTGGGACATTAACTTTCCGACTCGTGTTCAACGGGATGGTCGCTGATCCTGGAGGAGCGAACAAGATCTTCGTGATCACCATCCTTCCAACGGACAACCCATTGGGGGTGACTTCCTTCCTAGGAGAGCCTTCAGCCATCGGTGAGAAGGGAAAGGACTACACAGTCATCGATGAAGCCATCGACATCCCACAGGATTATCTGGACAAGGCTATCGCTGTGTGGAAGAGCCGTGAGCTGTGCCGTCAGACCTTCTCGAAACTGTCCAATGTTCTTTTCTCCGATTTCAGAGATGATGGTTATTTAAGCTCTGTGTGTAGTGAGACTAGTGAAGCATCTCCCAAAAATGTAGAGCTAACAATCTCCGATGATGGTATGGAGATCTGGCATAATGGACATCCATGAAGGGCTCTGCTACCGTATTAACAATCGAGCGGGTAGCTTCAAGGACTGTGGAGACCACAGTACCACAAAGGACAGGGGCAAGAAGGTGAAAGCTCTCCTGTGCTTCGACAAGTTGGATGTCGTCCAAGTCCTGGACCTGGCAGATTCTCGTAGCCGCTTCAACGTCAAAAAAGGCTGCCTCGACCCTCTCTAGACCACTTCTCCGACATTACTGGTCAAAGTAATGTATGAGCTGTACATTACTGAAAAATAGACTGAAGTTCTCGGCTGGCCAGCGCATCCGTTTCAAAGACGGAATTATCAATACCACAGGAGCGGTCACCTCCGCTAAAATCATTGAGACCAAGGGGCTGTGGTGCGGCTTCGAGGCTACTATTCACACGCCTGAATATAGGGTGGTCTTGGACAACGATGGCTGGGATCGTGTGGCCTTTGAAGACCAGATTACGGCGCTAGCCCCATGAGCAAGAAGAAGAAACGGAGACAGCCAAGCAAGGCCAAACAGCGCAAGCATAAGGCACGTCAAAAGAGGCTGTCTGCTACAGCAAAGTCCCCTCATAAGCACGACCCTATCATCGTGCAGCAAAATCCGAACGCGCCCCTCTATCCTGTTCTGAGGAAGAATGCGAACTACCGCTGCTGCGAGTGTGGTCATTCCTACTGGTTCTACCCAGGATCTGTAACCCCACCGAATGTTCTAGAGGACAAGGTTCCGAACAACTGTCCGCAGTGTACGAGTCTCTACGTTGAGTGGCTCAACTACGAAACCGACTTCGCACCCCGCGCTTACATTGTGAACGCTGAATAAGGAGCGCTATGAGTCAACTTAGAACAGACGTCTATACCGTGAGCATACCTCACAATTACAAAGGTTTAGATGAATTTAAAGCTGGAAGGGATGCTCCCTCTGGAGAGTCGTGTCTGAAGTCCTACTACAAGGATATGGGTACTCTAGACACACTCGATAAGAAAACCATGAACGACTACTTCGTGGAGCTTCGCCAAGCTGATATTGAGTTCTGGGAGCTTGTCTATGGCGAGAGCCCCTCTGTGGTTGTTTATTGGATCGGAGTAGCCTTCCCTGCTCTCTACGAAACTGTCTCGAAGTCACGCTACAAGACTTCGGGCTGCGTGGACATGACAGACCTCCCAGAGCTACAGTCTCTCCGAGACAGCTATCTATCCTATAAACACCGCTTGAGGGGAGAGAAACAGCAGCGTTTCGAGATGCTTCTTCATCGGATGGCTGAAAATACAGTAGCAGTAGACGGGACACATCTGCTTTGGAGCCATGTGGTAAAGGTGGCTCGGGAAGGGAAACGTCCCTCCAGACTACCCCTACGGAACTTCCAAGAGTATGCCAAGAAAATCTTGAGAAAAGACAGGCAGATAGCAGAGTTACGTAATCTGCTCATCAGAGCAAACCTACGCCTCGCACTAAAGTTCGCCGTCCATAGTGACAAAAAGAACTATGGCCACTTGAAGATGTGGCGCGCTGACTTCATTCAGTACAGCAATCTCGGGCTCATTGAAGCTGTGAACCGATTTGACCCAAAGCGAGAGTTTGCGTTTTCTACATACGCGCAACATTGGATACGTGCCTGCCTTCTTCGCGGTCAGGCCAACAGTGGGAAAACTATCCGTTTAAGCTCCAAGTCCGTGTCTCTCTTGCATCGACTTCAGGATGTGCGCAACAAGTATCAGCTTCTTTACAACAGGAGACCTACCGACCAGGAGATCCTCGAAGAAATCAAAGTGAAGCCTTATACACTACGATGGCTTCGTCAGTCGGCTACCAAGACAGCCTATTCTCTCAATGAACCCGTCACCTCGAAACAAACGTGGGGTTTTGGCGAAGATATGGAGCAAATAACGTATCAAGACCTCGTGGAAGACGCCTATCCTATCCCAGAAGAGAAGGTAGAGTACAACGATTGGGTCACGATGCTTCGAGAGGTATTGGAAGACCCAGACCTCTTGGACCAGCGGGAAAGCTTATACATCCAGACCTACTTCCATCTCATTCCAGAAGAGGTCTCTACGCTCAAAGAGATCGGCGACAAATATGGTCTGAGCCGAGAGCGCGTGCGTCAGATTATCAATCGCGGTCTCAGCAAAATGCGAGAACGCATGCTCGAACACAAACTAGTCAAAGAAGATGGACTAGAGTTCCTAAACACCGTGCGAGACAGAAGGGAGAACAAAGAATGGTAAACGAACGACGAGGACGAACGACGAGAACATTCATGCTGTTTCTGGACCCAAATGTGCCTCTCGACAAGCGCTATGACAATTCGGAGACGGTGTTGGAAGCAGACCTGTCCCGCTTCTCCGACCAGCTCCTAAAAATCGTATCGGTCAAGGCGGATGTCCAACGAGAGGCTTATCAGTGTCTTCCCCGCACCCTCCTGGAGAACGCGCACTTCATCGTGGAGATGTTCCCTGGTGGAACCAACAAGATCGTGAAAAGTCGCGACGATAGCATCCAACGTTAGTGCCGCCGTCCTCCTTTTCACATAGGTCAGTCATTCTTGTAGGTTATCTTGACGTGTACTGACAAAAGTCTAAGGAGCACGGTACCATGGCTACTCCCGAAGAGCAGATCAAATTGGCAGCCTTTCTCATTGAGAATGACCAAGAAGAATCAGCCAAGAAGGTTCTGGCAGGTCTAGCGTCCCAGCAAGAATCGACAAAGGAAGCATCTGGTAATAAGCCGTACCTCTATCTCGACCCGGAGATTGGTGTGCGTATGCACAATTGGCACTCCGGGCAGGGTGACCCCATCTATGCGGTAGGGTCACTGGTTTATGCTGGACGGAAAGTCATGAAGAAGCATCTTCAAGAAGCTATTGATAATCTTGATAGTTTTTATGAGATGGACAAGAAGCATCGGCATTTGAAACCGGCAGATCGAAGAGAGTTGGAGGAGCTGATAGACGAGTTGAATGGGTATATGAGCGGGGACATAGAGGACTACAGCTACGCTTTCGAGGGCGACGACTAACCCCATCGAATCCTTACTGTTCTCCTCACCCTCCCTTTCAAAACGTCTTTCACATAACAACCAAGTTCACAAACCAGTCAAAGTATGGTAAGGTCTCTACTTACTGGACAGGTGACCGACATGAGCAGACGAAAAGGAGCTATGACGCAACGTGACGTGAACGTGTACTCTGAAGAGCACTCGACGGATGCATTGTATCGAGAGCTGAAGAGGCACCAGCAGATGAATGCCCAGGACATGCACGATTACTTCGTGGAGATCCGTGAAGCGGACCGCGAGTTTTGGAGGACTGTTCTGTGGCACTCACCCCTGGCGTTCCCCTTCTGGCTTCGGGAAGTACTCCCAAAGATAAAGAAGGCTTACGTCGATGCCTTGAACGCTGACGACGTGGACACCGTCTGTGGTCTGATTGAGTCGGAGTACCTTCTCAACCGCTCGCGCTGGACGGCTGATACCCAACGTAGGGTTGAGGCATGTGTGGACAGGGTTGCACGTCAGCTCGTCGCTACCGACGGTTCTCACGCGCTGTGGCAGCACGTTGTAAGAAGCGTGACGTCTGAAGAACGCCCTGATGGGCTGTGGCTGCGGAAGTACGATGAGTACGTCGCAGCTATCGTAAGAAAGGACCAGCAAGTCTCTGAGCTGCGGAACTTGTTGATTGTAGCCAACCTTCGATTCGCTATCAAGCTTGCCATCGGGCAATCTCGGCGGTCAAAGACGGCGAAAGTGTGGTACGCTGACTTGGTGCAGGAAGCAACCCTCGGTCTAATGGAAGCTGTCAACCGCTTCGACCCGTCGAAGGGCTTTGCCTTCACTACCTATGCGTCGTACTGGCTCCGACACCACATGGACCGGAGCCGTGCGAATACAGGTAGGACTGTTCCGCATCCGGTCTACATAGGGGAGTTCAAGCGGAAGATCTCGAATGTGACCCAGGAGTACCGACTGTTGTACAATCGGGAGCCGACGGAAGAGGAGCTGTGTGAAAATGTCAAGGCGTTGACTCCAACTATTCTCAAGGGTATGGGACATGTCTCTCGACATCCCGCATCGTCCTTGAATGACGCGATGATCTCTAGTGGAGGCCCGTCAGAGGGGTCTCTGATGTATCAGGACCTCGTTGAGGATACTTTTCCGTCGATGGAGGATATCACAGAGCACGATCAAGTCATCGAGGCTCTCTACAAGATTCTCGACGACACTGACGTCTTGTGCATCCGGGAGAGGGATGTGCTTTCTTCCTACTTCGGTCTTCGGACTGGCGTAGAGAAGACCTTGCAGGAGGTCGGAGAAAAGCACGGTCTCACCAGAGAACGTATCCGCCAGATTCGGGACGTAGCGCTGGAGAAGGTGCGAGAAGCCTTCTTGGAGCAAAATATAGTCAAAGAAGACTGTCTCTCTGCGTTCACGAAGCTCTCAGAGCACATGAACCGGGGAGCTACGCACCAACTGTCAACAACGGAGAAGTAACACATGACGGACACCCGACCTCTGATTATCTATCATGCTGACGAAGATGGCTTCGGCGCAGCTTGGGCTGCTGCTACATTCATGGGCAGAGAAGTCGATCTCTTCCCAGCAGTCTACAACGCTGAGAATCTTCCAGATGTCAGAGGTCGGGAAGTCTATCTCCTTGATATCTGCTTCGACCTTGAAGTCATGCAGGACTTGGAGGAAAAGTCCTCTAATTTCTTCGTCTTGGACCATCACGATAAAGCTATGAAAATAGCTAAGAAAATGCCTGATAGCTCCATCTACACGTCAAGCACGGAGTCAGCTTGTGTCATGGCGTGGAAGTGGTTCAATCCACTCTGGAAGGAGGGGAAGGCTGACAACCCAGAGGTACCATGGATCTTGACCTACATCCAGGACCGGGACCTTTGGCAGTGGAAGCTTGAACACTCCAAGGAGATCAACGCCTACATCGGTATCCTTCCCACAGAGCTGGACGTGTGGACGGATTTGATCAAGATGAGTTGGGAAGAGGTACGAGAAGCCGCAAAGGTAGCTCGTCAAGCTACAGAGGCATACATCCGGTCTGTTCTCCCTCAAGCCAGAATCCTGAGAGTAGGCGGACGACGGGTTCCTGTTATCAATATCCCCTATTGGGCTGTGTCGGATGTTCTGAACGTGCTCGCTGAGCGCAAGATTCATCCGGGGGCACAAGTCGGGGACATGTGGCGTGATGTCGTTCTGGAGGAGGATGACCCTGTAGCTGAGTATGCTCAGAACCCACCCTTCGCACTGTCGTGGTATAAGACAGCGAACGGTGGAACGAAGTATTCCGTCCGCTCTTCAGAGAACTGCGTAACGGGCTATGCCTACAACGTCAGGACTTTCTCTGAGAAGTACGGTGGAGGTGGGCACGCCAAAGCATCCGGCTTCTATCTGAAGGAAGGGGAGAAGCTGTGAGGATCATCTCGAAGTTTCGGGATTACTACGATAACGTGGGCGTCGGCTACGACACCGATCCGAAGCGGGTCTACATGCGTAAGCCGAAGGAATTGGACTCCGACGACTTCAAGAATCTGATTGGTATCCTCCAGAAAATGCCCTCGTTTCTTGTAGATAGGACGTACTCTGAGCCTACGGGACTCATCGCGTTTTGTGGAAAGGCATATCCCTATTACTACTTCAGTAATGGGCGACCGTCCCTCGAAAGCGAGAGCCGTGAGAAGGCCCTCATCCACTGCTACTCCTTCGAGACAGTGCTCAAATTCTGGAAGGAACAAGCTGCTGAGGATAAGGCCAAGAATTGGGTCAACACGGAAGCGCAATCAGCGGTGAAGGCACTCACAGACCCAGAGGAAGACCGCTACGGGGGATACGTCTTCAAGTCCTCGCTGCGAGAGGATACATGGGAGAGATTCACCCAGGAGACGTCTTTCGACGTTTCTGATGACGTCTTTCGTCGCGCTGATTCTCCCATCATCCATATCTACAGGACATCCGGAAAGGGCTACCACTTTGAGGCGTTCTCGAATCCTCGCTTGAATGAGATGCAGTTCGCTTCGGTGGTTGACCCCTATACCGCCTATCAGGAGCTGGAGATGTTCCTTGGGACGAACCTCGTCAATCAGATGGACCCTGACGTCCACGTTCCGGATGTGGTGAAAGCAGAGTCTCACGGGTTCAACAAGTTCAGCTTCCGGAAAGACCCGTCAAAGAAGGGCAAGCGAAGAAAGGCACGACGATGAGCCGCGAAGACGAAGACCTCTATGACGAAGTTGATTGTTCTGATGAACACTCTCTACAAGAAGCGTGTGCGGCTGTACGTCAAGAGGTAGAAGACAGCCCCGACTGGTTGAAATCTATCCACAAGCAGAATGAGGGGCTGCGTGGTCTAGCAGCGAGGGAATCGCAACCTCCTGTCTCCAAAGACGAAGAGAAGGAGCCCTTGACGCCGGACGAGAAGTTCGAGCTGCTTCAAGAAGCAATGACGGCGATAATCTCCGCTATGCGCGAGCAAAACTACGCTCTGGACTACGCGGGGTCTTCTTGTCTTCGTGAGTACGAGCAAGACACTCTAGCGGAGTATCAAGAGGCAGCCAGCAACTTCCTGTGTACAGGAGAGAAGCTGCTATCCAAACTGACCGAGGACAACGAATGAACTTCACCCTGGTGACATTGGCTGAGAATCTCGCGAAGACGGTCCAGCATCAGCAGATGCTCCTGGAGCTGATGGCAAAGGAGCATGGAGAGCTGATTGGTCGAGCCAATATGGAGTCCATTCTTGAAGCCTCTCGGCAGGATATTGAGATGGTCAAGATATGCGCCAAATGCTTGAAGAAGCCGATGGGGGATATGGTCCTCAGAACAGTTCTGGAGAAAAGAAAAGTGAGATAACTATGGGAAAGAACACAGGAATTGCCTGGTGCGACCACTCCAACAACCCTTGGCAAGGATGTTGCAAAGAGAGTGAGGGCTGCTCGAACTGTTTTATGTTTCGCGACAAGAAGCGGTACGGACAGAACCCAAGAGATATCCACCGGTCCAAGGACAAGACGTTCAACCAGCCTCTCCGCTGGAAAGACCCTTCAAGAATCTTTGTCTGCTCCTGGTCTGACTTCTTCTTGAAGGAGGCTGACGCTTGGAGAGACGAGTATTGGGACATCATTCGTGCGTGTTCACATCATACCTTCCTCCTCTTGACGAAGCGTGCCTACAACATCGAAGAGCGTCTCCCTGAAGATTGGGGAGAGGGCTATCCGAACGTGTGGTTAGGTATCACAGGGGAGAACCAGAAGCGCTTAGATGAGCGTATGGAGATCCTCAAAGACATCCCATCTGCTGTCCGCTTCGTTTCCGCTGAGCCTCTCTTGGAGCGGTTGAACGTTGAAGCCTATGAGGAGTACATCGATTGGGTCATTGTGGCTGGGGAGTCCGGTCCGAAGGCTCGGGTCTTCGATCTCGATTGGGCTTCAGACCTTCTCGTGCAAAGCCAGAGCACAGACATGGCTTTCTTCATGAAGCAGATGGGAGCGAACGCTGTGTGTGATGGAGACCCTCTTTCCTTCAAGCATCGAAGCGGTGAGGATCCTGAAGAGTGGCCTGAGTACCTCCGTGTTCGCCAGTTCCCCGTCACTTCTGGAGGCAACGAATGAAGGCCGATGCACAACTCAAAGCCTACGCGAAGGTCCAGGACTGGTTTCTAGACTACCTCGTAGAGCGAGAGAAGGCTTGGGAGCGAAAGTTCAAGGCATTCTTGAAGGAAGGCATGAGTCCCGTAGACCTTCAAACGGAACGCCTATGCTTCAATGCCGATACATTCCATCGTGGCTGGACCAAGTTCGAGGAGGTTGGTGCGGAGTCTGACTTCGTTGACGACTTCTACGACTTGGATGAAAACCGCCACTCGTAGACCCTTCCCTCCTGAATTCTAGTCAAGGTATAGTGTATGGATAAGGTCAACGTCTTCAAGAATAACTCCACCTCCATCTCCGGACGCAAGGTAGCTCGTCTGATGGGACGCAAGGTCATGGTCTCCATTGCCATGCAGAGGCGCTACGATACGGTCTCCAAGGAAGATAGGTGGATGGAGCACCTCTACAAGGAGCCACGTCCTGGCTGGATTGTAGGGGCACGTAGAGTCTATGATGGGAATGCAGTGCTCATTGGCTATGACGAGGGACGGGAGTTTCACGCCACAAGGAACACTCCAGTGATTCTTGTAGCTCATTGGCCTACAGAGAAGCCTGTCCATGTCTACCCGAACGAGGCTAGTGTGCGCTTCTGGGAGGAGGGAGACCCGGAACCCTTCTCCAGCAACTGGGGTGATACCATACAGCAACGAGAAGCAAACATCCAGGTCATGAGAAAAGGTATGTGGGCGTATCCAAGAGATGATAAGGGACGCTTCCGTCGTTGTACTGATGGGGAACTTTTGGAGCTATGCCGGAAGCATGGATACTAACCAACAAAACAAGTCGTGGTCCTTTGACAAATCTAGTCAAAGACATGTATGACAGAACAATCACGCCATGAGCGTCTGACAGCCCTAGCCATCGACCAGTTTCAGAACCACGTCATTCGATCCTCTGGTGAGGATCGTTGGACGCTGATGAAGCCCTACAAGGATGGGAAAGGATACGACTCCAACCTCTGGGTTGAAATTGTCATCCTTCGTGCGGGGGGTTTGTTGGTCACTGGAGATATCGATTCTGTCATCTTCCGCTACTTCAGCGGACCAGAACAGAAACCGAACGATAGAGACTACCAGCACTCTATTCTCCGCTGGATGGGCAACCACAAGGTCGACTCCTACATGGTGGAGAAAGCCTCAATTGGGGCTGGAGACGGAGGCTTCTCTTGTTGTACCTTTTCCAAGAAGGCGGCTCGGGAAGACTGTCTGGAGAACTTCTACCAGTATGCAGAGGACACGCTGCTGGATGACTTGCTGTACGAAGTAGACATCGAGGTAGACATCTACGACAACGCTACGAGAAGAGCTTTCGTCGATGGCACGATGCATGATGGTTGGAAGACGCCTGAGAGCCTGAAGACTCAATTGCTCAAGGAATTCGGGAAAGACGAAGAGGTAAGCCAGGACCAATTTGATACCATGGGAGGTGTATGCTCCTTCTATGGGGCTTCGATTCCTGATGTCCTCCTGTATATCAAGAATCACGTCGAAGACAATGAGATTGGGCAAGTGTGGAAGGAAGCTTCCAGATACGCTGAAGGCTCGTCCATGCTGCACGCTATCACCTTCAACAACAGGCTGTACGAAGACCTGGAGGAGGCTGGGCTGGACGACGTGTTTGAGTACGTTGGGAAGATTGGGGTCGTCCCCTCCTGCCATCTCTACTACGCATGGGCTGCCATTCGTCGGTTGCTAGAGATTCTTGAAGCTGAAGAAAGAGTGAGGAGACTGGTAGTCTGGCTCCAGGAGGATTGAGCTATGAAGGGGCATGATGTGCATGGAGTCTCTGACTTCTATCTGGAGATTGAGGAAGGAGATACCGTCCGTCTTCCTCTCAACGAGAGGGACTATATCGACGTCAAGATCTCCGATGACGGTGTTGGGTTGACGATACGCGGCTCCGAGAGCATCGGCGTTTTGCCCCAAGTCTCGAACGTGGTGGATATCAAGATCATCCCTCGCTGAGAGGAAGGCCAAGGAATCATGATTATAACCACCATTGTCTGGTAAAAGTCTGGTGTACATGCACGCAAATGTCGAATCTCTCACCACATGGGATATTACGTTCTCGGCTACCGCTGTCTACCAGAAGTTTGGGAAGACGGCTGGAAAGGTCCGGGATACGGACAACGTGGTGGAAGACCGTCGCACGCCGGTCACGATCAAAGCTGAGTTTTGAGGAAAAGGCTTGACTCCGTTCTAGGGCTGTGAGATAACAAAGAGAGGAAGGACGAAACAATGGGCTTCAAAGAAGACATCACGGAAGAAACACACCCAGCCTACGGGCTGTTGAGCTTTCACCGCATCACAGGACATCCCGGCAAGCTGTACGGCTCTCACCTGGACAGTCACCACGGCTTCATCCAGATGCGACTGGCGCGTGGAAGGTTGCAGCGAGAGGGCACCAAAGATTGGCACTTCGGGAGCAATCGCGGGGAGTTCGTCGAGGTGAACATGTCCCCCGCTCAGTTCGCTGAGCTGATCACCACGATGAACATGGGCTCCGGAACGCCCTGTACCGTGGTCCGGTTCAACGGGGAAGCGGTCGAGAAGATTCCGGAAGACCATGTCCCAGAGCAGGTGAACATACGCAACTCCTTCGAGAAGGAGATACGGAAGAAAACGCAAAAGCTCCGCGCTAACGAAGCTCGTCTGGAAGAGATCCTCTCCAAGAAGGGGGGACTCACCAAGAAGGACCGGAATGAAATCCGGGAGCTATATGGGCGCATGCTGCTTCACTTCGAGGCCAATGCGGGCTTCGCAGTCCAGTGCTTCTCCGAAGCTACTGAGAAGGTGGTCGTCGAGGCGAAGGCCAACGTCGACAACTTCGTCACCGGAGCACTGACCAAGCTTGGTCTGGATGCGCTCAAAGACAAGTTCACCTCGAACACAGTGCTCAAGAGTCTCATCGGTAAGAATGAAGAGGCTGTAGTCGACGTTCTTCCGGAGTCCGTGGATGCTGAGTAGGCTGTGGAGGTGGGTCAAGCTCTTCTTCGAGAGCATCCCCTCTTTCGATATCATGCCTCCAAGGCGAAGGCACGTGTTCACGCCTTCCAGCTACAAGAATGTAGAGGAAGCTCTTCGCTCCGATTGGGAAGCCATCGGACGGGATCTCAACAAAGTCACTCATCGCGCCGACCTCAAAGACCTCCGTATCAAAGAAAAGTAGTCAAAGTAGGCTGAGGGTTGTCAGCGGAGTTGCTTCCTATGCTGATATCCCGTTGGCTAGGGGGAGCAACAACCCTATCCGAACTGCTCTGTGTCTGAACCCTGACGAGGACATAAGTGGACCAGTAGCAGTAGCCGGGGGACGCCCCGGCATTCCTTAGAAAGGATTGTCATGAACTTGACGTTGAGAAAGCACGATGCTCTGGAAGACCACTACTATATTCGAGCGACCTTCGAGAATGCGACCTTTGAGACGAAGGTCTCTTACAAGAATGAGACGGTCCAGAAGCTGTTGAAGAAGGAACAGCGCATGACCACGGACCCCAACGCACTCTGGCACTTCCAAAGTCACACGTACTTTCACCGGATTGACAGGTAGCTATGCTGAAAGATATCAAGTTTGCTGTGAAGAAGCATCCCCTCTACAAGAATCTGCGCCAGTTCAAGAGGCAGCTTCTATGCAAGCACACGCACACCTTCAGGCAAGACCTCCCTGAAGCCGACTGGCTCTCTCATGGGGAGCTGAAGGGGCGTCACGGTCAGATTGTACTTGAGGGCTGCTACATCTGTGGCAAGGTCACTGTCAGGGACTATGGGAGGTAGCCATGTACATCGACGTATACATGGAGCTGGAGAAGATCACACTAGAGGCGTTCCGTTGCACCGATGGTGACAACGCGGTTTGGATTCCGCGCAGCCTCATCGACGAGGATGCGACCGAGGTTGAGGAGGTAGGTGACTCCGGTGTGGTCTGGATGGAGCATTGGTTCGCGCAGCAGGAAGGGCTGATTTAGGTTGACAGATGATAGCGATTCTTGTAGGCTGGACGGACTAGGAGATCACTATGAGCATCGTCATCGGTTATGTCAGCGATCTACATCTTGAAGTCTGCCCTCGAACTGCCTTCGACCGTATCAACAAGATTGCGGACCATCTTTGTGGCGTCGATGTTCTTGTCGTCGCTGGTGACTTCTCTTCGGACATGCCGTACCTCCAAGGAAGCCGTCTGAACGCGCAGCCCTTGGAATCCAGGTTGTACCATCTGTGTGAACGGATGGGCAAGACGGAGGTCGTCTTCGTCCCTGGGAACCACGAATACTATAGCTCCTCCTTCCCGGTCATCGATGGGAAGCTCCTGGACATGGACAAGGAGGTCTCGAACCTTCATGTCTTGAACAACGATGTTGTTACGCTGAAGGGACAGCGCTTCGTGGGGACAACTCTCTGGTTTCCTCATCGTCAATACGATGTGGACATGAGGTTGAATGACTTCAACCAGATTGAAGACTTTAGTCGATCTGTGGAGGAAAGGGGACGCGAGGCGTCCAACTTCCTAGTCAAAGCTGTGCAGAAGGGAGACGTCGTTGTGACGCACCATCTGCCGACGCATGACTGTGTGGACCCCTCCAAGGTGGGTAGCACGCTGAACAGGTTCTACGTCCACAACCACGGTCCGCTCATCGAAGAGGTGCAGCCTGCTCTGTGGATACACGGGCACTCCCATACGCCCCTAGACATGATGGAGGGGGAAACCCGCTTCCTCCGTAACCCCTACGGCTACGAGATGCATGAGGTTAATTCTCACTTCGATTTCGGAGCCTTTGTGGAGATTTGAAGATGGAAATTTCTCCGATTGACGTACTGGTTCAGACGAAGTTGGCTGCACGAGAGGCTCAGACGAGTCAGGAGCAGCTTGCGATTGACATGCCTGCCGTCTCGACTCCTGCTGGGCACACTGCGCATATCCCGAGAGTCCGAGAGCGCCTACGGGCTATGTACCCAACAGCCACAAGGAATGATCTCGACCGCGCGATCAAGAACGCAGTAGGACGGGAGCTGGTGAAGATTGAGGGGAGCTACCTGACTGCCAACGAAGGCTGTGAGGAAAAGAAGGAGAAGGAGGACGCGGAACCGAGCGTGCCCATCCCCTACAAGATTCAGCTCGACCCCGCAACCATCGTGGAGCAGACGGGACTACAAGAGTTGACCAACTTCATCATGGATTTGATAGACCACGCGCAGTCCCCTGATGTGGTAGAGTCTCTCTGGGTCTATACGATGCAGAAGGTCATCGCGGACCTGGAGGATGACAGAAATGGTCTTGAGCAGTTCGTGAACTTTGATGAGAAGCTCAAGGAACTCTATGCGGAGTACCGCAAGGCTTGGGCAGCCAAATGACGACCACGACGGATACGCCAGACAAGATCACAGTTCTCGGCATTGAATGTGAGGTGGAAGAGGACTTCGGCGGTTCTACCATCTATTCCAATGGTGAAAGTGGTGAGGTGCACATTTGGATACTGCATATCGTCAGTAAGCATCGTGAGGGGGAACGTCGGCGGTGGCAAGGCGAAGTGTCCATCAGAACGAAGTTTCAGACTTGGCATGTAAATCTGTGTGGTGAGGACGAGCGCAAGGTCAAACGGTTCAAGACTCTTGAAGAGCTGGAATCGCACCTACGCGATGTCATCGCTGAGTATCGTCGTATCCTTGACGGCTTGGCCACCTGTTGAGGGTGCGAAATGAAACACGAAGAAAAGCCCATTATGGTTGGACAAACGGAATTGCCGAAAACTATTACTCTTTTGGGTATAGAATGCAGTCACGACGAGGCTTTTGAAGATAGCGTGATATATACAAACGACCCTACAGATACCGAACCTATAGTACTGTGGGGATCCTATATGAGTGGTTTGTATGAAGGTTGGTATGGTGGGGTTTCGTTGAAGGTTGCCGACCAACCAGATTATATCGACCTCTTGACTTCAAATATACACACACTTTTCCCTACAATTGAGGTGTTGGATTCATACTTGAAAGAGGTGGTCCAGAAATACCAGGAACTCATTGGAAGCTTGTGTAACGGAGAGTGAGATGAAGCGCATCGACTACAGTTGTGACCTGTGCAAGAAAGCTATTAACGAGGAGACGCGCATGATCTCGACGACGGCTGGCGACTTCCATGAGCATTGTATTTTCGATAGGATGCTCCTCATTATGCGCAGCCGTTCCGTCAAGGAGGCACTGGGAATCTTCCAGTTGGGGCTGAAGTGCACCTCAAACGAACTGATGTTCGGTGACCCTGAGAAGCTCCTCACGCTGCATCAGATGATGGACCGCTGTATGGACACACATGACGAGATGCATCGTAACATCGCTGAGAAAGACGAGGAGTAGAGTGGAAGAGCCAAGGTATGTTCTCAAGCCAGGAACTCGAATCCAGGTCCATGACGAGCTAGACCCGACCGGGACTGTCGGTGTGTTCGTATCGGACATCTACCTCAACCAGAGGCATGCTGGGAAAACAGGAACCCTCTGGGGTTTTGTCCCTGGTCATGGCGGCGATATCTATTGGGTCGAACACGATGACGGGAGCCGTGCTGTCTATGGCTGGAGAGAGTTTGAGCTGCTCGAAGAGTAGGAGGTAAGAAAAGAATGCCGCGCACAATCACACACATGCTTAACATGGGCAACGGAGATTGGTCCCTGCAAGAAGTCAAACGACTCCATGGTCTCTTCGATGAAGCCATTGACCGTTTGAGTGGGATCTCGCAGCCTATCATGTCCACGATGACGAAGCCTCCGGGCTACGATGTCGAGGTCAACAGGGACAGGGTAGCAATCCGCCTGATAGTGGAGGACCTCGTTTGTGCTCTGCTGGGTCCGAGAGCAAGAGTGGTGGTCGACGAATGAAACACCAACTGGAGCGTTTCCGACGGGAGAAAGAGCAGGGGTTCCTTCGTTTGCCCTATGACAGGGGTCTCATTCGAGATGAAGAGGACAGCTCCTATGTCCAGAGAGCGTCCTGCTGCGAGACAGCCTCTCTTCTCATCTTCCTGATGGTTCGGAGCGACTACGACTATCCAGAGGACCATGAGAAGGCGTTCCGGCCATACTGGACTCTCAGGACCTACAAGATTCTCTACTGCCCTTTCTGTGGTACGAAGCTCCCCGATGAGTTCGAGAAGGTGGACATCGGGAAGCCTGTCGTTTCTTGGGGTGGAGATTGGAACTGCGGTACCTGCCGGGAGCGCTACGAAGACTGTGAGTGTCTTCCCATGGAAGCCAAATGGAGAATCAAAGAGTGACACACTCATCCCCACGTAGGAAGAGGCGACCAACGCGGACGCATCGCATGAAGAGGTGGGCGATGAAAGAGACGCTTGTTCTAGTAGAAGACCTGAATGAGGGAGAGCCGTTCAAGAAACCAACGGGAGTCTACGTCTATCTCAAGATGAGTGAGAACGCTATGAAGCATCTTGGGGTCGACACCTCCGAGAACGTCTACGGTTGTGGCTTCCACGGGAAGGTCACGACAATCAAGAAGGGAACCAAGGTCAAACCGGTGTCTCTCCGAGATGCGCACGGGAATCTTGTAGATTGGGAGGCATGGGAAGAGCGCATGGGCTGCGACACAAGGAGCATAAAATGAAGAAGATTCGGACGACCAAGAACGGAGATGGGACCAATACTGTGACCATCTCCACAGATATCTACTCTATCGTGATCCCTAACGCGGGGGAACCGGAGTATTCCACCACCTATGGCGGCAATACCTCCACCTCGTCAGGGACGGCGGACCCGCCTCCGACCACGGTCATCATTCCATTCTGAGTAGAGGTAGAATACCGTGTGTGTAGTGAGACTGGTAGGGGTTACGTCTTAGTAAGGTGAAAAAGCTTCTCGCGGTTGTGTTTCTCAGTAGCATCCTGGTCCTCAGTTTGTCCATGAACGTCATCCTCTTCTTCGTCAACGAATCAAATATTGGACGAAGCCATAGCCTGGCAAGTAGAAGTCACCGCCTTGAGGGACGGGTGACGCAGGTTGAAAGACAGAGGGAACGAATCGAGCAGCAAGCTGCGCTCGTTCAACAACGACTCCTCATCTGTGATCAGCTCCTTCAAGAATGCATGGATATGCCCGACACAGAGCCTGTTCGAGATTTAGGCTCAAAAAATGGCCAACCCCTCTTGACACGGTTTTAGTCGTGGTTACCTTGAGCCCACTATGATGATTCAACTTCCATTCACGTAGATTCACCCGGTCACGCGCGGTCCTCCGTACCAACCCTATCAATTGGTAAGTGGTTGGAATCAATAACAAACGGAGGACATCATGTCACTAGACTCACTCAAAGATCAAATAAAAGCTCTCGTCGATACGAAGGTAGCTCTTACCCGTCAGCGGAGAGACTACAAGTTCAACACTCGCCCTGAACTCGCTGAGAAACGCGAGAAAGCCAACAACAGGAAGACGCAGGACAAGAAAGCGCAGAAGCAAGCTGCGTCTCTCTTCTACTCCTATGCCTACAAGAGAGACCTCTGGTTCATCGACATCAATGGCAAGAGAACAAGCCTGAAGACCGACATCCGTCATGCTCTTCTCGCCTACGGCTACCTCCGTGGCATGAACTACAAGCGCATAGAGCGTAAGTGCGGGGAAGACAACCCTCCCATCCCCTACAAGATTTTCCACTTCATCCGGATGTTCGACGGCTATGCCACGGAGTCCATGATTGAGGACTGGCTGGCAGGAGAGACCATGGGACGGATGGATAAGTCCATTCTTGAAGGTGCTTCTGAAGAGCAGCAGGCAGTGGGCGCGTGATGTTGAAACTACAACTGGATCTTGAAACTTTGGAGAATCTCATTGGTAAGAACACTCCCTTCCAGGCAGAGATCAGAGAGGGGATCGTCCAGACCTTTGCGAAGCGTCATCTGAGAGCGCTGGCGAATGAGCAATACTTGAAGGGAGTCGTGAGAGAGGTTCAGAAGGAGCTGGAGGAGGTGCGGAAGCTCTGTATGGAAGAGGTCATGAAGCACCTTCCTGTGAAGAAGACGAGACCTAACTACGGCTACAAGGGACACTTCGTACTCGACGATAAGCATCCTGGGTACACTGCGCTGATCGATAGGCTGAAAAACAAAGCCATGTGCGCGGGATACGATGCGGTGCGCTCCGTCATCTCTGAGGTCAAAGAGGAGATGATAGAGCATGTGGAGCACGAGAGGAAGCAGCTCTACCTTACGATTCGAGAAGAAGTCAAGACGCAGATGACGAACCACTTCGAGAAAGCAGTAGACTTCGAGATCAAGCGGCGGCTGAAGATCTTGGCCCAAGAAGCTACGAAGGAGGTGCAGTAACATGTGGACACTGGTAATCCATCACGAGAGTGACGAATGCGGAGAGTACAGCCACTATGATAGCTGCCAGTCTGACGTAAACCTGTATGAGTGCGAGACTGCGGAGGAAGTGCAGAAATATCTCACAGATCTCATGTACGATGACAAGTACGGGGATAACGGTGAGTACTACTGGTCTCTCTTCAAGGGTCGAGATCTGAATGCAAACTCCGATTGGTCTCCTGAGACTACTGGCGGCTTGGACCTCCATGAGATCGTGGACAAAGCCACGGTAGCGGCTGAGGCACGGAAGCAGGAGGTTCAGCGTCGTCTGAAAGAGCAGGAAGAGAAGAAGAAAGCTCGGGAAGAGGAGATGAAGCGACTGACCGAGAAACGCAAGGCGCAGCTCTTGGAGAACAACGAGAAGGCGCAGCTTGACAGCCTGCTCCGGAAGCATGGGCTTCCAGATTGGATGAAGGAGGTGAGTCGTGATTGACCGGCTGTACATCGTGGTGCGCGGGGACCTGGCTCCTGGAGCCCAGCTCGCGCAGAGTTGTCATGCTCTTCGTCAGTTCTGTGATGAGCACCCGGAGATCGACGGGAAGTGGTTCAAGGAGAGCAACACTCTTGTAGCTCTTTCAGTCGAGGATGAACAGGAGCTGCTCAAGCTCCAAACGAAGCTCTGGCGTCGTGGTTTCAAGCACTCTCTGTTCCGGGAACCTGACTTCGGAGATGAAGCTACCGCTCTGGCTATCGAGCCGAGTGGAAAGGGGGCGTGTCGTGGGCTGGGATTGGCGTTGAGCTGATGCTACTCGCCCAAAACGAAGTTGTTCTTTTTGAGCCACGTCTGGAAGACCTTAATGGCCTTGCTCTTCAAGATTTGAACGGTTTCCTTCGATGTAGCCTGAGTATCACTGAAGAATTCGTGGGTACCGCTTTCCTCATAGTTCAAGCCTACAACCACGGAAAATTCGTCCTCACCAGGTGCCCATTGACTGATGTCGACCGTGGGGTATCCGGTAGGGGATTGCTGGACGCCCTTTTCCAGAGCATCATCGACGTCTTTCTTAAAGACTGCCCCTAAATATGCGCCGCCGCCCGTATTTGACTCTTGAAGAAACTCTTCCTTGCTATAGAGATTCCAAGCGATCTTCCCCTCGCTGACCTGTTGGAGCTTCTTGGGTAGTTCCTTGGTAAATCTGTCAAATGCCTGTTTGATTGGCTTGACATATGGATCCTTGGTAGCGACACGTTGGTTCGTGTACCCTTCAAGAATCTCCGCAGCCTCGTCGAGACAGTCATTGAGCGCGAGCTTGGTGGCTACTTCGGCGACTTTCTGTGATTTTTTCATGTCTGACCCTTCATACACATTAAGGTAACCTGTCTCAGAAGAAATCTAGTCAAAGTAGGGTAGCTAAGCTGTGTCCCGATAGCTCAACTAGGCAGAGCGTCCGGTTCTAACCCGGAAAGTTGTGGGTTCGATTCCTGCTCGGGACGCCAAGAGAGGGTAAGATGTACGACTTCCAGGTATACTCGCTCGGTCTTTGTTTCGCTTCTGTGTGCTCGGACCTGAGTCCTAAAGAAGTCGTCAAGGAAATGAACAGGACTCATCCTACCGGAATCTTTGCGGAGTGGATGATGTCGACGGACCAGACCTTCAAGTCCGGAGAACCAAATCCCTGTCCTTGCAAGGACTACCCAGACACGCACAAGCACTACCTGTTGGAGTGTTAACGATGGACGTTGATTTCTCAGACCTTTTACGGGTCATAAAACAGATGGAGCTGCAAGCGCAGCACAAGGACTGTCCCTACTGTGAGAAGCGCATGAAGACGACTCTCATAGAGAAAAAAGATGACTTGAGATACAAGGGAGCCTCGTTTCGTTGTTTGAACTGCGGCTATTATGAGCCCCCGCAAGACTTTGAACTGTTAGGAGTAGAGGATGGTTGAGTTCGGAAAAAGCTCCTTTTCCTTTGAGTTACCAGCACTTAAGAAGTGGGTTGAGGCGAGCGTCCTTACAGGTGCGAAGATCCTCTCGGGCTACGTCATCGAACAGCAGCATGAGGTGTCGGCTCCGCGTGTCTACCTGTGCAAGTGTGACATCTTCGCTTCGACTGTAGCAGGTAAAGTGTCGAGATTCTTCAGCCTTATTGACTCCAGCAAAAAGGTCACCCCTAAAAAGGGCTGTGCTGTGGTCCATGTGTGCTCTCTGGACGTTATCGGACGGTCCACGAAGATGCATCTCATAGAACACGTCCCATTGCCCTCGGAGTAGCCATGTCAGACGACAAGAAGCCCTTCAAACCACCAAGTCCCTTCACCAAGATCTTCGCGGAAATGCACAGAGGAGGGGGGTATGCTTCCTTCCTTCTATCCTTCCCACGAGGAAGAGCTGGCGAAGTTGCGGAATCAGATCTCTGTTCTTACAGAAATGCTGAAGGAGACGGTGAAACTACCAACGATTATAAGTACTTTCCCTTCTAATGGCGACCGATTTGCTGCGGTTTCTCTTCGTGGCGGGAAGCGACTTGTGATTACTCGTGACCCAGAAGACCCTACGAATGTGTGGATGGAGATCCGTGAGATCTCTATCTTGCGCGAAGGAGAAAACGATGGGAGTTGAGACGAAGTCTGGACTGTACATTCCGACGACCACAGAGTGCGATAACGCTCTTGGGCTCAACAAGCCAGATATCAGCCAGTGGTCCTGTTACATTGCTGAGGGTTCTATCCATCTGTGTAACGGCTGTGGAGGCCACATCGACTCCGATGAATGGGAGGAGCATATCCATACCTGCGAGCCCATGGGGAAGTGGATAAAGGAACACGTTCGGATTTCCCCGGAAAGGTAGTCAAAGGTATTCAGAGGAGTGCGTATGACGGATGAAGCAATCACCCCCGTATCCAACGAGATTGTAGTGGTAGAGGATAATTCTCTCACAGAACTGGACCTTCTTGCCTATGGGGTGGAGAATGTCGGCGATACACTCAACAACCTGATCAATCTCATCACGGTCGATAAGGTCTCCGAACGAGGGACCTCGAAGATCACAGTCTCGCTGCTTCTTTCAGCACTCCATGGGATGAATCTCCAAGTACAGGAGATCTATAAGAAGATGCGCGAGCCCCATGCGGACTTTTCGCGAACGGGTCCTGGAACGGACGTCGAGAAGTCTCTTCGTGTCAGTCTGGCTGGAGCTGAAGAGCGTGCTGATGAGCTTACCAACATGGTGCAGTCGCAGCAAGACCGCATCCGGGAGCTGGAATCAGACGAGCGGCGTTCGGGTGTTTGGGAGAAGCTCAAGCAACAGGAAGCGACCATCGATTCCCAAAAAGCACGGATCTCATACTTCGAGGAGTTCGAGAAGAAGATAAAGTCGGAGAAGAAACGCTCCAGAAAGAGACGTCGAGATTTGGCGACGGTAAAACGACTAGCTGCGGAGTCTGCTGCGCAAAAAATCAACAGAGCGCATGAAGAGTGTGAAGCCTGTGCTCATCGAAAGACCAGCCCTCCTGTCTGTACTGGACACGCACAGGGGGATACGGTATGCCATCTCTTTGTTCCTAAAGATCTCCCGAAAGAATAAACCATGGGTACAACTAGAACAGAAGTCCCGCACATTTGGGTCACCAAACAGCTAAGCGACGGGTCTTTCGTCGGAAAATGCGGTCGTTGCGGCTGGGAGATTCAAGGGACCGACTCCACCGACTACAAGAATGCTCAAGATGAACGTACCAAAGAGGGATACGGCTGCTTCATCGTTCAAAGAGACTACCATGAGACCTATGTTAATGTGAATGGAAAAGACGGTTGGGTCTGCCATCACTGTGGCTTGACTTCTACAGCAGCCGCTGAGATGGAGGAGAATCCTCCCTGCATCTATCCGGACCCCGCCATCGAAAGGCAGTTTGAAGTGAACAAGCGACATCATTGGAGTTACCAGGAGAAGACCTCAGACTGCCGGTGCACCTGTGAGTCCTGTGGGCACACCGTCACAGCCGCCAGTCGCAGTGCCGCGATGCTCCTGACGGCACGAGAGGACAAGAACGTCCCCTGTGTGATGAAGCATGCGGATGGACTCCCTACAAAGACTATCAAGTCCAAGGATGACCCGGAGTACGGGGAGAAGTGTCAAGGGATTCTTGAAGATCTCGTCGAGATACGTCATCTGATGAACGATGAGTCCAAGAGTCTCACAGTCATGGCTCTACATGAAGCCAGCTTCGAGAAGCTCCTACAGCGAGCCGCTGCCCTCGTTGAGGAGTATGAGGACTAAATTCTATCCTCATTCCTGACATTCCTGGTCAAAGTAGGGTATGACACTGCACAAACTGAGGACTTGGCCCACCTACTTCCAAGCTACGAAGCTCGGGAAAAAGCTCTTTGAATTCAGGGAGAACGATCGGAACTACAAGAGTGGGGACGTCCTCCTTCTTCTCGAATATGACCCAGATACGGACACCTACTCCGGTGATATGCTGACGGTAACAGTCACGTCCCTCCTGACACATGAAGAATTTCCAGCACTTCCGGAAACTCATGTGGTCATGGGTATCGAGCACCCTGGACAAACCATCCTGAGAGACATTCTGTTGGAGCACTTCTATGACGAGGAGCAGGATGGGTTCCCTAACTACGACGCTCCAGGGAAAGTCTTCGATACGGGCTGTTGGGGTGGGGATATGATGGTTGACTTTGAAGAGGCTGGAGATCTGGACGAAGTCCTTACCTTCTTGGGTCATCCTCCCTTCGAGGTCACTCCCAAGGGAGACTGCGAAGAGTGCCTGACACTCAGCGCACACTTCTGTACATTGGAGGCACTAGACGCACCTTGTGTTACATGCAAGAAGCCTAAGATGACGAGATTCCAGCCAATTGTCGAGATTCCCAAGAAGGAGAAACAGGCATTGAGGAAGGCTATTCTTGAAGGTGTCGATGAACACGGAGAGGTGGAGCTTATCTATCTGTCGGATCTCATTGAAGAAAGAGAGCCGCGCTTCAATAGGGACACAATCCGTCACCAGATTAATATGATGATTGACAGCAAAGATTTGCAGTTGACCTACTCGGGCGCTTCTGTTCGTCTACCCTAGCACTTTTCCCTCTTCTCTTCCCTTCACCTTGGTTATTTTGTTCTGACGGAACCTGATAGCATAGACCTTCAGAACTTATTTCAACAGACCAAACAAGAGGGAACGAACCATGAAATTGACCGTTATCAACCGCACGAGCAGCACTATCGGGCTCCCGAGTCCCGTTAGTCAGACCATCACGCGCTATGCCACTGAGGTCTATGATGTATCCGTAGCCGCGATGCACGTAGAAGCCGAGGCTTGGGCGTCCCTTCAGACGGGTGGCTACATCAGCTTCACCATGGGCGAGGATCCTGCGATTCCTGATAGCCTCGAAGAGACGCCTCTCGTGGTCGCCTCTACGGTTTACAAAGCGGTCGCCGCTCCGTTGACCGGTGTCGCGGCTGGTACGTACTACCTTGGTGGTGGCTACGAAGCCCCCGCTGCGGAAGCCAATCTCGACGAGAGCCCCACTGTCGCCACTCTCGGAACAGCCAACAACCCCTACGCGATGAAGGTCTTCATTGTGGCAGGTGCTGCGGGTCTGACCGACGCTGGTGTGGTTGGTGTGCGTGTCGCTGGTACCTCCATGACCCCGGCTGGTGTTCGCACTGCTCTGGACACTGAGGTCCTCTCCGCTGACATTACCGCTCTCGCGACAGACCAGTATCTTGAGTCCTCGAAGCTCTGGATCGGTCAGGTCACCATCGAGCTGTATGTTGTCTCTGGCGCAGCGACTGTCTACAGTCTCGACGTCAACTATGGCTTTGCTGGCTACGACAGCATGAATGGACGCGACTTCTCGCTCACCAGCCTCGAAGTGACCGGTCTTGGTGGCGCGATTGACGCTGGTTTCGATATCGAAATCCTCAAGCACGAGCCACGTGACTGGACCTACGACGCGGCTGCCTTCGCTCCTGGTAGCACGGGCATGGTCCTCGCTCAGTTCTCGGTCGATATGAACACAGAGAGCGACCTCGCTGCTGGCGAGCTGTTCAACTGGATTCGCACCATGGCGGATACGGTTGCTGGCTCCGCTGGTGAAGGTCTCATCATCCGTGTGACGACCACAGCAGCAGGCGCTGTCGAGCAGGCTCAGTTCCAACTCGGTCTCTCCTTCGCCTAAGCCGCTCTTTCCCCAACAAAGTTCTTGACAGCTTCCTCCACTCCTTGGTATAACTGTACCTGTTGGAGGCAAGAATGAGTTACCGCATCCCTACCAAGTATCGTGAATCCGGCCACCTTTCTTCCATCGCTATCGAGCGTCTTGAAGAAGGCATGGAAGTTGGCGGAGAGTACACGTTCCGCATGGTCAAAGGGACGGTCAAGGTCGTCGAGAAGGGTTGGGAGCTGGAGCGGGGTTCTCACGAGTATTACTATCGTAGCTACTACATGGAAATCTCTGAGAGCGACTGCTACAACCCCTGGAAGGTCGGAATGGGAACGAGGGCTCCGACGTTCGAGACTCTCGACCTCGCCAAAGCCTTCATCGACAAGATGATCGCTGCTTCCACCTCATCTGTCTAGTCTTCCCAACAAACCTAGTCAAAGTACAACATCACAACTCCAACAGGAGGCAAGGTGTCTGTACTCGTAATTCCCGTTCAACTCAACATCGAAATAGACAAGACAGGTGTAGACGCTGGTGGTACATCCATGTACACCAAGCGGAGAGAGGAAGCTGACATCGCGGCTGACCTGCAAGAGCAGCTCAATGCCGATATCCCGGAAGAAGCTCAACTCATAACTCTCATTCCCTCATCGAAGCGGACAGAGAAGTACCTCGCCATCTTCCATATTCCGCACGATGCTACGATGTCGTTGGACGCCTATCTCAAGATGGTAGGAGGGACTACGGTGACGACTGGAGAGGAGGAGAACGATGGCTCGTAAGCTTGCGTCAATTCAGAGGATTGCTACGGTTGAGCCTATCAAGAAGGCTGACTTCATCGTCAAAGTGACGTTGGAGAAACTCGGGTGGCACCTTGTAGCCAAGAAAGATGACTTCAAAGAAGGAGACCTCTGCGTCTTCTTCGAGATTGACGCCATCCTTCCCAAGGAGCCGTGGGCTGAGTTCATGGAGCCTCGGAAGTACCGTGTGAGGACCGTGAAGATGCGTAAGGTCCTGAGTCAGGGACTGGCGCTTCCTCTGGACATCCTCGACCAGGACCAGATTCTTGAAGTCTTCGAGGAGGCTGTTCTCAGTGATGAGATACGTACAGACCCCTCCTTCGTCGGCACTGACTTGACAGACATCTTGGCTGTCGGAAAGTACGAGATCCCTGCGATCACAGGCATGGCCAACACTGTCCAGCAAGCCTGCGAGTACCCACGTGCTGTTCTCCCCAAGACGGATGAGACGCGCCTACAATCATGCCTGGAGGTACTTAGGGAGCTTCAGGAGGTCCCGTGGTACGCGACTGTGAAGTTGGATGGTACCTCAGCGACCTTCGTTCGTCTCCAAGCCTCCTACGGTCCCTACGACGAAGGGGACCTCATGGTGTGCACGAGAAATAGAGCAATTCGAGAGATCGAACCAGACCCCGACTCAACGAAGCCGAAGAAGGAGAACGCCTACTTCAAGGTCGCACGGCGTTATGACTTCTTCAAGAATATCCCTCGTGGCTACGCTATCCAAGGGGAGCTTGTGGGACCAGGTATCCAAAAGAACAAGCTCGAATTGGACGACATGGATGTCTTTGTGTTCAACGTCTGGGACGCGAAGGCGATGCGTTATCTGGACTACGGAGACGCTAGCACCTTTTGCCTTTCCAGAGGATTTCGCTTCGTGCCTCTTGTAGGTATCTGCACCTCGGATATGCTACGGTGCCCGAATCCCGATGACCCCATCGGTCCTCCTTTGGAGCAGAAGGTCGAGTACACCCTGGAGTGGTTCTTGAAGCTGGCTGAGGGCATGTACGCGGGAACTAAGAGGAATCGTGAGGGAATCGTAGTTCGTCCTCTCCATGAGTCCTATTCTCAGGCTCTCGGCGAGCGCTTCTCGTTCAAGGTGCTCAACAATATCTTCCTGCTCAAAGACGAGGACTAGAAAAATCTAGTCAAAGTAGTGCATGGGATACAAAGCCCCTACGACAAAGCACACCTTCTGCTTCGATCTAGATGACACTCTGATTCATACACGGCGTATGTACAACTACGCCAACTATGACTGCGGGCGGTTTCTCATCGATCAGCTTGGGAGCTACATGCCTCTTGGGGCAGAATTGCTCCAGCGGCGTGAAGCCATAGACCAAAAGCTCCTGGATACTCTGCACTATTCCTCAGAGAGAGTACCCCTCTCATGGGCTCTGCTCTACAGGGAGATTTGTGAAGAGAACTCCGTGCCCATCTCACGGCGAATCCTAGCGGAATTGCGAACCCGCGCATCCTTCTTCCAGGAGCCGCCTTTCGAGTTGATATCGGGTGTTGAAGCGATGCTGAGGTCGATCAACCGAAAGATAGCTACGCCAATCTTGCTGACGGTCGGAGACAAGCAGCTTCAACGGTTGAAGGTCTCAACAAACCCCGTCTTGGCTGAAACCTTCAAGGAAGAGGATGGAACATTCCTCATCTGCGCGACGACGAAGATTGAAGTCTTGAAGAGACTCGTCGCAGACAACGAAGGCAGCGGTAAGGTGGTGATGGTGGGGGATTCTCTCCGAATGGACATGGAGACGGCGCAAGAAGCTGGCGCGGTTTCGGTCCATGTGCCAACACCAGGACATTGGTACAATGATGACGCCGTGGTTGAACCTGACTACACCTTAAAGAGTATCGAGGAGTTCCCTGCCCTCGTGGATAGGATGCTCTCTCTGTGGTCGAAAGGAACTGGAAAATGATGGACAGCATGCCCCATACGCTGAAGTACGACCTTCAAGGATTGGTCGATGTCGAGAGACAGGGCTCCAACCTCCTGAAGGTCTCTGGGATGAATCTGGACAAGGCAGCAACCCGTCTGGAGGAGATTGCCAGAGAGGTTCGCTTCCAAGCCATCGTGCGGAAAATTTACGATAGATTGACCGCGCGTGGCGGAATTCTGTGGACAGATACATGGGATTTCGTCTACGGAACAGAGACTTCTGCGGACAGCGCGCAGAATTCTGAGCAAACGCAGGCTGCGAGAGACAATTTACAACACTTCCATGCCGAATCTTGGGATCCAGACCGAGATGCATCGGAAATTTCCAACATGGAAGTACGCCCGCATGACGGGACCATCGCCTCTGCGATGTTCTGGCTCATTGGCAAGAAGTACGCCTCCATGGACTCCCTTGGGCGAAGGCAGATGCTCATCGTCGGCCCACAGCCTCCTGAAGCCCATCCGCTGGACTTGGACCTCTATGAGGTTGACGTTGGTATCACGTACTGGCTGGCGCTTCCCAAGGGGATTGAGACAGAGGACCTTCCAGAGACCGTGGCTGAGGTGATTCTTGTAGCTGAAAGTGGTCCCGTAGGGGGAGACGTGATGCAGAAGTTCATTGACACCTATGACGATGAGCCTCTGACGATGGATGCTATCAAGCTCATCGACCGGGAGAAAGGCATTCGCTTATCGTGCCATGTCGACGATGGTCGTAGGTTCATCACCATGTGGAAGTCGTTCTGCGAGACGGAGGAGCCTGGAATCATTGCGTGCTCCGAGTGGTAAGATGATTCTAGCTGAAGAAATCCTGGAGTACGATGACGACGGGAATCCTGTAGAGAAGATCGTCCTGTCGATGACTCCAGACGGGGACGTAGACATCTCCTACCGCTACAAGAATGAACTCTACAACAACAACTGGACCACGTGGAAAGATCAAGGAGCCACCGTCAGTCCCAGCATCTTTCTCAAAGCGGCGGAAGAGCTGCTGAAACTGGCTGACGACGAGGAAGAATCATGAGCAAGCGCAGCAAGAAGAAGAGACGATACGTTCCTTCGTTTGATCATCCGGCTGACTCTTGTAGGCAACCCTACGAAGGGGAGATTCTTGTAGCTGGACAGAAGGTCAACGTCTACGTCTTGGAGCACATCGACGAGATCCGCTTCGGGATGGCCAAGAGCTTTGACCGCTGGGCCAACAGCTCGGACTTCCGTGCGAAAATGCCGCAGACGGAGAAGCAGTACGAGCGCATCTTGGAGCGGCTGGCGTCGGAGATTGAAGCTGGAAACTACGACACTGGACTCGCCAAGGAAGTCTGGCTGTGAGGTAGACCCATGGAACAAGACATTCACGTAACAAAGGAAGAGCTTCAAGAAGCGTTCAACCAACTTCAAGAATACATCGACGCCTCGTTCGCGAAACTTGAAGCTGAGATGGTGCAGAGGGTCGATGTGATAGAACAGAGGCTAGCTGAGTTGGAAACGACTCTTGAAGAGACGAAACAGCGAGTCTCCTCCGTCAAAGGGGGACTCCTCTCCAATGACCAGCAGCGCGTCTTAGATGGACTTGTAGTCTACGGTCCCGGAAGCAAGTTGCCATGAACGAAGACCAGTTTGCAACGTTCGATGAAACCACGTCCTTTGAAGACTTCCTGGCTTACGTCAAAGAGAAAGACAAGGAAGCACAGAGCAGAGGAGACCTGTCCTACAAGAGTCGCCTAGCCTACATCGAGAACAACGAAGACCAGCTCCGGGAGAACTGGGTTGTATTCTTGAAGTCCTGGAATGCCGTCGCTGAGGAGTTCAAGAGAATGACTGAGACCCTGATAAAGGCAGGTGCCGCCGCAGCTCCTGATGTCGCGGTCAACCCAACCCTTCCAGACTCCGAAGAAGACTAGTCAAAGGTTGTCATGGGAAAGCCAGCACGCTACGCAACAGGAACCAACGTCCCGGCTGACCGCTCGCGGTTGGAGATTGAGAGACTCTTGAAGAGGCACGGCGCTTCCGGCTTCATGTCCGGATGGGATGAGTCCTCCTGTGCTGAGCAGATCATGTGCAAGCTCGAAGGGCGCATGTTGAAGTTCACTGTAGAGACCCCTCAGCCCTCTCAGTTCATGCAGACAGAGAAGGGAAGGCAACGGACTACCAATGCCGCTGAGAAGGCTTGTGAGGCGGAACACAAGCGACGGTGGCGTGCTCTGTTGCTCCTCGTCAAGGCGAAGCTCGAAGCCATCGCGGCTGAGCTGTCCACCGTTGAGCATGAGTTCCTGGCTGACATCTATCTTCCGGATGGGAACACCGTGGGGCAGTGGATAGGAAAGCAGCTCGACGAGGTCTATGAGCAAGGCGGCATGCCTCCTCTCCTCCCAGGACGTACCTCATGAGTCACAACGAGCCTCTGTCGATGTCTGAGTGTTACCGTATTGGTCTCTCAGGGGACTGCGGCGAGACTTGCCCTGTGCTCCTCCGTGGGGAATGCGAGGAAGAAGAGGAGTTCCTGGAAGACTATGGTGTGTCTCGCATCGAAGACCTGCCTTGGAACAAGGAGAAGTAGCTGTGCCTAGTATCGACTTTTCTGTCTACTGTGATAAGTGTGGGGCTGGCCTTTGCAACGAAACGACAGTACGTCATGATTCGGCAGAGGTGAGCATTTCCATAGAACCATGTGAAACTTGCCTGGAAAATGCCGATGAAGAAGGCTTTGAAAGAGGGAAAGAGGAGGGGTATGATGACGGGAAGCAAGACGGGCACAAAGAAGGCTACGAGGAAGGTGTAGCTGGCACCGAATGATGGTTACCTCCCTGCATGCGAGAGAAACAAACTATCATCGAATCTGAAGCTATTCTTGAAGACTTCCAAGACCTTGGAAGAATCGATAGCGATCACAACTGCCAAGTAGAAGAGGACGTCTTCATTGAGGGGGAGATGATTTGTGGTCTCTTGGATTTTGGAGCTACCTACGTCGTCGGAAGTGGCTCCGGACCAGTAGCCCAGCACTGTCCTCCGAGGCTCAAGACTCTGGAGCGAGACCGCTTCAAGATTCATGACGTCCGTCTCGTCGAGAAAGCTTCACAGTGGTTCTGGTCTGTCACCTACAAGGATGAGGAGATGTACTGATGCATGACCGTCGCCTCTGCGTAGACCTGAACCTCCAAGACCTCATCGATATTCAGGTTCCTGTCCGATGTGGTGACTGTGCTCTGTGCGTCCGAGCTTTCAACGTGATGGGGTTCGAGGAAGAGTGGATCAAAGGGAAGTACATGTGCAACCATCCTGATGTTCAAAGCGCCTTCCCAACACCGGAGCTTCTCTTCGATATCGAGCAGCGCATGAGTCATCCTCCCAAGGAGTGCCCTCTACGGAAGAGACCGTTGGTGCTGGGTCGCTTCAAGCTGAAGTGGCAAGGTTGTAGGTGCTGCGGTGAGGATGACGAGGAGTATGAGTATTAGCGCGAGAGGTGGGCGTCGATGGCAGCCTTGATCTCATCGGCAGTCTCTCCACCGAAACCGACCGCAGTCATATCCATCCACGCGGGGACGTTGCGCTTGGTGCGCTTGATACCGCGAGCAGCCGCGTCTTCACGCTCCGCGCGCTCCCATTCAGCTTCCGGATCGTAACAGAGAGGGTAGCTGCGGTAGTAGAAGACGACCTCGTTGAGTGCGGCCTTCTTGTTCTTGGCGATCCTTACCATGCCCTTGACCTTCGTGACCCAGAGCTTTCCTGACGGTGCGTGAGGAGCATACTCATCCCAATCCTCGTCCAGGTGCGCACTATACTCAGTCTCGATTTGCGATGCGGTAAGGTATGCCATGTTTCCCTCTCTACATCTATGTTTATCTCATATATGTAGAGGGATGTCAAGAGAAATCTAGTCAAAGTATAATACCAACTTCGCCCGAGAGTGTCGGGAGAGGCTAAACGCTTGTGCTACCACAAGAAACGAGGAATCTCGTACACTACAGGATCGTATGATGGACACTCTATCCCCGGAGGGAATATATCCAAGCTGATTGAGGACTTCTTCGATGGGGAATGGCTTGAATTCCCCACGAATCTCGTTCCATCAGACATGGAGTGTGACCCTGGACTCATCCCGAAGGTGGTAGTCCTTCTACGGCTGCCGCATTCGCAGGAGCGTTACGAGAAGCTCCAGGAAGTGTGGGGCTACAAAGGATTTCCGCTGTGACGACAAAGAAGTTACAAGGATGGAACTGCTGGGAAGTGCAGGGGATGACGATTATCGACCCTGGACTACTTGAACGCGTAGGAGATGGGATGACGTTTGATCCGAAGAATGATGACCAGGTGATTCTTGTAGAGCCGTTGGCGATGCTCAAAGACTTCCCCGATGCGTTTTGGGAAAATGCGCCAACCTTCAACAGCATCTACAAGAATGACTACCTCCGAGGGGAGTACGACTACAAGAATCATGGACGTCTTCCCGCACAATCCTACGAAGACTTTCCAATATGGAAACAGTTCGATCAGCAAGTACTCCAGATCACATCACGACGAGAGGGTCAGTACTTCAACTACGACTACACAAAAGCCGTACCTCATACCTATGTTGTCCTGAAGATTGGGGAATTCTACTTTCGCTGCAACAACAGCAGCCGCAATCTTGAGCTGTACATACCAAAAGAAAAGGACTGGTTTTCTCTCCACCGCACTCTCTCCTACAACTCTCCGAAGGGTCTTCGTACCTTTATCCAGAAGGCGCAGAAAGCCTACAAGAAGATCGACTCGACTTGGAACTCCTGTCGTCGCTCCGCGCTCCGTCGCTTGAAGAAGCTGGACTCTCCGGAGATGGAGAAGCTCAAAGCGAACGAGAAGAAGGCGTCTCGTATCACTGAGACGCGTAGCGCTGTGCTGAAGCACATCGACTCGTTGATTGAGACCCTCCAGAGCTACAAGATTAAGGTCGAGACCGGGGAGTTCGACCGTGATGACGCCAGAGAAGTCTTCGACGCCACGAACGAGATGACGGCGTGCAACGGGGCTCTCAAAGAGGCAATGGGAACCGTCATCGATGGGAAGGGACAGATGGTCCTGTGCCCCAACTGTGACAAGGTGACAGCTCTGGTGGCTGTTGTAGCGGGAGAAGAGAAGTTCCGCTGCTTCCGCTGCGGCTATCACAACTGAGGGACCGATGAGAATCGTCCGTGGAAAGGTCATCCAAGTCGATAGAACGAGTCCTCATGACTTCAGTATCCATGTCCATTGGGATATGAGTCATCCAGAGTGGGGACCGGCCAAGGCTGCTGGAATCAAAATCCCTGACTGCATGATGGAACGCGACTATCAACTCTTGGGCGAAGTCTTCGCGCAGTTGGTGGACATGAAGATTGATTACCCCGAGTCTATTCTTCTTGGTTGGCTCGAAGACATCGTAGCCAAATATGTCAAAGGCGGTCAGACATACGCTTCCGTCTCGCTCATGCAAGGTCCCAAACAGCACTTTGATTACGAGAGGAAAGTCTATGACCACCAAGACATACGACTCGGGTATCGTTAGACGTCGCCCCTGGATGCGTCTTATTTGCTTGGTCAAGGGGCACCGATGGAAGCGGCTAAGAATCAACAAGTTTCAATGGCAACGGTCCTCTCCAGCCAACACAACGATGGGCATAGATCAGGTCTGTCTGCGCTGTGGCCAGGAGCAGATCTACTGTGACACCAGATGGGGCTACAAGAGTCGCTTCGGAACAACGCACAGCAACATTCTCCACAACACAGAGGTATGACACCATGAGTGAACGAGCTAGAACTGACGAGCTAGAGAAAGCACGAGAGTTTCTACGAGAGAAGTCCATCACTATAGGAGACAGTGTCGTGTTCGATAAGGTCGACACGTGTATCTACCAAGGGCTCTACGCGAATACACATGGAGTCACTGCAATGGTTCGTTTCGACTACTTTGGAGATCTCGACTACAAAGGAGCCGACGAGCTGCACTCTGTTCACTACTCGCGCCTCACCAAACTCTTGTAGCCCATGCCTAAAATCCTCCCTACGCTGCGCCTCCTTGTGGTGCTGACGGTCGTTTTTTGTAGCTCCTGCACCAAGAGACAGGTCTGCACTCCCGCCATTGTAGACGGTATCTGCCAGCCTAGAACACTACAGCGCACCTACTACTGGTGCGGGTGCCGAGAGAAAACTAGTCAAAGGATGGTACAGTGGAAGATAGCTCCGGAGAGATGACCCTGATTTCCCGTATTCTGAGCAACTTAGTGACGCAGTGGCGTCGTTGTATGTTGGAGGAGTACTACTCTCCAGCTATGACACAACCTGGGAACTCCGTACTCATCTCAATCACTTCAGACTGGCAGAGTATGAAGACAAGGAAGTCTACCAGGAAGTAGCGGATGCATTCTTGAAGGAATTCGATTGCAAGCATCCAGAGGAGAGCCCAGATGAATGACGTGACTCCAAGAATCTGTAAAACGAGAGCGGACGCGGTAGAGCGGCTCGAAGAAGGACTTCTCCAACCTAAGTTGCCTGGGTTCACTCCTGGGTCACCGCTCTGCAAAGAGGTGCATCCTTTCATAGGTTGGTTCGTTGAGGAAGGTGCTCTGACGAAGCATGAAAATGGTGTCTATCTCTTCAATCCTGAGAAGTTTCGCGACCTGATGAAGAGGCAATAAGATGGCAGAAGGTCCTTACATCTATATCAAAATCCCCTCACATCCCGTTACCTGTATAGGCTGCGGATGGAACGGAACAATGGACTATCTGGAGATGCGTCTCAACGAATACGACCACTATGATCTCCACTGTCTTAGCTGCGGGAAGATGATGTTCCATACGATTGCCGAGAAGAAAGACGAGGAGTCCAATGGGACTAGTGAGTGATAAGTGGGTAAAAGCCTCCGACGAGTTAAAAGCGCGAGAGGCATGGATGACTGTTGGAAGGAAAGTGCGCGTCTCCGAGTGGGATAATGGAGATACATTTCACTATGATGCGCGTATAGTAGCAGTCGATACGGTCAAGAAAACGGCTGACGTGGTGACAGGCGAAAATACAGAGGAACGCTATACTCATCCCTTCTCTGCGCTAAATCCTTACACGGAGGCAGGGAATCCAGTCAAAGTATCACAGAAGGAGAACCAAAGCATGACGAACGTTGGAATGGAAGAGCGAGAGATTCTTGTAGAGTGGACCGAGAAGGGGAACCACCACATGGAGACGATGAAGGCGAACAAGCTGGACGCCTTTGCCTTGCAGAAGTACAGAGAAGGTGTGGATGTCGATAAGGACATGGCCTATTGGAGGGATCGACACAACGTGAAGGTCGCCGTCCAAGCGGTAAGCGAAGAGACAGTGCTGCGCAGAAAATAGTCATGAAATTGACCACCACCATCCCCCAGTTCGACTTCCTGTACTCAGATTCCCATTTTGGGCATGGAAGGATCGTCGGGTACCAAGACAGGCCCTTCCCACAGGAACACCTGAAGGATAGCCGCGCGATGGATGAAGCTCTCATCGAGCGGTACAACGAGACGGTTGGTCCTGATGACATGGTGCTGTGGATGGGAGACGCCTTCTTCCACATGAGTCGTAAGTGGATGCAGATGAAGTTGGAGAAGCTCAACGGTCGGAAGATCCTCATTCTTGGAAATCACGATGGATCACGAGCCAAGATGCTGGATGTCGGCTTTGAATGGGTTGAGCGCGAAGCCTTCATTGAGATGGCTGGGAAGAAGGTGCGCCTCCACCACTACTCCTACTACGGGAAGGGCGGGGTACCTGGAAAGCGGAACCCGAAGCCGCAAGGAGAAGACGTCCTCATCCATGGGCACACGCACAGCACACGTCGAGTCCATGAGAATATGATCAACGTCTGTGTTGAGGCTTGGGACTACCGACCCATCCGAAAAGAGGTCATAGCGAACCTCGTGAGGAGCATCCGGTGAATAGAAAATGAATACATTTGCCGAAATCTGGATGATCATCATTGGGCTCTCCATGAATCTTGGAGCTGTCGTCCAATGTATGCGAATTCTCAAGAGAAAGAAGAGCGACGACGTAGCTCTCGCACACTCCCTGATCATTGGACACGGACAAGCGTGGTGGCTCTGGTATGGGTTCCGCGTGAATAGCTTCTCGCTCATCATCGCCAACATCATCGGGATTTGTTTCAGCGTGGCTGGGGCGATTCTTGTAGTGAGCTATCGAACTGTGTCCGTCTTCCCGTGGAGACGATCGAAAAATGCAACTCAAAACGAAAGTAGCACCTCATGACTGACGAACGACAAGCTCTCATCACGACCTTCTCCGGAAAGATGGTAGACCCCTTCAACCCCGACCCGGAACAGATCTGCCTCTCTGACATCGCACAGTCCTTGTCGTTGCAGGTGCGCTTCTGTGGGCATATCAACGACTTCCTCAGCGTAGCTCAGCACTGCGTCATGGTCTCCGACATGTGTGAGACGGAATTGGGCAAGAAGTGGGGTCTTCTCCACGATGCCAGCGAAGCCTACATCTCAGACGTCCCCCGTCCTCTCAAGCAACATCTATCTCTCTTCCGAGAAGTAGAGGAGCGTCTCTTCCGTGCCATCGCTGAGCGGTTCAAGTTGGACTACCCCATGCCAGACGAGGTTGCTTTCTACGACTACGTTTCTCTGCACATGGAGAGTCGAGACTTCATGCCCAATGGAGCTTGTGTCCCGAAGCCTGAAGGCTACGAAGTACCGTCAACGCGTCTCGCGGTTTGGGAGCCGAAAGATGCAAAAGAGCGCTTCCGTCAGAAGTGTTGGGAGCTTCTGTCGTGAGCGACGAATCTCCTACTTGGTACGCGTACATCGTCCGTTGTGCTGACAGCACCCTGTACACAGGAGTGACCAACAACGTCCCTCAAAGGGTCTTCGCCCACAATTCTGGGAAGGGTGCCAAGTACACCAAGCCGAAGACACGGAGACCGGTGACGCTGCTGTACGTCGAGCCTCTTCCAACGAAGGGAGAAGCCCTCTCTCGTGAGCACGCAATCAAGAAGCTCAAGCGGGAAGAGAAGCTCGTGCTCATCGCCGACAATCTACCAAAAGCCCCGTAGGGAGGTGCGTCTTCAAACCTGTGCTCACATGGCTATTCCAGAACGAGAAGTTCTACGGAGACGAGGACCAAGCCGAAGTCTGGAGGCAACGTGTTGCCAGAAGCACCCGTGTGCTGGAGCAGCACAACATTCGAGAACACGGTGTCACTCCCGTCGAGATCAGTGAAGGAGTCATGATGTTCAGTGTACGCAATGACCCGACACTCTATGCCTGTGTCGAGGAGGCGCTCGCCTGTGTAGGGAAGTCTCTTTGCGTCACCATCGACTCCATCTGCTTCATAGACAAGATCAATGGCTAACCCAGCCTCAGACTATTATTACAGTCAGGTTCCACGTCCTCGTAGGCGTTCTATCCCTAAGAAGGAACCTCCGTTCAGCGAGAGAGTCATGAAGGAGATTGACATCAGCTCCTATGGTGTTCGCCCTGTGGACATAGCAGGTGTCCGGTTTTTCAGTGCTGATGGTGAAATCCCTCTCTATCGCACCATTGGCGAGGCGTTCAACACGCGGGGCTTGACGCTCGTCCTCCACAATGGGAATTTCTTCGTCGAACCTTGGGGTTGACCAAGAATTCTAGTCAAGGTATAAGGAGGAGCACTATGGATAAGAATACCGTATTGAAACGACTCTGTGCCGTGGCGACTCAGGTTGGAGCGGAGGTCTTCAAGGAGCAGCGGGCGCATGACTGCTTCTGTGGTACCAACCCTGGTGTGACTGACGCCAACTTCTCCTTTGAAGAGGAAGTTCTCGACTTCATCGAAACCGCAGTGCAGGAGAAGCAAGAGAGGGACTCCGATGTACAACTCGGTTGAGGAAGCGCTGTTCAAGCTCCAGAACCTACAAGAATGGCAGGACTGGCGACAGGTCCTCTGGCAGTGGTTGAAGGAAGGTCGAGTTCACTTCAAGGTCTTCAAGGGTATCCTTGACGGGATGGCTGACCACCAGAGTGCGAAGATCGCGAAGCTCGAAAAGGACCTCAAAAAGGCCGAATGGGATCTTCAAACCGAACGCGACCTCTGGTGCGACAAACCGGAAGACAGACTCTACCATGCGGCTGACAAGAGCTGGTGGCAGCGCGACCAACAAACGTTGTCGCCGAAGAGAGCGGAACCCCCGCAAGAGATCGTGGACATGGCAGAGGGTATCCTGGACGTCGTATCAGGAGCAAAGTTCCCGATTCCTGTAGTCGAGATTGCTGGACAAATCGACCGCGCCGATACCTTGGCTCGTGAGCTGCGCAGAGATGAGCGACAGAGAGAATCACAGGAATGAGCCTAGACTTCGACAAGATGCTGGAGGACACTCCAGATGAACACCTCGTCATGTTTGCTGAGGAGTTCTGTGCTAAATGGCTTCGTATAAAACGAAAAGGAGAAACTGATGCTGAAAGGATTCCGTTGGTCCACACTGCTCCTGCTCATCACGATGACAGGATGCGCGAGCGCATCTCGTTGGTGCACGAGCTGCACCGCACAACACGCAGGCGCTGACTACGTTGTTGTTCAGATGGACTACGACGGGCGTCCGTTTCGATGCTGGAAGCTCACCGGAGTCTCCATCGTCTCTGAAACCTCTTCTGATGGAATCTATTGGGAGAGTGATGAAGGGACGTTGGTCCATCTCTCAGGGAACTACAACTACGTTCAGAAAGGAGACTCTTGGGATGAGACCTTCGCGGAGCTTGGCCTGACAGAGGATACATGCAGAGCTATCCGGTCTCTTCGCTACAACCCAGTAACTCGTCAATACAGACGACCAGGACAGGCTGAAGCCCCACCAAGTCGTCAGGACTTGCGAGATAACGACTCCTTGGGCTTGGGTCTGTGGCGAGACCCAGAATCCAGACGTCTTCGTCCCGTCGACTGATATTCTCCCTCACCTCCAAAAATCTAGTCAAAGAGAGGTATGACCGATCTACCTCCATTCATCCTGAAGAAGTTCGCCAAGGACACCGGCTATCCCATCCACATTTTCGAGGAGCCCTACTTCTCACACCAGCTGAAGATGTGCGAGAGGATTGCCCCAGAGTGTCAACGCACCTGGGTTCTCTTCCTCCAAGCCCTTCAAGAATGCGATGGTCCAGAAGGTGTCTCCCAAGAGTACCGCCGTATCCAGGACGGTATCCTGACGCATATCAAATCGACCCATGGCTACAAGTTCTTTATGCAGGACAACGACCCCTCTAGACCCATGATCCCGAAGAAGGGTATCAACCCCTACGAACCCCACAACGCGGGGAAGCGTATCCTGTCTCTGGATTTGGTACGCGCCAACTTCCAAGCTCTCAGTCACTTCGGTCGGGACATCCACATGAGACAACCTACGTGGGAAGACTTCGTAGGCCAGTTCACAGACGTTGAATACTTCAAGTATGTCCGATACCTACGTCAGGTGACCTACGGAAAGCTCAACATAAAGAAGATGGCGAAGTACGAGCGTCATCTCGCCCACTTCGTCTACTCCATGCTCAAAGACACAGGACTCGTCAAGAAGGCTCCGAAGGGGTCTGAGCTGACGACACTATCTCATGATGAAGTGTTGTTTCTCTCCGACCCCGAGTATCTGGATCTCACAGGGATGGAGGTAGAGGGCTTTCGTCGACACTTCCTCTACAGCTCTCCTATCGAGACGCCCATAGAGATTCGTGCGGAGTTGTTCGACCTGGAGCAGATCAAACCCCATCGCGCGTTCGTCCGTCGCTTCGTCCACGAAGACAAGATCGACTTCCGTGGTGTCAACAAGCAGTGGTACTGCCAGGTGGTGCGTCACCTCTATGGCGAGCCTATTCAAGATCTCGACCTGTACTTCAGGCATGAGAGTCGGTTGTCTAAGTTCGTGGAACCTATGGAGTTTGAGGGTAGGGTTGAGGATGGGGTAGAAAAGGGTTGACGAGGGGTAGGAGATTCTTGTAGGATGGGGGCTTAGGGAGGAGAACTATGAAGTACGCGGAGCAGGAGAAGCTGACGAGGGAAGACCTGGAAGACTGGCTGTCGACATCCTGGAAGATGTATGCATGCAACACCGCACAACGACGACGTGGGCATACGAAACCGGTTCACGCCAAACTGGATGTCTCTATGGATGGCGTATACCGTGTCTCGGTCAAGCGCGAAGTCATCTACGAAGGTGACGACATGGACACTGCTCTCGACGCCTACAACGACGATTGGTAGTGCAGGTTAGCTAACGGTACTAGCCGTCTCATGGGGACAAAAGCACAGATTACCGTCTCCGACTTCAAGAAGTGGTCAAAAACAAAGAAGCACCTCTATTCTTGTAGCTATCGTCCTGATGGTCAACACCTTAATCTCTATGCTCGCCTAGACGGAATCTTTGAACTCTGGAAAGGAGACCACATCCTCTACTGTGGTTCGGATATCGAAAGAGCCGTGCGCTTGTATAATCTTGAAAACTCCTGAGAAAAGCTAAATTTCTTTCTTTCCGTGGTTATCTGGCTATGTGACTGATCCAACACAACCAACTCCAGTCAGTACCAGTGACCAAGAACCTGGGACTATAACTGCGGAAGATCTTGAGACTTTACGCGGGGAACTTGCATCTGCGGAAGCTCGTCGTGACCGCTACCTTGAAGCAGGTTACTCCGAAGACAGCTCCGAGATACGAGACGTCAATGCGGCTGTTGAGGTAGCGGAGCAACGCTTAGCTGCTGCTCAAGAAGCGTTCAACGCCCAAGGTGCTCGGTCTGAGGAAGGCGCGGCGCTCGCTGCGATTGAGACTCCGCGCACAGGCAGTGTTCCTGAAGACTCAGCGGATATGGTCTTCACTGAAGAAGAGGCAGCAACCGCTGCGGCTGCTACTGAAGAAGGGGAAGATGCGCCAGCAGCTCAAGAAACTCCCCAACCAGAAGAGCGTGCCTCTAGCCAAAGCTCGGATAACACTACACCTCCAAGCGTCTTCCAGGAGCTGACCAACCAAGCGCTCTATCAAGACTTCCTGGTCTTCATTAATGGAATCAATGTTACGCGGTGGGTCATTGGGTCTGTCTCTTATACACTCGCTGGACGAGGCGGCACAAACAACGCCTCATTCCAGCTCGCGAACCCAGATAACCTCTTCGTTCTCACTCCAAATGAGGAGGCTGGAGGATCTGACGGAGGGAACATCCCTCCTCCGAGTGCTTCCAGCGATAGTATCACGCCAAACAGCTTGGATTGGCGAACAGCAGAAACCGATACTACTCAGAGCGACCACCCGATGTATTCGGAGATCGTCAAGAAAGAGACCTATCTCCGGAAAGCTCTCTCCCCACTCCAGATCAACGAGACTCTTGGAGTTATAGACCAAGCGGGTGGTGGAACAGCGGCTGCTGGGAATGCGGTCCAAGTGACGCGTCCTGGAGGAAATCCTCGTGAAGAAGCGGGATTCGACGTTCCGAACATGGAGCGTTGGCCTTTTGGGTACTACCGCTCTGTCTTCCACAAGAATGACCCTGTACGCATCTTCGTACACAATCCCTTCACGCCAGACGACGACTCGTGGGTCTGTGCCTTCACTGGATACATCCAGAGCTATCCTATCGACGATGACTGGATCATGGGAAACAGCACCGTCAATGTGAGCTGCTATGACCTAAAGTCACTGATGCAGAAGCTGCGTTTCCAGACAAACCAAGTACTCCATGAGCTTCCGGGAAACCTAGCTGTCGATGAGGGATTCTTCGCCGACTTCCTTCGTGAGTCTGAAGGTGGCGCGGCGATGCACCGTCTCTCCAACCAGACCTACGAGAATATTGTCTCCTACATTCTCACGGGACGGTTCCTTCCAGAATGGTTTGACGGCTATCAGGACCAAAGCAATACGAACTACGTCCTTGCCAGCTCCTCCATCATGCGTGAGCGCTTCGGTAGTATCGGGATGGAAGCTACCATCCAGGATATCGACCCCACTACTTCTCCTCCGACTGGATTTGATTCCCCACAAGTCAGCACAGGGTCCGGGGGACGTATCGAGAGAACGACGAATGGAGTTGGACAGGTCTCTATGGGGTCGGTCTTTAGATTCCCTGGAGAGCTATCTTCAACAGAAGACAAAGCCAATTTCATCGAAGAATGGCATAAGTTGGGGTTGTTTGGTGGCTTCCGTCGTCCTCTGACCTACCGTGAAGCTCTCCAAATCGGTTCCGAGACCAAGGTTGACGGAGAGAACCCACCAGACCGTGTGAACGTTCATATGCTTGTTCCCAGCATGGGCTCCGGACTCGGGACGTTGGAACAGATCGGTATCGATACTCAGACCCAAGAAGGTCGTCGAGAGTTCGCTACCAGGTATGACATGCTGGATGGCTACTCCGAGAAGATCGACTTCCAATGGTGGATCAATGGTCTCGGGAACATCATGGTAGAAATGCCGATGTACGACTGGTTCCCCTCGGACTTCGGGGAATGGGAACCGGTCTTCACGGTAGACTATCACGCCATCAGCAGCAACATGGGAGATGAGTCCGGAGACCCACCCACCGCCGTCATCGCGAGAGGAGACCAGACAGGTCATACGAACATCCAGGCTGGAGCCTCCATGGACAACTGGGTTCCACGTCTTGGTATCGCGTGGGCTCCGACCATGGTTCACCGCTTCGGTCTGACCCAAGCCGAGCTGAACCTACCCTTCGTCACAGACCCAGCAGTCTTGCGCGCTAGGGCTCTCCTGGAGCTTCAGAAGAGATTGGCAGAAGCGAACCAATTCTCAGCCGACTTCATCTGTAGACCGCTCCTCACTCCGAATAGGCCCCTCTACTTCAAGCCAAGAGAGCGGATCGGCTGGACCCAATCCGTCAGCAACTCCCTGGCTGTCTTGGGCGAGTGCACAACACAAGCTGAACTGAACTACACCCGACACCGGGATATCAATGGGCACTGGAGACACATCACAGGAGGTTCTTTCTCTGCTCTTAGGTATGGACAGGTCGTTGCTGGAAGTGGTGAGGGCGCTGGGCTCGCGTTCCCTGGCTCTGAAGAGTCAGACAGCGCTGAGAACTTCCCCGTGACGTGCAACAGCGCTATCGAGTACACCACGACAAACAGGGGAGAAGATAGCTGCGAGACCCAACCGAACAGTCCAACAGCCAGAGCTTCAGATATAGATAGTGAGGAACCTTACGCCCAACCCCGAGACTCTGATGCAGAAGAAGACCCGGAAGACCCTGAAGACGCTGAAAAGCTCATGATATATCTGTCCTCCAGCGTTGACGTATCAGAGTTTAGTATCGCAGGATCCAGACTTGCACGAGCTGTGGAAGCGGATCGAGAGTCCTTCTCAAGTGCTCAAGATATCCTCAATGCTATTGAAGAGAGAGACAATGACACCCTCTCGCACTTCTACCTGTGTGCGCACGGTAGTGGACAGTGGATAGGAAAAGGGAGGTCGGCACCCAACCGTGGAACCAGCGGTCCTTACCCCCAAGGACTTGGAGTGTCATTGTACTATCGGCGAGACTTCTTGCCGGAATCCATGACGCTTTCAACTCTAGTTAGTGCTCTCGGACCGAAGCTCGCAGACAATGCTATCATCGGCTTGTGTGCTTGTAGCTGTGGTGCTGACCCCAACGAAAGCGATTCTGACCGTCGTCTGAATGGTGGAAGTCGATCGTTCGCGGCCCAATTGCGTGATGGGTTGGTACGCGGGGGAAAGTCCGTTCAGGTCCGTGCCCACACCGCTTCCGGACACTGCACACAAACAGCCTACTGTAGGGTCTTCTCGGGAAGTGCTGGGAGTGCAGGACTCTCTGTCGGAGTCGATACGTGGGGTGAGGATGTCATTACGTATGAACGCCGCATCCGGACTCAGGATGGAGGACGCTACGTCAATGGGAACCGTGCCTGGTCTGTCCGATCAATGACTGTGGGGGGACGACAGAACACTCCTGGTAAGTTTGTAGGGGAACCGGCTGAACGATGGATGGCAGGCAATCCAGTTGACCAAGAGGTCATCGACCAACGACCTGATATACCGGAGTAACGATGGATCTTCTCACACACATCTACTACATAGGATTCTCTGATGAGGAAGTGAACAAGGTCTTCAGTCTCATCCGAAGAGACCGCTCCGGAACGTATGACTTCTTGGGTCAAGGATTCCATGGATGCGCCTTCGATATCGGGGAGGGCAAGATCTTCAAGATTACCTCCGACCGTAACGATGCTCTCGGCTCTCTCGCTCTCCTACAAGAATCCAATCCCCACATCATGCGCGTCTACAGTGTCTTCCAGATCAACGATAGCAACTACGGTATCGTCGCTGAGAAGCTCGAACCGATGAGCAAGGAAGAGCACCAGTCCTGGAATACCATCCGTGTCCTGGACACAGCCTACGGCTACGGAGAGGACGTAACGAGCCCTCTTCAAGAATATGGAGTCTCCGATCAGTGGCTCGACGCCATCCGTACTATTTTGCAGACTCAACCCCGCACAGAGTCCGTCCAAAGAGCGCGCCTCGGAAAAGACAAGAGGGACACTCTGGAGGCATGGAACTCCGTCTTCAAGAAGCACCGCATCGTCTGGAATGACATCCAAGGCGAGAATATCATGAAGAAAGACGGGAAGTATGTGTTGTCGGACTTCGGTGGTATGGGGGAGCGTCCGAACCTACCTATCCCGCGCATCGGATCGAAGGTCAATGGGCTATTCTTGAAGGCAGTGAAGGAACTGACTCTTGAAGGGGAAGCTCAGCAGGCTCTTGGTCTTTGTGAGATGATCCAGCAGTTCAGAGACTAGACAGCTTTCATGAGATTGTAGTGCGAAGCTTTCTTGTAGCGCCTCGCTGCACTTGCATGCTCGCGCGCTTCCTTCAAGAATCCACACTCCTTGGCGAGACGAGCTGAGAGAGCTTCACGACTGACGAGAGCCGAGCGCCTCACCATATCGGATTCCGCTTCCGTGGTATCCGCACCGTAGGACGCGATGTCCTCAGCACAGTATCCGCAGATACGAGAGTAGAGCGCCTCAACCATGCGACGAGTAGTCTCGATGTAGGTTTTTCCAGACTCGTAGTGGTCATCACAGAGGTCTTCTACAAACTTGGATTCATCGTCCATGCGCTCTACTTGAAGGCAGGACAGTTTCCGAATGCGGATGATCTCGGTCGGATTGTCGGCGATCTCGTCGGGCCACACACCCGTCTCCATATAGAATCTTTCGGCTTCAAGATTCGCGGCGAGCTGCTCTTTCGCTCGACGTTCTCTCTCTTTGAGAAGAGCATCGAAGTTCTGGGTCATCTGTGACCCACAAGCGGTAATCGCGTCGTCGAGCTGCTCATTGGTAAGGGGTGTAAGGTCTGTCATGAGAACCATCCTAGATGAAACAGGAAGACCTGTCAAGAACTTTATTCGTCTTCTTCACCATATCCTTCTGGGAGGTCTTTTCCCTTCTCTTTCTGGAAGTCTTGCTTCATGAAGTAGCGGACGTCGCCGTCAGCGGGTCCGAAATCTGCCATTTGATAGAACCATGCCAGCCACTCCAGTTCGGTGGCTCTTTCCTTGGGTTGATCTGTCATACAGACCTTTGACCAGGAAAATCCGAAATCTCACAGGTTAGCTGTATTTAGCATGACTTGGGAACAACAAGCTAGAACGCGTGCCATCAGGCAGCAAGACAGAGAAGCGCTCACCAATAGACCGCTCATCACACAGGTGACGGCGATCGACGGCTTCCGCGAGCAGGTGACTATCAACAGCCCTGTTGGTGAGGCGTATACGTTCTCTGCACATCCATTCATGAGCACCAACTCTTGGATACGAAGCATTCCGGAGTCGGGTTCTCTCATCCTGACAGGATTCGAGGGGAGTAGCCGACGCCTCACGATGCTGGGGTATGGAGCGGCTAACTCGACAACCCAGAGAGAAGGATACACGGCTGGGCGCTTTCACTATAGAGATCTCCTTCCCGGAGAAATCGAGATCACTAGCAAAGGCATGGCTCAAGCCTACTTCGGGGAACGGGGTCTTCTGTCTCTCCGTGGTGGAGTCATCACAGCCCATCTCAGTCAAGACAAACTGGAATCCATGCAGAGCGCTCCAACGCACGTCAGACGGCTCAACAAATGCACACCGGAAGAGGTGGGGGACGAGGAGCGCTACGGTCTAGTCAAACGTCCCAACCCACTCAACGTGTCCAGAGAGAAATGGGTCAAGACGGTAGACCAGAGCCGCTTCGCTCGTGAGTATTCCAGGTCCCTGAAGCCGGGAACCGGAGCTACCTCGACTCTTGTAGAGCACATCGAAGGGGATGTCATGGACGAGCTTGGGCTTCCCAAGCTGTTGGCGATGACGGGTAGACAGCTCCGTGCTCAGTCCGACTACTACACCCTCACAGGCCAAACACTGACCATCAGCATCGATGAAGCGGGGAACGTTGAAGTCAGCGGTCCCGTAGACGCGACTGAAGGTGCGCGCGTTACCTTCCCGACGGGTGGTCTTCGCATCACCGTGCTGCGCAACGTCGAGATGAACGCTACAGAGAATATCTCGGGGGATGCTCTACGGAAAGTCTCCTTCAACGGTCTTCAAGGGGTTGAGCTGACCAACACCGCACTACCTTTGACTCAGGGAGGCGTTTCAGGGACCGACGGTGTTGTCACCTGCAAAAGCATGTGCCCCTTCATTGGTTCCTTCCACGCAGATGGGTCAGCCAAGGTGCTCGCCGAGAAGGGAATCCCTACTCCAATTCCAGTACCGTAGGATGAATGATGTCTGACTATGAGCAATATTGCGACTTTGGAAGCGGAGCCTACGATACCTTTCTGGCGCGCAGCCCCGACTTCAAGAATCCAGAGTTCGAGGAGTTCGTCATCGCGAACAACCGCGCCGATCGTGACTCCGGGGAGCTGCAAGACATCTCCATGGAAGAGGTTGGACGTCTGGCGCACCTCTTCAAGAGCCGCTCAAAAGCCCAAGCCACTGCTCATGCCATCGCCAGTCTGACTCTCGACGGAAAGATTGCCGCAGCGAAGCTCCTCCTGCACACTCCACTCTTGAAGGAAGCCCAATCCTACTACCGTCACTTCAAGAGTCTCCAAGACACCATCGACCGCTGGCAACAGAACGATGAGAAGCTCTACGACGCCTCTCAGCCTGTGATGGTTCCTGTCCGTGAGCTGTGGCCTATCCGCGAGTACACCTGGACGAGAGAAGAAGCTCGACTGTATCCGGAAGAGTGGGATTCCCTGAAGAAGAGCGTGCGTCGAGAAGGTTGGCGGGAAGACAACCCCGCAATCGTCTTGATAGGTCGAGCTGGAGGAGTCAAAGTAGGAGAGGGCAACCATCGTCTCGCTATCTCCAGAGAAGCAGGTATCCGAGAGGTTCCGGTTCGTTTCGCCTTCTATGAGCACAGGGTAACGAAAACCCCTCAATATTCGCGGGAAGAGCGCAAGCGCATGGTGGAGTTGGAGCAGCTCGCCAAAGAGCGGGGAGAAAAACAACGACAGAGAGCCCATGAAGAAGCCGAGGAGAAAGACCGAAAAAGGCGGGAGAAGATGACTCCGGAAGAGCAACGAGAGTATGATAAAGAGATCGATAACCTCATGGATCTTCTGGGGTTTTAGCCATGTCGTCTGTAGAAGACCGTATTCGCGTGTGGATGGACTCTTACGGAGACCCTCTCACTCTGTACCGAGAGGTCTATCTCACTTCTCCTGACGCCTTGAACCCCAAAGCTCTTGGTCGCTTCTGGACACCCGAGCTGAAAGTTGCGCACTCCCCTTACGGCAAGCTCGACAACAAGCCAGGAACCCAACCCTATATACTCAAAGTTCAAGCCCCCCGTTCTGGTGTTGACGAGTCCGAGACCATCTCCACTATGAAGAGACATCCCGGAGAACTAGAAATACGTCTCAAGAAGGGAACCGCTGTGCGGTTTCTTGGGATGACCGACGCCTCTGGAAAGATGGTTCATATGCGGAAGCCTGCTGTGTCTATCGCCAGTCTAGCATCCAAGCTCACCCTCCGAGGGGATGCGGATCTCGCATTGCTTCTGCTTCTTGAAGCCCGAAGTCCCAAACTCCCTCGGAAGATGACCCTGTACCATGCTGGACCTCCTGGAATCAGAAAGTTCGACGTGCGGTTCATTGGAAGAGGAGAAGGGATGCAGGCACTCGGTCCCGGTATCTACTTCCTCGATAACGCCAGAGTGGCACTCGTCTACGGGAAGTACGTCTCAAATCCTCACCTCTATACTGTAGAGGTCGATACCAGAGGACTCTACTCCAATTCCTACGGACATCCCCCCGTACTACGAGATCGGTTGATCAAAGTTGCAGACGAAATGGCGGCTGAACGAGGGCTGAAGAGGCTGCCTCCTGGCTCCGCGCTCAACCACGGGTCTGGGACAGTCGGAGATATCGTTCGAGCTGTGGGCAACAAGAAGGCGCTGAAGATCTTCAAGGATATTGGTCTACAAGGATCCTACACCTTCCTTCCAGGCAATCTCACAGAGGTCGCCATCTACGACCCCAGCATCATCCGTATCACCGACGTCAAGGACTTTGAGGACATCGATGAGGAAGGGCTCTCCTTCCCAGAGGAGAAAGACGCCCGAGCAACCGAGGTCTTCCAGATTCCCACAGAAGACGAACTGCGAGAGATGTTCCGCCGACAGAAGCAACACGGCAGATACATGACTCCGGAAGAGGTCGAGAAAGCTGTCAGGTACCGGATGCGTTGGCTCACCAATCCGAAGGTGCAGCACAAGGCGAAGAAGGCTATCGAGGAAGCGAAGCGCAACTACCACAACGAAGCTGCCCTTGGGAAGTCCTACAAGAGTCTGCTCGCCCGTGTCCGCACGAACCCTTCCCGTGACCTCACCCCCTTCCATGACGTCTACAAGGAGGCGATGACCCAAGCCGAGATAGACGCAATCGCTACAGGACAGCTCATCCCCTACGGTTGGATGGGACCATTCAAGCCGATTGAGATTGTGGTCTCAGATGAGCTACCGGACCCCTACATCGAAGACGGGAACCACCGTCTCCAAGCGGCTCGTGAGCATGGAGCTACAAGAGTCAGAGCTAAGGTACGCTACGTGGAAGACGGCTTGACGGTTCAAGACGTTACTGTTATCATTCCGCTAAGGTAGACATGGACGACCCGAAAGTCATAGAGGTAGCCAAAGCGCTCACCCTCAATGGACACGCGAAGACGGCGTTGACGATTCTTGAAGGGGAAGGGATTGCTCTTCAAGATTGGCTGGAGCAGCCCTCCAAGCCCAAGCACGTCACCGAAGACCTGGAGACTATCAACCGGAAAGCTACTCGCGACCAGCAAGCCTTCCTTCAAGCATGGGGACGGAAGAATCTCCGCTTCGTCACGATGGAGATGCTCCGTCAGTTCCCCCGTGGCACCAATCCCATCGACGCCTTCTACTTCCTGCTTCAAGATGCGATGGAGGAGAAGCGAGCCAACCGGAAGCTCAGTCCCCAAGACAACAAGGTCATCAGGAGCTTCCTGCGAAACAAGAAAGCGATGGTCAAGGCTACCCAGGCAGAGTTGAAGGCTCTCCAGAAATGGGAGACGAAGTGGAAGACCAAGACGCCCCACTTCTCCAAGCTGAGTGCTTCTGGGGTCATGCACGACCGTCTGAACATCCTCAAGCACCTCGAAACTGCCTTCGAGGGGCTCTACAAAGAGCTGCACGTCTAAGTTCCGGAAGTTCCCCGCTCCTCCGTCCGGAACATTCAGGAAATTTCTTGACACGGTGCTCTTCATCCAGTTATGCTAGAGATCCGAGAAGGATGTCATGCGACTGGAAGACATAGGATTCTATACGCTTAGTGACCAAAGGGCGGCTACGACTAGTGGAACGTCGCCTATGATGCGGGGTGAGATCATCCTCACCGATCGGTGCAACTACAAGTGTCCATACTGCCGTGGACTCAAGCACAAGGGAGATCTGGACTTCAAGGTCGCTGAACTGACTCTTGTAGAGTGGATGAAGGATAGGCTCAGAAACGTCCGCTTCTCCGGTGGGGAGCCGACTCTCTACAAGAATCTCCCAACCCTGGTACGCTTAGCCAAGAGCGGTGGAGTAGAACGTATAGCGGTCTCTACCAACGGATCTCGCCCATGGCAGGTGTATGCGGAGCTTCTTGAAGCTGGGGTCAACGACTTCTCCGTGAGTCTCGATGCGTGCTGTGCGGCTGATGCTACCAAGATGGCTGGAGGGGTGGATCGTTGGGAGCGTGTGACGACCAACATCGAGCGTCTGTCCAAGCGGTGCTACACGACTGTAGGCGTCGTACTCACACCAGAAAACCTCCAGCAAGCTCTTGGAACAATCAAGTTCGCTCACCAGCTTGGGGTGAATGACGTCAGGGTCATCCCGGCTGCGCAAGAGGGGCAGTCTCTCGTCTCTCTGGAGGATGTCCCTCTGGAGGTCCTGAATGCACACCCGATCCTCCAGTACCGGTTGCAGCGAGCGGCTATGGGGAAGTCCGTGCGTGGTATCTCGGAAGATCTTCGCTGTCACCTGGTGAAGGATGATTCAGCTGTCTCTGGGGGCTACCACTTCCCCTGTGTCATCTATCTGAGGGAGCAGGGAAGCCCCATCGGTCGTGTAAGCACTTCGATGCGCCAGGACAGGCTGTCCTGGTTCGCTCAGCACCGTCCCCTGGAGGACAAGATCTGCCGAGAGAACTGTCTCGACGTCTGCGTCGACTACAACAAGAAGTGCGAAGCCTTCCAGAGTCTCAGGAATTCCTAGTCAAAGATCTATATGACTACAGACTTCACGAGGCTCTCAGCCTTCGTTTCAGAACCGCAGAAGCAAAACCAACGTGCCTCCCTTCATGTGAGTACATGTAAGATGAAGGACCCAAAGGAGAACTGTCCATTCTTGAAGAAGAGACAGTGCCTGCACAAGTGGCAGAAGCCTCCTCAGAAAGGGAATGGTAAGCACCGGTTATCTCTCTAAGAGGAGTTTTCAAGCATGGATAAGAAAGTTGCTAAGGTAGTTGTATCATTGGCCAAGGCTGGTCATATCGACGAGGCACTGGAAGTCGCGACACATACGACAAAGAAAGCCCGAATGGTATCTATGACCTTCGGAGAAATGCCTTCCTGGAATGAATTCTTGAAGCATTTCCGCCATGAAGTACGTCAGGACACTTACAACGTCACAGCAGGACTGCATGGCGAGCCCCGTCTTCAATGGGCGATGGACAAAGCTGGGATCGACGGCGACGTCTCCGACCATGGTGCTTCTCACGACTTTACAGCCAAGGAATTGTTCAAGGTTGTCAACATCTTGAAAGATGACCGTCATGAAGAGGGAGAGATGCTTGCTTCCTCCATCATGGAGACTCTCGGATTTGAGTGGATCTAGCAAATTTGTCTTGACAGATCCTCTCTTCTATGAGACAGTGGTTGTGCTTGGAGGCTCCCATGCACAACGACACGACCAGACTCAGCGACGAACAGCTCGACTCCAATCTTGACGCCGCGATCAAGGCGCAAGACGATAGGCACCAGAGAGTTCTCTTCGCGGAACGCTCGCGTCGTATCCGGCTGAACTCAGCCTACAACAGCCTCGCTCAGAGGACCGTTCCAATCACACCAGCCCAGCACTTCTATCTCTTCAACTATCTGCTGGAAAGCATTGACGAAAGTGCTGAAGAGATGTGGGAAGACCTCCACGACTACAAGAATCGCGTGGTCCTCAAGAAGACCCGTCTCATCGCTACCGAACGCTTCTTGGTCCGTCTCATGGAACGTGTGGACCCAGAGTATTGGGCGGAAGAGCAGACAGTCGGTCAATGGTGGACCCCGGAGCAGTACGACTTCGCGTATCGTTCCACATACAAGTCGGCGGAAGCGCTGGAGAGGCGTATCAAGAAAGCCCTCCTCGAACGCAAGCCCTCGGCTTCCCGTGCTCGTGCTCTCAAGAAAGGCTGTGACTGGAGCTGAATTCTGGTCAAAGGTAAGAGGGAGAACAGTCATGCAAAAAGGAGATCGTGTCATCGCCTGTGCTGGAGACAACTTCGGTAAGGCGGGAACAGTGGAAACTGTCGCTGATCGCACCGTAGGGCGCAAGCTCTACCAGCTCTGCAAGGTGCAGTTCGATGACGGTACCCTCGACAATGGACGTTTCCAGGGGGACTATCGCCCCGAAACCTCCTTTGTGCGTCCTCCTCCAGACACTGTGCGCATCGCCATCGCGCAGCTTGACCTGCTGCGGGGACAGTTGGTTGGAGCTTCGGCAGATGAGGTCCTCCAGACGATGAAAGACCTCCAGGCTATTGTGGGCGACGAATGACTGTTTGGTACCACGGAACAAGCCCTGAAGCTGCGGCTGAGATCCTAAAGAACGGCTTCGTAGTTGACCAGGGCAAGAGAGACGTCGGAGACTTGGGTCTTGGCGTCTACTTCACACGCATCTTGGCGCGTGCCAAGTCGTATGGTTCTGTGGTGGTTCAAGCGGAGTTGACAGGGAATCTCGCTTCTCTCCCCAATCCCTATCTGTTGGACGGGGTGGAAGAGGTGGAACCGACGACTCCGGAAGAGGCTCTCTTCGAGATTCTAGCCTTCGATGAGCAGCGTATCATGCTGACAGTCAAGGGATCACAGGAAGAGCGCCTGGAGGTGTCTACAGCCATCCGTACCGTGTTCCTACACTTGGGGTATGATGGCATTGTCTCAGACAACCCAGATGAAGCTGTGGTGTTCAACGAGGACATCATTCAGCTCTTGGAGGAGAAATGAAAGTGAACAGACGAGAATATAAGGTTGGCGATACCTATACAGTCATTGAAGACGGTGTTCGTCTTCGAGGGACTATCACGAGGATCGATGACGCGGGATACTATGTCGAATGGTCGGATGGCACCAAGACATTGGAAACCCGTCCAGACCCCGCTCTGTCGTAGAGACACTCTTCCAGTAAAAAGGTAGTTATGCTAACCGAATGCCCCCATAGACGCTATCCAGAGCTTCCACGGCGACCAGCCAACGCTCTCAACGTCGAGATCGGGGCTCCAGCTCCACGTTGTATGATCAAGGCTATCCCGGAATGGGAGGGAAGAGAGCCAAAGTCTGGACCGGGACTCATCCTGCGTTGGATTGGTTCGGGCGGCTCTCTGCTGATTCTAGAGAAGTGTGGCGATCCGTGTCCTCTCGCTACAAATCAAGCCAGTCAAAGGTAAGAGACACGTTGAAACAACCAAAGGAGAACAGCATGTCCGAGACAGAGAACATCGACGGAAAGATCGACAGTGCCCGGAAGTACGCAGCCTTCGCCTTCAAGATTGGGATGGTTGGGATGGTCCTGGCTTTGGCAGCAATCGGCCTGAGCGTCTGGGCGCTAGCCTCCTAACTACAAGAAACTCCTACCTTTTTGAGTTGGTCACTCATTCTTGAAGAAAGTTGTTGACATTCTCCTCCGAATTTGAGATAACTGTATCTGTTGGAGGCACACATGAGCAACTACCATTACGACTACCCACTCTCAGGAATCGAAGACAACCCCCACTTCGAGCGGATCAATGCTCTTCTGGTGTGGCCTGACGAGAACGGCAGATGGGGCAACTGCAAATCCAACTACGGTATCCTCGCTCGCCCGGTCAACGAAGAGGTCACCCGCTGGGATGACGTCCCCGCAGACTGTGTTGCCTTTCGCTGTGACAATGCGTCGTGGGAAAGTGAGTACTACGCCTACGTGCAGATCAAGGTCACGGGGCGCATCGACCGTCGTATCCCCGGCTCCGACGGTCTCTATGGGCGCAAGGTCAAGGTCACTTTCCAGAGTGACGGTGAGATCCGAGACGGCTTCGTCGTCAATTACGTGCAGGAGGAGAACTAAGATGAACCCCCTTCTGAAGAATGGAGACCGATGCAAAGCCACGCAGTGTGGCCTGGACCTTGGAATGCCTTCCAGTGAAGGAAAGGTCACAGATATCGATGAAATGGGCTATCACATCTCGTGGGATGACCCAAAGGTTCTTGACTGTATGATATCGATCTCGGAAGCGCGTTTTGCTTTGGAGAAAGTCTACCCCAAGACCTCCGACGATGTGTTCTCCACCGACCCTGGTACCTGCCAGGAGTGCGGGAGCCAGAACTTCCGCGACTTGGAAGCCATGTGCCAGGAGTGCGGGACGCCTTCCTCGCTGCGACTCGACCAGATGAGAAAAGAGCTTGACAAGTACCCGAGGGTATGAGAAGGTGGTTGCCATGGACGCACAACTACAAGAATCCCAGAAGCGTGCTCGCTGTGTTGAAGCTCTCCAAGACGCTTGTAACGCTTTGGGACAGGGCAGCGAAGCCTCCTACGAAGACGCGCGCCGATGTGCTGTCAACAACGGGAGCTTGTCTTCCTCCGAGTTCCATCATCTCTTCCAAAGTGCTCTTCGCTTGGGGTTCGTGGTTCCGGGAGTCTTCCCAGGGAACTACAAGAGTGTTCCCTGCTGCTGTGAGTACTGTGACTCACCAGCGTCCGAAGACTCGGAGCTGGAGCCAGGCGAGAAGGTTTGTATCGTCTGCATGGAGATTGAACATGACCGACTCTAAAGAAGTCGTCGAGGCGTTCCTGACGCACGTTTGTGGTCAGGGACCTATCAAGGACCAAACAGCCACAGAGGATGAGGCTGAGGCATACTACGAGTTGGACGCTCCCATCGTGGATGCACTCGTAGGATTCTTGAAGACCCTCGGCACGGAGGATACTGACATGAAGAGAGACCATCCCGCTTGGGCGAACATCGTGGCTGGTTGCTTCAAAGAGGTTCATGCGTGGCATACTGCCATCGCTTGGGCGTCGGAGCTGAAGTCGGAGCCACTGCCCGATGGCTTCCCAACAACGCTGTCCACAATTTGGGGAGACCGAGAAGTCGTCGTGTACATCACTAAGGGAGATCACTCTCCTGCTGCTGTCTTCTACGGAGACGAAGTTCGCGCACGAGGGCTGGAGTTCTTGACCAGAGACCGCCGCGACGAGCGAGTCAAGGTTCTAAGTGTGTTCAACGAGGTGTACTGATGGTAATGGCACTCGGAGGAAAAATGGGACAAACGAGACAACATGCTGACAGAGAAGCAGCCGCTCTTCAAGAGGAGTTCGGACCTGACTGGAAAACCAGTGTGTGGGAAAACCTGGGATGGCACGCTGCTATCCATTCCCCCTGTGGGCGCTACCACGTCTCCAGATCCTGGTATACACAAGGGTATCGCTACTCTTGCCTGCTCGGAGACGCCTGGAGCAATACCGGAAAGTGGTCTGGACATGGCAGTACTGGAGCGAAAGCCGTCGAAGACTGCCGACAGAACGCGCTCAAAGACATCCAATATCGAGCGGCACTGTTGGATCTTGGTCTCGTTCCGAAAGAGGACCTTATTAACCAGGACGAGGCGATGGCTATCCATGACGGGCTGTTCGGGACAGAGTTTAGCTTGACATTTCCTCTCGAATAAGAGACAAAGGTACATGATGCACATTCCGCAACAGGTCCAAGACATAGTTGACGCCTTGCATGACACAGGTGGGCACTGCTACCTGGTTGGTGGCTTTGTGCGCGACTATACCCTCGGTATCCCCTCCAAGGACATCGATATCGAGATTCACAATCTGGAGACAGTTCCTGTTGTCGATACTCTCCGCACCTTCGGGAAAGTCGACCTCGTTGGAGCCTTCTTCGGGGTCTATCGCCTTCAAGGATTGGATGTGGACTGGTCTCTCCCTCGTACCGAAGTGTCTATGGGAGTAGGGCACTGTAAGTTCGCTATCAATGTCGATTCCTATCTCGGAATCGAAAGGGCTCTTCGCCGACGAGACTTCACCGTCAATGCCATAGCGTACTCACTGAAGGAGGGGATTCTTGTAGACCCATTCCGTGGTGACATCGATCTGCATGATGGTGTGCTGCGCCATGTGGACGACTACACCTTCGTAGAAGACCCGCTGCGGGTTCTCCGGGGCGCTCAGTTCTGTGCTCGACTTGGACTGAGTCCAACGCCAGAAACCACAGCCCTGTGCCGCTCCATGGTCGACCAGTACGGCTCTCTGACTCCAGAACGAGTGTGGGGAGAGCTGAAGAAGCTACTCTTGAAGGGCAGTCGTCCCTCTTTGGGGCTTCGGTTCCTTCGAGATGTGGGCTGGTTGGCGCACTTCCCCGAATTGGACGTGCTCTTCGATACTCCACAGGATCCTCGTCACCACCCTGAAGGAGACGTAGGGGTTCATACATGTGAGGTCATCGACCGAGCAGCGGACTTGCGCTATGGCATTCCTGAAAAGGACCGCTTGGTCTACATGCTGGCGTGCCTCCTTCACGATGTGGGTAAACCCTCTACCACTGTCCAGGCGGAAGACGGGACTATCACTGCCCATGGTCATGATAAGGCTGGGGTGGAGGGGGCGAGGGCATTCTTGAAGCGAGTGACCAACGAAGAGGACGTCATTGACCGGGTGTGTGCTCTTGTAGAAGACCACATGTTCCCTCACTTCTCCTTGAAGGCCAAAGCTCCTGCGTTCCGTCGCCTCAAGAAGCGCGTAGACACCTCTCTCCTTGGGAAGGTAGCCGAAGCGGACGGAGACCGTGGAGACGGGTGCTTGGACCGCTACTATGCGATGCTGGACAGCGTTGGAGAAATCCAGCCTGGAAAGAACAAGGCGACCATCGTGCAGGGACGTCACCTCATCGCACGAGGCTTCAAGCCGAGTCCTCAGTTCGGGGAGATCATCCGTGAGTGTGAAGACTACTTCCTCGAAACCGGTATCCGTGACCACGAAGAGATCCTTGATCATGTCCTGAAGGAAGGAAGATAGCACCATGTACACGCACTGGTTTCTCACCAAAGAGGCACAAGACGATCTTCGGACATGGGCTGAGGAGATGTACAAAGCCGCTGGTTGTGAACCTATCGGGAACCCAAGTCGAGAGATAACCATCCGTGCTCTCATGGAGAAGCTCTATCTGTTCGACTCTCGGGGGAAACCTAGTCAAAGGTAGATATGACTTCCAAAAACAAAAACTCACATATGCACCGCTGTCCCTCTTGCCACGACTATTGGGTTTGTCAGGACCCCGGCTGTCCCCCAGGAAGTGGAGAATCTGAATGGCAGGGCGATAGTGACGGAAACATGTATCCTCTCCGCGCTCCCTGTGCATGCCCAAACTGTTATGATTCCGGAGAAGCGCGCTACCTCGTCATGACCATCGATGACCTCAACGTGGCGCTGTATCTCCTCACTGAGGAGCAGTGGGCGAAGTTCGAGAAGAAAGAGCCCTTGGGGAACATTCTAGCGTTCGAGCAGATCGGCTATCTGATCAACTACTGCAAGATCCACAACTTCCATGTCGCCAAGGAGGTCCGTGTTCTCAAACCAAAGGACGAGGAAAAGGCAGATGAGTAAGTACGTCGTTGGCTACTGGTCGATCAATGGTGTCCCCTCCTGTCGAGCTGAGGAAGCTCGTCTCTGTGGCACCGACCTCGAATGCGCCTGTACCCCTGAGAAGTACGAGAAGCTGTCTCAGACCCTCCTGAAGCACTTCCCAGAGGCTGTGGTCAAGCACCACATTGGGGAGCGCTGTCCTATCAACGACAAAGAGTGGGATGACTACATGGAGTATTCTGACGCTCTGGAGGAGCGCACCCGAGAGAAGTTCGCGATGGACGACGGAGAGAGGGACTAGACGCTACTTCCTATTCTTGAAGACTTCCATCGCCTCATCGACGTGACCAGCCTCTACAAGAATCGCTACCAGCTTCGCCAGCTTCCCCTTCTGGGATGACTTGGAGAGCGGACCGGAGTAAGGAGGACCCTCTGTCTTCCCGTACTCTGTGCACCCCTCATAGCTGGGGTTCTTGTGCATACAGTAGATCTGCCAAGCCACACGGGAGCAATATTCCTCGGATTTCCCGGTCTTACGGCATTTATCGTAGTACTTCTCTAAGTGCTTCTTGACTTCAGGAGGAGCATTCGGAGCCCCCTCTTTTCGGCAACAACCCATAGCGATCTCCTCTTCTCCAAATAACTCACAGAAAGTTGTTGACAGAAGCCTCTGTTCTGTGAGATAACTGTAGCTGTTGGAGGGATGGCACATGACGACGCAGCAATGGCTCAAGACTTTCTTCGAGGAAAAAGACCTTCCCTTTGCCCAGTGGGATATCGAGGGGAGCGATGGTGGATTCAACATCATCTCGAACGAGGTCGTCATCGAAGCCATTCATGGTGCGCCGCTTCAGGAGCAGAAGAGCATTCAGAGCGTTCTCCGGAAGCTCGACTTCGCCAATGCGGACGTGAATGACTTCTTGAAGCACTTGGCCAAAGGGCTCGTCGAAACGAGAATCAACTAAGGGAGACTACGGATGTCTATGGAAGAGACCAAAAGAATCGCTCGTGACATGGACGAAGGTGCTGTTCGCATCGCCGTCCGTATCATGATGGCTCAAGGCGTTGAGGTCACCGTCATGGCAGTCTCGAAAGAGACCGGTATCTCAACCAGCCGCGTGGAACCTCATATGCGCGCTATGGCTTCGGAGGTATAACAGAATTCGGCAGCTTCAGCCACCCTTGATCGAATAGGGTACAAGGAAGGTGCCTTGTGAAAACGTCGTCTCGGGAGTGCTTAAACGCTCCTTACCCTGGGGTACCGCGATTGACCTATTAGCAAGACATCGGACTTGGTCGATGGAGGGTAGGCTGAAGCTGTCGAATTTTGTTGACAGGCGATGAAAACATGAAGGGAGAGCATAATGTCCGACTATATCAATGACTTCGTCAAGCATCCGAGAGTTGACACAGAACGTCCAGGTTCCGCGAGTATCGCTGAGCCAGATGATGCGTGGCAAATTCAGCTCCTGGGAGGAGTGGTTTGGGGAGCGGTAGCGCTTACTCCAACACAAGTCAGTAACATCGAAAAGTGGTGTGGCGTCGACCCGCGCCGGGATGAGGACAACGTGCTCGCGCGAGCAGGAACTCAGAGAAATGTGAAGAGGTATACCGAACTCCATGGCATGCGTCTGATGGCATTCCTTGCTGGGAACAACCTCCTGGAAGAAGGAGAAGACCCCGTGAAGTTTCTCACTGGTGTGCTCTACGACGGCGGATACGACGTCAAACTTCTGGAAGAAAACGACGAATAGCCTGTCAGATCCTGCTTGACATCTGCGTCTGAACATGCGATAACACAAGAACTGGAGGCATTATGACTCAAATAATTCTAACTAGCAACGTTGAAACCGCTGAAGCCATCGTCGATAATAGCCATGGGATGACCGTGGCTGTTGTTGAGGCTGAGTACGGGAGCGTAGAAGTTCTCGGCTCTTCTGACGAATTGACCCTCAACCATCACGTTCGCAGCGACCGTCCGTGTCCCTGTGAGATGTCCAACTTCTCCTCCGCTCCAGACCTCATCGTGGTGAGTCACTTTGACTTGGACACCTTGGGAGGTGTCATGGCTCTTCTCGACGAGAAGCCAGCGAACAATGACTTCTGGAAAGCGTCAGCGTTCGTTGACACCAATGGTCCCCACAGGGTTGCAGAAGTCACCCCTGTCGGCGGTACGACTCACCTGCTTCTGGCGTCCTTCTGGGCATGGAGTAAGGAGAATCGGCTGTTTGCTCCTCGTGACGGAAGCGAGTTGGACTGCACCGACTTCTTCAAGAATGCCATCACCACCCTCCAGAGCATCCTCAAGAACGAAGAGGTGGAAGCGGGGGAAGCGTTTCTTGAAGAGGAGACTGCGCTATGTGCGGAGAGCTACCGTGAAGAGCGCACCACAGAGTCTGGGCTTCGTGCAGTGCTTCGCTCTGCGGAGAGCTTCGTCAACCATCTGTACTATAGAGAAGATCTCTCACCGGCTGACATCGTGGTGAGCTTCAACGAGAAGTTCAAGTCCGTCACCATCTCGGCTAGCGATGAGCAGATCAACTGCCGAGAGGTGGTTCAGGCTGCCTTCGGTCCGCTCGCTGGAGGGCACCTCGGTATCGCTGGTTCTCCCCGTGAAGAAGAGATGAGCTACGAGCAAGCCCGATCCCTCTTCCTATCCCTCTAGCGGTTGTGCAGAGACAGTTCGGCAAACATTCTTTGCACAATGGTCCTTGCTGAACTAGGACAAATCTAGTCAAAGTACCGTATGGTACTCCAAAGAGTCATCGTCGAGACGTCCTGCATGTCGAACAACGACGAGCACGTCTCCTACAAGAATCTCCCCGAAGGTGTGGACGCCCAAGTCTATCACAAAAATGAGTGGGAACAGTCGGTCCTCAGAGCGCCTAGAGTAGCCCTCCAGCGCATCGTCTACCCGGAAGAGGTACGAGACGGTCTAGATGTCACTTACACAGGCTCCCGGTGGAATGAGAAGCCGCCAGAGGTCACTCAGTTCCTGGACTCCTACTACCGTCTGCACAACTACTTCAAGAATTGGCAGGAGCTACGACAAAAACATCCAGATCTCCCTCAGCACTCTCCCTCCGAAGACCTCGCTGAGTACATCGCGCAGCACTACTACGACTGTATGTCTGGAGGGTTGCCTGACATGGTGATAAACATCCTTCGTCGCCTGTTGGAGCACAACTCTCTTGCCCTACAGACGCCTGTGTACCCAGGGAAGATCAAGGACTACAAACAGCGTGACGAGCATGATGTAGGGGGTTGGTACACCTTGGAGGACTTTCTTGTAGCCTGTGACTCCTACCACAACGTAGAGCCTCTGGACGACATTCTCCAGAGGTTGAGAACAAGGCTTCCTCCTATAGCGGAGCTGCGGCTGCTTCAAGAAAAGTCTTGACATCATCTTTCCACTATGAGAAGGTGGTCGTACTGGAGGAGATCACGATGTTGCCAGAGACCCATACAATCCGAGAGACGATTCATGATCTGTCCGAGATCCTTGGTGTTGAGCCAGCGAAGGACGGATACTTGAAGGTCACATATGACCTGACCCGCGATGACGGCTACGTCGTGAATGAGGCGGTTGCTGTCCGTGCTGACCTCCGAATCAAGGGAGACGGTCCCTGGATGGAGCTTCAAATCACCGTCGATACTCCTTGTGGACTCACGCGGTTGTCCCCTGGAGAGTCCTTCCAGTTGCTTGAGTCCCACTTGCGCGCGACCAATCTTGCTGTTCAAGCAGAGAACCTCGTTCGAGGACGATCCTGGTCACAGAACGAGATCCATGCGTACCTGCGAGGAGAAGAGTGATGACTGTCAAGGACAAGCATCTCAAAACACAGGCCAAACGAGTCGTCGACCGCGCCAGAAGTCGCATCGGCACGGCAGCTTGGGAGATGTTGGGAACAGAACTCCAACAGGCTCTCCTCGCTCAGCAGATGATGTCAGAGGTTCTGACCGCTGCTGCTTGCAATCCCGACAACGCACAGCTTCAAACGCTGACCACGATCTATGCTCTCGTCCAAGAAAGTGAGAAGTCATGAGCTTCGCCATGGTGATAGAAAAGCTCGCGGAGTTGTTCGACGATGAGTTCGACCGAACAACCTTCGAGTTCTACAAGTATCGCACGATGACTCTCGCTGCCTTCGGGGAAGGGATGCTCCCCGTGACGGTGGCGGAACTTCAGCTCAAGGTGGAGAAAGACCCCACAGACGCCAACAGGAGACTGTTCGTGCTCGCCGTCGCTTCGCCCGCTGGAGTCCGGAACATGACTCCGGAAGAGAGCGTCGAGTTCGGGTCCATCCACCTGGAGGTCACGACGTTGGCTCTCAAAGCCAAGGCACTAGTCGATGGCTTCTCCTGGAGAGTAGAAGAGGTGCAAGCCTTTCAGTTCAACACTCCGTACAATCCAGGGACACCGACTCTTGAAGCCTGTAAGGAACTGCTTCATACCAAGCGGTTCATCGATGCAATCAAGCTCTACAGGAAAGAGATGGATGTTGGACTGAAAGAGGGCAAAGCAGCGATAGACAAGCTCCGCGATGAGATGCTAGCCAAGGGAGAGCTGGAGGAGTCATGACAGACCAAGAACAGGCTCCGCGCCCCATCTTCGAGATAGGGCAGCAGGTCCTCACTTGCTCTGAAAACCTCGTGACGATTATCGCCATCGACCCTACCCCGAGTGGTGGAAAGTGCCAATATGTCGTCCAGTTTTCGAGTGGGCAAGAGGTTGTCCTAGCAGAAGCCTACCTGACTGGAGAGGACGAATGACCTACGCAGAAACCGTCAAGGAGCTGGAATCCATCCTTGGCATGACACAGGAAGACGACGGCTGCTTCCACGCCGAATTCCAGGCTGAGGGCTACGCCAACGACGGAGATGTCGTGGTGGTCTTCGTCTTCTTCCGCCAGACAGCGGGAAACATCTGCTCCTTCGAGGTAGCTACGCTGGCTCCCAAGGGCATTCCGAAGCTGACCGCAGTCCAAGCCCTCCATCTGACCTCTCTGTTCGCTCAAGCCTCTCATTTGGCCGTGCGCTTGGAGGGAGTGACCATGGGGCGCTGTTGGAGTGTGAATGAGGTGACCCACTACGATGAGGAGCAACGACAGAAGAAGCTCGTGACGAAGAAGCGGAAGTCTCGGCAGAACAGCAGCTCGCCGCTCAGCAAGGGTCTCGACATCTTGCTGGAAGGCACGGAGTACGCAGCGAGTAAGAAGGAAAGCTGAGAATGCAAGCTCAACACCAAACGATCTTTGGTAACGGGGAAGATGGCGCGGAGAGAGGGAACTGCTTCTCTACGTGCATTGCCTGTCTCCTCAACTTCCATACAGACCACGTTCCAAACTTCGTCGCCAAGGATAAGATGTGGTGGATGGATTTCGTCACCTGGATGAATGACCACGGCTTCTCCGTCGTAGACGTCGATATGAACGTCAAAGGCTCCTGGTCCGCTTCGATGGCATGCTGGGCTCAGTGCCTCTGTATCGTATCAGGGAAGTCTCCACGAGGTGACTTCAATCACGCGGTCATCGGACGAATGCGAGGGGATACGCTGCTAGCCGGGGAGATTCCTGAAGGGGACTTCGAGATCGAAGAAGACCAGCTCTACGAACTGGTACACGACCCCCATCCCTCTGGAGAAGGCATTGACGGTTCCCCGAAGAGCTTCACCTTTCTCGTTCCGAATGACCCCTCTGTCGCTGTAATTATTCCTTGACATGAGATGTGAGATATGAGAAGGTGATTCTTGTAGGAGGCACTGATGGCTAGAGCACGTAAAGGCGACAAGGAGATGGCAGAGGGTTTGGAGCTTGAGAACTTCGTCCTGGCTGGCACGTCGGCTGCCTTCGATGCTCTTGGAGCCAACTGCGAGGATCCGAGCTGCGTTCGCTGCGGCTCCCCCATCTCCTACGTCTTCGTCACCAACAAGGGTGCCATGGGTGGTGACTGCCTCGCTACGCTGACCGGGGACAACAGCAGTCGCAAGGTCGCTCGCAAGCTCGTCAAGACGCTGGAGCGGGAGCTGAGCTGGGGTTGGCGTCTGAGCGCTCTCGTCGTCGAGCAGCCGAAGTGGGACCAATGGGCTGGGAAGACCCAAGGGGCTGTCTACGCCAAGATGTGGCACCCCGAGCGCAGCCGCTACGACAGTTTCGAGGGGACCTACAGCCACGACTACAAGAATCTGTGCTCCTTCGATGCTTCCCAAGAGACCATGATGCGCGCCTACGTTGGCAACGAGGCTGAGGGACGCGAAGTTGAGTTCACAGTGGTGGACGACGTGACCTCTCTTCGTGTGCAAGAAGCAGGATGGTAGAATGAAACTGAAAAACGGAGAGGTGCTGGAATTCTCGTCGAGTCAGATCGACCTCCTCACCAAGGTACGTTCCTTGGAAGAGGCGGGGCTCCCTACAAGTATCACCTCCGTGTGGTTCGAGGAAGCATCGGGGCTCTGGTGGAAGTGCTGCATGTACTACGCTCCAGCTACGCAGAACAATCAAGAGGAGCGAACCGTGCACCTGACGGAGCGTGGGCGCTACGTCGCGAAGACGGCACGCGCAGAGAAGCGTCTCAGCTTCCCCTCCGAGGAGCTGGTGCCCTACAGCAAGAAGAGAGGATCATGATGGAACCCCAAGACCTGCTGAACATAGAAGAGGGCGTCTACCGCATTCATGAGACAGCCAATAACCCGGCTGCTGATAGACGCTATCAAGCCGACTGGCGCTACAAGGATGTTTTCCCAAAGGGAAGTCTCTACAAGATTGCCTTCTACGAGGAGGAGGACCGCTTCCGGGACAAGCCTCCGCGCATCCGACGAGATATCATCATTCAGCGTGTCAACTTGACCTTCACCATGCGCTCAGCGGTGAGTTTCCCGAAAGAGGGGGACGGAGATGTCCGTGCCTCATTCTGGGGGACGAAGGATAAGCACAGGCAAGCCTTCGAGGCGTTGATTGACGCGTTGGTCCCTGTGGAAGAGCTTGAGCCTATCCTGGACGCTACCGAGAGCTATGACCTCAAGATGGCGCTCACGTTTCTCGTCAAGGACGGTCTCGTCACGAAGGAGCAAGTTCTGGAGCGGATTACCCGACATTCCTAGTCAAAGTAGTATGGGAGAAGAAAATGTCCTACAAGCCGCCACGATACACCCAGGAGGCTATCAACCGCTACAGACAAGGCTTCCATAAGAGAAAGGCTCCTACACCGGCTGTTGGGAGTCACAGGAACACCGTTAGGGTGAAGTCTGCGGGCAAACCTCCGAAGCTCCGGTTCAAGCCTGGGAACTTTGTGGAGCTGGAAGGGCAACTCTATGAGATCCTGTACGCCTACCGTACCAAGGAGTCAGAGGGTCAGTGGTGCTTCTGTTTGGAGGAGCGGGACAGCACGGAGCAGGTTCTTGACGCTCTCGGGACCATGCTTGAAGGCATGGGCTGCGGAAAGAACACCCCCCGTGTGGTCTACGAGATCTTCCACGACTGGCATGATGCGCACACCTTCTTCTCAGACATCCCTGCTCACAAGGATCGGAGACACGTCAGCAACCAGACTCTGTTGAAGGGTCAAATAATAGAAGTGTAGGGAGACAAGCATGATGAACGTTGCGTTCACCGGCAGAGCCGATGGGATGACGAAGGAGCAGAGGGAAGCGGTGAGAGAGCTTCTTGTAGCTCTGACAAGGTGGTCTGCCGTCACTGGCTGTCACAACGGAGGCTACGGTGCTGATATGGAGTTCGGAGATATCTGCGCTGATCTTCAGCTCTCCATGCACAAGACGGACGCCTCCCTCAACCCCATGCCTCGGAACCGTGAGCTTGTGAACTGGTGTGACATCTTGGTCGGTTGTCCTCCTACGGACACACTCTTGAAGAAGGGCTCCGGAACTTGGGAGACGATCAAGTACGGCTGGAAGTACGGGAAGATCGTCTTCATCGCTCTGAGTGATGGGTCCATGGTACAAACGAAAGATGAAGTGACGTAATGCCTCGGACGAAGCGCGCTCAGACCAACATAGAGAAGTATGGCTTCAAGGATGCTGACCTCACCACACCAGGGCACGACGCCATCTGTATGTGGATTGAAGACAACATCCAGGACATCGTGGACTCTCTCAGTCTGTTCGAGCACTCTGAAGTGCTGGATGACCAGAGGATTGGTCAACTCCTAGCGCATTACCAGCTCACATCTCAGGAGAATCGGTTCCAAAAGGAGGGTACAACGGAGACTCTTGAAGGGCTAAGAGAGAAGCTCCATCAGTACCGCACCCCTCCGATCCGCATAGACAAGGTGGTCTGGGAACCTACCATCCTGAACAAGAAGGACTTCGAGGTTGGGTTTCTGGATCTCCTCGCTGAAGTCATCGTCCCTCACCCGCTGTTCGACCTCACAGGAGATGAGATCGAAATCGCTACGAAGGACCAAGAGGGCTACAAGATTTGGTTCGAGGCGAAGACCTCCATCCCCTCTCTGGGGGAACTCTTCCGGCAGCTCTCCTTCTACCGCAACCATGTCAAGGACCCCATTGTGGTGGTGTCTCCGGATACCAGACACAAGAAGCGCATCCAAAAGCAGGGCTACCACTTCATCGAACCTGACGTGAAGGTCGAACAGAAATCCTCATCTCCTATGATGGCGCTACAAGAAAACCAGACGGAGACGCCTCCAGAACCCAAGGTCTCCGGACCGATCAAGCAACTGCACACACTTCAGCTCCCCATGGGGAAAAAGGAAGACTAGATGGAACCGACAGTTGACCACAACCCGGAGATGAATAAGACTCTCCGCACAACCATCGCTGCCCACTTTCCCGGAGTCCTCTGTAACCTCATTCTTGAAGGCGACCTGGAATGCGTGGAGCTAGTTGGAATCGAGGGGGAGGAGGGGAAGAAGTATCCTCCCTCCTGCAAGCACACCCTCCACATGGATTCAGAGTACAATTGGGTCATTCTGAACCAAGAGATGAACTGTGTCGCCAACCACGGTGACTGTCTGGAGTCGCTCATCATCTGCCTCAAACAGTTCAAGTACCTCTGGGCTTCGCTGACGCCACCCGAGAGCGACGATGGCTACGATGACCAAGACTATGACCCCGACGAATAGAGCCTTCCTACAAGCCGTTCTAGGCAGCCTCACAGACGACCTCCGAAAGCCGAAGTACCGAGGGCACCCCAACCCTTTGGCTGGGCATTGCTACGTTGTAGCTGAGGTGCTGAAATGGCACTTTGGTGCCCGTTGGACCCCTATGCAAATCGGGCACGAAAACGACAGTCATTGGTTCTTGAAGAACAAAGACACTGGGGAGATCCTGGATCCTACAGCTCCTCAGTTCAAAACTCCTGTGCCCTACAAGAATGCCAGAGGACGCGGCTTCCTCACCAAGGAACTCAGCAAGCGCGCTCGCATCCTCCTGGAGAGGGTTCAACAGAAGCTAGTCAAAGGATAGTAGGAGAAGCCGATGAAGGTCTTGAAACGAAACACAGCGAATGCTCCAGAGTACTGGAAGGCGCAAGTAGTCTGTGGGGCATGCAAATCGCTTCTTGACGTCGAGGAAGACGACCTCCGCTGCTACAACAATCACGACCCACGAGGTGCATACGAAACGGTGTGGTTTACCTGTGGAGCGTGTAACACTGCCAATGAGGTGAGGAAGATCTCCAAGTTCGTTCAAGACCGTGTGAAGAAAGAATCTTTTCCCGGTAACATCATTGCTTGCATCCCGTGCACTCCGGATTTGCCACACAAGAGAGGATGACATGAAACCACTCACAACATGCGGAGTCACGAAGTGTGAAACCTTGGTCCGTGATGGCTACGCTCAACTCCGCGTTCCAACACAGACGGTCCTTGTCCAAGGAGAGGCTGAGTATCCAAGCTCCAGCCGAGGCACCGTCGTCTTCCCAATCTGCGAGAAGTGCTTCTACGATCTCCAGAAGATGCAGACCAGACGGAGACTCGTAGCGGTTGGGATGCTTCCAGAATCCAGGACTGAGGACTAGACGCGAAGTCGCTTGCTGACTGCGGGAATGATCGGACGAGAAACATAAAAGGAGAAATTACCATGAAAACGTGGCATAGAGAGTTGCAAGACGAAGAAGACATTGAAAAGTACGTTACCACAAAGCGACTAGAGCGACAACAAGACACGGAAGAGCAGCACAGAGAACCCCCGGAAGAAGCCGCTCCGTTAACTATAGGAAAAACTTGTGCTACCTGTGCTTATGGGCATTTCACGCTCGGAAAACGTGGCTATATCGGAACGACTATCAGACGGCAAGATGGTGTTTGTATAGTAGGTTGTCCTGGTCCTTTGCCCCAAAACCCCGAAGATCATAACACCTGGCATTTCCCAGACCCTTATGAACAAAATGGACGTCTTCTTACAAAAAAAGAGTACCTCAAGAAAAGAGAGTCCTTCCTTAAGGGAATGCCTTCGCATTTACGTCTAAATACAATGGCGGATGCTGAGGTTTTCTATGAAGTATCTGTAGAATGGCATTCTTGGTGGAAACAACACTTTGCACAAGCACGTTTATGTAATAGGATAACAACGTGTGCAGAGTGGCAACCAGGACCAAAACGAAGAAATTCCTATGTCAAAAGTGTAATATCTGGAAAGAGAAATCTTTCCACTCACAAAACAGCACTAAAGATATAGGGTAGTTGCATGCTCTTCAAGTCTGTGAAGCCGCGCCTCCACTTCTCCAATTGGGGACAGACCCGCAATGTCCCCAAGGAAGACGTCTACTCCATCATGGTGTGGACTCCAAAATGGGTGGACGTGCACCAGAAGATTCCTGTGTTGGTGCCAGAGGAAGCGAATCTTGTAGCCTACCAGAATGGCTCCATGGGCATTCGAGAGTACAGCGCTCGGTACCTGACGGCTCTCAGCGAGAAGCTGGACCAGCTGACGCCTGTAGCCCTCATGGACAGCTACGACCTTCTGGTACCCGAAGACGCCTACCTGTGCTGTACGTGCTCCAAGAAGAAAGCCGCCAATAACGAATGCCATCGGACGTGGGCAGCCTATCTATTGGCCGAAGCCGGGTGGTTGGTTACGCTGGACGGAAATATTCTGTGAAAATATAAATCAGTAGGAAGAAAACTAGTCAAAGTATAATGGCAGAAGAAAGTAAAGAAAACTACTGAGTGCCAAATGTAAGGTAGGTACTAATTATTGCTCTTGTCTCTTGATCTACATGATGGTCGTTTGAGGCAAGACACAGTAGCCAGAGAGTCTCTTAGCTGACAGTCTCTCTCCTATCGGAGGAGAGAGCTACTTCAGGAACTCTCATACACACACGGGTACCTACCTGCCTGCGCCCCTTCAAGATTTACCTCGTCTTGAAGGGGCGCATTTTTCTGAAAGGTATGGAGAGACATGGGTAAGAAGAGAGCACCAAAACCTCCGACTGCTACCATTACGGTACCTGTACCCATCATCGTTCCGAGAGGAAAGCATCTTCCAACGTTGCTGCAACAGGACCTATATACTACTCGTCGAGAGTTCAATTCTGCTGTTGCCAACTGGCAAGAAGTGCTCTGGGAGATCCGACAAGAAGATGTCTACTTCACCGATGGTGTAGTCGTCACCACAGATGAGTGGCGACAGCGACTTCAAGAACGAAGACAAGAACCTCTCTCCGAAGAAGACTACGCGGACTACAAGAAGCTATACAAACTCCTCATTCCAAGTTATCAACGGAAAGAGAAGAAGAAGAATAAGAAGAAAACGATCACAGAAGCACAAGGGCAGACCTTGGCTCGCCAAGCCACCAGCAACTTTGGGATATTGACGAACAAAAACTCTACAAATGGAGAGAACGCAGCGAAGATTCTGTGTTATTTCGATAACTTCCCTGCTAAGTGTATGAGCCAAGATGAGGCTGAAAAGTTGGCGAAGGAGAAGGATTGCAAAGAAGAGGATATTGAGAGAGTTCCAACCGAGCTTCTTCCGTGGATAACGTCAGTCCTACAAGCAAACGCTGTAGATATATTCAGTCTGAAGGGAGCACCTCTTCCTTGGGTCAAAGAGCTGAAAGAGGTGAATAAATGGAAGACCGTCCTGGTACGAAAAGGAAGTCTCGTCTATGACCTCTCAGAGATGAAAGTGACCCAACAGGTTGCAGAAAAATTATTGAGGAAGGTCGAGAACGAGCAAGAAAAAGCCAAGGATCCTTTCCTTCTTACGATGAAAAAGCGAGGTCTCTTACCTCTCACTCCGGATTACTTCGCCACACGTCTGATTCCAACAAGCTCGAACAGAGCTGTCTGGGGTACGATGGCGCTCGCTCAGGCTGCTGCAAACCTGAATAGTTGGGAAAGTCGACGACACACTCTTCACGATGAATACGAAGAATATACCAAAACTGTGAATAAGTTGGAGAAACATGGAAAATCCTTTTGGGAGGACGCCATGTTTCTCTTGAAGCGGTTCGAGCATCTCACGAAACGGACGACCAGAGGGTGGGACATTCTGCGAACCTACTTGGAGGAACATCCACAAGCAACCGAAAAACAACGGCTGGATTACCTCAACAAACAGCTCAGACGACGACGTTCCAAGTTTGGGGACGGGGCGCTACTGCAAAAGTTGTTCTCTGATGAATACATCCCTCTTACAGCTTCCCCAAAAGGGGATATTGTGAGCTGGTGTGTGGACTATAGTAGCGCCCTCTACAAGAAAGAGACAGCTAAACTCTTCCCCGAAACCTCCTTCGCTAACGGGTCACGTAACCCTCCATACGGAAAGAGCCAGCTTCCGTATAAACTCGTCATGGATGAGAAAAACAAGCATCTGTATGCCGAGGTCGTCCTCCTAACAGAGGTCGGTAATGGGAAGATCGAGTCAGTCAAAGGAAGGGTCCGTTTGGGGACGCACAAGAGTTTGAGAAAGCTCAAGCTCAAAGGGACGAAGCAGAATGCCCAAAGCATTATCAGGCAGGCACCGGATAAAATCAAAGATGACGACGGAAACATCCAAAAAGAGGAATGGCAAGTCGGAGGTTCTCTTCTCAATATCTCCGGGGACATTCGCGGTAATTCTGGAAGCGCAAATCTGCACCTAATCTTGAAGCGACCTCTTCCCAAAGATGAGGATGGCCTACGTATATATCGTCCGATCTACTTCAATTCTGGATTGGAGACCAGGGCGAAGAAGGAATTGGAGAAGTGGAAGTATGGTCTCTTGGAGGGGCAAGAGAAAGGCATCCCTTTCG